>OCHV01000203.1_pt1 | contig 58223 bp, 25 predicted proteins | sample 1538461 | NCBI WGS metagenome assembly OCHV01 (sample SAMN04571692, study PRJEB22368) | human gut metagenome | biome: human gut; material: stool | host: Homo sapiens | place: Luxembourg | collected 2012-08-03 | reverse complement strand
CCATGTTCTCTTATAATCTGCTAGTGTTGCTACTGGCACCCATACAAATTGGTTTAGGTCTTTATCTTCTATTACTACTCCACCTTGTACTGTTGAAGCTGAATCTTTTGAAATTCTAAAGCCTTCTGGAATCCATACTTTTCCATCTGGATATGTTACTTCTGTATTCTTTTTTACATATCCTGATGAGCCACCATTTATCTCATCTCTTATTTCGTCCAAATTGTCTAGCTGCTTTTCATATGTTTCTTTTGCTAGTATTTGACTTTGTATTTGAATTCTTCTTTTTCCAGAAGCCTTCATAAAAGCTGTTGTAAGTACTATCGAATAAAGCAATACACTTATAACAACTAATGCAGAAATTGAACCTTTATTATCTCTCAGAATTTTTTTCATTAGAATCCTTCTTTCTCTTTTTTAATACTTATATAATATAATAAATTTAATAAATAAGTCAATAAATTTTCTATATTATTTACCGAATTGTTGTTCACTTTTCTTGACATGTGAGCCAAATAAGAATATACTGAACATGTTAGTTTTGTACTAATTTTTTTGCTATTAAAAAAATTCAATTTTATTTGTATATTTTATAATTAACTTAATTATAGAATCTATACATTTTTGAATGAAAATTTCTAAAAATTAATTTTGTTATAGCAATTATGTTTTAGTACAGCATAACTTTTAAGAAAGGAGATTTTTTAAAGTGGAAAATTTGGTAGAAATTAGATGGCACGGTAGAGGTGGCCAAGGTGCTAAAACAGCTTCTCTTTTGCTTGCAGATGCGGCATTTAACACTGGTAAATATATTCAAGGTTTCCCTGAATATGGTCCAGAGAGAATGGGAGCCCCAATTACAGCTTACAATCGTATTAGTAATAGTCCTATTGTTATTCATAGCAATATTTATGAGCCTGATTATGTTGTAGTTGTTGATGACACTCTTTTAGAAACTGTTGATGTAACTGCTGGTCTAAAAGAAACTGGAGCCATAGTAATAAATACAGTAAAAGATGCAGATTATTTAAAGAAAGCATTAAAAGGATATAAAGGCGGAATTTATTGCATAGATGCAAGGAAAGTTTCTGAAGAGGCTTTAGGAAGATATTTTCCAAATACTCCAATGCTTGCTGCTATTGTTAAGGTTGCAAATATTATGGATGAAAAGGACTTTCTAAACGATATGAAAGGTTCATTCAAGCATAAATTTGCAAAAAAGCCTGAAGTTATAGAAGGAAATATGAAAGCCTTAGAAATGGCTTTGAATGAGGTTAAGAAAATTAATTAATGAAGTAAGATTAAAAAATATAATTTTGGCTAAGTCAATTTTCATTTAAACACGGTTACATATCACATATGTTTCCATGCTTTTAAAATTCATTTTTCTTACTAAAATTTAATTTTTTCAATCGAATTTATTCATTATAAGAAAGGATTGTGATAAAAAATGTCAAAAATGCATATAGATAAAACCACACCAGTAGATGAATTAACACCAGGCGGAATTATTTATCAAGCTGGAAATGCTAGAGAATTTAAGACAGGTGACTGGAGAAGTATGTACCCAGTATGGATTCCAGAAAAGTGCACACAATGTGGATTGTGCTTCCCTGTTTGCCCTGATGACTCTATTCCTGTTAATAAAGAATGTAAAAGAGAAGATTTCGATTACGATTATTGCAAGGGATGTGGAGTTTGTAGCAAAGTTTGCCCTTTCGGTGCAATAGAAATGAAGGAAGGAGTTGGAAAATAGTATGAGTATAAGAGAACGTTTAAGTGGAAATGAAGCTTCAGCAGTAGCTATGAGACAAATTAACCCTGATGTTGTTGCAGCCTTCCCTATTACCCCATCAACGGAAATTCCACAATACTTTTCAACATTTGTTAGTAACGGACAAGTTGATACAGAGTTTGTTGCAGTCGAGAGTGAACACAGTGCTATGAGCGCTTGTATAGGTGCGGAAGCTGCTGGTGCAAGAGCTATGACGGCAACATCTGCAAATGGATTGTCTTTTATGTGGGAAATGCTTTATATAGCTTCTGGTTCAAGACTTCCAATAGTTATGTCTTTGGTAAACAGAGCCGTTTCTGGTCCTTTAAACATACACAATGACCATTCTGATGCAATGGGTGTACGTGATGCTGGCTGGATTATGCTTTTCTCTGAGAATAACCAAGAGGCATATGATAATTTAATAATGGCTCATCAAATTGCCGAAAATAAAGATGTTTTACTTCCTTTAATGGTTTGCCAAGATGGATTTATTACATCTCATTCAATAGAAAATATTGAGCTTATCGAAGATGACAAGGTTAAAGAATTTGTTGGTACATATAAGCCAGAACATTATTTGTTAAATCATGATGAACCAGTTGCAATTGGACCGATGGATTTACAAGCATTCTTGTTTGAGCATAAATATCAACAAGCAGAAGCTATGAGAAACGCAAAAAAGGTTATTCTAGAAGTTGCTGATAGATTCGAAAAAATGACTGGAAGAAAGTATAGCTTCTTCGAAGAATATAAATTAGACGATGCAGAAATTGCAATAGTTTGTATGAACTCTACAGCAGGCACAACAAAGGCTGTTGTAGACGATTTGAGAGCAAAAGGAATTAAGGCTGGTCTATTAAAGGTACGTGTTTACAGACCTTTCCCAGCAGAAGAAATTGCAAAAGCATTGTCACACTTAAAGGCTGTTGCAGTTTTAGATAAAGACGACAGTGTAAACGCTGCTGGTGCTCCCCTATTTACAGACGTAACATCTGCAATGTATGCAAATCAAATTGCAAATGTTCCAATGGTAGACTACATGTATGGAATTGGTGGTAGAGATACTACTACAAAAGACATTGTAAGTGTATTCGAGGATTTACAAGAAATTATTAAGACTGGAAATTTAGGAAACCCTTATAGATATTTAGGATTACGTAAAGGAGGAAAATAAACAATGGCATATAATTTAAAAGAAATAATGGCAACTAAACCATCAAGATTTACTGCTGGACACAGAATGTGTGCCGGATGTGGTGCTCCTCCTGTTGCAAGAATGATTATGAGAGCATTACACGAAGGTGACCACGCAGTTGTTTCTAATGCGACTGGATGTATGGAAGTTTCTACATGTATTTATCCATATACTGCATGGACAGATTCTTACATACATACAGCTTTCGAGTGTGCATCTGCTACATGTTCTGGTGTAGAAGCTGCATATAAATCTTTAGTAAAGCAAGGAAAATTAGTAGAAAAAGACGGAGAAAAAACAAAGTTCATAACATTCGGTGGAGACGGTGGAACTTATGATATAGGAATTCAATCTCTTTCTGGTGCAATGGAAAGAGGACATATGTTTGCTACGATAACGGCGCATACATGAACACTGGAATTCAACGTTCATCTGCAACACCAAAATTTGCAGACACAACAACATCTCCAGCTGGAACTGTTATTCCTGGAAAGATGCAATCTAGAAAAGATTTAACACAAATAATGGTAGCACACCATTTGCCATATGTTGCTCAAACAGCAGCATTTGCAAACTTCAAAGATTTATATGAAAAAGCTGAGAAAGCAATATACACTGAAGGTGCAACATTTTTAAATGTTTTGGCTCCATGTCCACGTGGATGGGGTTATGCAACAGAAGATTTAATGAAGATAAACAAACTTGCAATAGACACCTGCTACTGGCCATTATACGAAGTTGTAAACGGAGTATATAAAATAACATACAAGCCAGCAAAAAAATTACCAATAGAAGAATTCTTACGTCCACAAAAACGTTTCAAGCACATGTTCAAACCTGGAAACGAATGGATGATAGAAGAATTTCAAAAAGAGGTTGACAAAAGGTGGCAAGAATTGTTAAACTTAGAAGAGATGACAAATATCGCCCAATAGGGACGCCCTTTTTTGGGCGAAAAGAAAAGGTGGTGAAATTCATGGCATATAAAATTACAGATAAATGTATTGCTTGCGGAGCTTGTGCAGCTAACTGCCCTGTTTCTTGCATTTCTGATAAAGGAAGCAAATATGAAATTGATCCTTCTATGTGCATAAGCTGTGGAACATGCGCTCAAGTATGTCCTGTTGGTGCTCCAGAAGAGGAATAAAATTTATATACTAATTAAGAAAAAAATCTCCAATATCTATAAAATTTCAAAAGATACTGGAGATTTTTTATTTTTTTAAATTTTTAATTGTTCGCTTGTTTTTTATTAATTTGTCAAATAAAAGTTTTATCAATAAATAAGAAAATATTACCAATTTTCCACGTTTTGCTCTCTATACATTGATATACTCGCAAAAAAATGATATAATTAGTTTTAGTTCTTTTGGCTCACTTTGAACCATGAATTATGTTCGACTTTACAAAAATAATTTTAGGAGGTCAGAAAATATGTTAAGAACCATTACCCAGAAGTGCCCGTCTTGCGGATATGTGTATGTTGAACTGCAGCACGTTGAAGTTCAAACAGTGTCCGTAGAAAAACGGTATACCCATAGGCCCGTTCGAAATCTAAATCCTATCCGTGGAAAAGAAATCATAAGACACGATTATTTGGAAGGTGACGAAGAGTTCAAAGAAATCTTTGTTAAAGGTTCCTTGGTTCCTCACTCTACGCAGTATCCGGAAATGAAACTTTTAGTTTGTCCGAAATGCGGTACTGTTTTAGCCCCTCGGGTCGCTATGAAGGTGGAAGTAACCGAAGAATAATATGTTCTTAACCCCAACCCAGCCAGCAGAGATTTTAATGCCTCTGCTGGCTGGGTTGGTTTATGTAAAAATTTAATTGTTTCTCTTTTTATTTTCTTCTTTTTCTATTATTTTGTCTCTTTTCTCTAGTTCTTCTAATTTTTGTAATTCTTTTAGGTTTGCCATCTCTTCGCTATCCACTGTATTATCAATACTATCTTTATCATTTCCGCTTGCATTTTTTATTACTTTTACGTCTTTTGCTGGATATGTTTTGTATGTTGTGATGTCGTCTTTCCTAAATTGTACCTTTATTGCTTCTTTCAATACCTCTTGTGTAACAACAGTTCCTTCTCCATCTTCTGTTTTTACTATTGAACCTACTTTTGGTAATTTTTTTATTTTGTCTTCATATACTTCTTGCTCATATTTCAAGCAACACATTAGTCTTCCACAGTTTCCAGATATTTTCGATGGATTTAAAGAAGCACTTTGCTCTTTGGCCATTTTTATTGATACCATGTCAAAATTATTTAAAAATGAGCAACAGCATAGTTCTCTTCCGCAAACACCATTTCCACCTATTTTTCTAACTTCATCTCTAACACCTATTTGTCTTAGCTCTATTCTTGTTTTGTAGATAGCTGCTAAATCTTTTACAAGCTCTCTAAAATCCACACGTCCATCAGCTGTAAAATAGAATATTATTTTACTATTGTCAAACTTATATTCTACGTCTACTAAGTTCATGTCTAATTTGTGTTTTTTTATTTTTTCTTTGCACACCTTCATTGCTTTTTGCTCTTTTATTTTGTTGTCTTCCACTCTTTTTAAATCTCTATTATTTGCAAGTCTTACTATTCTTTTTAGTTCTGTTGAAACTTTATCGTCTGGAATCTGTCTTTTATTTATTACAACTTCTCCTACGTCTTCTCCCATTGTAGTTTCAACCACGACTTTATCTTTTAAGTTTAATTGTATGTATCCTGGATCAAAGAAATAAACTTTACCAGGCTTTCTGAATCTAACTCCAACTATTGTTTTCATCTATAGTCCCCTTTCTTAAATTTAGTTGAAAATAATTAAATTATTTTTCAACCGTTTCCTCCCACATTTTCAATAATAAATTGTCTATACACATATCATAATTATTATTCAAAACTATTCTATTTTTGGTGTTTTCTATTATTGCTATTAAATTCAAAAATTTTACTCTGTAATCTTTATTTTTGTTGATATATTCATAAATTATTACTATCATATAGTCTAATAAATCATTGATAATCTCTTTTGATTTATATAATATTTCGAATTGGCTTAACATTTTTACTACATTTGGTATTTTCCCATTTAGAAAATTGTTGGTTGTGCTTTCTACTGCATTATACTCTTCTAAATTTTCATTTACCTTCATCAGCTTTCCAATGCTTCCATTGCACATTTTTAGCAAATTTTCACTTGGCACTTGCATTCCTTGCTCGATGTTTATGTACGAAATTAAGTCACTTTCCTCAAGATTATTAAAACTAATTTTTAAACATCTAGATTTTATTGTGTTTAGCAACTTATTTTCATTTGCCGTTATTAAGATTATCATTATGTATTCAGGTGGCTCTTCTAACGTTTTTAATAGGCTATTTTGAGCCTCTTCTGTCATCTTATCACTATCATTTATTATAAATACTTTTTTTCTCGACACAATTGGTTTTGTATACACATTTTCTTGCATCTCTCTTATCTGTGCTATTTTGATAGAATTTCCATCAGGCTCTATCAAAACGAAGTCTGGGTTGTTTCCTGAATCAAATTTTACACACGAACTGCAATTATCATTTTCAGTTTTATTATTCAAGCATAAAGCCATTTTAGCAAGTTCCTTTGCAAATAACTTTTTTCCTATTCCTTCTTGCCCTACAAATAAATAGCTGTGCGATAATGTATTATTTTTTATATTATCTATAAATTCTGATTTTATCTTTTTATTTCCAATAATATTTTCAAAACTCAAGTTTTTATCTCCTATTCAGCTTTTTTTATAGTTCCAAATTTATTTAATGGCCAAAATCTTATAGTAACTTTTCCTTCTATTTTTTCTAATGGAATACAACCAAATCTTCTGCAATCTGCTGAAACGCTTCTATTATCTCCCATCGCAAATACGTAACCTTCTGGAACTACTATATCTGTAAACATTCCACCATAAGCTTCAGTTTTCACATTTGAATTTAAGTAAGCAGATTCATCTAGTTCTTCACCATTAATATATACTTTTCCGTCCATTATTTGTACATGCTCACCTGGCAAGCCTATAACTCTTTTTATATAGCTCGTCTTTCCCCATTCTAACACATAATAGGCGAACTTAGAAAATATATTTGTTGGCACTTTATCATATATTGCAACTGGATTACTTAAATCTACTTTATCTTCTCCAATGTATGTAACGCTTGGTTGTTCAAATGTAATTATATCTCCTCTTTTAGGAAGTTGCTTTCTTGTTCTTGGTATTCTGTTTAGTACTAACCTTTCCCCTTGCTTTAATGTAGGATACATTGAGTCCATCTGAACTACTGTTGGAGTTCCAACATAATATCTTATTAATAATGCAAGTACAATTGCTATTACTATGCATTCAATCCATTCTAATATATTTTTTAATTTATCACTCATTTTCTGTTCCTTTCTTTACAGCTGGAATTCTAATTACTACTTCTGTTCCTTTTCCCAATTCACTCTTAATGTCTATACTTCCATTGTTTTGTTCTATTATCTCTTTTGCTATTGATAGACCTAGTCCTGTTCCACCCATTTCTCTTGAACGAGCCTTATCTACCCTGTAGAAACGTTCGAACACTCTTGCTAAATCTTCTTTTGGAATTCCAATTCCATTGTCTATTACTTTTATGTAGGCATCATTATATACAAAACCGACATAAATTTTGATAATTCCTTCTTCTTGCGTATATTTCACAGCGTTAGATAATACGTTTAAGATTACTCTTTCTATTCCATTCTTGTCTGCTTCTATTGGTGGAACATCGGCTGTAACGTAACATTCAACATTTTGTTTTTTCTTTTCTATTTCTATTGCTAGTTTCTCTTGGCATTTTTTTGCTATCTCACCTAAGTCAAATGTTGTAACCTCTCTTGTCATTCTGTTTGTATCATATCTTGAAAGTGTTAGTAAGTCGCTTACCAAATCTGCCATTCTTCTGCCTTCAGACGAAATTACAGATAAAAATCTTTGCTGTGTTTCTTTGTCGTAATCTCCGTCTTGTAATGTGTCTGCATAACCAATTATCGATGTAATAGGTGTTTTTAATTCATGAGATACATCTGCAACAAATTCTTTTCTCATATCATCTAGCTTAACATGCTCTGTAATATTTTGAATAACAGCAATTATTCCAGATGATAAATCATTTTCATCTTTGTATGATGCTAAGAAAACGTTTATAGTTTTATCTCCAATTACTATTTTCTCTTCAGCAGTATTATCCAGGTACAAAATTGCATCCATTTTTATATTTGCATCAAATCTGCTAAAAATTTCTTCAAAATTTGATTCTTTATCAATTTTTAGAAGTGCCTTAGCGGCAGGATTTATATGCATTATATTACCTTTTTCATCAAAGGCCACTATGCCATCATTCATGTGTAATAAAATAGCTTCAATTTCTCTTTTTTGTCTATTTACTTCATTCAATTTTTGGTTCATTTCCACATTCATAACACTAATTATATTTATAATAGAATCTAATTCTGTTTTCTTTTTTCTTCTTTTCTTAGGGTTTAACTCTATAAGTTCAACACTCTCACCATTTGCCAGTTTTTGAGCATTTATTATCATTTTATTTAACGGCTTTACAATAGCCTCTGAAATAAATATTCCGACAACAATTACAATGCAAGAAAATACTAATATTGTTCCTAATATTAGTATTTTTGCTTGGTTCATTTGAGTATCCGTAATATTTATTAAATCTTGAGAAGTTACATATTCCGAAGTTCCTATAAAGTCTTGAGTTTCACCTACTATCCCAGCAAAAAAAGCGCCCATTCCAATTATTATAATTGTTCCTATTATAAAGAATATCAATAATATTTTATTTTGTAATTTTTTCATCATTAATTCCTTTTATTTAGAGGCTAGATAGTATCCAATCCCTCTTTTATTAATAATAATTTTTGAATTCTTTGTGCTGTCTCCTAGTTTTTCTCTAATTCTACAAACAGTTACGTCTACAGTTCTTATGTCTCCATAGTACTCGTAATTCCATACTTTTTCAAGTAGAACTTCTCTTGTAACGGGAACTCCAGGTTGCATTGCTAAGAATTTAACAAGCTCAAATTCCTTTGGTGTAAGTGGCTTAACTTCTCCCTTTACTTTAACTTCAACCTTTTCTAAGTCAAGTTCTAGGTCTCCTATAACAATTTTTGTGTCCTTCTTTTTCTCTTTAGCATTATTTTCATCATCATTTTTTCTTAAGTTTGCTTTTACTCTCGCCATCAATTCTCTTACGCTAAAAGGTTTCGTAATATAGTCGTCTGCACCTAGTTCAAGTCCTACAATTTTATCAACTTCTTCATCTCTGGCAGAAATCATTAATATTGGAACATTGTATACTTGCTTTACCCTATTGCAAACAGTTAATCCATCTACTTTTGGAAGCATTACATCTAACAATATTAAATCTGGTCTTGCTTCTAGTGCCACATTTATGCCCATTTCGCCATCAGTGGCTTCTAATGTGTTATACCCCTCTTTTTTTAAATTATATACCAAAATGTCTATTATTGGCTTTTCATCGTCAACAACTAATATTGTTTTTTTGTTTGGATCTAATTCTTCTTTCATAGAAGCACACTCCTTCTTTTTATTTTCGTTTTATCTGTCGTCTCTTTCTTGTGATTTTGAACGCTCTATTTCTTGCATTTTGATTTTTTCTCCATCTTTTTCGGTCACTAGTTTATAGTTTGCATCAAAAGCTTGTGCATCTGCAAAATTCTCAATAATCTTATCTAACGTTTCTGTTGGTATTTTGCCATCTTTTGAAAAATGATATTTTTCAAGTTCATTTGACTTTTGAATTTCGTTTACGAATTTCTTATCTATGCTTCCACTATAGAACAAAGATGTAGCGCTCTTTAGTTCTTTGCCTGTTGGTAATTTTATTTCCGTAACTTTGCTAACCTCGCTGCCATCAAAAACCTCATCACAATATACTTGTATTCTATTTACATCACTTGGATCTTTTATACCATATGCTTCTGCAATTTTCTTCTTAATTATCGCATTATAATTATCTGTTACCAATTGTTTTGCATTACCAATTGTATTACATGCTTCTAAATAGGCTTCCTGCTCATTAAATGTTTTATCAGGTTTGTTTTTTAATTTACTATACATGTCGATAGCATTTGTTAATTCTTCTAATCTATCAAAATCCTCTATAGATACTACTTGACTCATTAATGGGTTCGATTTTATGCCTGCTAAGTATTCTTCTGAATCTGCTACCATTTGTATTGCAGCTTTTGTATCGTTTGTATTTCTAATATTTTTAGCCATATTTGAAATTATTGGACCACCAATTATTCCTGCTGCCAAGCTAACTGTTGCAGCTCCAAGTCCTAACTTTTTATATAATGATATCTTTTTTTGTAATTGTTTGCTTTTATAGACTCTTCTTCTTGCTTGCTCATTTGTTTCTCTAATGTTTAATGTTAATTCTCTTTTTTCCATATTTTATCCTTTCTATGGTATAACAATAATTTTTCAGCTACCATTTCCGTTCAAAATCTTTGCCCTTATTATAACTCTACCTCGCATATATGTCAAAGCTTTTTTTCAATATTATTACTAGTTTATTACATTTAAGTTTCATAAATAATTTTGACTATTGATTTACTCATAATTATGTATCTTCGCCCAAAAAGGGGCGTCCCTATTGGGCGAAAATTTATATTATTACTTCTATATTGTATACTCCATTTTCTCCTATTTTTATTTGTTTTTCTGGTATTCCTTCTCCATTACATATCATTTGTTTTACAATGGTTGTATTGCTTATGCTTGTGATGTTGGCAGTATTTTCTCCTGTTTTTTCGCTGTTTTTATTTAGACCTAAAATAATGTTTCCACGTGCTACTTTTATATTTAATACGCTGTTTTTGTATTTATATTTTATTTCGTAATTGTCCCAATTTTGTGGTATGTGTGGTTCTATTTTTAGATATCCGTTTTCTATATTTAATCCTAAAATATATTTTATTCCTGCAATATACATCCAACTGCTTGAACCTGTATACCACGTCCAGCCTCCACGGCCAGCTAGGTTTCCTTGTCCATACACGTCTGCTGCTATTACATATGGTTCTACTTTGTATTTGCTACTTTCGTCTTTGGTACGAGCATGTTCTATTGGGTTTATCATTCTAAAGTTTTCATATGCTTTGTCATTTAAGTTCAGCATAGTTTGAGCAATTATCGTCCAAGTTGCAGCATGAGTGTATTGTCCTCCATTTTCTCTTGTTCCCGGCAAATATGCCTTTATATATCCAGGTTCTAACTTGCTTTTTTCGAATGGTGGGTCTAACAATTTTATTATTCCTATTTCTTTATCTACCAAATGGTTTTCTAGGCTTTCCATTGCTATATATTTTTTGTCATTGTTACCTGCTCCAGAAATTGTTGCCCAACTCTGTGATATGCTATCTATTTTGCATTCTTCGTTTTGCAAACTTCCGAGTGCATCTCCATCATCTGTAAAGGCTCTTTTATACCATCTACCATCCCATGCATTGTTATTTAATGCTCTTTTTAGCTCTTCCATTATAAACTGATATTTTTCTTCCTTCTCGAAATTTCCCATTCTTTCACAAATAGGAATAAATTCTTTTAACACAGCATACATGAAAAAACCAAGCCATACACTCTCACCTTTACCTTTTGCTCCGACATTGCTCATTCCATCGTTCCAATCTCCCGTACCGATTTTAGGCAGACCATGTTCTCCAAAATTTCCTATTCCAGTTTGATTTAATCCTTCTTTTCCAAGATTGTCCGTTTCTCCTTTATTCTGTTCTGCATCTTGTTCATATTTTCCTACTTTTATTTTTTCAACTTCATTATCTTCTATTCCAATTGTCTTTTCTATTGCTCTTATGCAGTGTTTGTATACACTTTCTTTAAAGTCTGCGTCTTTGTATAAATCATACCTTTCATTTTCGTTTTCTGATAATTGTAGTCCGTCTTTGTACGACGGTTTTTCTTTTAAAATTTCATAATCTCCGGTAAAGGAAATGTAGTCTGCGACTACGTATGGAAGCCACAACAAGTCATCAGAGATTCTAGTTCGTATTCCCTTATCAGTTTCTTCGTGCCACCAGTGTTCAACATCTCCTTCAATAAATTGATGTCTGCAATTTCGTAATATTTGTTCTCTTGCGATGTTTGGTTCTACATATTTTATAAGCATACAATCTTGAAGTTGGTCTCTGAAACCATATGCACCACCAGATTGATAGAACCCAGTCTTGCCATACATTCTAGAGCTTATTGTTTGGTATATTAGCCAACCATTTAACAATATATTTGTAGATTCCATTGGCGTGTTTATTTGCAATTTGTTTACTAGCTGTTCCCAATGTCTTCTTATATTTATATATTCATTTTTGCAGTTATTTACATTTGAATACTTATATGCCAAGTCTTGATATTCTTCTTTGTTTGACGCATCTCCCAAAGTAAATACTATTTCCTTTGTTGAATATGCTTCTATTGTTACATTTATTTGAATTGTGACTATTCCATCCTCTCCAAATGAATTTTCTCTGTTTAGAGCAAGTTCATCTAGTCCAACTGGATTTTCTAATGTCGAATTTTTCAAGAACGATGTTTTACTTCCAGTGTATGAGCTTATTTTTTCGCTGCACCCGATAAAAACTTGATTGTTATTTTTTTCATCTGATAGATTTTTTACAAGCATAATGTTTGACGCATTATTCATTTCTAACTGTAGAAATCCATTGCTTTTTATCTCGTCCTCACCTAAAACAGGCTTTATATAATAAATTAATTTTAAATTTTTACGCTGAGGGTTTTTGTTTTCTAAGGTTATTAAATTTACTTTAATATTGTCGTTTTCTGGTACGAACATATCAACAGTCTGCCTTATTCTCGAAGAACTATGAATATATTTTGCATAGCCAAATCCATATATTACAAAATAATCGTTATTGTCTGGCATAGGATTAAATCCCAGCGACCACTTTCTGCCTGTATCCATATCTTTTGCATATATTATTTCTGATGGAGTGTCTAGCACTTGATCATTTGACCATGCTGTAATTCTGTTTAATCTACTGTTCTTGTACCAAGTATATCCTCCCATATTCTCTGTTGTTAATGTTCCAAAGGTTTTATTGGCTAAAACATGGCTCCACACCGTCGGTAGCTTACGGGTTTTATTAACGCAAATCAAATATTCCTTGCCATCTTTAGAAAATCCGCCATATTCGTTAAAATATTTTAAAGAAGCCTCGTCTATGAAGTTTTCTTTCTCGTCATTTACTTCTATAAAATTGTTTTGTTTTGCATCAAACACAGTTTCTTTAACATTGTCTAGCATCTTGCTTTCTATGTCTTCCATTTGAAGTGCTAGAGAGCTGTAATAAGCGTTTATTACTAAGTTTGCACGCTCTTCTAGCAGTTTTTTATCTTTCTTCTCTATATTTTCCAAGCAGAAAATTCCAGATGGAATATTAAGCAAGTACGCTAAGTTTCTATTAAAAATAGCCCTTTGTATAGCGTCTTTTACATAATTTTCGTACGATTCTTTTTCTTCATTTAATATTACTAAATCCACTTTGATATTCTTTACCCTGAAGAATTCATAAGCACTTAAAACTTCTTGAATTATATCAATATCATTTATGTCTTTTATTTTTACCATTAATATTGGCAAGTCTCCAGATATTCCATATTTCCACAGTTCAGATACTGGACACTGTCTATCATACGAAGCTTTTATAGAAACTTTTGGTGTAAACAGCAAATATGAAAGCATTTTCTGATATACTTCTATGTCTTTGCCTTTTATACCTAGATATCTATTCTCCGCCTCACTCTTTGCTTTTAACAGTTCGAAGGTACGTTTTGTATTTTCATTGTTCATAAATTTTGCCATGTTTTTTATTACTTGCTCTTTATCATATCCAACTGAAATTATTAGGTCAAATATTGCTGTTTCTTCTGGTTTTATATCGACAGTTTTCTTTAATGAAATTATTGGGTCTGTGGTGTAACCAATCTTCTTGCTAAATGGAATCGAATTTTCTACTTCACGTGGAATTCTGTAATTACACCTGCCCCATAATTTTTCTTTATCAATCTCGAATTCTACGTCTCCCAATTCATTCGACTGGCTAAATAGATTTACTGCCATATATGCATCTTTTTCACCGTTAGTGTGTGCTTTTCTCTTAACGACTATTGTGTTTATTGAATCTATATACTCAAACGAAACAAATAAATTATTGAAGGCCTTGTGCGCAAAATCCTGCATTGCATTTGATAATACTGGTTCTAAAAGTGCCGTTATTTCCAATACTTCTTCAGACACACCATTGTTTTTCAGTTCCAGCCTTCTTATTTCGACTGGGTCATCTGTATCTACTATTATTTTTGTAACAGTTCGAATATTTTCATCATTTCTTACTATTTTGTTAGCCTCAGGCGAGAAAATTATATCGTATTTATCTGGTATTCGCAGATTTTTTGAATACGTATTCGTCCAAATGTTTTTATTACGTATATTCTTAATATAAAATTTTATTCCCTGCTCTGCCTCATCAGTTTCCTTATATCTATTAACCTGCAAATCTCCATATTTACTATAACCATTGCCATATTGGTCAAGCACGATTGTATAGTTGTCGTTTGCAATAACATTAGAAACATTCAAATTTTCGTTTATTTTGCTGTATTTTCTCTGAGTGTAATCTTCGTAATCTACATATTTTATCTTCTCAATTTTCTCTTTTTCTTCTTTTGTAGTTATCATATTTTCTGGCATTTTTTCTTGCAGTAAAATATCAACAGCCTCAATTTCCGGATTTTGCTTAAACCTCTTTTTTATTACACCATTGTTTAATAAATTGTCTATTGAAAGCAAAATTAATCCTTGATGATGTGCCATATACGTTTTTACAGGCGTATAGCCGTTTTTCGCCCTGCCAGGTGTAAAATCTATCGACTCATAGAAGCCATACTTATTATACATTCCCTTTTCACTTAGATTTTTTAGATTTTCTATTACTAATTTAGGTTCTTCATCAATAGCCAAAATTGAACCATATGAAGATGTTACAATCTCGTCTGAAAGTCCCCTCTTTAGCCCCAGCCAAGGTATTCCAAATGCCTTGTATTGATAATTATTATTTAAGTCTTTTAGATTAAAGGCAGCCTCAGAAATTCCCCATGGAATTCCCAATTTTCTTGCATATTCCAGCTGACTCATTATCATAAATTTACAAGACTCATCTAAAATACTGCCCGGGTATTGCTCGATGTTTATTGTAGGCATCAAATACTCAAACGAAGTTCCAGACCATGAGATAAGCCCTTTGTAATTATTTAGAGTCGTAAGAGTTCTGCTTAAATTATACCAATGCTTCTCAGTAATATCTTTTTTAGCAATAGCAACTAAACTTGTCTGTCTTGCTTCAGATGCAAGTAAGTCGTAATATGAGTCTGTTAGTTTATTTTCCTCTACATTGAAGCCTATCGAAAATAGCCTATTCTCACTATCATACAACTTTGAAAAATCTGTGTTATTTATGAGCGAGTCTGTAACATTAATCATGAAATCTATCTTATTTAGCACATCAGGCGTTATTTGTACATTTTGTTCTTTTTCTTCACTACTTAAATTCTGATATATTTCATCATTCTTATTCTCTCTTTTTTCTATTAAAAACTGCTTTAAAACATACAAATATCCTACAAAATTTCCACTATCAACAGACGAAACATACTTTGGAATTAGTGGCTCTAATGTTTCTATATTGTACCAGTTGTACAAATGTCCATTCCATTTTGTTAGTCCGCTAATTGTTTCTAGCATTTTATATAATAAATTTAGTGTGTCCTCTAAATTTTCAAACTTTAAGTCGTATGAAGCCATTACAGCAAGCAGTGCAAGACCGATATTGGTTGAAGATGTTCTCATTACCACTTTTGGTTTTCTATCTTCTTGATAATTGTCTGGTGGCAAGAAGTTCGATTTTTGTGTTAAGTTTTCCTTAAAATATAGCCATGTTCTATATGCAACTTCTTGCAAGTATTTTTTTTCGCTTTCATCTATTTTTTCTACAGCTTTTATTTCTTTATTTGCCTTGCTAATTTTACACATTAAAGCTGGAGTTAAAAGCCAATACAAACCTATTATTAGCGCAAAATTTGCAATGCCAACATTTAAGCTTTGTACTAATATTGCAACAGCAATTCCTAATATTCCAAACAGAGTGTTTGCACTCATATTCTTGTAATATGAAAATACATCTGTTTTAGCCGTTCGTTCAGCTTCTTCTGATGTAATCCACTCTAAGAGATGTTTCTTGCTTTTAGTCATTCTGTATATTGTTTTGGTTTCTGCCTTTATGGTTATCCATGCCTTGTCTGGAATTAACCCAATGTCTAAAATTCCTCTATAAGCACTAGCCTTTAAACCATCTATTGTTTTTACAAACCTTTTAGTCTTAATGTTTCCATCTTTTTTACTAATGATGCCATTTATAATATCTAGTATAGTTGGAATTAGTGAAGATATCAGTGCAAGCACAATTATTCCACACATGTTTATTTTTAATACAGTTGCTATAACCGCCGAAAATACTAGCATTGCTAGTATACTACTTTCTTGTTTGCTTCTTACTATATTGCTAAATATTTTATATTTACTAAGCAATTTTAATGGATTTTGTTTTATCTCGCCTTTTTTATTTTCTATTGTTTTTCCAAGCCATGGTAATATTTGATAGTCGCCTCTAATCCATCTATATAGCCTCGTTCTAAAACTTATATAGCTTGATGGATAGCCATCCATAAGCATTATGTCTGATGTTAGTGCACATCTTAAATAGCTTCCTTCTAATAAGTCGTGGCTCAAAACCGTATTTTCTTTAATCTCATTTGCAAGCACTTTCGAAAATATAGATAAATCGTAAATTCCTTTTCCAGTAAAAATTCCTTCATCAAAATTGTCTTGATACAAATTTGAAATTACATTTGTATATGAGTCTGTCCCTCCTTCGCCTGCATATACTTGAGTAAATATGCTCTTTCTGCTCTCTACTAGTCCAACTCCAACACGTGGTTGCATTAGTGCATGCCCTGAAATTACTAGATCTCCTCTCTCATTTACTTCTGGTTTATTTAAAATATGAGCCATTGCTCCAACAAGCTCTAATCCAGATTTCAATGTTAAATCAGTATCTGAGTCCAATGTTATAATGTATTTTACTTTTTTTATTTGTGAGATATCTATAGTATTAGCCCTAAAAGGATTTGCAATATTCCCGAGCAAATATTCATTTAATTGGTTTAATAAGCCTCTTTTACGTTCCCATCCCATGTAACACTCTTCATTAGAATTCCAAATTCTTTTTCTATATACAAAATTGAAAATGTTACCATATTTTTCGTTTAGCCTTTTTGATTGCTCTATTCCTTCTCTTATAACTTCTTCATCAAACTCTTCTATTTCCTTGTTTCCAGAACTACAGTCTCCCAGCAAAGTAAAGTACAAATTTTTGCTCTTGTTTGCAATATAATAAACCTCTAATTTTTTCATTAATTCTTTAACTTTTTCTTTGCTCTTTACTATCGTAGGAATTACCACCATTGTGCTGCAATTCTCTGGAATTCCGTTTTGAAAATCAATTTTCGGAATAAGCTTTGGTTTTATCACTTTACTTAGCACATATTGAATAATCTTAGAAACAATATTTTCTATTGGCAATATTGAAACCAACGCTAGAATTATTGAAAGTAATACTTTAACTAATATTGGAATATTTCCTATAAAATTACGAGTAACGTCTCCAAAGCTCTTGTACCATAACATATAATAAAAATTAATGCTCAAAATAAGTGTCAACAGCAAAGAAACTCCCCATACTGTTTCTATATAGATTTTTGCCTTTTCTTCATTTGATTTTAGTGTAATCTTCTTTTCTAGCAGGCTATTCAATAAAGTTTCTTTTCCATCAGAAATTAAGTAAAACCCAATATGCATGCTCTTTTCGTTTGCTTCTGGTTTCTCACTAGCCTGCAAACTTAACTCCAAGCACTTCTTTGCAATATAAATTTCTGAAATTTTAGTCTTTTTAGAAATCTCCTGTATTGCATTTCTGTAATAGCTTTTAGTAGTACTATCCATTTTCTCATACTGCTTTGCTGGGTCTTGTTTTAGAATATCCTCTACCCTATTTATCTTTTCGAATATTTCCAAGAAATTAATTCTCGAAATTGCCTTAAGAGTCAATATACAATTTCCAACAGATACTTTCTTTACTGCAATATCAAAATGCTCTTTTTTTACAACCTCGTAGATATCGCTGCCTGTTTTTGCAACTTCGTCTTCCAAAATATTTAGATACGCATATGCCTTGCTTCCCATCTTTTTTAGTCTATATGACATATACTCTATGAACGCATTTTTTACTTGCCCATTCTCTATAAGCATAATTTTAGGTAATATTACAGTTCTGCTTTTTTTCTTTTCCTCTCCAAAATACTTGCATATAATCTCTTCTACTCTGCTCTTTTGCATTTGAGACATGTAAATTGTTTCACAAATTTCTCTTATATTTTCTATTAATGCAATCTGAATGAACAATCCAATATTCCAAATTTCATTCATGCTTAGAGTTTTTTTAGTTTGATATGCTTGTAACATATATTCTAAATTTTCTGAATTTATCTTACCATCAGTATAAGCTACCATTTCTGTTGCAAGCACATAAACACGTGCAAAGCCCTTGAACCTGCCATTTGCAAGTCCCAGAAAATCTGTATATTTCTTTAACGTTAACTCTTTACTTATATTTTTTACAATTTCTTCTATTACATATAAATTATCTAGAATCCACTCTCCTGCTGGATGTATTGGTATTCCCTGCTTTATTTGTTCATTCAATAATTTATAAATTTCTTTAATAACAAAAAAATTTTCTTTAAGTCTTGGAATTGGATACGTATCCTTCGCCGATTTTTCGGTTAAAATATGGTCAGAAGCAATTTTTTCTAAATATTGCTCCAATTGGTATCTATCTAAAACGGTTCCTTTAATATTTAATTTCTTTTTTTCCTTCAAAAAAATCCACTCCTTGGAATATGTTTTACACATATTTTCTCCAAAAAGTGGATAGTTTATTCTATTTTTACTATAAATCTCTATTTCTCTTTATTTGTATATACGATACTACTGCAATTAATCCAAGTGCAAGCACTGCTATTACTACATCTAATTCTCCTGTTTGAGGTAATTTTGTATTACTTTGTGTATTGTCTACTGTTATAGTATTTTCAACTACTTCTATGTCATTAGTAACATTTCCAATTACGATTGTATTTTCTACTGTGTTATTTTTGTCGTCTTTTTTGTTGTCATCATCTTTCTTGTCGTCATCCTTTTTGTCATCGTCAGGAACTACTGTCCCAGTTACAGAAAATTTTAATGTTTGATCATCTAATTTTACAGTATCTTCTGCAACAGATGATAAGCTTGTAAATTTAATTTCTGTATCTTGACTTTTTAAGTTTGTTTTTACTTTTAATTTGATAATTCCTATTACTTGATTTTTGCTTGTTCCAGTATTTATTGTTGCTAAAAATGTTCCTTTTTTTGCTGTTTCTTCATCATTATAAGCTATTGACCAGTTGTTTTGTGAAGATATATCATCTGAGGTAATTTTTTCAAATACATTTTCATCATATTCAAGTTTTCCACCAAATGTATTTATTCCATCTTGTCCCATTTTTATATTTGATAACTCAAGTGTAATAGTAATTTCTTCACCTTCATTTAATTTTGTAGAACTAGGTGTTGGTGTAAATACTAAACTTCTTTCAGTAGTATCTGTTTCTCCTGCTTGCTCATCTGCTTGAGTAGAAATTTTAGTATTTATTTCATTCTCGTCTGTACCAGATGTTGCAGCTTTAACAGCCCATGTCTTGCTGGTTAATAATGATATAATTAATAAGCTTAAAATAATTTTAGATTTACGCATTTTTTCTTTTATTCCTCCTTTTAGGCAAATTTATTTAATAACTTACAGCTATTGTTCCAATATTCTCATTGCCTTTTTTATCATATGCTAAAAATGTGTATTCAGCATTTCCTCCTGTTACAATATGGCTTCCTTCCGGCTCATAACTAAATGTACCATTTGGAAGTACTATGTATGCAAATTTATCTTTGCCTTCTGTAATTTGCCATTTTATTCTCCAATGTGTAGAGTCTATGGCTTCTTTGTACAATACAAGTTTTATTTCGCTTCCATTATTTATACTATCTATAGTTACATCTTTTACTGTTGCATTTCCTGCATTATCATATGCAATAAAGCTGTAAACTCCGTTTTCATATATTTCTATGCTTCCACTCGAGTTTGTAACCCTCTTGCCATCTGGTAATGTAATATTCGAAATTCCACTCTGTTCATCAGAAGATACCCATGAAATCTGTATTCCTCCATCATCTGCTGAGTCAACTGTTAAGTCTAAATTTGGATTAATTTTATCTATATTTGTAACTTGGTGTTCTACTAAAATTCCATTCCCTATTTTATCATATGCTAAAAATATATAATTTCCATTTTCAGTTACTATATAACTGCCTTGTTTATCTGTTACGTTTTCAGAACTTGGTAAAATTACATTTTGCAATCCACTTTGATAATCATCGGCTTTCCAATTTAATGTAATTTCTCCATTTGTCCATTTATCAGTATCTTGAGTTACTTCTAAAATTGGATTTATCATATCCACATTACTTACATTTATACTAAGTTCTCTCGTGTTTCCAACTTTATCGTAAATAACAAATGAATAATCTCCCATTTGTGAAACAGTAAATTCTCCTGTTGCATTTGTTGAAAATGTTGAATCTGGCAATAATATTTTTGAAAATCCACTCTGTAGGTCAAATGCTTTCCAAGAAATTTTTATTTTTTCATCTGTAAGTCTATTCTCTTGTAATGATAATACTCCTTCTGGCATTATTTTGTCAATATTATTTATATTTTCTGTCAAAATTTTGCTATTTCCAACATTATCATATAATGTAAATGTATATGTTCCATTATCTGTAACAGTGAAATCTCCACTCGCATTTGTAGTTGATGTACCATCTGGCAATACAACTCTATTAAATCCACTTTGTGAGTCCGATGCAGTCCAATGTATTTTTACATAGTCTATTACCCAGTCAGTTGGATTATGGCTCAAGCTTCCCGTTGGCGGTGTTTTATCAATATTTGTTACTGTTTCTTGTAATGTTAATGTATTTCCTGCTACATCATATACTACAAATGTATATGTTCCATTTTGTGATACTGTGTAATCTCCTGTTGCTGTTGTTTTTATTGTTCCATCTGGTAACTTTATTTGTTTAACTCCACTATTTGCATCTGCCACACTCCAATGTATTTTCACATCTGTGTTTACCCAATTTGTTGGGCTATGACTCAAACTTCCTGTTGGTGCTGTTTTGTCTATATTATTTATTGTTACAGTATAATTTCTTGTATTTCCAACATTATCTTCTAATACAAATGTATATGATCCATTAGCTGGTACTACATATATAGTTGATACACTATAAGTATAACTTCCATCTGGCTTTTTTATCCTTTTCACACCACTCATATCATCAGTCGTATTTAATGTAATAGTTACATCTCCATTAGTCCAATTAGTAGGATTTATTGAATGTGTACCTGTAGGTGCCGTTACATCTTTATTAACATTAAAATATACAGTAACAGGCACCGACATGTTTCCACAGTTATCTGCTGCCCATACTTGAAAAAAATGTTGCCCATTTGATATGTTGTTTGGAATAGTAAATGATGTATGAAAATATTTTTCACTACCATTTGGTCTCAGATTATTGGCAATAACCATTTCCTCTCCACCATCTATGGCATATTTTACTGTTACAATGTCTCCATTATCAATGTCGTTTACATAGCCTTGTACATCAACTACTTCCCCTTGATAATAACTATTTTTTAATTGACTAGTTACTCTTATTGTAGGTGGTGTATTTAACGTTCCAATACCAATAGCTACTGAAAAGATAAGTTTTTCTCCGTTTTGAATAGTTCTATTTTTCCAAGAGAAAGCCATACCAGAGTCTCCCTGTCTTTCTGTTGTACTTCCATAAACATAAGTTTGTGAATTATTCCATTTATTTTCTTCTCTAATTTGAAATTGTCCAAACCAATATGTATCAACATCTGTTACACCATATGAATTTCTGCCAAGAAAAGTAAAAGTGTATTTTGTCCCATCAGTCATTGTAAAACCTCTATTACCACTTAAATTAGTAATTGGCGCATAGTCATTGTCCGCAATTTGAATATCTGCATATGTTGCAATTCCTATTGTTTTTGCAGAACCAGATGTATTTGTTGCTTCAAATGAGATTTTTACATAATTTCCATTACTTATATATGATAGTTTTGTTTGAACACTTACTCCATTTAATGAACCAGAGCAATTTTTTATATTAGCTTCAGTTCCATTAACATTTAATACCGAAAAATATCCTTTATCACTAAATGTCGTTTGAACACTGTCGCCCCATATGTTAAAGTTTGAATCTGTCATTGGATATGCATTCATAGTTATGGCTTTAGTCGTGTTAATATTAATAGCATTAAGGAGAATAACAATTGTAAACATTGCTATTAATTTATATAATATCTTATGTTTATTCATATCTTTCTCCTTTCATTAATTTTATATTACATTACTTGTTATTCTAAATGGTATATTTTTATCATTTAAAGTAACACTTTTTATAATAAATCTTGTATATGTTTTTGTTCCTTTTTGTTTTTCATCAGATATTTCAAATTTGTTATCATTATTCTGTTTATTAGATACATCCACTGTTGAACTATATGACTGCCCCTCTTCTTTTCCTTGGTTAGAATTTGTACTATTTAGCATATTTATGTTTGCATTATGTTGCCATACCGTTCCACTTCCGTTTGAATACTGAGAAACTTCTATTTGTAATCCTTGTGGGAAGTATTCCAATGCATTTACAACTTCTCCATCTTTTCTTACTAATTTAATATTACCAGTTATAGTTCCTTTTACATTAGTTGTTGCAGAATTTACTTGTATGAATTTAGAGGCATCTGACAAACTTGTATCTGAAATTAAGAAGTCTGCACCATTTGCAACTGCACTTCCATTATTCGTACGTGTAAAACTATTTATCTCAAATTCAATATGATCAATTTCGCTTGTATTTAAACGCCCCATATTAACTTGTATTGTTTCTATATTTGCATTTCCTGCCACATCATAAATAATTATAGATACCTGATGTGTTTTTGAGCTTTGTTCTATTACATCAAAATCTGCAGTATTTTCACTAGAATTTAACTCTTTATATAATTTTCCATCTATATATAATTGATATTTTGCTGTTCCTGATAAATTCTCCTCTGATGAAGCTTGTATGTGGAACGTTTTTCCTGTTATTTGACTTGCCACTAATTTTATATTTTGAGGAGTCGTTTTATCTATTTTTATAACCTGTGTAGCTCCTTCTGATTTATTACCTGCCACATCATATTCATATATTGTAATTGTATAAATTCCTTCATTTACAATCGACATCTCTTGTCCATTTGTCCTAGTTTCTGGTACATTTGCTGTACCACTTACTTCATATGTTGCGTGACTAACACCTGAGCCACCTTCATCTTCTGTTGATTCTATTATTTTTAGATTTACATCTCCCTTATACCATTCATTATCTTCTTGGTATTTTTCGCCTTTTACAATTTGTAATACTGGTGCAACTGGAGCTGTTTTATCAATTTTTACTTTAAATGATGTTTCACTTTCATTTCCCACATCATCTCTATTTATAACCGTAATTGTGTATAATCCTTCTTGAGTAATTGTTAGTGGTTCAGACCTTTCTTCAATGGCTACTGTTCCATCAACCTTAAACGTTGTTACTATGTTTTGACCACCTTGTACAACTTCCATATAAACATTTTGGTTTGTCCAAGTATTAGCTTTATATTCATTTCCATTTGCATCGTTTAATTTCAAAGTTAAACTTCCTGGTCTTTTTATTTGTTTATCTATAATGGCAGTATATTCTCTTTTTGTTACTAAACCTGCTTCATTCTCGGTTGAAACAATTAATTTTGTTTTTCCCTCGTTTTCTAACACAATCGGTAAACTTGTTCCTGCTTTAAGCTCATTTGCCCCTTGTGCTTCAATTGTTACTTTGTTTCCAATTTCTTTCCTTTCCTTAACATATATATTTTGTTTAGCTGTTTCTCCAAATATGTATTCTGTTCCATCTTCACTTCCAAGTGTTGCCACTATTTCAGCATTTATTGGTGGAGTTTTATTAATTTTTACAGTCAATGTTGCAATCTCAGATTTTGTTCCAATTACAGAAACACTATAAGCTTTTACTTCATATGTTCCATCTTGTTGAATTGTTATCTTTTTATCATCGTCAATTTGTGTTTCTTGAATATTTTCTGTTCCAGTAATCTCTAATACCATATATTCAATTTTTACAGGAGATTTCTCAGGTTTGTTTATTTGCAATTCAACACCAGAAGTATACCAATTATTTTTTCCTTGTTCTCCAGATAAAACACTTATAATTGGAGCTGTTGGGATCTTTTTCCCATCAATATCCAATTTTCCATAAACAACATATTTTATTAAAATACTAACATCTTTTTGTGTAATCTCTCCGTCTCCGTCAACATCTATTGCTGTTGCATTTATCCCAGATAATTGGTGAGCTTCAAGTCCAACAACATGTTTTATTGCTTTACTTATTTCATACTGAGAAATTTCTCCATCACTATTTATATCTCCAATAACACATGCAGTATACTCATTCTCTATGTTATCAAAACGGATTTTCATTCCAGTTCCAATAACTCCATTTTTCATTTCAGTAGTACCATTCTTGGCATAAACATGAACTTTTTCTTTCTCCAAATTAAATTGTTGCTTGAATTCTTCAATATCTGTTTTAGGTATAATTCTGCTTATTGTTAAGCTTTTTTGTGAAATCGCATATTCTTCACTCTCTAGCACAACATTAATAGTATCAGCATTTACTCTAGAAAAAATGCTAATATTAATGCAAATCAATATAAATATTGCTAGAATTCTTACTCCCTTTCTTCTCATTTTTATTCTTGCTCTCCCTTCTTGGTACAAATTTGGTTAAAAATTGTAAATTTCTTTTATTTCATACATTTATACTTTTTATATTTATATATATTATAGTAAATAACTAAAAGTCTTTCAAGGCGGAAAATATTGGTATTTCTAGCTTTGTGCCATATTTGCATACGGATATTGTATTTGCTAAAATTTATTACATTTATGTTACATTTTTAGACCATTTTTCTTATTTCACTAGGGAATACTAGCTTTTAAAGCACAAAAAAACACCTATCGGAAAATGTTTTACACATTTTTTCCTTTTAGGTGGATAATTTTTATTATATTATTGTACTGATGTATTTGTTGTATCATTATTTGAATTTCCAACATAAAAATATTCCATTATTCCATTGTATATTCCCCATGCAAGCTTAGTTTGGTATTCTTCCTGTTGTAATTGTTTTTCCTCTTCAGGATTTGATAAAAAACCACATTCTACAATAACAGTTGGTATTTCTACATGTTTTATGATATACACGTTGTTAATTTTTAGTGGCGTTCTCTTATTTTCCTTTTGTATTGTTTCATTTAGATTGTTCTGTATACAATTGGCTAGTCTCTTTCCATCTTCATTACCATCTTTAAAAAAAGTTTGCCAACCATAATACTGATTTTCTGGTATTTTGTTTAAATGTATGCTAACAAATATATCTGCTGATGAATTGTTCCCAATTCTAACTCTGTTTCTTATGTCTGAATTTTTCTTTTCTCTTAAAGTTTTCTTATCTATATCATAAATCGCATTATTGTCCGACCTTGTGAGTACAACATTTGAGTCACTTTGTTCTAATAATTGTTGTAATTTTAGAGCTATTTTTAAATTAATTTCAGCCTCGCTAATTCCATTATTGCTTACGGCCCCGCCATCTTCGCCACCATGACCCGCGTCAATAATTATTGTCTTACTACTTACTGGAGTAGCCATTGTTGCAACAGTTTTGTTTGTATTTATGTTACTTGCTGTTTGAAGCACAAACATACCAATAGGCAAAAATATTGCAAGTGTTAAAAATATTATTCTTTTTTTATTAATTACAAACATAAAAATCTCCTATGAAAATATTAATTATTTTTAATATATTCATAATGGCATGATTTAATAACAATTCAAATTAATTTAGCCTATAATCTTTTTTACTTTCTCAGTGCTTAAGTCTACAATTTCTGCTATTTTTTCAATTGGGCGCTTACAATTATTTTCCTCTCTTGCAAATATTCTTTTAAAAACATAATCTGATGTTAGTGGCAATCGTGTTTCTTTTTGAACCTGTGCCTCTAACTTCATATAGTGATTTTTTTATTTTTCTAACTAATTTTTTTCGCCCAAAAAAGGGCGTCCCCATTGGGCGACGTCCTTCTTCTAAAATATTATTCTTTATTTTCTGTTGTATTTTCTACATCATCTATATCGTCAACAACATCTTCTACAGCATCTGCCTCTGTATCTTCTGGCATTTTTTCTCCGTTTGGTGCTACTGATACTTCTGTGTTTTCTGGTTCTTCTGTGTTTATTCTTATTTTCTTGTATCTCTTCATACCAGTTCCGGCTGGGATTAACTTACCAATGATAACATTTTCTTTTAATCCTATTAATTCGTCTGTTTTGCCTTTTATTGCAGCTTCTGTTAATACTCTTGTTGTCTCTTGGAATGATGCTGCAGATAAGAAACTATCTGTTGCAAGTGAAGCTTTTGTTATTCCAAGTAATACACGTTTACCTGTTGCAGGTCTTAATCCTTGCTCTTCGGCTAATTTGTTCTTGTCTTCGAATTCATACATGTCTACTAAAGAACCTGCAAACATGTCTGTATCTCCATTGTCTTCAACTCTAACTTTCTTTAACATTTGTCTTGCAATAAGTTCGATGTGCTTGTCGTTGATATCAACACCTTGGTTTCTATAAACCTTTTGAACTTCGGCAATGATGTATTCAAATACACCTTGTGGTCCACTAATTGCAAGTACTTCTGCTGGGTTTTTAGAACCTTCTGTTATTTGGTCTCCGGCTTCTAGAACATCTCCTTCTCTAACTTTTAGTTTAGATCCGAAAGGTATTAAGTATGTTCTGCTATCGTCGTTTGATGTTACTGTTACTTCTTTTCTCTTCTTTTCGTCTCTTATAGAAACTTTTCCAGCGATTTCTGTAATTATAGCAACACCCTTTGGTTTACGAGCTTCGAAAAGCTCCTCAACTCTAGGAAGACCTTGTGTAATGTCGGCAACACCGGCAACACCACCAGAGTGAATAGTACGCATTGTAAGCTGTGTACCAGGCTCACCAATTGATTGAGCTGCGATTATACCAACTGTGTCTCCTATATCAACTTCTTTTCTAGATGCCAATCCCATACCATAGCACTTAGCACAAACTCCGTGTTCTGTTCTACATCCGAATACACTACGTACTTTAACATGTGTAATTCCTGCATCTACTATCTTATCTGCTAATTCTTCTGTAATTAGAGTATTTTTGTCTACTATTATTTCTCCAGTAGTTGGATTTTTGATATCGTCTAATGGATATCTACCTAATAATCTTTCTTGCATTTTTTCGATTACTTGGTTTCCATCTTTTATATCATATACTTCAAGTCCATCTGTTGAACCACAATCATCTTCTCTTACGATTATGTCTTGCGATACATCAACCAATCTTCTTGTTAAGTATCCAGAGTCTGCTGTTCTTAAAGCTGTATCTGAAAGTCCTTTACGAGCACCGTGTGCAGAAATGAAGTACTCTAATGCGTCAAGTCCCTCTCTGAATGATGATTTGATTGGAATTTCAACTGTTTTACCAGTTGTACTAGCCATAAGTCCACGCATACCAGCAATTTGCTTTAACTGGTCTAAGTTACCTCTGGCTCCAGAATCTGACATCATGAACATTGGGTTTTCTTTACTGAAGTTGTCTCTCATTGCGTTTTTAACATCATCAGTAGCTTTTTCCCAAATCTTAATTACTTCGCTGTATCTCTCATCATCTGTAATTAATCCACGTCCATATTGTTTTAATATGTTATCAACATCTGCTTGAGCTTTTGCAATTATTTCCTTTTTCTGTGGTGGTACCTTAACATCATCTATAGATACTGTTACAGCACCTAATGTAGAATATTTGTAACCTGTAGATTTAATATAGTCTAGTAATTCTGCTGTTCTGCTTAGACCATGTACAGAAATACATTTTCCTATAATCTTTCCTAGGTTTTTCTTTGATACTACTCCATTTATTTCATATTCAAATTCGTTTTCTGGCTTACTTCTATCAATAAATCCTAAATCTTGAGGAATTCCTCTATTGAATATTATCTTACCTGGTGTTGTAGCAACTTTTGCATGTTTTTCTACACCGTCTACAATCTTAGTTCTTCTTACGAAAATCTTAGAGTGCATTGTTACATCGTTGTTTGCAAGTGACATTATTGCTTCTTCTGGAGATGAGAAGTATGTTCCTTCGCCTTTTTCTCCATCAACATCCATTGTTAAGAAGTAACTTCCTAGAATCATATCCTGTGTAGGAGTTGTTACTGGCTTACCATCTTGTGGTTTTAACAAGTTGTTTTCTGAAAGCATTAAGTATCTTGCTTCTGCTTGTGCTTCTGGTGATAATGGTAAGTGAATAGCCATCTGGTCACCATCGAAGTCAGCATTGAACGCTGTACAAACTAATGGGTGAAGTTTTATTGCTCTACCTTCAACAAGTACTGGCTCAAATGCTTGAATACCAAGTCTGTGTAATGTAGGAGCACGGTTTAATAATACTGGGTGGTCTTTAATAACATCCTCTAATATATCCCAAACTTCTGGGCGTAATCTTTCTACCATTCTCTTTGCATTTTTTATGTTGTGTGCTATTCCACGGCTAACTAGTTCTTTCATTACAAATGGTTTGAATAATTCTACTGCCATTTCTTTTGGAACACCACATTGGTAAATTTTAAGTTCTGGTCCAACAACTATAACTGAACGTCCTGAATAGTCAACACGTTTTCCTAGTAAGTTTTGTCTGAATCTACCTTGTTTACCTTTTAACATGTCTGATAATGATTTAAGTGGTCTATTTCCAGCACCTGTAACAGGTCTTCCACGTCTTCCATTATCTATTAAGGCATCTACTGATTCTTGAAGCATTCTCTTTTCGTTTCTAACGATTATTTCTGGAGCTCCAAGTTCTAGTAATCTCTTTAATCTGTTATTTCTGTTTATAACTCTTCTATATAAATCGTTTAAGTCTGATGTTGCAAATCTTCCACCGTCTAATTGAACCATTGGTCTTAAATCTGGTGGTATAACTGGTACAACTTGCATTATCATCCATTCTGGTCTATTGTTTGAAAGTTTGAATGATTCAACTGTATCTAATCTTTTTACCAATTTGGCTCTTTTTTGTTCGCTAGCCTTTTCAAGTTCTTTCTTTAATTTCTCTGATAATTTATCAACATCAATTTCTGATAGTAATTTTCTTATTGGTTCTGCACCCATTTCTGCTTTGAATGAGTCTCTACCAAATTTTTCTTGAGCCTCTACAAATTCTTTCTCAGAAAGTATTTGTCCTTTTGTTAATGTTGATGTACCTTTATCAGTTACTATATATGATGCAAAATATATAACTTTCTCTAAGGCTTTAGGTGAAACATCTAACATTAAAGCTATTCTGCTTGGTATTCCTTTGAAATACCAGATGTGAGCTACTGGGGCAGCAAGCTCTATGTGCCCCATTCTCTCTCTTCTTACTTTAGATTTTGTAACTTCAACGCCACATCTATCGCAAACTATTCCCTTATATCTTACTCTTTTGTACTTACCACAATGGCACTCCCAGTCTTTTGTTGGTCCAAATATTCTTTCACAGAATAGACCATCTTTTTCTGGTTTTAATGTTCTATAATTGATAGTCTCTGGTTTTTTAACTTCTCCATGTGACCATTCTCTTATTTTCTCATCAGATGCTATGCCAATTTTCATTTTATCAAAATTTTCTAATTCATCCACTATTTTTTCCCCCTTGGAATTAAAAGTACCTATTTAGTTTTACTCATCGTCATCATTAAAATCTTCATCTTCTAAGATGCTTGAATCATCATCTAGTATGATGTCATCGTTTTCATCATCTAGGTCATCAAATAATTTGTCATCTTCAGAATCTTCGTCATCTGATGATTCTTCTGTGTATCCATCTGATAATTCATTTTCATCTACAACATTTTCTTCATGTAGAGATTTATTTTCTATATTACTAAAGCTTGTAGAATCGTCTATATCTTCTTTAAGCTCAACTTCCTTGTTATCATGTGTATACAATCTTATGTCTAAGCCTAAAGCTTCTAATTCTTTTACAAGAACTTTGAATCCTTCTGGAACGCCTGGCTCTGGAATGTTTTCCCCTTTGACAATAGCTTCATATGTTTTAACACGTCCTACAACATCATCTGATTTAACAGTTAACATTTCTTGTAGTGAGTATGCAGCACCATATGCCTCTAATGCCCAAACTTCCATTTCTCCGAAACGCTGTCCACCGAATTGTGCTTTACCACCTAAAGGTTGTTGTGTAACTAATGAGTAAGGTCCTGTTGAACGAGCATGTATCTTATCATCAACTAAGTGGTGTAGTTTCATCATATACATAACACCAACTGTAATTGGTTTAATGAATTGCTCTCCAGTTCTTCCATCGTATAGAATTGTTTTTCCATCACGACGTAGTCCTGCTTCTTCTAGCAAGTCTTCAATTTCATAGTCTTTTGCACCATCAAATACTGGTGTTGCGACTTTCCAGCCTAATGCACGAGCAGCCATACCTAAGTGAACTTCAAGAACCTGTCCTAAGTTCATACGAGAAGGTATACCCATTGGGTTAAGAACTATATCTACTGGTGTACCATCTGGTAAGAATGGTAAATCTTCTTCTGGTAATATTCTTGAAATAACACCTTTGTTACCATGACGTCCAGCCATTTTATCACCGACTGATATTTTTCTCTTTGTTGCTATATAGCATCTAATTACTTGGTTTACTCCAGGAGCTAGTTCTTCTGAATTTTCTCTAGTAAATATCTTGATATCTACTATTGTTCCAGCTTCTCCGTGTGGTACACGAAGTGATGTATCTCTAACTTCTCTAGATTTTTCACCAAATATTGCACGAAGTAATCTTTCTTCTGCTGTTAGCTCTGTTTCTCCCTTTGGAGTAACTTTACCAACTAATATATCTCCAGGTCTTACTTCTGCACCTATTCTTATAATACCGTTTTCATCAAGGTCCTTTAATACGTCGTCACCAACATTTGGAATATCCCTTGTAATTTCCTCTGGACCTAATTTTGTATCACGACATTCACAATCATATTCTTCGATGTGGATTGATGTGTACACATCTTCTTTAACAAGTCTTTCGCTTATTAATACGGCGTCCTCGTAGTTGTAACCTTCCCATGTAGAGAATGCTATAATTACGTTTCTTCCTAATGCCATTTCACCATTCTTTGTAGCTGGTCCATCTGCTAGGATGTCTCCAGCTTTAACTACTTCACCCTTTTGAACAACTGGTCTTTGGTTAATACATGTACCACCATTTGTTCTCTTGAATTTACGTAGTCTGTAATGGTCTATCTCATTTTTCTTATTTCTTACTTGTACTTCGTCAGCTGTAACCTTTTCAACAATACCTTCATTTTTAGCAGTTACTGTTGTTTCAGAATCACGTGCAGCTTTGTATTCCATACCTGTTCCAACTATTGGAGCCTCTGGTATTAAAAGTGGAACTGCTTGACGTTGCATGTTAGATCCCATTAGAGAACGCTTAACATCATCGTGCTCCAAGAAAGGTATCATGGCAGCAGCAACAGAAACTAATTGTTTTGGTGAAACATCTACATAGTCTACTTCACTTGCCTTAACCTCTGTAATTTCAGATCTACGTCTTACTTTTACCATTTTGTTTACAAATCTGCCTTCTGCGTCTACTGGTTCTGATGCTTGTGCAATTGTATATTTATCTTCTTCATCAGCAGGCATATAATCAACTATATCTGTTAATTTACCTGTTTCTTTATCAACTTTTCTATATGGTGTTTCTACAAATCCATATTCGTCTATCATAGCAAATGATGAAAGTGCAGAGATAAGTCCAATGTTTGGTCCTTCTGGAGATTCAACTGGGCATAGTCTACCATAGTGAGTATAGTGAATATCACGAACCTCGAATCCAGCTCTTTCACGAGAAAGACCTCCAGGTCCTAATGCAGAAATTCTTCTCTTATGAGTAAGCTCTGATAATGGGTTTGTTTGATCCATGAATTGTGATAATTGAGAGCTTCCAAAGAATTCTTTTATTGATGATGTAATAGGTTTTGTATTGATTAATGTTTGTGGTGTTACAGAGTCTAAGTCTTGTATTGTCATTCTTTCACGAACAACTCTTTCAAGTCTTGTTAAACCAATTCTGAATTGGTTTTGTAGTAACTCACCAACACATCTAATACGTCTGTTTCCTAAGTGATCTATATCATCAACTTTTCCTATTCCATAATCTAGATTTAATAAGTAACTGATAGATGCAATCATATCCTCTGTTGTGATTGTTAGAGGAACTAATTCGTTGTATCTTTCTTTAATTACATCATGTAATTTCTCGTCTGGAGTTGTATCCATTATAGATTTTAATACATTGTAATTAACTCCTTCTTTGAAGTGAAGGTCAGATAAATCCACATTTGGTAACATTTTGTGGATATTTACTATTCCATTTCCTATTACTCTTACTTTTTGATCATCAACTAATACATCTACTATATTAATTCCAGCATCTTGAATAGCTTCTGCAGCTTCTGCAGTAATTCTTGTATTCTTTTCTGCTAAAACTTCCCCTGTTGATGGATCTACTATATCATCATAAGCAACTTGTCCTGTTATTCTAGTTGCTAAGCATAATTTTTTATTAAATTTGTATCTTCCTACTTTTGCTAAATCATATCTTCTGTTATCGAAGAATAAACCATCGAATAAGTTTCTAGCAGCATCAGCTGTTGGAAGTTCCCCTGGTCTTAATTTCTTATATATTTCAATTATTGCTTCATCTTGAGTTTTTATTGTATCCTTATCAAGAGTCGCCTTGATTTTTGGATCATTTGCAAATAGGTCTAATATTTGCTCATCTGTTACAAATCCTATACTTCTTAATAAAGATGTAACAGGTAATTTTCTTGTTCTATCAACCCTTACATAGAAAATATCATTTCCATCTGTCTCATATTCTAACCATGCACCTCTTATAGGCATAACAGTAGATGTGTATATTCTCTTTCCTGTTTTGTCGTAGTCTTGTGCATAGTAACAAGATGGAGAACGAACTAATTGGCTTACAATTACTCTCTCTGCTCCATTGATAATAAATGTTGCACTGTCTGTCATTACTGGGAAATCGCCTAAATAGATTTCTTGCTCTTTAATTTCACCAGTTTCCTTGTTGATAAGACGAACTTTAACATGTAATCTTGTTGAATATGTAGCGTCTCTCTCTTTTGCCTCTTCCATTGTGTACTTTGTTTTTTCTTCCATGTGATAGTCTAAGAATTCAAGTACTAAGTTTCCAGAGTAGTCAACTATTGGAGAAATATCTTTTAATACTTCGCCTAAGCCTTCCTCTATAAACCAATTATAAGAATCTTTTTGTACTTGAATTAAGTTAGGCATTTCTACGAAATCACCTATCTTAGAAAAAGATTTTCTTGTGCATTTTTCGTGTTTTACTTCTTTTAGATTCAAAGTTACTCACCTCATAATAAAAATTAAAGCAGAATTTGAAATATATAAGATTTCAAAAAAGTCCTTCTTGTTTTTAGCCACTTTGTAAATTGCTTGCTCACTGCTCCTTTAAGCTTGCTTTTTACTAGTATTTTCTAAAACAATTCCTCTTTTTTGATAATTTATCAATAACATAAAAAGACAACAAAAAACCCATTGACAATCTATGCTGTTTTTGTCAATTAGTTCTTTTGTATGTTCCCTATTTTATTTAGTACTTTTGATTACTAATTTATTAATATTAACCACCCTTGCTATCTCGTTGGAGATTAATAAAATTTAAATTTTGTTGAAAATATTCCATATTATCAACACTATACTAATTATACAATTTTTGGTATGTTTATGTCAATAGAAAATATGAAAAATTTAGAAAAACTTTCTATTGTTTCGTACATAAAAAGAAAACTAATGATACCATTTTTTTAGCCTCGACACATTGTTCTTAGTCGAAGCTACTTCAGACTCCTCAAAAGGCGAACTCAAATCTTGCTTTCAAAAATGGTATCATTAGTTTTCTTAATATATAGTAAAATAGAGATATGCTTTCACATATCCCTATTTTATTAACAAATGTCTATTTTCTCTTTTTTAATACTACCAATGTTATTGTTATTCCTGCGATTAGGATTAAAGCTATTGCTCCGCCTAATACGTAGAATAGATGTGTGTTACCAAATGGAGGTAATATTACTACTTCTTGAGAATCGTCTGCATCTATTTCGCGTGGCTCCATTGTTGGGTCTTGGTTACCTACAACTGAGTATGACATTTTTCTACCAACTGTATTTTGTGTTGTTACAAGTTCTGTCATGTTGTTGTATACTCTGTCATCACTACTACTGTCTTGAGTAATCATTTGTGTTAATATTAATTGTACTCCACTTACACTTTGTGTACTGTTTACAGTGTTTAATACGTTCATTGGGTCATCTTTAAATGCTTTGGCAATTTTGTCTTTTACATTTGATTGGTCTGCAATTACTGGTATTAAACCTTTCGAAGCAGCTGTTGTTGTTATAATGTGACCGTCTGTATACTTATTAACATTATCTGTTAATCTAGTATTTAACAATCCATTGTTTAACAAGTCTGCACTTGAAATTGTATTCCAATCTGGGTTTTGAGCCTTGTTAAATTGTAAGTTATTTCTTGTTGCTGTGTTATCATCGTTTGAATTGTAATCATGTACTTGCGTTCCAACATAGTCAACTAAAACTTTTGGATCTGTTTTTACTATTGTGCTTGTGTCTGCAACTTTTCCCGTGTAGTAGAATTGTTCTTCATTATAGTCAACTTCACCAACGTTTGCTACTGTTATAGCATATGTTATTTGAAGTGTTGAACCATGCATCAATTCTTCATCCATTGTAAGTTGTACTTTACCTTTATTTGTAGAGTTTTGTCTTACTACTGGGTTTAGCATTAAACTATTGTTGTAGTTCTTGTTTGTGCTATACTCATTTTCTGTATCCTGTCCGTGAGCTATATGATTTATCCATAATACGTTTGTTGCTCTAGCAGATGCATCGAATAATGTGCTATTGTTTGCAAGTGTTAATTTAACATTTGTAATTTGTTTTGTAACTTTAAGCTGTGCCTTTGGTCTTTGTACTAAACCTAAGTCTAAGTCTTTTAATACGTAGTAGCCAGCCATTTGATAATTTTCTTTACCTATATTATCATGTCCTGTACCAGATGTATTTGTTACTCCAGGTTCTTCACCATTTCTGTTATACTCGAAGTTCACATCTATTTTTCCAGATTCTGCAATCATATATGTATTTTTCATAAATTCATTTAACAAGTTTTTCATTTCTTCAGCAGTATATTTTGTACCATTATATTCTGGTATGCTTTCATAAGAAGCTAATATTTCTGCTAAGTGGTTTGTCATATCTCCATTAGAGTAAGCCTCAACATTTTTTCTTGCATTGTTGCAGTTTACTAAGTAATCTGCATTTGGTGCAACATTTACAACATTGTCACCCTTGTTCATTATATCTTTGGCATCTGAATATTGTCCTTTGTCTGCTTCGCTAAAGTTATATTCATATGAACCTGTTTTATTGTTCGTGTATGCTCCTGAACCATTGTTTACACCAACTTGATATGAAGTTGATTTATAGTCTTGACCATTATAAGAATTTTTGTTTAATCCAATATTTGCAGATGAAGCAGAATATCCACTTCCTTCTGTTTTCTTCTTATACCCTTCTTGTGAAGCATATAAGTTTGTTACAGGATTTTCTTCTTCGTTTCCATTGTTATAATTTGTGTATGTTGTTCCAAGAACTGTGCTCTCACCAGAACCATATATAAATCTTACAATGTAGTTACCTGGTGCAAATGATGTAAATTTGTATTTACCATCAGCGTTAGCAGTGTCTATTGTATAATTTGGTACTAAACCACTGTTGTTTATAATTGGTGTTGTTGAATCAGTGTTTCCAGAAAGAACTTCTTTCCATATATACTCATATGTTTTTCCGTCTTTTCCTTGTCTTAACTCAACTAATTGTACTCTTACACCGTTTATTCCGGTTTCATTGTCTTTTAGTCCATCTCCGACTCTTGCATTTTGTTCATCTACATTTCTAGTATCCTCAAATACCGTTCCTTCTACTGTTCTTAAGTTATCTCTGTTTAAGATAATTCTAATATTTGGAGCTTTATCTGTATCATTTTCGAAGTTTTCATACTTGATTACTCCGTCTTTTGGTACATCTGTTGGGTTTAGGTTACCTGGTGTAGAGTTGCAATCTGCTATACCAGCAATATCTCCAGTTTTGTATTCTTGTTGTGTTTGAGAATTGTCTGTATTTGGAGCTTTTGCTTTTTGTCCATAGTATGATTTGTATCCATTAATTTCTGCAATATTTTCTTTACCAACACCCTTGGCTGTTCCACTTGCAGCATCTTCATCTAGAAGTATGTTTCTTGCAGCATCTTTGTTTACCATAAATGTTACATAGAAGTATACATCTTTATTGCTGTCTGGGTCTGATAATGGGAACATATTGCTTGTTACAGTATCATTTGCCGCATTACTGTAGCTTTGATCACCTGTAATATATAAGTTCTTATATCCGGCTATTGTAGTTTGAGTTTCTACTCCATATCTACTAGCATCTTTCAAATATACATTCCCAATCTTATTTCCGTCATTATCTCCTAAGTATGAGCGGTCTTGTACATATGTGTAATCTGCATCGTAGTAATCAACAACCTCTGTTACAGCTACTGCTATGTTTTCTGACCTATTACGCATTGTAAATTTATATGTTACATATACTTTCAATTCAGAATCTTCAGATAATCCTAAATTTTCTAATGTAGTAGCATTATCTACTATTTGATAATTATTTACTTTGTAATCATAATCTTCTCTGTATAGCTCTCTTGAGTAATCGTAGCTATAATATCCATCAGAAATTCTTGTTTTAATTTCCCAATATGAATTTCCAGCTGCATCTGTTTCTAAGTTTTCTCTCTTATTATATTTGTATACTTGTGTCTTGCCATTAATTTCTAATGTTGCTTTGTATACATCTTTTCTTAAGGCTAAGTCTAATTGTTCTCTTAGAACTAATCCTAAGTTAATATGATGCATTACATCTGGGTTTTTATACAATGTTTCAATCTTTTGTGCCGCTACAAATTTTAATATTTGTGCAGTATTTGATTTTGCATTTAAGAAATCCTCTGTTACAAATACTTGGAATCCTGGGTATAAGTCCTTAGTTGAAGTACCATTACACGTATATGCGTCCATCATAGATTGATTTACATATTCGTCTTTAGACTTTCTTTCTCCATTTGAACTTACTTCTCCATTTATGTTTCCAAACTTATCAATTGTTCCAGCTTCTTCAAGTTCATCTCTTGTATGCATTTCACTTGGATTGTTTGTTGTAACTGTATTCTTTGGTGCTGAACCAATTTCTCTAAAGCTTGCATTGAAAGTATCTCTTTCTTTTAATATGTCTAAGCCTTTTGATGTATTATCCCAGTTTGAATCTTGTCTGTTTACATTATAAACTGTTGGTTGATAATATTGACCATTATATGTGAATTTTACATAGTATTGGTACATTGCATTTTGATTTTGGAATAAGTATTCTCCATTATTATCTGTTGTTGTTGCTGCAATAAATTTTCCTGATTGATTTCCATCTAATCCAGATACTTGGTATAGTGAAACTTTTACATTTGACATTGGTGTATCTGTTTGCTTATTAAATAATCCATCATAATCATTTTCTTTTCCTACTGTGCCATCTACCCAAACTCTTCCGCCTAATTCGAATGTTAAATTAATTGGAATATCTATATCATCGTCTGGTGTATCTGGTACGTCTGGCTTTTTGCTGTCTGGTTTTGCACTTACTGTTGCAGTATATATGTTATATGTTCTGCTTCCTTCAAGAGCAACCCTTAACTGTTGAGCACGTAGGCTTCTAACTGGATATTCAGTCATCTGTACGAATGGTTGTACTACAATTACACCTTTTGAAGATGAAACATAATTAGTACTAACAGAACCTATTAAAACAACATCATATGAACCAAATAATATTGTATGTATTGTTTTAACATATGAATAAGTTAACTTACCCATTCCGTAACCTTCTCTTAGACGATATTTACTATAATTGGTTGTTCCAACATATCCAATATATTGATATACATCTGCTTTTGTATCTAATATATTAAAGTTAACAGTTGACTTACCTAGATACTCAAGATCCACATACATATTTACTGTCTTTGGATAATTTGCTTTTTCAGCTGAGAATTTCACATAAAATTTAGCATTTGAAGCAGGGTATTTCTTTTTCAAGCCATTTGAACCTGATACTGTTGCCCCAATAAACTCAATTTCAAAATCATCTGTATTTTCATCGTATACTAAAGTTTTTTCATTATCCGTTCCTTTATCTGTTACTAAGTATATTGCCTTTATGTATGAAATATCTTCATAATAAGGATATGTAGTACTTAAAGGACCTACAATATAACTCTTAGTTGCTTGATTTACAATTACTTGAGCCTCTGCTTGTGGATCATTAGTAACACTTTTTGTATTTTCTTCATCTTGCTTTCCAGTTTTCGTTCCAGAAGCATATGAATCACTCTTCATACCATGAATTTGGGCTTTGTATCCATTACCATTAATATAAGTGTCTACAAAATTTTGATATGATTTTGCTTTCTTAAATAATGTCTTCCCATTATCAGTTAAATGTCCTGCATCTGGTACTTTACCATCTAAATCCGCAACTAACCAATGTGCAGTTTGAATATCTGATAAAGAATATCTGTTACGTATTGAACCAGTAACACCCGAATAAGCATTTTCCATTGTAGTTAATACAAATGATAACTTCGTATTAGTTGAAGTTTCTGTCGTACCAACCTGTTTATAATGGTCTTCGGCTCTAGTTTGAGTTTCCATTATGACAACTTCTGGTCCAAATATAGCATCACCATTCCAGTCCTTTTGCTTAGTTTCGGGGTTAGTCGTATCATCAACTGTGTCCTTTGGTGTTTTCCAATCACCCAACTTTGATAATAATTCTTCCATTAATTGTTTAGATTTATTTCTAGCCTTAGATTGTGCGTCTAATATTGCTAAGTTTTTACTAGCACTGCTACTTACAACAGCTCCATATCTTATAGAAATCATTGGCTTATTTTTATCAATTGCCCATTTATCCGATCCTTGAGTCCCTGGTCCATATTGTTGTGAATAATGTATGTTGCTATATGAGAGTGGAACCATATATCTTCCACCTTTATTTTTTACATCCTCACGTGCCAATTGTCTTAAATATGCTCTTACCTTAGTTTCAAAGGCAGAATAACCATAGCCATTACCTGTTGTATAACCAATTTCGTCTATATAGTGTTTTTCCGAATCAAATTCTCCAAATCTTACTGCTTTTCCAGCATCATTACAATATACTGTACCAGTACTCATATCGTTGTCCAAGCCTCATATGGAAATTGATTATCGGCATCTCCTGTAAATTTTCTTTGCTTTAATATTTGAGGAAATAGTCCAGAAGCACTGTAACTTAAAGATGGCATACCACTTGTTGCATTTCCTTGCCAAGTTCCATATGCAAATGCTGTATTACTTGATGTAAGCAATGTTACTATTGATATTGCTGTTGTTGCAATTGTTGTTATTAAACATTTTTTTAATGTTTTATTTTTCTTCATCTTACTATCTCCTTTCTATATTAGTACTTTCTTTTTTATCATATAAATTCCTACTCCAACTATTGTAATTATCGTTATTATTAATGTAGTATAAATTACTACGTCACCTGTTTTTACAGATGTTAGTACATTTGCTGTTGAGTAGTCATCTTCATTTGTAGCCTTATTACCAGGTGTTGAGTCAATATCTAATGCGCCATAATCATTTGATGTTTCATATATTTCTGCTGAGTTATTTATTAATCCAAAATCTTTATCACCATTCATATTTTTTGTTAATATTAATGTTATTTCTTTGCTTTCTCCTGGATTAATTATTGTATTTGCAAGTGAAGCATTATATATTACTCCATCTTTACCTTCATACCAATCCTTATTTAATTCTGAATTGAATTTTAATTCTTCTGGTAAATAATCTGCTAATTTCTTAACATAACCTGCAATTCCACCTTCATTTGTAATTGTGAATTTATATTCAACAACCATTGATGATGTATTTGCATATTTAGATTCGAAATCTATTTTTGCAAGTTTACTATTGTAAACATGTTCTGTTGTATTTTTTCCATTATTTACTGTTATAGCTTGTACTATCTTATCAAGTTTTAAGTCAAATTTTGCATCTTCAACTATACCTAAATCAATATTGAATTTATTTGTATCTGCTAATACAATTTCTTCTGTAACAGCTGCTATTTGGTCTTTTCCTTCATAGTTAACTGTTTTATCTATAGCATCTGAATTTTGCTCTTCGCTTACTCCAGATTTTTTATATGTTGTAGGGCTATAGTTTGCCGAGTCATAGAAGAATATTACACTATATTTTCCTTGTGGAACATTGTTAAACATGTATGAGCCATCTGTTCCAGTTGTTGTTATGCATTGTTCGTTGTTTGAATTCATTGCAATATTGCTTGTATTATTGTTTAATAATAAAACTTTAACTCCTGAGACTCTTTGTTCATTTGCATCTTTTACACCATCTTTGTTCTCATCAATCCATACAGTTCCTATTATTTTTCTTGTTTCTTTGTTGTTATCGTCTGGATCTACATTTACATCTGTTTTTTCAAAATGTTTAACTGTGTGCAATACTGAATTTGTTTCTACTTTCCCAATATCTTCATGTGTAAATTTAGCTTTATTTGATATTTCTGTATCATTTTCTATTGAGTTTGCTACTACATGTACGTTTATTGTTACTTTTTGTCCTGCCGATAAATAGAATTTTGTATTTATACTTCCATCACTATTTATATCAACACTACTATCAATTGTACCATCTTCATATACAATCTCTAAATACTTAAATGTTACTTCTGTAGGCAATGTATCTGTAAATTCTACATCATTTAAATATATGTCAGATAAATTTTGTGCAGTAAATGTGTATACAAAATCTTCTCCTGCTGATATTGTTGTTCCAGCAGGAATATTAGCTGTTTGTGCAACGTTAATTCCTGGTTTATTTATTGTAACTGATATATCATCAATGTTCTCTGTTTCTGTATTGTCAGCTTTTACATTACTTGTTACAGTTACATCTTTTTTGTAAACTTCATTTGCTAGTTTTCCAACTTTTGTGTTTACAATTAAAGTTTTTCCTCTCTCTCCATCTACATCTCCGACTTTTACAGTTACTTTTCTGCCACTGACTTTTACATTTGCTGTTGAAGTAATATCATCATCTTCAAACGTATCTTCATTAAATCTTGTTAATTTTATTGAATCATATTCTAACTCATCTGGTAATGTAATTGTAACTACTGTATTCTTTCTAGTGTTATCAATACTTTCATCCTCCAAATCATAATTATATTGAGATGATCTTAATGCAACTTGGAAAGAATAATTCTCTCCTTCTTTGCGATTTGTGTATTTCGAACTGATTTGTGTATCAAAATATACTTTTTCAATTATATTTGATACAATATTTGTTTCTATTGGTATTACATCCCCATATCCAACTGTTGCTTTTACTTCTATCTTTTTTGTTTCATCACTTTGTGTTTTAAATCTAAGAACCTTTTTTAATGAAGAATTAGCTTTTATATTTCCAATTTTTATAATTAATGTTTCTGTGTCTTCATCATATTCTTCATCATATTTATCAATTCTTTCTAATAAGTTTGAATATTTTTCCATATCAATATTATTAACAGGTATACCATCCTCTGTGGCATTTTGTAGAATACTCTCTAGTTCTTGCAATTCTTCCTCGTTAAATTCTGGTTCGTCTTCTGGTACCTTGTATGAGTAATCATCTCCATCTTGAGGTATAAAGCTTAATTCTGGTGGTAATTTTATTTCTACTGTTGCATCTTCTGCATCTATTACTCCAGTATTATTTATTGTTAATTCATATTCAAGTATTTCTCCAGATTTTACACTTGCACCTTCGCCTATTGTTGATGTTAATTTTGCATCTAATTTAGCAATACTTCCTGTTGTAAAACCTATTTTTGTTGCTATTGCTTTATCTGTAATTGTTCCAGATGTTTTATTATTGTTGAAGAATACTCCATAATTTTCATATACTTCTTGATCATAATCTAAGTTTGCAGATAATGTTGCTTTATATGAAAATGTAATTGTGTCTCCACCGTTCATTACATAATCTTCATTTAACACTATCATGTAAGATTTTATTTTTGTATAATCTGTTACACTTGTTGTCCATCCATTTTGTGAATTAGATAGGTCTGTTGTTGCTTCTCCATTTTCTGAATAATATATTGTAACTTTTGAAGCATCTACTCCTGTTACTGTTAGTCCAGATGTAAGTGGCATTGTAATATTTGAGCCTAAACTTAATGATGTTGATACATCTTTGTTATCTTTAAATGGTGTTCTTCCTAATACTACAACATGGTCTAGTGTGTTTTCATAATTGTTTATTACATTCATTGTGTATGTAACTTCTTTTTGTTCTGCTTTTGTTGGTATTAAGGCTTTTTGAGATTCTCCATTAATAACTTCTATTTTTTCGTCTCCATTGTATCCTGTCATTGAGTTTGTTGTTACAACTCCTGATGGAGCAATATATTTAACGTCTGTTGCTACATTTGTAACCGTTGAATCTCCATTTGTTATTTCTGCTGTTATTTGTGTATTTGTTGTTGGTGTTAATGTATTTAATGTAATGTCTGTTGTTAATACAACTGTTGCACCCTTGGCAGCAACATTATTATATTTTGTTTGTGTTCCTTTTAATTTTAATTCTAGTGTTTTTGTACCGTCACCATTTTCATAAGACATTATAGAATCTTCATCAATTTCAAGCTCATCATCGAAGTATACATTCCAATCTTTCACAGCTAAAGTTTCTATATTTGCTGGAAATTTTATTTTTATTGTTGGTGTTGTATACATAGTGTCGTCTGCGCTGTCATTTTCTAGTGTAACTTTAATTTCTACATTTTCATTTTTTACTATTGTAGATAATCTATTGTTACTTGTTGTTATGCTTGCTTTTTGTGTTGGTTCTGTTAAATCAACATTTTTTGTACTTTCTGTACTAACAATATCTATATCAGAATTTTTTGCTGTTCCTGTTACTTGAGTTTTTATTTGTGTAAAACTTTTTAATTGGCTTGTACTGTATTCAATATTTTTAGCTAAAGCTTTTGTTATTTCGAATATAACATTTCCTTCTGCTTGTGGTTTTGATGTTTTTATTGTTATACTGTTTGTATTAAATGGTACTAAGTTTACTACTATTTTATTGTCTTTTACTTCTGTATCTTTGTTTATTGTTGCAAGTGTTGTTCCTGCTTCATTTAAAATAGTAATTTCACCATTTTCCCCAAACACTTTATCAAATTCTTGTTTTGATATTGCTAGTGTTTTGTTGTAAGCATAATTTACTCCGCCAACTGTTGTTGATTGTTCGCTTCCATTTGCAGTTACAAATTGGTCAACATCTTGTTTTAATACTATTGCATCTATTACATCTGCATATGAAACATGGGCTGTATACTTTGCCACATATTCTGTTTCCTTTTTATTTTCGTCTGCAGCATTTTTGTTATTATATATGTAACCTTTGCTTATGCTTTGTGTTGCATTAGATGTAAATTCTACTATATCTCCTATTTTTTTAGTTTGATCTTCGTATCCATCTACATGTGCACTTACTTTGTTTACTCCACTTTGTACATATAAGTTCATACTTGAGCTTGCATCATATGTAACTCTTGTAACTGAATCTTTTACAGCCTCATATACATCTGATGAATATATGTATGTTACTATAAATTCATCTGCTGTATTTTTAGCCCATTGGATTTTTCCATTTACAGCATTGTTATTTACTGTAATTGTTATTTTTCCAGTTGTGCTATCATATGACCAGTTATTCTTAGAGAAGTTATCTCCGTTTGCATCTCCATTTGTTGCTTTTGTAGAGTTTGCAACTACTGTAACTGCTTCTGGGTATTTATTATTAATTTTTGGAGCATTGACTTCTATGTTTGTATTCTTTATTGGTAACACGCTGTTTTCAACATATGATGTAATTTTGCCTTGAGTGATTAGCTTGCTTACATTGTTTGCTGAATATGGAATGTATTTTGTAATTTCATAATCCAACTTAGCTTTTGCAGTTGATGCTGTCCAGCTTGTGTGAACTACTATATCTTTCTTAACTGCAACTTCTTCACCTTTAGCATTTACATATGTTCCAGTAAATTTTATTGTATTATCTCTGTCAAACATATCTTCACTTATTTCATCTTTTTTATCTAATGCTATGTTTATTGTTTCTGTTACATTCTCGCCATTGTTTATTTGGTTAAAGCTTATTTTTTTGTTTTCTGCATCTACTGCTTGAATGTTATCAGATTCTTCTGTTTTTGCAATTTTAAAGTTTGTGTCTGAGAAGTCTACTACTGCATCTTTTAGATATCCAGCCTTTTTTACGTTTAATGCAATATTTAATTTTGTATCTTCTGCATTAACATCTGCTGAAACAGTATGTTTTCCTCCATCATAATAAACATCAAACTCTACATTCTCATTTGTAGTTGATGTTCCTTGATTTTCTAATGCTTTTGCACTTAAAAAATTGTCTGCCGCATAGCTTACTACTGTTGCTGAATTGGCATACAATATTGTTGTAGTTAATAGCATCGCAATTACTTTAATTAATTTTTGTTGCATCTTTGCTCCTCCTTAAAAAATTCACTATAACTAATTATACTCTATTTTTGCTTATTTTTCAATGTTTTTTTAACTTTTTTTAAAATTATGTAATCTTATATTCATGTTATATTATTGCATTTTTTCCCATATTTTTCAATGGATCTTTAAATTACGATAAAAAAGCAATTGAAACCCGCTTGCGGAAGGCATTACTAGCACATTTATTAAATTTTTATTACATTTTTAATCATTTATTTTTTTATGATTATTTTTACTTCTAAAAGTAATTAATTTTTCCCGCTTATTTCAAGCTTTTTGCAGTTTGTATGTTTTTATGTTAATTTATTATTATTCCTACTATATATATTTCCCTAGGTTTTTCACTTGTTCGGCAAAAAAAATTCTAATTATCAAGTTTTCATCTTAATAATTAGAATTTTATTTATTCTATTTATGCTTTTTTAATACAACTATTGTTATAGTAATACCTGCTATTAATATGAATGCTACTGCACTTATTAATACATAGAATATTGGTGTATTTCCAAATGGTGGTAAAATTACAACATCTTGAGAATCATCTGCGTCTATTTCGTATGGTTCTGTTGTTGGGTCTTGGTTGCCAACAACTGAATATGCCATCTTTCTTCCGACTGTATTCTTAGTTGTTACAAGTTCTACCATGTTGTTGTAAGTTTTGTCATCATTTGTATTATCTTGTGTTATCATTTGAGTTAATATTAATTGAACTCCACTCACACTTTGTGATGCATTTACAGTTTCTAGTGCATGCATTGGATCTTCTTTAAATTTATTTGCAATCTGATTTTTTGCTTCCGAAGTATCTGCAATTAATGGAATAAGGTCTTTAGATATGGCTTCTGTTACAATTATATGGTCTTTTGTATATTTATTTATACTTGTTTCATATGCCTTGTTTACCAATCCATCTTGTAATACTTTATCACTTGTAATTACTTGCCATTCTGGGTTTTGATTACTGTTAAATTGTAAATTGTTTCTTGTTGCCGTTTTATCATCTCTATCATCCCATTCATGTAACTGTGTTCCAACATAATCAATTAACTTTCTTGGATTTGTTTTTACTATTTTACCAGTGTCTCCAACCTTTCCAGTATAGTAGAATTGGTCTTCTTTATAATCTACTTCACCAACATTTGCAACAGTTATTGCATATGTTATTTGAAGTGTTGCTCCATGCATAACTTCTTGGTCCATTGTAAGCTGTACTTTTCCTTTGCTTGCTGCTTTACTTCTTACAATAGGATTCAACATTAGATAATTTTTATAGTTTTTGTTTGTACTATAAACATTTTTTGTGTCTTGCCCATGTGCAGTGTGGTCAATCCATAATACGTTTGTAGCTTTTGCAATTGCATCAAATAATACGCTGTTGTCTGCTAGAGTCATTTTAACATTTGTGATTTGTTTTGTAACTTTTAATTGAGCTTTTGGTCTTTCAACTAAACCAAAGTCTAGTCCTTCTAGTACATAGTAGCCACCTCTATCGTAGTTGTTAAATCCGACATTGGCTGTTCCAACAAGTGGTGTTGTCTCAGATTCTTCTCTATTATACTCACTCTTCATGTTTATAACACCTGTTTCTGCTACCATGTAAGTATTATTCGTAAATGTATTTAAATATTCTCTTGTTTTGCCTTCGCTTGTTGGCAAATGTTCGTATGATGCTAGAATTTCTGCTAACTCGTTTGTAACATCTCCATTTGAATATTTCTCTACTATTTCTCTTGTATTGTCTATATTTACAAGATTTAATGGGTTTTTAGCTACTTTTAATCTCCAGTTTCCAATGCTTTGTATTATACTTGAAAGTGAACTATAATCCATATCTTTCATTATATCTTTTGCATCTGATTGATTTTTTCCATCAGCTTCTTCAAAATTATATTTATATGAGCCTGATGTGTTGTTTCTATATGCTCCAACACCATTAAACAATTCAGATTCTACTTGATATGATGTAGATTTATAATCATTTCCATTGTATGATTTCTGGTTTATAGCTGTTGCTCCACTATAACCTAGTTTTTGTGTTACAGGGTTTGATATAATTTCTCCTGTTTTATAATCAACAGCTTTTTCAGATAATACAGTTTCATCTGTTGAACCGTATACGAATCTCACAATGTATTCTCCTGGAATTAATCCTTGGAATAAGTACTCTCCAGTTCCAATTCCTTGTGATGTTAAGTCTGAGAATGTTACATTTCCTCTTCTCGGTATTACCGTCGACAGAGTCTGGCTAGTATCTCCAGTTTTTACTTCTTTCCAGATATATTCATACCTTGTTCCATCTACGCCATCACCATTAGATTTTTCTCTTAATTCTACTAGTTGTACTCTTACTCCATTTATTCCGGTTTCCCCATCATCACGTTTTCCATTTCCAACCATTGCATTATTTACTTCTTCTGTTCTCTTGTCTTCCCAAACAGTACCTTTTATTGTTCTAACATTTTGACGGTTTAACGTAATTTTAATGTTTGGAGCTTTATCTGTATCATCTTCAAATTTAGAAGTATCGATTTCACGTAAGTTACCTGGTGTTGAATCTGTATCTGGAATACCTGCAATATCTCCTCTTACAAACTCTGCCATAGCTTTTGTATTTCCAAAGTTTGGAGCAACTGCTTTTATTCCATAATAAGATTTATAACCATTTATTTCTGCTACGTTTTCTTTTCCAGTGTCATCATCTAAAAGTATGTTTCTGTTTGCATCCTTTTTTACTTCAAAAGTTATATAGAAATATATGTCTTTATTCTTATCTGGATCTGATAGAGGGAAACAGCCTGTACTTGCAATATCGTCTCCTGCACTACTATATATATTTGAACCTGTTACATATATAGTATTGTAACCATCCATTTTCTTCATGGTTGCTTCTGAGTATCTACTCTTTTCGTTTAAAGTTACACTTCCTATACTATTTCCATCTTTATCACCTATATATGAACGTTCTGGAACAGGCGTAAAGTCTGGGTCATAATAGTCTACTACTTCTGTTACTGCTGTTGCAATTCCATATGAGCTGTTACGAATTGTAAACTTATATGTTACAAATACTTTTAATTCTGAATCTTGAGATAGTCCTAATGCTTCTTGGAACAATCCCCATTGGCTATAATCTTCTACTTTAAATGAGTAGTCTTCTCTATAAAGTTCTCTTGTATAATTATTGCTGTAATATCCGTTATTTCTTCCCTTAATATCCCAGCAGCCTTCATAAATTATACTGTTTCTTTTATCGTATTTGTATTCTTCAACTTCTCCATTTATTTCAAGAGTTGCTTTATAAACATCTTTTCTCAATGCTAAATCAACAATTTCTCTTTCCACAAATCCTTGGTTTACATGTCTCATTATGTCTGGTTCTGCATATAATGTTTTTACTTTATCGCTTTCAATAAAGTCTATCATTTGTTTTGAATCTATAAGTGCATGTTTCTTCTCATCATTTACAAAAACATCTAAATTTGGATATAAATCCATATTATTAGTTCCGTTACAAGTATAAGAATCCATCATACTTTCGTTTACATATGTATCTTTTGATTCTCTCTTACCATCTTTACTTACTTCTCCAACAATATTTCCAAAATCATCTATCAATCCTTGATCTTTTAACTCTGTTCTTGTGTGCATTTCTGCTTTCGGCTCTAGTAAGTTTTCTGGTGCTGAACCAATATCTCTAAATTTTGCATTGAATACATTTCTTTGAGTTGCAACATCCATACCCTTAGAATTGTTATCCCAATTTTCGTCATCTCTATTTGCGTTATACTTTGTTGGCTCATAGTATTGACCATTGTATGTGAATTTTACATAGTAATTATACATTGAATTCAAGTTATAGAATACATAATCACCATTTTTATCTGTGGTTGTTGCTTCTACAAATCTTCCTTTTTCTATAAAATCAAACTGTTCAGTTACACCTCCTATTGTTCCACCAGTACCTATTCCACCAGTAGAATCTGTTTTTCCTTCTTTGCTCTTTTCATATAATATTTTTTCTAATAACCATTGAGCAAGTTTTCTTGCATCTAAATTTCTATTTTCTTTTGTTGTTCCACCTAGTACAACTATTGCATATTCTTCATTTTCATATACAAATGAAGCAATTACACAGTAGCCAGAAACCCTAATTTGACCTGTTTTTGTTCCTTCTATTCCTGGTGTTGTTTTTAATGGGTTTGTACTATTAAGCGTTCTTTGGAAGCTTGTTCCATTTCTATTAATTGTTATAGATATTGATTGCTTTGAGCCTTCTTTAAAATACTCTGCAAATATTTGGTTATCCATTGCAGCATCTAGTATTTTAGCCAAGTCCTTAGCAGAAGATTTATCTTCTGGCTTTACACCAAAAGGAGTAACAAAGTGACTTGAGGTTGCACCCAATGAGCGAACTTTTTCATTCATTAGGTTCATGAATACGTTTTTTCCACCCGGATAATATTCTGCAAGTGCTTCTGCAGCATCACAGCCTGAATATACAAGCACTGCTCTTAATAAATCTCTTACTGTAACCTTATCGCCTTCCTCTAGTCCAACTATTTGAAGTTCTGGGCTCCAAGTACTTGTTCTTAAATACTCTCCTACAGCAGTTCTATTAACTGTTACAACATCATTCAAATTCATTCTTTCTGCTACGACTAATGCTGTTACCATTTTTGTAATTGAAGCAACTGCACATTGAGTGTTTTCACCTTTTCCCCATAGAGTTTCTCCAGTTTTTCTGTTATACACTAAAAATCTTGGAGCAGATATTGTTGGTTTTTTAGGCTCATCTGTATCTGTTGTTGGTGGTAGCGTTGGCTTTGGTTTTGTGCCTGGTGTTGGTATTTTAGGTATTTCATATAGTGAAACTTTTACATTTGACATTGGTGTATCTCCATCGCCATATTTACCATCATATTTATCCTCTTTGCCTACACTGCCATCTACCCATACTTTACCACCAATTTTCATCGTTAAGTCTACATTTGTTTGATTTTTATTAGGGTCTAGACCTGGGTTCGTTGGTAAAGTTATATTGTTTTTGTGTGCTTCTATGTGATATACATTGTACTCACGTTTTCCACCCATTGCAACATCTATAGGTTGAGCATCAATTGTATCAACCGGGTCTTTTGTCATTTGAACAAAAGGTTGAGCTATCATATATGTATCGTCATTATGGATTGTAAGCCATAGCGTACCATATTCTGTTGTTGTATATGCATATAAAAATCCAATATGCAATTGCTGGTACGAATATTTTACTGTTATAAATGCTTGTCCTCTCGCAAGTCTTAGCTTTTTGTCGCTTTTGTCTGAACTTGTTTCGTTTGCTCTTGCCGTAAGACCAATATATTGATATACATTAGTTTTTGTTCTTAATTGATTGTATTCTATTTCTGCTTTTTTCAAGTATTCAACATCAGCATATATTCCAACATTTGTTGGATATAAAGTATCTGAAGCTGAAAACTTAATATAGAATTGGCTTCCAGAAGCTGGGTATTTTTTCTTTAAACCATTTGAACCTGAAACTGTTCTTCCTATGAATTCTATTTCAAAGTCATCATTATTTTCATCATATACTAAGGTTTTAGATTTTAAAGGTTCACCTTCATTTGTCTTAAGGTATATTGATTTTAAGTATGATATATCCTCATACTCAGGATAATTTATCGTTAATGGTCCTATTATATATTGGTTGGTGTTTCTATTACTTATAATTTGTGACTGCGACATATCTATTTGAGCAGAGAAATTTATAAGATTTTTATTTACAAAAGACTGATAGCTTTTTGCCTTTTTGTACAATTCTTTTCCATTTGAAGTTTCTTGTGCAGAGCTTATTATGCTAAAATCCTTTGCTTCCCAATATGCTGTTTGAATATCACTTAAATTATATCTACTTCTTACAGAATTAGTTACTCCACTATATGCATTTTCCATAGCAGTTAGTATGTATGCAATATTGGCACCTCCTCTTCCAATAGATAAATTGGTGTATTTTTTTGTATCTCCTTCTTGTTGATATCCGTTTTCAGCTCTATTTTCTGTTTCCATCACAGCAACTTTTGGTCCTAATACTGGATCAGAGTTCCAATAAGACACATCTTGAATTCCCATATTGGTTGAACCATCGGTTGTTAATTCTGGTTTATCCCAATTTGTTAACTTAGTTAATATTCGAAATGTCATTATGTTTCGAGTTAGACCCTCTGACTTGCTGTAATCATAACCTGATGTACTTGATGCACTTGATGATTGTACCCTTGTTATTAGCATTGGTTTTGTAATCTCTACATTAAATAATTCATTGTTGTAAATTGAAGGTCCTTGAATTTGATCATACCATATAATAGGAGTACAGCTTTCATATCTTAGCCCAAATGCGCCATGTACAGCTCCAATTAAATCAGCTAATGTAAATCCGCTAAAATATTTTTTTGCTCTTTCCTCACATAATTTTTTCATTTTGGCTAGGAAATCTAAATATGTTCCAACATCTTGGTTAATGTATGGTGTTGGATAGTATTTTGTTGCATCGTATTTTCCAAATCTTACAGATTTATTTGAATCTGCTCCATACATTGTTGAACCACTTACTTCTGTTGACCAATTTGTATATGGAAATTCTGTATCTGCATCTCCAGAGAAAGTCCTTTTTTGAAGTATATTAGGTAGTAGGCTACCACTATCCGAAAAAGCTCCCTTTTGAGGCATTCCACTACTAGTGTTTCCCTGCCATGTTCCATATGCAAATGTTTTCTTTTCAGCAAAGAACAGCGTTAATACTAAAACAACCAAGATGATACCAGCTGTTTTTATAATCTTTTTGTTATTTATTTTTATGTTTTCTTTCACTCGCTCTTTGCCTCCTTTACTTTAATACTTTTTTTCTTATTACATATACACCTGTTGCAATTATTATTAACACAGCCATTGTCAATGTTACATATATAACTGCTTGTCCTGTTTTTACTCCTACAATAACATTTGCTATCGAATAATCATCTTCATTACTTGCTTTATTTCCTGGTGTTGAGTCTATATCTAATAATCCGTTATTATTTGATGCTTCATATATTTCTGCAGAATTGCTAAATACTCCAAAATCATCATTGTTCATATTTTTAGTTAATATTAGAGTTACCGTTTTACTCTCACCTGGGTTTATAACTGTATTTGCCAAACTAGAATTATATACGGTTCCATTTGCTCCTTCATACCAATCTTTATTTAATTCTGAATTAAATTTAAGCTCTGTTGGAATGTAGTCTGCTATTTTCTTTGCATATCCAGCTACTCCTCCTTCGTTTGTTATGGTTATAGAATACTCAACTACCATTGAAGATTGCGTTATATATTTTGTCTCAAAATCTATTTTTGCATTTTTACTGTTATAAGTGTGTTCTGCAACATCTTTTCCATTATTTGTTGTAATAACCTTTACAGTTTTATCCAGTCTTAAATCAAATTTTGTATTTTCTACTAGCCCTAAGTCCATATTATAAACATTAAATGTTGTAACTTTTATTATTTCTGTTACTCCTGCAATTCTTTGGACTCCTTCAAATACAATAGTTTTATCTATGGCATCTGAATTTAAGCTTTCGTCTACTCCATCTTTTCTATAAGTTGTAGCACTGTATAAAGAAGATTCATATAAAAATACTACCGTATATGTACCTGAATATAAATTGTTAAATAAGTAATTTCCATCACTATCTGTTGTTGTAACACATTCTGATTTTTTTTCATTTTTTACTATGTTTCCATTTTGGTCTATTAATATAGCTGTAACATTAGGTACTTTTTCTTCATCTGCATCTTTTGCACCATTTCTGTTTTTATCTATCCAGACTGTTCCGGTTATTTTCTTTGTGTATGATGGCTTATCTGGATCCACATTGTTTTTATCGAATAGTTCTACAACATGTGTAATGCTATTACTTTCTATTTCACCAATTTTATCGTGCGTAATTTTTCCTTTGTTTGTTATTGTTGTATCTTTAGTTAAAGATTTTGCCATTACTTCTACTTTTACATTTGCTGTCGTTAATTCACCAAGACTTAAGTTTACTTCCATTTCTCCATTTTCATTTACACTTACATCTGTGCTCTTTGTACCATCTGAATATATTGTTTCTACACTTTTAAGTTGTACTTCATCTGGTAGCTTATCCGTTAATATTACATCTTCCATAGGTATTTCCGAAAGATTTGATATTGTGAATGTATATGTATATTTTTCTGCTGCAGAAATAGTTGTATTTGCTGGAATATTACACGTTTGTACAATGCTTACTCCTATTTTATTAATTGTATCTGTTAATGTTGGTATAGTTTCTACATTTTTTCCATCTGCTTCGACGGTTCCTGTTATAGAAACGTCTTTTTTATAAACTCCATTTGGCAAATCTTTTACATTTAATTTAAGTGTTAATTGCCTATTTTTACCTCTTTCAATAGTTCCTAGATTTATCTGTAATGTATTACCCTTTACCACTACTTTATTAGGCGTTGTACCACCTTCGTATGCAACAGATTTATATTCCATTTCTTCTGGTAAATTTATCTTTAATATTACATTTGTTGCATCATTTTCAAAATCATTTGTACTAATATTTATTAAACATTCGTATATATCTCCAACTTGTATTTTTTCTTCATTATTTGCATAAATATTTACATTGAAGTAACTTATCTTTATAATGTTTGTTACTTCATTTGTTTCAGCTTTCATATCTTCATTATATTCAACTGTTGCTTTTAATTTTACTTGTTCGTCTTCAGCATTACTTCCAAGGTGCATGGTGTTAAACTCCAGTTCTTTTTTTATTGTTTGATTTGTTTTTATGTTTCCTATTTCTATTACCAATATTTTTTTCTGCTCTGTTATATTTTCATCAAATTCAACACCTTGTGATTTTTGCTCTTCTACCCATTTTGAATATTCTTTCATTTGTTGTTTCATTTGTTCAGCCTGTTGTTTCCACATCGCCATTGCTTCTTCTTTGCTCATTTCTGATTTATCCCAATTTATGTTATCCCAATCTGGTTCTTCAGGCATTTCAAATTTTTGCAATGGCATTATTGTTCTTATTTTATAATTTTCGCCTTCTGTTGGTATGTACTCTAAGTTATTTGGAATTTCTATATTAATAGATGTTCCATCTGCTGAAATTGTTCCATTGTTGTTTATTGTAACTATATATTTAAGATGTTCTCCGGCTTTTACACTTGCACCTTCTCCAAGCACTGATTCTAATTTAGCATTTAAAACAGCCTCTTTTCCGGTGTTTAATCCAATTTTAGTTGCAATAGCTTTATCTTCAATCTTTCCAGTGCTTATGTTGTTTGTAAAGTATATTCCATACATTTCAAATGCTTTATTCTCATAATCCAAATTAGCTGGAGCCTTTGCATTGTACGAAAACTTAAAAACATCTCCAGATTTTATGTCATAATTTTTAAAGACAATCATATAAGATTTTACTTCTGCATAATTGGTTATTTCTTTAGTCCATGCATTTTCTGCATTTGATAAATCCTTCGTAGCATTTCCGTTTGTAGAATAATATATTTCTGCATTTTCTTCTGGCAAACCACTTAGTGTAATCTTCGATGACATTGGAATATTCATTGTTGTTCCTAAATCTTGTAATGTATCTACATCTCTATTTCCTTTGAACATTGTTCTTCCTAATATTACAGCATTGCTCAATGTGTTTTCATAATTATTTATAATATTCATCTCAAATGTTAACTCTTTTTCATTTGATTTTGCTTGTATTAACGCCTCTTTTGCTTCTCCATTTACAACTTCTAGCTTTTCATTTTCGTTATATCCTATTACACTATTTGTTGTTACAACTCCAGAAGGAGCAATATACTTTACGGTAGTTTTATTTTCTGATGTTGTTTTATTTTCATCACCATTTTGAGCAATAACTTTTATTTCTGTATTCATAGTTGGAGTAGTTTTTTCTAAAGTTATATCTGCCGCAATAACAATTGTTGCACCTTTTGCAATTGGATTATTAAAAGTTGTTTGTGTTCCTTCTAGTTGTACTTCTATAGTTTTAGTTCCGTCTTCATTATCATAAACCTTTGTTTCAGCGACTTTAAGTTCACCATCAAACATAACTTCTACTGCTATTATATCTAATTTTTCAATGTATTTCGGCATAATAATTTTAAAATTAGGATTTATAAACATAACATCATCAATACTATCGTTTTCTAATGTAACACCTATTGCAACAGCTTCATTAGTTGTAACTGTAGATAATCTATTGTTTTCTAATTCTATACTTACCTTTTGTGATGGTTCTTCTAACTTTGTAACCATTTCTGTCGTTTCATTCAAAACTGCTATATCCGAATTTTTAGCTACAACATTTAATGAAGATTTTAAATTTGTAAATTCTTTAATTTCTTCTATGCTATAATCATTGTCTTTTGCGATCGCTTTTGTAATTTCAAAATTCAAGCTTCCTTCAGTTTGTGGTTTTGATGTTTCCAATACAATGTTTTCAGTTCTAAATGATGCTAAGTCAATTTTAATTTCATTTTGTTCTGCTTTTGTATCTTTATCAATTGTACTTAAAAGTGTTCCATCTTTAGATTGAATTTCAATCTTACCATCTGTTCCCAAGACGTTTTCAAATTCTTGCTTTGACATTTTTAATTCTTTATTATAAATATTGGCTTTATATTCTTGTTCTTTACTTGTTGTAAATTTATCATCGTTTTGCGAGATTGTAAAAGAATCTATTAAATTTGAATATGCAATGTTTAATGTGTATCTATTTGCGATGTCTGTTTCTCTTTTATTTTCCTCGGCAGTAACCTTATTGTTATACATGTACCCTTTGTAAATGCCCTCATTAGGGTTTTCTAATGTAATATCTGCAATTTCTCCTAGTTTTTCTTTTTGTACTTGTTCTGCTGTTATTTCTTTTTTTATTGTTAATTCATTATTACTATATAATGTAATTTCCGAATTTAACTTATAATTCAATTTTATGGATGTTTCTTTTATTTTTTCATATGCTTTAGCAGAATAAATATATGTAACTATATATTTTTGTGGCTTGTTTTTTTGCCATTGTATCTTATTATTTTTTATTTCATTGTTTTCTTTTATCGTTAAGGATCCGTTTTTTTCATCATATGTAATATTTTCTTTATTAAGTTCTTTTGTTATTTCTTCTGTGTTATTTATAACTGATACTTTCTCTGGATATTCCCCTGCAATTTGTGGAATACTAATGTTTATATTTGTTTTCTTAACTGGTAAAACGTAGTTTTTTACGTTCGTTGTTACTTTTCCTTGAACAATTATTTTGTTTTCTTCATTTGATGCATATGGAATATATTTGATTGTTTCATAGTTTAATTCTGTTTCCACATTTTTGGCAGTCCACTCTGTATGAAGAACTATTTCTTTTTCAACCTTTGTTTCTTTTGCATCTGTATTTACAAATGTGCAAGTAAGTTTAATTTTATTATCCCTGCTAAAATTGTCTTCGCCTATCTCCTCTTTAATGATTGGATTAATATATATTTGCTCTGAAATTTGCTCTTTATTTGTTATCTGTCCGAATGTAATTTTCTTGTTTTCTGCATCAAAATTCTGAATCTTTTTAGCCACTGTTGTTTGGGCTGCATTACCATTTTCATTTGTATTTTCATCATTTATTTGATCTATTTCAAAGTTTGAAGAAGAAAAATCTATTGCAAGATCTTTAACATAGCCACTCTTTTTTAATGATACAGCAATATTTAGCTTGGTATTTTTCTCGTCAATATTTAATGTTGCACTGTGTTTTCCATTGGTATACTGCACATCAAAATCTACACTTCCATCTTTTGATGTAGTGTTTTGATTCTCTAACTCCTTTTCACTTAAAAATACTTCTGCAGCATAGCTTACTACCGACCACGAATTTGCAAATATAATTACTAAGGCTAATATTGCGGCTATAAACTTAGATACTTTGGCTTGCATATTTTTCCTCCCATTTTCACTCTTAAGTTATATATATTTATTATTACATTTTTAATTTATGTTTTGCAATGGATATTTTTTCCTTGCCTAGCATACAACTGAAATTCGCTTGCGGAAGGGGTTATAAGCACTTTTATTAAATTTTTATTACATTTTTTGGCACGTAATTTGTTGTGAGATATTTTATATTAAAATTTAGAGTCGAATAAAGGCTTATTTTTAAGCATTTTAGTGTTTTACCATTTTTATGTAAATCTTGTTTCATATTTATTTTGCTTGATTTCCCTAGGATTTTTTCTGTTTTGTAATAATTTTATTATTTTTGAATATTTATAGTAAAAAATTCATACAATATAGTATGAACTTACAGTCAAGGTCTATCAAAAGTAAATTATCTTGTTAAAGAAAACTATTATATATTAAATTTAAAAATAATAATTTAGCAGTTTATGCTAGCTTTTAAATTGCACAAAATATGGGCAAATGCAAATTTTTTTCAAATTTTATTGACAAGTATGTATATAAGTTGTATAATTAAAAAAGTTCATACATCGCGGGATGGAGCAGTTGGCAGCTCGTTGGGCTCATAACCCAAAGGTCGGTAGTTCGAGTCTATCTCCCGCAACCAAATATAGCAAGCTCTAAAGAGCTTGCTAATTTTTTATATTAAACAAAGTGATGGGTATTTTTTGTAACAATTATTTAAACTTCCTATTGCATTTGTTGTATACATTATTTTTCTTGTCTCTGGTCCATATTTAAAGAA
>OCHV01000186.1_pt1 | contig 62257 bp, 45 predicted proteins | sample 1538461 | NCBI WGS metagenome assembly OCHV01 (sample SAMN04571692, study PRJEB22368) | human gut metagenome | biome: human gut; material: stool | host: Homo sapiens | place: Luxembourg | collected 2012-08-03 | reverse complement strand
ATTTTATCATAAGAAGGCTTATTTTTAAACTTTACACAATTTTTTCTATATACTCAAATAACCAAAATTGTTAGACGTTTTCATCTAACAATTTTGGTTCATTTTATTTTGAATGTCACTGACATATTACATTTCAATAGACTTTCTATATTTTATAATATCAATATATTGAAACTCTAAAGCCTATATTACCATCATAATCATACCATGCATAAAAACTATGATTTGCAGCATTTGGACCTGAATTATAACTATTTCCTCTAACAACACAAGGCCAGTGTGTACTGCTATATACTCCAATAGTCCATTCAGCTAAATTACCTGCAAAGTCATAAATATTCATAACTTTATTTCTATCTGCTGCACCTGTTGTTAATAATGCAGCATGCTCTTGTTTTACCTTACTCTTTACTAAATAATATTCATCATCCTCATTATAGTAATCCACGTTATAAGCCTGCCAACCTCTATTATAATTAGCATAATATTTACCTCTATTTAATGTAAATGATACTGATGAGGTGTTTCCTATAGAGTCACTATTTTGTGTTAATACTGTATCACTTATATTACCTTTATTATGAAGATGTGCCAAAACTAAGTTCCACTGAATCTCATACATTAAAGTACAAGTTCGATTACCTGCATTAACTTTTTTAGTCAAGTCCATTGCTTCTGGAAGTGTTAATAAACGATATGGATACATATTTATTTTTGAAACTGGACCAGCGCTTGTGCCTTCTGTTGTTGACTCTTCTGCATTAGCAGTTCCCTCTTCAAATCTTCCTATATAAAATCCTCCATTTTCATATACACTTTTTAACATTACATGTTTTGCATCATCATCTGCATCTGAATACCCTCCGCTTTTGTATGCTTTTGTATAATTTTCTAAATCCGCTGTTATTTTTGTGTATGCTGCACTATCAAAATTAGTTATATTAGTTCCTGCTGTTGGATATACCGTAGATGTTTTTGGTACTTCTATCCATACATACTGACTTCCATCTTTATCTTCTATTACTAATCCGTTACTTAAGTCTGTGCCATCCACCTTTTTAAAGTCATTGCCTGGCAAATATGGGTTAGAGCCAGTTGATGAACTCATATATTGATTTACAGTAACACTAACTGTCTTTTTACTTGTTATTCCATTACTTGTACCTGTTACTGTAAACGTGTAAGTTCCATTCTTAGTAACTTTATATGGCAAACTAGGTGATACACTTGTGCTTCCTGATGCTATTGAATGGCTAAATGTTATATATAAATCTTTGCCTGTCAAAGCTCCATTAGCTGCTATTGCTGTTCCACTTCCATTACTGTTTTCTACTACTTTTGTAGTTCCTATTACTATCTGCCCTCCAACTTTTACAGTCTGTGTTGTACTTTGTGTTTTATATCCTGCTTTGCTTGCTCTTACTGTTACTGTAAATGATGAAGTATTCGTAATTTTTGGCATTGTCGTACTATATGTTTTTCCATCGGTTGAATATTCTATTTTTGCATCACTTGGTGTTACTGTTACTTTTGTTATTGCATTGTGTGCTTTTCCATCATATGTTCCTGTATATGGTGTTGCACTAAGGGATATCGTTCCGTTATTTACTGTTGCTGTATATGTTGCTGATTTTTGGTTGTAATTCGTTGCAGCCGCACTTGTTACTGTTATTGTTGCCTTTCCTGCTGTTGTTCCCGGCTTTACTGTTACTGTATTTCCACTTATACTTGCTGTTGCAATATTTGTGTTCGATGAAGCTACACTTAAAGTTCCCTTATTACCACTTGCAGTAAATGTTGCATTCGTAGGGTATGTTAACGTTCCACTTGTTGCTGATAAAGTTAGTGTTCCAGCAGCCTTGTTTACTTTTACTGTTTGTGTTGTACTTTGTGTTTTATATCCTGTTTTGATTGCTCTTACTGTTACTGTAAATGATGAAGTATTCGTAATTTTTGGCATTGTCGTACTATATGTTTTTCCATCGGTTGAATATTCTATTTTTGCATCACTTGGTGTTACTGTTACTTTTGTTATTGCATTGTGTGCTTTTCCATCATATGTTCCTGTATATGGTGTTGCACTAAGGGATATCGTTCCGTTATTTACTGTTGCTGTATATGTTGCTGATTTTTGGTTGTAATTCGTTGTTGCTGCACTCGTTACTGTTATTGTTGCCTTTCCTGCAGTTGTTCCTGGTTTTACGGTTACTGTGTTTCCGCTTACGCTTACTGTTGCTATATTTGTATTATTGGATACTACACTCAATGTTCCGGTGTTACCACTTACTGTAAATGTTCCACTTGTTGGATATGTTAATGTTCCACTCGTTGCTGATAGCGTTAATTTTCCTTCTGCCTTGTTTACCTTTACTGTTTCCGTTATTATTTGTGTCTTATACCCTGTTTTACTTGCTCTTACTGTTACTGTAAATGACGATGTTTCTGTTATTGTTGGAACTGTTTCACTGTAATTTTCCCCATCAATTGAATATTCTATTTTTGCATCTGTTGGATTTACATTTATTTTTGTTATTGCATCATGTGCTTTTCCATCATATATTCCTGTATATGGCGTCACACTTAATTCTATCGTTCCATTTTGAACTGTTGCTACATGCACTACCTTATTTTCAGCATAATCTCCATTTGCTGAACTCTTTACAATTATGTTTGCTTTTCCTGCTATTGTTCCTGGCACTACTGTTACTGTATTTCCTTCAATAGTGGCTGTTGCAATATTGGTTGCATCTGAGCTTACTGTTAGCTCTCCTCCTGAGACATTATTCGTTACCGTAAATGTTCCACTGTTTGGATACACATATGTCCCACTTTTAACTGAAATAGATAAATCACTCGAAGCCGCAACTCCTTGATATGTTACCTCTACATCGCCTTCTTCGGTATCTTTTAATGCAAATTTATATTTATCGTCTACTATTATTTCTGCATTTTTATCATCTATTATCTCTTTAGAGCTAATTTCATATTTCTTATCCCCATTACTAATCTGGTCTAAGTAATTATTTAAGTTCACTGTCTTACTATTTACTAGCAAATCGCCCTTTTCTAGTTCTAGTGCTTCTTTTATAGACGCTACTGTTTGTATTTTTCCTGTAGTTTGGGCTCTTTCTACTATACCATTTTTTCCAATTATTGAATTAATACTTACTCCTGCTAATATCAATATTGTTATAATTGTTATTACAAGTGCTATTAATGTAATTCCTCTTTTTCTCTCCAATACGTTCATCTTTTCATCTCTCCTATGTAAATTTTTATTTATTATTTTTCTTTAGTATCTCTCCTTTTCTTATTTATATAAATTATTTTGTAGAATTTTCAAACGATATTTGTCAATTGTTATTTTACCAAAACAGCAAATTATTGTAAATAGTTTTTCAATTTTATTTTTGACTTTTATCAAATATAAAGTCATTCTCAAAAATGACATAAAATATTATATTATAAATAAAAAAGTAAGATTATGGTTAATACTTGTTAACCTTACTTATACCCTAAGAGAGGAGCTCATCAAAATATGAATACAGACAATATTAGTAAACACATAGGTCAAGTTTGCCAGCAGTATAGAATTAAGAATAATTTAACTCAAAATCAGGTTGCAGAATTAACAGGATTAGAGCCAAGGCATATAAGCCAAATAGAAAGAGGTCTATCAAAAGGAAGTATTGATACATTGCTAAAATTATGTAATGCATATTCTATTACTCCAGATATTATTTTATATGATTTGCTTGATAATGATGTAAAAAAATCTGTTTCAATTTATGATGAAAGTTTTAAAAAATTAAGTAAAAGGGATAAAGATAGTATATTACATTTTATTGATTATTATTTAACTAAATAGATTTAAAACTTATAAATCTAGCAATTAACTAAATTTATAAGTTTTTTATTATATGTTTTCCAAATCTTTGCCATATTTTACTCCTAATGAATAACTAAATGCAAAATAATATTCTTCGGTCTTATAAAATAGCTGTACTATTTCGTCAAACTGTTCTTTTTGTTGTTTGGATAAAGTTTGTTCGAGTTCTTCCATTGCATCAGTCAGCCTAAGATATTCTTTTTTAAAATTTTGATTTTCTTTTAAAATTGGTAATTTTTGCTCTACATAATTACTAATAAATTTATAGTTATCATTATTAAATATTTCCATGTTTTCTCCCTTCTCTAACATAAATTAATTTTAAGCAATTAACTTATTATTCTGTTTATTGCCATTTTCATATATTAAGAGTATTTCCTTCTATTGTTTTTTTACACATCTTAATACATTTTTAATAATAACAACTTTAATATACCATATAAATTCAAATTAACGTACTGTTATTTTGTCTTTTATATTATCAAATTTGCTTTCTCCTATTCCAGATACATTTTTCAAGTCTTCTACTGTTTTGAATTTTCCATTTTGTTTTCTATAATCTATTATTTTTTGAGCTGTTGACTCACCTATTCCTGGAAGTGATGTTAGTTCTTCTAGTGTTGCTGTGTTTAAATTTACGGTACTGCTTTTCCCAGTTGTTTCTTTATAATCTTCTATTTCATCTGATTTATTCGGCACATAAATTTTGTCTCCATCATTTAATAATTGTGCTAAGTTTAATTTATTTAAGTCTGCTTCTTCTGTTTCACCACCAGCAGCCTCTATGGCATCTACTATTCTCTGCCCGCTTTTTAGTATAACAATTCCTGGATATTTTACTTCTCCTATTATATGTATTGTTATCTCCTCGTTTTCTTCGTCTTCTGTTTCCTCTTCATTTTCCGTTGTAACAGCCAATGTATCATCATATGTATAATCGTTTTTCGATTCTTTATAAAAGTATAACCCAATTACAACAATAGCAATAACTATGGCTATACCTATAATTATTTTTGTTTTTAAGTTTAAGCTTTCCATGTTGCTTCCTTTCTTTAGAAAATTTTGGTTGAAAAGAAATTAAATTTTGGCAAGGAAAATAACTTTTAAAAGGCAAGGGCGCATACTTTGTGTATGTAACCGCGTTTTAAAAGTAGTTTGACGTAGACAAAATTGTAAGTTCTTTTTAACCATTACTTTAAAATTTAATTTTACCTATATACCCATTGAAAAATCATGTATTTTAATGTATTATATACATACATTTTACAAAGGAGATATCATGCAATTTTTTCATAAGTTTAAGAAGATTACTTTTTTATTTTTTATTTTATTAACATTAAATACTAATTTAATATATGCTGAAAGTATAAATGGTTCTGCTACTGGTGCTAATGTAAATATTTCTGGTAGTTCTAGTGCAAATATAAATTCAGCCACAGACGTAGATTCTTCAGATACTTCCAGTAATAACAGCTCTACTGACGCTTCAATTCCTAGTACATATTCGCCTGCGTGTATTTTGATGGATCAAAACTCTGGTAAGATTTTATATAGCAAGAATGCAAATACAAAAATGTATCCAGCAAGTACCACTAAGATTATGACCGCAATTTTAACTCTTGAGAATTGTAACCTAGATGAAGTTGCGACAGCTAGCCACAACGCAGTATATTCTATTCCATATAGTTATTCAGTTGCTACTATTCAAGAAGGTGAAGAACTTACTATTGAACAGCTTTTGAATGTTTTGCTTATTCCTTCTGCAAATGATGCTGCAGTTGTTTTAGCCGAACACATTGCAGGGTCTGTTGAAGCTTTTGCAGAGATGATGAATAATAAAGCCGTAGAAATTGGTTGTAAGAATACTCATTTCGTAAATCCTAATGGAATTCATAATGAAGACCATTATTCAACTGCTTACGACTTAGCTTTAATGGGCCAATATGCAATGAAGTTTGATGTTTTTAGAAGCATTGTTTCTAAGACGTATTACGCATTACCTGCTACTGCAAAATATGATAAAGATGATAGAAAATTTAATACTACAAATGATTTAATTAAGAAGAATTACAGCTCTTCTCCAAGAAATTACTATTATGAATATGCTACTGGTGCTAAGACTGGTTACACAGATGCAGCAAAGAGTTGTATAGTTGCCACAGCCACAAAAGATGATGTTTCTTTAATTGCAGTTGTTTTGCATGACAGCACAACTGATGAAGGTTTAAGCCAAAGAGCTTTAGACTGTAAGGCATTGTTTGAATATGGTTTTAACAATTATTCTGAAAAAACTATTGTTAATAAGACTGATGTTGCTAAACAGATTGCTGTTGAAAATGCTACTAAAGAAACTGAAAATTTGGATTTATTATATGAAAATAGTTTGGAAGGATTAATACCAAATAATGTTGATATTTCAACATATACTCCAAACATAAAGCTTTCTGATAATATATCTGCGCCTATTTTTGAGGGCACAAAACTTGGAACTGCTACATTTGATATAGATGGATTTAGTTATACATGTGACTTGGTTGCATCTCATACTGTATATAAATCTAACTACACCAAAACATTAATGGAACTCGCATTATTAATAATTTTCTTATTTATATTTGCGAAATTCTTACATTTTATAAATAATAGAAAAAATAATAACAGGACCAATAATTATAAAAAATCTAAAAACTCTAAAAATATTAGAAGCAAAAATTCAAGAAATTCTAAAAATAGAAAATATGCTAGTAACACTAGAAGCTCAAAAGCCGTAGTCAAAGCTAAAAATTCAAAACCTGCAAAAAGAACTTCTACTAAAACTCTTTTTAAACATCTTGGCATCTTTAATCATAAAGACTATGATAAAAGTTATATTGATGACTTTTATCCAAAATATTAAAGCACAGAAAAATAGGGCTATGTACCCTATTTTTTCTATGCTTTTATAAAACTTATCCTATATTATTTGGTTGTGTTTGTTGTAGCTTCATCTTCACTGCTTGTTGTTGATGGAAATAACTCATTAACTAGAGCTTTTGTTTTTCTTTCGTTTGCAATGTACAATGAAACTCCGTTGCACATTTCTACATCTCCTGGAACCATTCCAGTTTTTATGTTATCTGCATCAAACTTAACTGCATATGGCACATATGCTTTAATTTCATTGAAGTCTAGGTTTGTTTTTACGTTTTCTGACATTATATCTATTACCTGTTTTAGTTTGAATATATTCTGTGGTTTTAATGTTTGCTTTAATGTTGCAATTATAAACTCTCTTTGAGTTCTCATTCTTCCCAAATCTTGTTGTCCGTAAGAACTTGGGTATGTAGAGCCATCATTGTTATGTCTAAAACGCAATAATTGTTCTGCTTTTGCTCCATCAATTAACTGTTCCCCAGCCTTTAAATCTATATATAAATTTTGGTCTGTATCTTCAGTGTAATACATGTCTATTGGTACATTAAATGTAACCCCGCCAATAGCATCAACTAATTTTATTAATGCTTTTGTATCTATAATTACATAATTTTCTAGATTTAAACCTGTTAGTGCATTTATTCTATCTATTGCCTCTGGTATGTTTGTACCACTTCTAAATACAGTATTTATTTTGTAACTTGCAAGATAATTTTGCGTTGCTGTATTTCTATTTCTCCTTCCAACATATGTATCTCTTGGAATTGACATTAGTGAGGCTTTCTGCGTCTTTGGATTATATGAAGCTACCATTATTGTATCTGCTAACTTATAATCGTCTACACCGCTCTCCCCCATTATTAGAAGTTGTATAGGCTCTAAGTTTTGCAATTTTTCAGTATCTTCGCCAAGTATAGTTGCCAATGCTCCAGTTAAGCCACCACCATTTTGATATATTTTATATCCGAAAAGTGTTCCAGCTAATATTATTGCTAATAATAAAATTGTTACTACAACCCTTTTTACTTTTCTAACAGTTTTTACTTTCTTCTTAGCCTTAACTGGCTCTTGTTTTTTTATTCTCATATTTGGTTGTTTTTGCTTAACTTGTTTATCGTTATTTTTCTTATTGTTCTCTTCTGGCATGGCATGTCTGCCACGAGACTTTTCATCAGTCTTTTTATTTCTACTCAATAGTATCACTCCCACATAACTTTATGATTAACAGTATAGCAAATATACGGAAAAATAGCAATAGAAATTGAAGATTTTCAATTGATATAAAAAAAGAAAAAAGTAGATGTTAGTCTTAAATTAACATCTACTTTTTTATGTTTTATTTAAATAACAAATTTAATATTATATTGTTGTTATATAGCATTTCCCCTAAGCTTGATTTTGCTATTGCTGTAACTACTGCATTGTTTGCCCAAATTACGCTTGTTAGTGATATTACCGCAAGAACTGCATATACAATAACTATTCCCTCTATTGCTCCATATGCTAATCCACCTAGTTTATCTACTTGCTTTATTACTGGAAGGTCTGTTAGTATTTTTGCAAATAGACTTATTAATACTAGTATTACTCTTACTGCTAAAAATATTACAATGCCTGAGCCTATATTTACTATTGTTATTGTTGTGTGGTCTATTACATTGGCTTTTACTTCGTCTGTTGCATTTTCTATTTCTTTGTTTATGTTATCCATTATTGTTGATGGAACGTTTTCTTCTGTATTTTCTGTTTTATCTTCAACACCTAATGTTGCACTTAATGTTGTTCTTATGTTATCGTCTATTACTGTATTCTCTATTACTGCATTAGCAACTGGTTTATACAAAACAAATGCTACAACTATTGCTATTATAAATGAAAGTAACTTTATTAAACTTCCTGTTAGTCCTTTTTTATATCCTAAAAATATGAATAGTAAAACTACGGCTATTATTATTAAATCTACTATTATCCCCATACTTTCTCCTCCTTTTATAACTTAATAAGTTCAATCTTATTTCTATAAATTATTCCTGCCACTTCATTTGAAATGACTATTTTTCTAACCTCTTGATTTGATGTGTATTTTTTTATTAGCCATCCATTTGTATCAACAAAGTGTATTTCAGAGCCTAGATTTAAAGCAATTTTGCTACCACAGCAATACATCTCTTTAATTACACCCTCAAATTTATATGTATTTTCTTTTTGAGTTGTAGAATTTATTATTTTTATTGCTGTGTTTGTTGTAAATAGACTAGCGTTTTCTTCCACATTTTTTACAATATTGTTATCTAACTCAATACTGTAATATGTTATTTTTTCTTGGTCTGTATTTATGTCTGTAAGTTTTGTATCTACATTATCTTTTATAACATGAATTTCGTTATCATATTCACACACCAGCTTATTTTTATTTTGATATTTTATGTTTAATACTAGGCTATTTAGTGGTGCATTATATGTATACACTATTGCCTCTGTTGGATTTTCTTTTGCTTTAGCAATTGATAATATTTTTATGTTAGATTGTATAAGTGTTCCACTCGTATTTACTTCTGCAATTCCAACATATTTGTTGTCTTCTGAAATACTTGCATCAACCGCAATAGTACTTGACATATAATATTTAAACATTTCATTTCCAGAATCATCTAGTAATAACACAACAGATTTGTAAGCTGTACCTTTTAATATTATAGTAGAATATCCACTAGAGTTTACACTTATTCGAGAAATATTACCCTCTAAAGTTTTCTCCCATCTTATGTTGTTATCTTTTAATAGATATATTTTTGAAGAGTCTTGCTCTGCTATTATTAAATATTTTCCGTTACTAGTCGTAATTGGATTTGTAATTTGTATATTATTTTCTGCCTCAATTTTGCCAGATGAATTGTAAGTTGTTAATGTATTGTCTTTTAAGATTGCAATGTATTTTGAATATGCAAATATGTTGCTATTATCATAGTTTTCTAATGTTATGCTTTTTAAATTATCTTGTTCTATAGATTTATTTAAAATATTTGCGTCCATAAATGCCCTAAAATTTTCGTTTGCAGCATACACTAGATATATTACTAATATCAAACAAATAATTACTAGTAGAATTCCTACTCCTATTATTTTTTTCTTATTTATTGTTTTAACTTCATCTTGGTTAAAATATAACAAATTTATATCTTTTTTACTGTCTCCAGAATCTTTCGTTTTAGGTTTCATTCTTTGAATTCCTTCCTTCATTTTTCCTATATAATTTATATCAGTTTTTAGCATTTTTTGCAATACTATTGACCTTTTTTAGTATTGTTATTATTTGAATTATTCCTATAACTCCAAACAATGGATACAGTATTTCTACTAATTTTCCAAAACCTATGTATGCTATTGGAATTTCTGCCAAACACATGGCAAAAGTTATTGTTTTATATTTTCTTCTGTCTTTTATGTTTTCAGCTACTCCATAACCAGATGAAATTGCAGATGTTAAAATTGCAGTTATTATCGCAATCGAATATACCATTTTTTCTACTGGATGGCACTCGTCTAATATTGTAAGTACTGGTATTTCTACCTTTGAAATATTTACAGCTGATAGAGTTAACATTTGATATATTGCTATAATTAATACGAAAAATATTACTGCCGACACCAATGTTATTATTTTATTTTCTCTTTTATTTTTTATATTTGTTGCAAGCAATACTATTATTGGGATTAGTGTTATACTGTTATAACTAGTATATAAAATGGCACTAAGTATTGATTTTCCAAGTTTTTGCGTATTAGTATTTAAATTATTTATTAAATTTATTATTGGATAATTTTTTATACTTATTGCTATAATTATTACAACCATTATTGGTACAACTATTAAATTTAATTTTATAATTCCATCCATATTTTTCATTAGCAAAAAATATGTAATAATTGCATTTATGCTTGCAGTGATAATTATTGGAATTTTAAACTCTTGTTTAAAAAATGTGCAAAACCCTGCACACATTATCCAAAATGAGACTAATAAAAATGCATTTATAACATTTTCTAATATTATTTTCACCTTACTACTATTACTTATTTTTTCTAAAAATTCATTGTTACTTTTTATTTGTAATCTTTTTGTTATTGCTATAGTGCTGTATATTATTACTCCTGTAAGTGTTGCCGAAACTATTGCTCCAATAATTCCAAATTTTCCATATTGTCCGAAAAAAATATATATTTCTTTACCTGACGCAAATCCAGCACCGATTATGGTACCTATTATAACAGAAACAGCTTTTACAATATTCATAAATTTAATCCTTTATTAATTATTCAAAGTAATATGAGATTTAAAGCAAGCCTAATTATTGAAAAATTTACATTATTCTATCCACAAGTTACACACATTACTTCTCTTTAAATTTATGAAAGGATTTTTGTTTTATTACTTGTCTAAAAAAATGACGGATAAGTTTTTACCTACCCGCCTAATATATTTTATTTTCTTCTTCTTATTTGCCATACAACAATTCCTAAAATGATTATTGCAACTGGAACTGCAATTATTATTGTTCTAATAATTTTATCTTGTTGTACTGTTGCTGTATATGTTGCAACTCCTGTATCTTTTCTAATTGTAATATTATCTTCTCTATCTGTTAAATAAGATACTGAATTTATTACTAAATCTCTGTTGTTATAGAAGTTTATTGCAACTACTTGGCTACTGTTTCCAGAGCTACTATTTAATGTAACATACCAATCACTTGCAAACATACTGTTTGCAACTAATATTAATTTTGATGTTTTGTCATCATTTATTTTCTTTGTAATAGCTGATGCAATTGGCTCTCCGCCACTCAATAATTTGTCATTTTGTGTTACTGATGACGATGTTATTGATGAGTCTGTTCTTAAGAATGCTGTACTAGATGCTGTTACTAAATTTTCTACTGTAACGCCTAGGTTCTCTAGCTCTTCACTATCTTTAAAGTTTATAATTCCACCACCTAATATTGCAACATTTCCGCTTGATGCAATGTCTTTTGTAATTTTAGATGCACTGCTTACAGTTGGTAATACTAAGTTTGTGTAACCTACTATTTTGCTTGTGTTTTGCTCAAACATTGTACCATTAGAAATTGATGCACCATATACATCTAATATTGCTTGGAAATTTGTTAAGTCTTTATTATCTTTATTTGGATCTTCCAAAATCATTAAGTTTCCGCCATTGTTAATGTATTCTAATATTAAGTCTTTTTCAAATTCTGTAAAATCTTCCTTTAAAGATGTAATTACTAAAACATTACAATCATCTGGTACTTTTGCATTTACTAATAAATCTAAGTCTTCAACATCATTTGCTTCATTTTTTAACAATTCTCTTGCTACTTGATAATAATTTGAATCTTCTGCATGTGTTGTAGAAAAATATATCTTTGGATTTGTTTCTAAATTTACATCCAAAATTGCATTTGTCATTTTTTGCTCTGTTACATCATATTGTTGATATGTTGTATTATCATATGCATAAAAATCATTTGCTGAAACTATTTTGTCTCTGTTATTTGCTTCTACAATTACAACCGCACTTGTTATAGAAGTTCCTAAGCTATATTTTTCTTGTAAATCTGGTCTTTGTGAAGCATCTGTTAATTCCTCGTAAGTTATATTTGAATTTTTTTGGCAATATAATTTAGCATAGTTTATTGCTTCTGGGTAATTTGACATTTGATATAATGTAATTTTTGTTGGTGATTTTACACTGCTAATTTTATCAATTGATTCTTGTGATAAAGAATACAACTTATTTCCTGTTAAATCTATATCTGCAATGTCTTGCTTTTCTACAATAATATTTATAGCAACAACTACAGCAATTATTATGATTATTAATAATAATGTAAGCGTTGTATTAGCTAGCCAACTTGCTTTTTTTCTTGGCTTTTTTTGTTTTGTATCTTTTTTGTTTTCATCTTTTATTTTTTCTTTCACAACAAATTCCTCCTTACTTTACTAATTTTCTTCTTTTGATAACAACCATTGTTAATGCAACAAACATGGCTGTTATTGAAATTAAACTAATTGTTTCTGTTATTGGGAACACTCCTGTTGCAAAAGGATAGAATTTTTCTATTAATGATATTGCTGTTAATTTAGTTGAAATACTTGGTGCAAGCCATGCAAGTACAAATATTGCTATTGTTGAAACAGCTGCTATTATTTGGTTTTCTGTCAAACTAGAAATAAACATTCCTAAGCTTATGTATGCCATTGATGTTATTAAAAATCCAAACATTGTAACAAGTACTGTTGGAATATCTGGTGTTTTAAAATAGCATATAATTCCAAAATAAATTAATGTAAATAATTCTGTAATTGCAATTACAACAAGAGCTGCTAAAAATTTACCAAGCACAATTGCTACTGCACTTCTTGGTGCTGTCATTAATATTTGCTCTGTTCCATTTTTTCTTTCCTCTGCGAATGTCCTCATTGTAAGAAGTGGTATTAAGAATATTACAATATACATTACTGAATAGAAAAATACATATTGATATGTTACAGCACCTTGGCTTATTGTTGTTATGTAAAATATGAAGCTGAATATCGCTAAAAATAATCCTATAAACACATATCCAATTGGTGAATAGAAATAGCTTTTAAGCTCTTTTTTCATTACTGCCCACATTATTTTTCTCCTCCTTTTTTAGTTTCTTTTGTCTTTTCTTTTTTATTCTCTGATTTTGGTTGTTTTTTTATTTTAGATTGCTCTTTTTCTTGTTTATTATCTACTTTTTCTGCTTTTGCTTTACTCTTTTCTTCTTTTTTTGCTTCTTTCTTAGCTTTTTTATTTTCTGACTTTTCTTCTTTTTGAGCCTTTTTACTCTCTTCTTTTAGCTCTTTTTCATGCTCTTTTGCTTTTTCGGCAGCTTCTGCTTCAGCCTTTCTTTTCTTTGTATTTTCATCTATTATTGTAATAAATGCATCTTCCAAAGATTTTTCAGCAGATTTTAATTCGAATATTGTTATATCATTCTTTGGTAGAACATCAAACAATTTCTTGCGTAAATCAAACTCTGTGCTAGATTTAAGCATATATTGTTTTGTTCCATCATCATTATCTTTAACGCATTTACACTCTGTAATTTCTGGTATATCATTTTGAAGAGCCTTCATGTTATTTCTTTCATCTTCAACAGTAATCATAATAACATTTTGTTTTTCTGTCTCTTTTTCAAGATTTGCTGGTGTATCAACTGCTACTATTTTTCCTTTATTAATTATAATTACTTTTTTGCAAATTTGACTTACCTCTGATAGAATATGTGAGCTTAATATTACAGTATGTTTCTTGCCTAATCTTTTTATTAATTGTCTTATTTCTGTAATTTGCTTTGGATCTAGTCCTACTGTTGGTTCATCTAAAATTACTATTTTAGGGTCTCCAACTAGTGCTCCCGCAAGACTTACTCTTTGTTTGTATCCTCTAGATAAATTCTTAATAAGTCTATTTGCTACATCCTCTATTCCTGTTTCTCTTAGAACGTTTGTAACACGTTCCTTTTTTTCTTTGTGTGGAACTCTTTTTAATTCTGCCATATATGTAACAAATTCTTTTACAGTTAAATCTGTATACAATGGTACTCCCTCTGGCATATAACCAATTTGTTTTTTTGCTTTTATAGGTTGCTTAGATGCATCAAAACCATTTACAATAATAGTTCCATCTGTTGGCTCTATAAAACCAGTAATCATGTTCATAGTTGTACTTTTGCCAGCACCGTTAGGTCCTAGAAAACCAACTACTTCTCCATCGTTAACAGTAAAACTAATGTTATCTACTGCAACAAAGTTTCCATACTTTTTTGTGACATTCTTAACTTCTATCACGTCGTTTTCCTCCAATCTATTATTTCCCTAAGTTTTTACCACTTTATATTATCACTAGAAACTTATTCATGCAACTATTTTTGTGCAATTCACATAGAATTCACATTTTTCAGTTGCTTAGTTACAAGATAATTGTTTTAAAAAATGCTTGTAGGTTTGCTTTTATTAACAAATACAAGGTAAAAATTATTTTTATTATCTGAATTAATAGATTTTAAAAGTATTGAAGATTTATTAAAACTTAAAAGCATTGTCTAGTAACGTTTTTTATTAAAAATGACCATATGTATTGTATTTACATAAAAAATTTGATATTATATTGTATATTAAATTATTGATTGAAAAGTAATATTTTATAAATATACGTTTTATTTGAACGGGAAAGGATTGAAATTTATGAATAGTAAACAACGTGCATATTTAAGAGGCCTTGCAAACACTATGCCAGCAATTTTTCAGGTTGGCAAAAATGGAATTTCTGAAAATTTTATTAAACAAATAGACGATGCTTTAGAAGCTAGAGAATTAATAAAATTAAATGTCTTGGCAACTTCACCTGAAGATATTTCTGAAGTTGCAGAAGAAATTGCAAATTCAACAAACTCTGAATTAATACAAACAATGGGAAATAAAATTACACTATTTAGAGCAAGAAAGAAAAATTCAAAAATTAATTTACCTAAATAAAAGTTAAATTTATTATTTTTATAAAAAAAGTTATAAATAAAGAATTAATATATCATCTTTATTTATAACTTTTTTATTCATCAATTATTTTTTACTTAATATCTTTTATCATTATTGTATTTCCATATTCATCATTAACTCTTAATTTTGGAAATATTTTTTCCATTCTTTCATTTGTAAATACTGTATTTTGGAATATTTCTATGTTAGTATTGTTACTAATATAATTTTGACCAGCAAGTGTTTCTTTAGCTCTTGTTGCATATGTTTTTGCAGACCATATTGTAAACATAATTAATACTACTATTAACATTGTTAAAATTATGTCTACTATTGTGCTAACTTTTCCTTTCATTAAATTAATAATTTTATCTACGAAATCTTTTAAAACTTCTATTAATATTACAGTAATAATTCCCCATAATATGGCATATTCTAAGCATACTCTTCCATTTATATTAAATTTAGACCAAGTATAGTTCCATAATCTAGCTCCAACAATAGTCTCTAATATAAAACTTAAAGCATATTGTATAGCACTCATTAAAATGCATCCAATTATAAATAATTTTATTTTTTTACCTTTATATTGTTGCAAACATAGAATTGTAAGTATAGCTCCTATTCCATAAAATATGCAAAATGGACCTGTTGTAACTAAAAACGGTGTGTCTGTTGTTTTAGCTTTAATAAAATTAATAACACATTCAAGTATTAATCCTAAAACACTGAAAATTATTAAATACCATAAATATTTATGAAATTTTCTCTCCTTTTGTGGTTGTTCAATTTTTTCTACTTTTGGTTTTACCTTTGTTTTCTTTTTTGATGTTTCTTCTGCATTTTCCATTTTGGATTTAGTATTTATTTTTTTTGCTGAGTCTATTCTTACATCTTTTGCCTTTGTTTTTTTCGTTGAAACCTCTTCTTTCTGCATTTCCTTTTTCATTTTAAATTTCTTTTCCTCCTAGCAATTTGATTACTTACCTTTTAATTCTAAAATTATACTATAATATTTTACACTAATTATGATAAATTTTCTACATTTTTTTGTTAGTTGATAATGTTTTTTATATAATATTGTGTAAAATAGCTTTCTATAGTATAATTTTTGCTATAGAAAAGGAGAAATTATAATGCTAAAAGATAAATATTATATGTCTACAGAAGAAAATGTTTTATATGCAAAAAGAAATATAGTAGATTCAATTTGGAAAAGTGCTAATCTAGAAGGCATTCTCGTCACATTTTCAGAAGCACAAGCAATATATGATGGTGCAAATGTTGGTCATTTAAGAATAGACGAAATTCAAGCAATAAATAACTTAAAGCATGCATGGCAATTTGTAATTTATAGCATAAATACTCCTATAGATTTGAAATTTATACAGAGTATACATGCATTTGTTGGTTCAAACATTGTAGAACAACCTGGAGAACTTAGAAAATATGATGTATCTATGGGTGGTACAAAATGGAAGCCAGAATTACCTACTACTGAAAAAATGAACAGCTTGATAGAAGAATATCAAAATTCTTTAAGCACAAATGCAACAGATACAATATTAACTTTTATGTGTAAACTAATGAAAATGCAGGCTTTCAATGATGGAAATAAAAGAACTTCTATGTTAGTGGCTAATCATGAGCTGATAAAAAATGGAAAAGGAATTCTTTCTATTGCTGATGAAGATAGAATTGAATTTGGCACAAGACTGATAAAATATTACGAAAATGAAGAAAGCATAGAAGAATTAAAACAATTTTTATATAAAAAATGTTTAGATGGGGTAAATTCAAATACTTAATTTACCCTATAAATAACATTTTTCTATGCAATTTCATAAAATAATCATACATTTTTCAGATATTTTTAAAATTTGGTTGACAAATGGCATTTTTAGCATTATAATTGTTATTGCACTTGGGTCAATAGCTCAGTTGGATAGAGCATACGCCTTCTAAGCGTAGGGTCGGGGGTTCGAATCCCTCTTGTCCCACCAAAACTGGCAATATCTTTTAAAGATATTGCTTTTTTGTTTATATTTCATAATATTAAAGTTTATAATATATGGAGAAAAATAATGGAAAATAAGAAAAGTCTAAAAAATATATTAGAATGGATTAATTGTATAATAATTGCAATAATTTTAGCACTTTTATTTAGGTACTATATAGGTACACCAACCGTAGTAAAAAAATCATCAATGTATCCTACATTACAAGAGAATCAAAGGCTATTATTAAACAGATGGCTAAGAACAGCAAAGAAATTACCAAACAGAGGTGATATTATAACTTTTGAAAAGCCTAGTAAAATAAATTATACTGCTGATGAATTAGATAAGCTAAACCCAATAGCCAAATATGAATATGATTTCAAAAATCTAATAGAAAAGTTTTCATATTACGTTTTAGATATAAACAAAGAAAGTTATATAAAGAGAATAATTGCATTACCCGGCGAACATGTTGTGATTAAAGATGGTAAAGTATATATAAATAACGAAGAAATAAAGGAAAATTATTTGCAAGATGGTGTCCAAACAGAACTTAAGCACGAAATTGGATTTGACGATTTTATTGTTCCAGAAAACTGTATATTTGCTATGGGTGATAATAGAGCCGGAAGTATAGATTGCAGAGACTTTGGTTGCATACCGTTAGAAAAAATTGAAGGTACTGTATGGATACGAATATTTCCCTTCAACAAATTCGGAAAGATTTAAAGAAATAAGTACTAAAAAAAATTAGGATAGCTTAATATAAGTTATCTTAATTTTTTTTCGTTAGTAATTTTTCTCTATTTCATGATTATACGCTATATTTAACTAATTCTATAATGCCCTATTATATAATCTTGCCCATACAGTTCTAAAACATCCTCCTCATAATTCACTTGTAATGGATTTGCATGATGTATTAAAAGTGGAATACCCTTTTTATTTCTTTTGTCTGATATTATTCCTATATGGTCTTTAAATACTATTATATCTCCACCTTGCCATTCCTTTATTTGTGATAAATCTGTTGTAAGTGCAATATGATTATCTCTAAAATATATATCAAGATTTCTTACTCTTCTAAAGTCAATATTTTTATCAACATTTTCAATGTTGTATTTTTCTATGTTATTATGAATATCTTCGTTTACTAATTCCATTAAGTCATATCCTGCATCTTTTAGTCCAAATGCAACAACATCTGTACAAACACCATACTCATCATTTGGATATCCTGTTTCATAATATTTACTTTTATATTTAGGATTTTTAGAAATATAATTTCTTACATTATTCAGTATATCTGTTTGATCATCTATTCCATCATTGTCTTTATCAATATTACTAACATAAGTTTCAATCTTAAAATCCTCATTAGTATATTGTTTATGTAGAATACTGTTATATAAATATAATAGTAAAACAGTAATTGACATTATAATAATACTTATTACTATAAATACTAACCTTTTCTTTTTCATTATTTACTCCTACCACCTACTACTCAGCTTATAATTTCTCGCTAACTATTTAATTTCAAATTCAGTTGAATAAATATCAGTTTTTTTACCATTTCCAAAAAAAACAGTCTTTATAACTCTATAAGTTCCTTTTTCTAATTCTCCATAAGTATTTTCTAGGTTCAATTTTTTTGTTGTTTGGCTATTTGCTTTGATTATATAAGCTATATCATTCCAAACTGTATTTGGTAAATAGTCTAAATATTTCCATTCTCCATTTATGTTTTTTTGAATTTTATACTCTTCTCCATATCCTATTTCATTATCATTATTATTTATAATTATTATTGAAATACTGGTAGGTTTTATCGTAATACTATCAACTTTCATTATAACATTTTCTAAATCACTATTATTTTCTTCATTCATTAATAACTTTTCTTTATATTTCTTTTCGTACGCTTTTATTTCTTCTTCAAAATCATTATAATCCATAAACCATGTTCCAATTTTTATATCATCAAATCCTGCTATTGTGTGGAAGTCTATTACTTTATAACCTAAACCAAAATATTCTATTGTACCGCCATCCATTATCGCTCCGGCTGGATCTTTTATACAAAAAATAGGCTTTTTCTGATTTTTCACTCTATTATAATCTACTGTAAAAAATACAATTCCTAAAACAACTATTATTCCTAAAATACCAACAACTACTTTAAAAATTCTTTTCATAAACATCACCTTTCCTTCTACAATTTAATCTCAGTAATAGATTACTATTTTTCTGCCCAACCACTAATTTGTTAAGATAATTATATTATAATACAAAAGATAGATAATTTTCAAATTATTATCTATCTTCATTTATAATCTATTACTCATCTTTTAAATATTATTCATTTATTGTATTCACAGTTATATCTGGTCTTATAATATCACTATCTGTTACTATATTAAATTTATAATTATAATCAACTACCATATCAGTTTGTCTAGTTATCTCTTTATTTGATTTTTCTATATCTCTAACTGCAAAGCCTGTTTCTTTATCTATATACCTTTCATAACTACTTCCTTTAAAAACATAACACTCTTTTCCATTACAATATGTAGATTCAATTCCTGTTACAAGTGCATATTGAAGATTTACCAAAAATCCATCTGATACATAAGTTACAGGTGCTATATTTCCTCCTAGCATTTTTTTAGAATCTATCACATTTTTTTTGCCACCTGCCTCTGTAACAGCAAATTGCTCGTTGCCTTTTTTATAATAAGTTATTTTTTGAATTTCATTGCCATTAACCAATCTCGTAAATGTCGTCAAATAGTCTCTGCCTTTATTATAGCTTTCTGTTATTGTTAAAGTGTCTCCCTGATAAGAATATAATCTTGCATAGTAATTATCATATGCCTGATTTTCATTTACTTTTCCAGAAAGTGAAGTCATTATAATTGTCCTTCTTGTTATTACTACCACATATATCACCACTATAAACAATAATATGGTTTTTAATAATTTCATTTTCTTACTATATTTTTTTATGTACTTAACTTCTCTTTCATCTCTTTTTGTGGTATTTACTTTAAAATCTTTTTTCATGTTTTCAAAAATCTTTTGGCACTCATTGCATTCCTTTAAATGTTCATCAATGAACTTATTTGTTTCTTTATTTGTTAAATTCTCAATATAATTTGGTAATAAATCTTGAACAATTTTGCAATCTTTTTTCTCCTTCATATTAATCAACCTCCTTCAATTGATTTTTTCCTCGATAAAAAGTTACTCTAGCCCAGTTTTCTGTTTGATTCAAAATAACTCCTATTTCTTTAAAACTAAGTTCTCCAGTTATCCTTAAATAAATTACTTCTCGTGTTTTTTCATCTAACTTTTGCATTTTTTTATACAATAATATTTTTTCTTCATTAGAAATAACTTTTTCTTCAGTTGTATCATTTGTTTGTATTTCTAGCATTTCTTTTTCAATGCTCACGATCTTTTTGTTCTTTTTGTATTGGTTATACCATAAATTTTTAGCAATTTGGCATAGCCAAACTGATATTTTGCATTCCCCTTTATAAGTATCAATATTTTTAACTGCTTTACAAAAAGTTTCTTGTGTTAGTTCTTCAGAAACATCATTATCATGAGTTAAACAGAATAAGAATTTGTTAACAGTTTCAAAATATTGTTCATATATTTGTTCCATATCCTGCATAACTTTCATCCTCCTTTACATATATGACAATTGAACTTACAATTTGTTACAAAATTTTCTAAATTTTTTTATTTTTCATGAAAATATAATTAAAGTTTCATTTATATTTTTTTAAATTTCTATAAATAAAAAATGACCCAAGGCTTCGAAAGTTTCTTGGATACCGCTCATATATATATTAACATTTTTTCTCAATTACAAGCTTTTTATGACATTTCACATATATTTTTATTTTTTATGTTTTACCTTTCTATTCCTTTAGATTTTTTTCTATCATTTGATTGTTCATGTTGTGTTTTTTCATGTTTAGCTCTTAACATATCGAATATTTGCTGTTCTTCTGTACTTAAATGTTTAGCTCTTGATTTAATTGATAAAGCTTGCATTTGTTTTCTTTCTGCAATTTCTTCTTGTGTTTGAACAACCTCAGAAGTAGTAATTTCACTGCTAGAAAGACATCTTTTTAACATATTTATTCCTAACTTCCTTTGCTGAGCAAATTGCTCATTACTTTCAGTTTTTTCTTCTTCACTTGCTTTTCCTTTTTTATCATCTGCTTGGTATCTAGCATATTCTTCATCCTGCTTCATTTTTTCTACTTGCTCATCCGTTATTCCAATTTCTTGTTTTAATGCTGGTCCACCTGCATCTCTAACAATGCTACTAGCCGCATCAATTTCACCTTGTGTTTTAGGGAAATTAGGTAATGTTCCATTAAGCCTATTAACCATAGACTCTTTTTTTAATCTTGACATGTATGAATCTTTATCATTAAAATCTCTCTTCATTTGTTTCAATGTGGACTCTATACTTGGAACAGATGAAAATTCCTCTAAATAATTTTTACCACTAGGATTTAGCTTTTTATCATTTGTTAACAATTGTGCAGCTTTTAGCAGTTGGGCCATAGCAGATACCTGCTTCTGTGAATATTGTCTTTTAAACTCCCCTCCTGCCGTTTCTACTAAATTACCATCCAAATCTGCTGTAAGCATAACGTTTAAGCCATTAGTCCTTATTATTTCTTGTACCCTTTGAATGTCCCTAGTTTCATGATTTTTTCTAGCCTCATATTGATGTTCCGTTTCAGTATTATTATAAGCTTGAATAAAGCCTCTTACAAATCTCATTTTATTATCTGAGACATTACTTCTTAATACCTTTTCTGATTGTTTTGTTTGCGAATCAATCGCTTGTTCCTCTTTTTGCTCTGGTAACGTAACTTCTTGTTTCAATTGGTTTACTCTCTCTTGAATTGAGTCCAAAATTTGTATGTGTTCCAGACTTTTTCTTCTTGATTCATCTTGGCTTGAAATAGTATTATTGTAAAAAGTATTTATTGCATCATTTATCTTCTCTAAAGTTTTAGGTGTTATATTTCCTGTTTGCAATGTATTCTCTAATTTTTTATTTAAACATTTTACTAATAATGTTTCAAGCACTAAATGGTCTTCCTGAGCATTAGTTTCCTTTATTTTGTTAATCTGACCCATTAAATTTTCCCATGCTGTCTTTTCATTTCCAAATGTTTCTTGAAATAGCTCTTCATATTGTGAATTAAAGGCTTCAAACATTCTATCTGGTTTTATATACATACCTAAAAAAGCTCTTTTTTCCCCAACTAATATTTTTATTAAATCTCCATAATTTGTTATATTACAATTACTGCTTTCCCCATTTCTAACAAGAAAATACGTTTCATCTGGATAACTTATACGAAATAGAGGTTTAGTTTCTGTCATTTCCAATGCCTCTGTTTCATTAAGTATTTCATTTGTATTGTCGATAATACCTTGAGGATAAGATTCTCCTATTAATCCATTATGTTTTATTGCTTTCGAATTGTATTGTGCAGGTTTCTTTTCAATTTCGTCAAAAGTTTGTATTATGCTTCTATATTTACCGTTTCCAATTTTCAAAATTTCTTCGATTACTCTATTATATGAGCCTTTTACTAGTGGATATATATCCCCGCCTCTTTTACATTGAGACTGTAAAGCATGTTCAAATTCGTGCATAACAACCTTTTTACTGGCTGTCTTCTTTATAGTTTCCAGATTTGGTATATTAGCAGATAATAACCCATCCAATTGCTTTGATATTATCGATGGGCTAAGAGTAATTTTTTGGAGTTCATGAAGATATCCACCCTTATGTCCATCATTTGATATATTATCTACTTCAACTTCTAAAACATTTCTCATTAACCTATTTAAAAAAAAGTCTTCAACAGAGTATTTTCCATTAATTGGCTTTATGATATATTTATCATAATCATCTTGTTTTTCTGTTATATCCTGCACTATTTTTGAATATTTTTTTATAATTTTGGGTAACAGTTCTTTTAAAACCTCAGTATATTCAGGTGAAAGTTGTATTGCTCGCGAATATGCTTCGATAAAATCATTAATTTTTTCTATATCCATTAGTTTTTCCTCCTAAATAGACTTTTTATCTTTGATATTATTTTTTGTATAAAATTCTGTTTTTTGTATTCAATTAAAGATACTTCTGTTTTATTTTCATTATTTTCTATTTTTTTGAATAAATTATTTATATTATAATTCTCAGTCAGTTCTTTTTCTTTTATTCTCTTTAGTTCTTCATTTTTTGCAAAACTATCCAAGATTTCTTGTTTTTCTTCTTCACTGTCACACCAATAATTTAAATTTAGTATTGCAAGTAAAACTAGCGTTTTTCTTTTGAGATTTTGTTTTTCTAATGGAATATTAACGTCTATAATTGGATTATATTCTTTGTCCCTTTCTTCTTCAAAAAAATCCATAACATTTTTAGGTACTCTCTCTTTATATTCATCTTCAAGCATATTTAATATTGTGCAGACTTCTGAGTATGCCAAACTACTATTATCCATCAAAAATACTCCTTTGTTCATTTTTCTCATTATATCATTAGGTAATTTTAAAGTAAAGAAAACACATGTAATAAATTGCTAATTTATTACTTAGACCACTTTCACAAATAAATTATAAAACAAATTTCATTTTAAATTTACTTTTATTGACATTATCTTTATCTTTCAGTATAATTTTTCTTAAAGAAAGTGGGATAAATTTATGAAAAAATTATTAAAAATTTTAATTGTATTAATAATTATTTTTATTGTTATAATATCTGGAATTTATTATTTTAAGTCACATAGAAAATTAAAATTTACAATTACAGACATAGATAATGATAGCATAACAGGTGCTTACTTAATTCCCGATATACAAACTGTTGAATATTCTTCATTCAACTTTTATAATGAAAATGGTCAAAAACTCGAATTTTCTGACTTATCTGTAGGTAATATAGTATATTGTGGAAATTTAAAAGATTACTGTTTTGAAAGAGGAAAAATTAGTGAAATTGAAGATGATAGAATATCTCTTGATTCATTCTATTTGAATTATTATTCATTTAGGACTTCAAATTTAAACAAAACAGCTTTAAAAAAATTAGAAGTTGGAAACAGAATCGAAGTTACATGCTACGGAGACGAGCCAACTTACAGCATGCCTCACGGCATATTTTGGGTAGAATACTTAAACAATGTAACAAATTTAAGAATTATTAATAATAATGAAGCCGAAGCAGATGCTATAGATAATCAGGATAATCTTATGCTTATAAACGCAACTATCGAGGAAATACATGATGATTATTTAATGGTATCTTGTACGAATTCTCCTAAAATGATTAAGGTTATATATTCAAAGAATAACTTATCAAATTTTAAAGAAAAACAAAAAATAGCAATATTCTTTGCTTCAACCACCACATCAACATTGTCAGGTGTTAGAATAAAAATATTAGAATAAATTAAAAAGGGGTTGTAAAAAGCTCCTTTTTTCATTTATATTCATATCGTATTATTTTCTTTAATAAAGTTTTCTTCTATACTGTTTTCCATGAGTATCTCTGCTCTTGGCACATAAGTAATAGAAACAAAAATATAATGCCCTAATATTATAAGTAATACAAAAATGAATTACAATAATATTATTAAATATTTTCTTTTCATAATTGAACTCCTAATATAATTTTAACTATTTTTCAATATTTCTATTTTGTAAATAAAACCTGTATTCTCGTCATAATACATATAAAAACTATATGTTTTTTTATCTTCTTTTTCTATTATTTCTTTTAATTGTTTTACATCATAAGTCGACTTCATTTCATAAATTTTGTCCTTAAATTGCAAAGATACATCTGGAATAGTTACGTACTGATAGTCTGCATTAGACTTATTAATATTACTGTTGTAGACTTCATCTATCAGAGTATTTACATCGTCTATATTATGCTCTATGTCAAGTCTATCATATTTTTCAAAGTTCTTATTAAATTTTGCTGTTTCGAGGAACTTTGCATAGCTTATTTCATCTTTGGCAATTAGATGTTTAATATGAAGTTTATAGCCTAAAATACTTATAATTATAACAATTAATATACTTACAATTATTAGAACAGTTTTTTTCATTTAATACTCCTTTTATGTCTCTTTTTAGAAATTATATATAATGCAAATATGTTTGTCAATATATATTTTTCTCTTTTAGTTTTTCTACATATTTCTTTATTTTCGCTGGATTTGTTGTTGCAAATAACACCTTCATTTTACTTGATTTTCTTAAAACCATTTCTACTCCATAACCATAATGGAGTGTGTATATCAATAGGTTTATACTTAGTTTCTTTAAATAGTTCATTCCATCTATTAACTACTATCAGTTGTACATCACTTTTATTTAATTCTTCATCGGTTATTAATCCCAATCTATGTGTTGCTTGGATTACATGTGTATCTGGTGCAACTGTTAATTGATTAATATTTTTATATTTTCTGTCTGTATATTGATATATCACATATAGCCAATAGTTGCATATTTTTGTTCCAGATAAATATGGAAATTTCTTTTTATTTTCTTTTTGTATAAAGTTTCTTATCTTATCAACATCATTATCTAATGAGTCAAACAATTTTCTAATATCTCCATCATATAATTCTACAAATGTTTTGCATAGAAATAACCATATTTCAGTTTGCTTTTGTTTTTGTAATGCTACTTTATATTTTACAAGTGCATATTGTACTTCTTCAAAAGTTTTGTTTATACATATTTTAGGATTAAATACAAAATTAGTTTCTTTATCATTATATGTATTTAATGCACTTTCCCATAATTTATATGAGTTTCTTTGATAGTTCAGTGCCATAGGTAATGTAAAATAAAGATAGTTTTCTACCGAAGATTTATCTAAATGTGGATTTGCATCTTCTGGCATAACTTCGCCACCAAGACTACCTTCCTTCCACATATTATATAACATATCTACTTTTTGTAATACTTCTTTTTTATTATACATATTGCACCTCAACAATTATTTTCTATGATTACTATCATAGCATACAAACTAATACTTATCAATAAAATCGAAACACATTTTCTTTGTTTTTTAAATATAATATTCAAATTATTTTAAAGTCTATGTAATATATTTTCTATTCGATTTTTTAAATTGTTTTAAAATAGATTTAAAAATTGATAAATTAAAATTATAATAAACAATATTTCAAAAAAAAAATTATTTTTGTCACATTTTCAAAAAATAATCGTCTTAAATAATAGAGGAGGTAAAAAGTGGATGCTATATATAAAAAATATTGTAAATGCGTATATAACTTTTTGTATAAACTGACAAACGATATTGAACTATCCGAAGAATTAACTCAAGAAACATTTTATACTGCAATAAAAAAAATAAATACATTAAATAAAAAAGAAAGTATTCGTACATGGCTGTACCAAATTGCAAAAAATAAATGGAAAGATTATTTGAAGAAAAACAAAAAAGCTAATATTGATTTAGATGAGAATACCGTAGAAAATTTAGTTGCAAATTATGATATAGAAGAAGATATGATTGCTAAAGATAACATTATCGAATTTTATAAAAAGATACATATGTTAGATATTGATACTAGAGAAATTATTTATTTAAAAATTATAAGAAATTTTACTTTTAAAGAGATATCTCAAATATTAGGAAAGAATGAAGAGTGGGCTAGAACAAAATTTTACAGGGGAAAATTCAAGTTAAAGGAGAGTTTGAAAAATGAAAAATGAATGTGATGTAGTTAAAGATTTACTACCAAGTTATGCTGAAGATTTGCTAAGTGATAATACAAACCAATTTGTAAAAGAACACCTTGCTTCATGCAAAGAGTGTAGAAAAGTATATGATGGTATGAAAAAAATAAATTATAATAAAGAAGATGACGAACAAATTGAAATAAACCATTTAAAAAAATATAGCAAGCATATGTTAATTTTAAAAGTAGTATTGGTTATTTTGGTTTTTATAATAATTACTTTGCCATTATTTTTTGTAATTAGATTTAATTTAAATAAAAATATTACAAGTAAGGCTATAAACAATGTTAATGAATATAAGAATGTAAACAATTATTTATTGCAAATAACTGAACATAATATTGATTTTGAAAGAAACACAGAATCGTTCCATAACTCAAAGTATTTTTATAAGGATAATCAATATAAAAAGGAAATGCACTCTGAAACTCCAGGTGTTAATATACAAAATGCAGATAGTTTTGAATATGGAAATATTAATTCTAAAGAAAAGGTCGAAATCATAGAAACTCAAAAGGTATGCTATAATGTAAAAGCAAATTATATTTTACAAAAAAAAGATGGATTTTTGGATTTTATGATGATAGCATTACAACCTTTTAGTGAAGATTATGGAACATTGCCTAATATATGGGTTCAAGCAGGATATAACCTTAGAACAGATAAATATAATGGAAGAAAGTGCTATGTTTTGAGACTTGGTGATAAATCATCATATAGAGAAATATGGATTGATAAAGAACAAAACACATTAGTAAGAACTGTTGACGAAATTTATAATAGGTCATACAGTGAAAAGGTATATTCTATAAAGTCTGATGTTGTAACAGATGAAGATGTGACTTTGCCAGATCTTACAGGTTATACTATAAAAGATAGCGAAGACAATGTACCAAGTGAATATATAGGAATTTATGAAAAGTTAGGAATATAATATGTAAAAGGAGGAGCAATAATTTATAAATATAATTTAAGTATTAATGTAGGTAATAATTTAAATTATGCTTCAAAAATATTAAATAATAATATTAAAGAATAAATCTGAAAATTTTCTTTTTGCAATGTTAGAGTCTTATAATTCTTTACATTTTGGGCTATCTATATTATAATTCAAATATACAATATTTGTACTTTATGTTGCGTTTATAATATTCAATATGTTATGAAAGGATGGTTTATATCAAAAACTATAACTAGAAAATCAACCGGAGATATTATGCTCCACCAGTACGAGGTAAACAATATGAAAATTTACACATTAAGTTCTTTAATAGACAATCACCAACTTTTTTGTAAATTTGCACAAGATGCTTATTCTGCAACAGATTGTCTTTGCCAAGACTACCCAAAGTATTTTGAGTGGTATTGGTCCAAAAATTTTCCAAGAGTTTTTAATGGTACTGGCGAAATTGTTGTTTGTATAATTGATGATAACATTGCTGGTATAGCTTCTCTGAAAAAAATTAACACAGAAAAGAAAATTTGTACTTTTTTTGTTGTTAAAGAATACCGAGGTCAGCATGTTGCGACCAAGATGTTGGAATATATTTTTGAATATCTTGGCACTAGCAAACCGCTTATCACAATTACAGATTACAAAGTCTTGTCTTTTGTTCCCATTATAAAAAAATATAATTGGAAATTGACGCAAATTACGAGCAAGGGTTATTACAACAATGCCTCTTGTGAGTTTGTGTACAATGGCAGGCTTCCGGAATGACTCATCCCAAAAAAACACACTTAGAAATTCAAGTGAATTCCAAGTGTGTTTTTTTCTATTTCTTAATCATCTCTCGAGTTTGTTACAATCTCATCTTTTTTCGTATCTCTTTTTACTGTTTGGTCTGGTATTACTTTCGTAACATATTCTATCCTCAATTTTTTCTATTTTACCAAAAAAGCGATTACTTCAATCTTTAAACTTTTTGATTTATGATATATAATACCAACAAAACACGCTCTGGATTCGTCTAAATATTAGAAAGGTTTAAAAGGTGAAATATATGAAAAAAAATATTTTTAAAATAATTATTGCTCTTGTAATTGTACTGTTAGTTTGCATTGTCGCTATGTATTTAATTGATTGTAACAGAATGAAAAACGGTGATGAGGTTTTATTTAGTACTTGGGGTAAAAAGTACGCACCACCAGTAAAACAATATAATGATATTATTGAAGATAATGTTGATAACACTGAATGTTCATTTTGTGGAACGATTACTCAAGTAGAGGAAAATTTATTCTTTGTTGAGCCTGATGAAGGCGAAAAAATTAGACAATCTTCAGATTTAATAATGGTTGGAAAATTAAAACTTGATACTAATGTAAAATATGAAGTAGGCGAAAGAATAAGAATATTTTATGATGGAACAGTAATGGAAACATATCCAGCACAAATTAAGGCTATAAAATATGAAAGTATATCAGAGTCGGATTTTAAAATACTTTTTGAAAATAATCAAACTACTGATAAAATCTATTCTATATTAGATAAATCGGAAACTAATAAATATGATTATAACATATATGCCTATGATGGTATTGTAAACATTAAAATTGACGGAAATAATTATTCTTTAAAAGAAGCATTATTAAAGAACAAAATATCAATTGAAGAAATCCTAAAAAAAGCCAGTGAAGATTTTCCTAATTCGCCATCTTATGATGATGGAGGTAGTATCGAATATCATTATGAAAACTACACAATAATCAAACTTAATACTCTGGATGGAAATAGAGATGTATATTTTGGACCTAAAAATATGACTATTCATAATATAAAAAATTAAAATATTATAACTCATAAACTAAAAACTATTTGGAACTTTAATTATTCTAAATAGTTTTTTTAATATTCATATTTATCTCGTAACTCCTTAAATCATGTTCTATACAATTTTCAATTTATATATTTAATTTTTATTATCTTTCGATTTACAAATTTCAACAAAATAGTCAATGATATTTTCTAAACATCTTAAATATTTCATTTATTGTAAAATCTCCCATTTTGTGATATAAATTAGTTAATTATTTTATTGGAGATGTTTATGGAACGATATAATCATTTGAATACTTATTTTAAGCAAGTTTTTGGAGAGCGAACTTTAAAAATTTGCATTGATGGAAATTTTACATGCCCTAACAGAGATGGCAAGTGTGGCACACGGTGGCTGTATTTTTTGTAGTAGTAAAGGCAGTGGTGAACTTATTAAATCCGCACCTGATATTTCTAGCCAAGTTACACAATATTTTGAAAGTTATCGAGCTAAGCGTGCTAATAAATTTATTGCCTATTTTCAGAATTTTACTAATACTTATGACACTATTCAAAATTTAAAAGAGAAGTACGATTCTGCTTTGATTGATGACAGAATTGTTGGCTTAGATATTGCAACTAGACCGGATTGTATAGATGAAAATGTTGCCAAATTAATAAGTACATATATGCCTAAATATAAAGTTTTTGTGGAACTTGGGCTTCAAACCTCTAATGACAGTACTGGTTCATTAATTAATAGGGGCTATGATTCGTCTAAATTTACCGAAGCCGTAAGCATTTTAAATAAATACAATATTCCAGTTATATGTCACATAATGGTAGGTTTGCCTACTGAAAACACTATGATATCTGTTCAAGAAAATATTGATGGAAAAACATACAATTTTAAAGTTTTTAAGGACGTAATTGAGACTATAAAATTTGTAAATAAACATAATATTTCTGGAATAAAAATTCATTCTACTTATATAGTAAAAAATACTAAACTTAATAATATGTATGAAAATGGAGAATACACTCCGATTACTTATGATGAATACATGGAAAATTTAGTCTACATTATTACTCATATTAATCCTAAAGTTATTGTTCATAGAATTTCAGCTGATCCTCCTAAGGATTTGCTTGTTGCTCCTGAATGGTGCCTGCATAAAAAATGGGTAACAAATAATATAGATAAATTATTAGAAGAACAAAATTTAGTACAAGGAATGTTTTACTAAATTTTAAAAGATTCATCTATTACGAATTTTTTCAGTTTATGGAACTTTTTCGTAATAGATCTTCAATTTTAAGAAAAAGAACTATTTGGAATATCTCTCCAAATAGTTCTTTTTGTACATTTTTTCTCCGTCCTCAAAATGCGCTTAGCTTCTAAAGAATGCTTCATATCCCTTATATGCTTGGTATACATCGTATTTGCTTGTTACTTCGTATGGTGCGTGCATTGAAAGTACTGGTACTCCGCAGTCTAATACGTCTACACCTTTGTTTGCTAAGATGTATGCTATTGTTCCGCCACCGCCTAGGTCTACTCTTCCTAGTTCTGCTATTTGGTAACCTACATTGTTTGATTCGAATATTCCACGTACGTATGCCACGAATTCTGCGTTTGCATCTGAGCCGTTTGCTTTTCCGGCAACTCCTGTGTATTTGCTTATTCCAACTCCTTTGTTTAAGAATGAAGCATTGTGCAGGTCTGCTACTGATGCATATATTGGGTCTAATCCTGCATCTACGTCTGCTGATAGCATTCTAGAGTTGCAGAACATTTTGTCTAATAGGTTTGGTCTGTTTACTCCTAATTTATTTAGTACGTCTGACATAAATGTGCTAAATACATTTGATTCCATTCCTGTATTTCCCATGCTTCCTATTTCTTCTTTGTCAACAAATAGGCAAGCTGCTGTTTTTGTTGGGTTTTCTATATTTAATATAGCTGTTAAAGACGTGTAAACAGAAACTTTATCATCTTGACCATATCCGGCAATTAAGCTTTCGTCAAATCCTAAACTTCTGCATTTGAATGCTGGAACTAGCTCTAATTCTGCACTTAAGAAGTCTTTTTCTACTATTCCATATTTTCTGTTTAATATATTTAATATATTTAATTTTACTTTTTCAGATACTTTTTCATCATTGTATGGAATGCTTCCTATCAATAGGTTTAGGTTCTCTCCTTCTACCCCATCTTTTAATTTCTTTTGCATTTGCTCTTGAGCTAAATGTGGCAATAAATCTGTGATTGTAAATATTGGGTCTTCATCAGATTCTCCAATGTTTACTTCTATTTTTTCGCCATTTGTCTTAGCAATTACACCATGAATTGATAATGGTATTGTTGTCCATTGATATTTCTTTATTCCACCATAGTAGTGTGTTTTAAAATATACGAATCCTTTATCTTCGTAAATTGGATTTGGTTTTAAATCTAGTCTTGGCGAATCAGCATGAGATCCAATTATGTTTATTCCATTTTCTATGTTCTCTGTTCCAATTACAACTAGAAATAAGTTTTTATCTCTATTTACATAGTAAACCTTGTCTCCTGGCTTTAAACTCTCATATTCATCTATGCTTTTAAAACCTCTTTCTCTAGCCATTTGCGTTGCATTCTTTACTATTTCTCTTTCTGTTTTAGATTTACTTAAAAAGTTGATGTAACCATCACAATATTGGAAGATTTTTCTTCCGTCTTCTTCAGATGTGCTCTCCCATCCGTTCTTTTTACAATCAAAAAGTCTTTCTTTTAATTCCTCTCCTTGAGTTTTTTCTGACATATATTTATCACATTCCTTTCTTATAAGTACAAGTCAGCTTGGAAAAGAATTAAATTTTGGCAAGGAAAATGAATTTCAAAGGCAAGGGTGCATACGTGGTGTATGTAACCGCATTTGAGATTATATATTTGACGTAGCCAAAATTGTAATTATTTTTCAAGCTTTTACCTCCTTTTGCTTCCCATAGTATACCATTATACATATTTTTTTTCTAGTTATTATTTACAATTTTTTTAATTATTATTAATGCTACTCGAAAAAGATTATTATTTTTTCGCATTTACTTCTATTAAATATTTATTTATGTTATAATCTTATTACTAATATTTTTTAGTAATTTGAATATTCTTTATAAAAGCATTTTATGCTTAATAATTTTACATGGAGACAATACAAATGAACAAACTAATTACTTCTAGCACAGATGAAAAAACAGACGAAATAGATGAAATTTTGCAAGATGCGGAAAATATTATTTTGGCTTCTAATGGAGATACAAAAAAACATATTCGAAATAAAGGTCTAATAATTTTTGCAATTGTAATCGCAATTTTAGCAATTTTACTACTTGCGTTTTCCACAGTTTTTGCACTTATAAACATTAATAGTAATAAGATTATGAATGGAGTATTTATTCAAGGAATTGATGTGTCGGGTTTGACTACGGATGAAGCTAAAGAAAAAGTTTCTAATATTGTTAATAAACATTTGGCTTGCAAAATTGTGGTTAAACGTGATGATTTTGAAGGCGTGTTTATGCCAGAGCAACTTGGTGTAACTTTCGATGCAGATTCAGTCATAAATCAAGCTTATACTGTTGGTCGTGACGGTAATATTTTCGAGAATAATTATTCAATTTTAAATTGTTTATTAAATAATTATAATATTTCTACTAATATAAATTTTGATGATGAGTTTTTATCTTCTGTTATTAGTGAAATAAATAAATTGCTACCAGATAAGGTCGTAAACCCTGATTATTATATTGATGATGATAATAATTTGATTATTACTGCTGGTAAAGACGGTGTTATTGTTGATGAACAAAAATTCAAAAAAGAACTTTCTAAATTGCTTAATGATTTTGATAATGATGAACCAACACTAGTTGCACCAGTAAAAAACGCAGTAGCACATAAAATCAATTTAGATGAAATTTATAAAAATATTTATAAAGCTCCAGTCGATGCGTCTTATACTGTTGACCCTTATGTTGTGTATCCTTCTTCTAATGGTGTTGATTTTAAGATTTCATTAGATGAAGCAAAAGAAATGCTAAAAACAGAACAAGACGAATATAGTATTCCATTAAAAACATTATACCCTAATGTTACAACAAATCAAATTGGAAACGAAGCCTTTCCAGATATGCTTTCAAGTTTTTCTACATCATACACAAGCAGTGGTTATAATAGGTCTACAAACATAGAGCTCGCAGCAAAAAAACTTGATGGATATGTGTTAATGCCTGGCGAAACTGCTTCTTATAATCAAATAGTTGGTCAGCGTACTAAAGCCGCTGGTTTTAAAGAAGGAGCTGCATATTCAAATGGAAAAGTAGTTCAAGAGGTTGGTGGTGGAATTTGCCAGGTTTCTTCAACACTATACAATGCAGTTTTATATGCTAATTTAGAAATAGTAGAAAGGTATAACCACGGTTTTGCGCCTTCATATGTAAAACCAGGCTTAGATGCCACTGTATCTTGGGGCGGTCCAGATTTTAAATTTAAAAATAATCGCGATTATCCTATAAGAATACGTACAAATACCTCTGGAAAAAAAGTAAGAATTTATATTTATGGATTAAAAACAGATAACGACTACAAAGTTGTATTAGATGCACAATATGTTTCGAGTGTTCCTTTTACAACTACTTATCAAAAAGATTCATCACTTGCAAGTGGTCGATCTAAGGTAATTCAGAGTGGTTCAAATGGGTGCAAAACAGTTACATACAAATATTTGTATAATAAAAATGGAACTTTGGTATCTTCAGAATGTCTTTCAAGAGATACATATAATCCACATAATAAAATAATAGCAGTTGGTTATTAAACCAAACTGCTATTATTCTTTATTAAGAGAACATTTTCTCAGTATTTTAATTTTGTGGCAATTCTATCTTTATGCCACCATAGTCTTTATATGCCCCAACATTTGTATAATGTGAATATGCACTATAATTAAGAATTATTCTATCAAATGCTACATATTTCATTATTTTATTTGAACTATATCTGCTATAATATTTTATAGTAACTGTCTGTGTGTAACCAGCTTGTATCTTTTTATCATTTTCTGAAAGTTCATGTGTATAAGCTTGATATTGTGTTCCATTTTTATCTTCTATATACATTGTGCTATCTATGCTTGGGTCATTTATTAATATTGGCGTATCTCCATTGTTCGTAATTTCAAATGTAAATGATTGATAATCAAAATATACATTTGTTTCTACTACCTTTATTTTTACATTATTCGATTCTTGTGTTTTATTTATTTGTTGCTTTCCTATATAACTATTTATGTTTAATTTTGTCTGGCCATTCTCATTTACAATTGTAATATAATCTTGTGTTATATTAGATTCATCAAAATTTCCCGTTGCTAAAGCATTTTCTGCAAATCTTACTTTATAAATATTTCCAACCCAATTTTCTACTGTAATTTCTCTTTGAGAACCTCCAAATACTGGATTATAGTAAACTGTTTTAAAATCATCTTTTGTTGGATACATTTGCTCTTTACAATCACTTGATAATAAATCATAAGCTGCATCTATATCTCCATTATTACAATATGTTGCAAAATTATCTATTATAGTTATAGTTTTTTTCTGGTCGCTTGTTATTTGTTCTCCAGTTATTGGAGATGTATCCGATTTTATTGAAACTGTATTCATTTTTGTTGTATTTGTTACTGTCTCATTTTTAGGTTGTTCTTTTTGTTTTAAACTTGAGTTTATTACATTTATCATTACAAAGATTAATATTGCAACGCCTATTACTATCCAAATAGTTCTCCTGTGCAAGTTATACCAATGCATAAAACCTTCCATTATTTTTCCTCCTGTATTTTTAATATTTACGCCAGCATTTTTCTTGCATGCTGGCGTGTTTTAGTAATTTGTATTTTACTTTAATTAGTTTACATTGAAAGACATTACAAAATCTGTACCATCTTTTAATTGCATTATTACCCTCTTATTGCTCTTATTTACACCATCTGATACTGTAATATCAAATATGTATAAACTTCCTTGTTGTTGGCAATCTCCATATGTCAATTGTTTTCCCTTAAAATTTTGGATTGAATAATTTGCAAAATCTTGTACTGCCTTGAAGTTAGTTTGTTTAAAAGTAGTATCTAATTTATTATACACATACTCATAATCCTCGTTATTTATTGCATCAAATATTTTTTGAATATTTAATCCAACTTTAACCTTATCGTTGGCCGAATTATATTTTTCTAAAAATTCTGGTAAATCTATCGTATAAGTATCTAAAACTACTGAATATTTTCCAATTTCTTCTTCCATAAATATGTAGTATTTGCCTTTTTCATCAACGCAAACATATTCTTTGCCATTTTTATTTTCTACCACTTGATATTTATCTATGCTTGCAACTTCTAAATTATTTTTATTATTTTTCACATAACTTTCAAAGTTAGAATATTGGCCAAACTTTTTCTCTGCATATTCAGAATCCAATTTCTGATATGCTGTTCTTGTATCATTCAGCATTTTTGTTCTATATTCTGAAAAATACTGTATAACTACTTCTTTTTCTGTTCCCTCAATATTAACATCATTATTATAATCATTTGCTTGAATTTTAGATTTACTTATATTTATATTTTTTGCACTCATATGTTTTTCATAATTATTATTTATAATGTAATCATTCAAAAACATTGAATATGTATTATTTGTATTATCTAATTTAACAAGTAAATTTAATTCGTTATTGTTTAACCTTCCTTCCACCAATACAAGCGAAATATCACTTGCAAGATTGCATTGGTACATATTATCTATATTTAAATTATAAATCACTTGTTTTGTATATGTACCATCTTGCTTATATTCATCTTGCATTTTTATTAAAGAGTTATCATTTACATTTTTTAAATAACTTTCATCCAAAATTCCTTTTAATGCTTCCACTCCATCATCTCGCATTGCTTCTGCAATTTGCGCTGATGTCATTTGTAACTTTGATGCATCAACATATTCATCTCCATTTATTTGTTTCATATAGGTAATATAATTTTCCACAATTTCTTTTACAGTAAAATACGTTTTATAGTCTTTTACCTTTCCAAAAGATTCATCTTGGTTGCTTGCATCTGTTGATGTTTGTGTATTATTCTGATGAACTTCCTGCTTTTTATTAGTATTTATTAACAATATAGTCACTACTACAATCATTATTAATAAAATTGCTAGCATTATTAATATCCTTTTAGATTTTTCCATTGGTTCCTCCTATCACCTAATTTCCATTTGCACCATTATATTGATTGTACCATTGTAAAGCATACTCATATCTCTGTGTTGTATTATATTTTGTTTTATTAAAGTTTGTACCTAAGAAGAATACTTCATAGTATCTGCCCCAGTACCAAGTTGCATATTCAATATCTTTTTCCGATATAGCACCCATTATTTTGTTTTTTACACTTGGGTAGCTCGATTCAAGTTCACTCCACATGTACTCAAGCTGAGTATCAACATCCGTCCAGTCTACTTGTTTACTCTTTGCCCAATTTTTTAGTCCTGTTAACCTGCTATCTTTCCACTGACATAGACCCGCACAACCACTTGAGTTAACTGCAGTTGGATCAAAATTGCTTTCTTCTTGTATATTTCCTAACACAGCGGCTGCCCCTGCTGCAGGTACTCCTTTTGATAGTAAGAAGTTAAATACCTTACCTGGAACACCTTCTATGCTAGTGTATCCTTCATAAATCTTTTTGAAGTTTTCTGGCTTATACAAATCAAAATTGTAACCTACTACACCATAATCATACTCTGTTGCTTTATATAATAGATATTTTGTAATATCTACCATATTGGCCGTACTACTATTTTGCGATAATAACTGGAATAACCAATCCGTTGCACTATGTATGTTAGATGCATTTTGTGCATGATCTTTACTTGTATATATTTTTACAAAATTGTTTTCGTCTCCTGTTTTCTCTACTTTTTCTCTTACTTTGGCTGGTGATGATACATATAAATATTTTTCAATTTTCTCATACACCATCATGCTTTTGCCTTCTTTTGCCTTATAATACTCACTCGTTACGCCACTAAGCGTTGCACTAGCACCAGTGTGTGCACCGCTATACTGTGCTTCAACAGATGCTCTAAAGTTTTCTCCTAAACCTGCAGAATCTTTGTTGTCTGTTGCATATGGTGAATCTGGATATGGTTCATCTAATTGCGGTACAGAATATCGTTTTTCCTCTGGTTTTGGAACCTGATACGTAAAATCCTGTGTGTATTCACATATCCATACATTGGCCTTTGTCAATTTAATTTCTAATGTGTTAGTTTTTGTTATAACTGTATGAACTACTTTACAAGGTTTTGAAGTTACAGATTCAAAAGGACCTCCTGTTTCTGATGCTCCACCAGTTTCTCTCCATGTACGTGTATATGGCATTCCATCTATTATCTCTGTTTCCGAATAATCATCCCAGTAAGTTACATTAACATTTACATTACTTGTTACAGTTTTATACAATTTTGTGTATGTCAGTGTAGACACTGTTGTATGTACCACTAAATTATCGTGTACAGTTATTTCTATTTCACTTCCATATACTAAATCTGCAAGATCCGATACAAAAGCTTCTTCTTGCCCTATTGTTAAAAATGCCCATAAATACTCGAATGGCATCGTATAACCACTTACAAATTCTTCATAATTAATTCTTGTAGTAGTCATGTTATATGTATGAATCTCATAGTTTGGTTCATCCTCGTCGTCTGATACCTGTTTATCTAAAGTTTCTGTCCAAGTTGCAACTTTTGCATAATATTTACTTGTAGTTGATGTTCCATCTGGATTAGAACCAAATCCACTTGTTCCATTACCCATTCCATTATCATATTTAAATGTTAATGGGTCTACCTTTACACCATTGTATTCAATTTGGAAGTGGCAATGTGGTCCAGTTGATTTTCCTGTACTTCCAGATAAAGCAATTACCTGGCCTTTTGTTACTTTGTCTCCTTTTTTTACAAGAAGAGAGCTGTTATGCATATATTTTGTAATATATCCATTTCCATGGTCTATTGCAACATAATTTCCTGCTGTTTCACTATATCTTGCTATAATTACTGTTCCAGCCTCTGTTGCATATACATTTGAGCCAGTTGGAACAGATATATCTATTGCTCCATGATTTTCTGTAACGGATGTATTTGTTGGATCATTTCTCATACCAAAATATGATGTGATATTTGTGCCGTCTGTTGGCCATTTCATAACTTCTCCACTTATAGTAGAGCCTCCTAAGCTACTACCTGTTGTTGCACCAACAGTTGTACCTGAAGTCGTACCTCCTATGGTTGTTCCATTTCCAGTTATTGTTTGGCTTCCAAAATTAGGATTATCAAAATAACTTCCACCATTTACAACCTTAGTAATATTTTGGTTCCATTCCGGATGAAATCCAGAGTTACCAGGGTTTACATGCATTGAATTAGCACTTCCTTCTTTTGATGAACTGTACCATGAATTTTTATCAACAACAAACTCAATTATACAAGTACCATTCAAATGTCCCCACTCATTACAACCTGTATCAGATTGATTCTTTATATCTCCAATTATACATTGTATTACACTACCATCTTCTTGATAAAAATCAACATAGTCACCTACTTGACCGTATGTTGATGTACATGCAATTACATATCTACCATTTATTCTTCCAAATCCTTCTTCATCAAAATTCATACCCGCCTGTTGCATTAATTGATATTGTTTAGATGAAGTATCTGTAATACATTGCCAGCCCATATACGTATGCACTGAGCCTAAACCATCTGGTACTTCTACACTTGTACCTGCTGTAATTGTTTCTCCACTACCAAAGTTAGAAGCAGCATATCCTTTCTCTATGGTAAAATGGCTTAAAGCTTGTTGCTTGGCTTCTTCTGAACCTGATGCATTATATTCATCTATGTAACTTTGAAAAGTTTCTGGTTCCATATACACCAATGTAGTTTTATTTCCTTCTACATCGGCTCTTTTTAGCTTTATAATTCCTTGTACATCTTTGGATTCTGTATCTTCATTTATACTATCCCAGTCTATTGGTGCATCCGGATTTTCTCTTGTGTCTAACAAATTAGATACCATTTCCGCATTTAAAAGTTTCTTTAATGATGATGCATTCTTAAGATATTCATTAACATTGCTTTTATTTTCAATAAGCTTATCCCATACTTCTTGAGCACTCATTGTTGTTGATGCAATACCATCTTCGTCTATACTATAGCTTGAACTATATTGATCGCTTGCATATGGTACATTATCCCAACTACCATCTTTAAGTATAGCTGTATCTAAAGTAACTACATACATAACAGAACAAATTAAAGCAACAATTATACATACAATAAGCATCATTATAATAATAGGCTTTAATGCAGTAATAATTGCTTTTTTTACTACTTTTTTCACTCTTTCTATTTGTTTGTTTGATTGGTCTCCCATTTAATATCTCCTATAAATTATTTATTTTCACTATTATGTTAATAATAACACATTTCACACCTATTTTTCAACAAAATTTGCTTATGTTTTATAAATATTTTCTTCCTTTTCGAATCCACAAAATATACTTTATAATAACAAAAATAGCAGTTATCCAAATACTGCTACTTATTGGTGCGACTGGAGGGATTCGAACCCCCGACCTCTTGGTTCGTAGCCAAGTACTCTATCCAGCTAAGCTACAATCGCATTTTTTATTTACGTAAATTATTATACTTGCTTTTTTTATATTTTTCAAGACTTTTTTTCATTTTATATTGATAATTTTGTGTCAATATGGAATAATTGAATAAAATTAAATATTAGGGGGTTTTCATGAGTAAAAAGTTTAAAATATTCTTTATGTTTTTATTCGTTTTTACTTTTTTATCTTTGTACAACAGTGTAAAAGCCAATACAATTAACAAAATTTTCATGGATATTTTTGTTGATGATAATGGAAATGCACAAGTTACTGAAGTATGGAATTGTAGAACTAATCAGGGTACAGAAGTCTATCACCCTTATTACAATCTTGGAAGTTCTAAAATTTCTAATTTATCTGTATCTGAAAATGGGCAGAGCTACACTACTTTGTCTTATTGGAATACTTCTGGCACTTTAGATAGCAAGGCATACAAGTGTGGTATTAATACTATTTCTAACGGTGTAGAACTTTGTTGGGGAATTAGCACATATGGTTCTCATACATATACTGTAAATTACTCTATTTCCAATTTTGTATCTGAACTTAACGATTCTCAGATGATTTATTGGACTCTAATTCCATACAAATTTTCAAATAGTATTGGTAATGCCTACATCAAAATTCATGCTAATAATCCTATTGATAATTCTGTTGGTGTTTGGGGCTATGGTAATTATGGGGGCACAGCTTATGTGTATGATGGGTATATTGAAATGCAATCAGATGGTTCTTTAAGTACTAATGAATATATGACAATTTTAGTTCAATTTCCGTCAGAAACATTTAATTGCCAAAACAAAATTAATAAAAACTTCGATTACTATTTAAACATGGCAAATGAAGGATCTACACAATATTCTGCTAGTCCTACAAATTATGGAAGTTCAACTATGTCTATAGTCTTTGGAATTGGTACAACTCTTTTTTCACTATTTTTTACATTTTTGCCAATTTTAATTGTTATTTTTGCTATTGCTTTTTCAAGTATTAGTTCAAATCTTGCAGGAGCAAAATTGCCAAAAGAGATTCCTTATTTTAGGGATATTCCCTGTGATAATGATTTATATAAGGCTTATTATATTGGCTACAAATATAATATTATAAAAAATAAAACCGATATTCTTGGTGCAATTATCTTAAAATGGTTAAAAGAAGGTAAAATTCGAATTGAAGTTTCCAAAATCGGAACAATTTTTAAGAGATCTGGTACAGTTGTCGTTTTAAATGAAGTAGATTTAAATGAATTTGAAGATATAACTGAAAGAAAATTATTTAATATGCTCTTGGATGCAAGCGAGGATGGTCTTTTAGAAAATAACGAATTTGAAAAATGGTGTAAAAAGCACTATAGCAAAATTTTATCTTGGTTTGATAGAATTATCGGTGATGAAGAAGATAGACTAACTGCAGAAGGACTTATAACTGTTAAAGAAGAAAAAGTGTTTAAATTTTTTAAATGTAAACGACATTATACAACTGATGAACTTCATCGACAGGCAATTGAACTTGCTGGCTTAAAACGTTTCTTGCTTGATTATACACTAATAGTCGAAAGAACAGCAATTGAAGTTAATTTGTTTGAAGATTATTTAATATATGCTCAAATGATGGGTATCGCTAAAAAAGTTGCTAAACAATTTAAAGAACTATATCCTGATATCGTAGAACAATCTGCATTCTATTCATATGATAATATTATCTTTATTAATGCCTGTGCAAGTCACGGAATTTCTGAAGCAAATAGTGCAAAATCAAGAGCCGAAAGTTACAGTTCTGGTGGTGGAGGATTCTCTTCTGGAGGAGGAGGAGGAGGTTCCTTCGGAGGCGGAAGTGGCGGAGGCGGAGGCTTTCGTTAAAGTCATAGCCTCTTCAGTATAAACTTTAGTTTCTTTAAGTGACAATAAAAAAATTTAGCTTAGTTTGATTTTAAAATTTAAACTAAGCTTTTTATATGGTATATCAACATGTCTAACTTAATTGTATAGATTAGATTCTTGTATTTTTTCATATAATTGCCTAACTTACGAAAATTAATGAGCATCTTTTACAAATAGCATTTACAGCTTAACATAATTGTGATATAATATTTAAGCATTTTTTTGAAATGGAGATGAATGGCACAATATGATTTAAGAATGCTAATGACACTCTTTTTTACAGAATTTTGGAGGATAGAAACAATGATTTTTGTAAAAGACACTGAAAAAACTGCAAAAGAAACTTCTGCTGAATTTTGGCGGAAAATTGAGGGCAATACATTGCAAAATGACCTCACGAGCCTAATTGAGCTTAAGCAACACTACATTGAGGAACACAGCAATCCTCAAGATGCTATGGTTGCATTGCACAAGAATGAACTCGAAAAGCTCGAGATACTTTCTTCTGCAAAAGATTTTTGTACCGTTGGAGGTAATTCCTGGAGCAGGCTCTCTAAGATACTCGACAGCTACGATGGCTGTCACATGATCAACGAATTTTTTGCACAATTTGTTGATTTTTCCACTGGTAGTATTAACAACCTGATCTTTTTTGTAGACCCTGAGGCTGATACAATTAACATTCAAAGCTATAATGGTAACAATTTTGTAGTGTTGCCTTGCGCTGAATAAGGCCAAAAATGGTACAGAGAAAGTATATTCTCTGTACCATTTTTTTTAAATATAAAATTTCGATGTTATTAGTTGAAATCCAATAAATTTACAAATACATAAAATACTTTATCTGTAGGATTATATACAGACAAAATTTCAACAATATTTGAAGCAATAAGTGTTGATGGAAAACAAGATCCAACAAATGACTTGATGAAAGCTAAAAATGGAATAAAAGTGGAGACCTTAAATATATTCATTGGGTATATAATGATGGACATGAAGAAGAAATAATTTTTAAATAATTTAACTTGAATGCAGTAACACAAATATATAGAAATTTTGAAAAAGTTAGAAAAATAAAAAAGACTAAAAATAGAAAAAAATTAAAGAGCTTATAAAAAGCTCCTTTTTATGGTCGAGGTGACAGGGATCGAACCTGCGACCTCATGGTCCCAAACCACGCGCGCTACCAACTGCGCTACACCTCGAAATAAGTACCTTTTAAAAAGTACTTATTTAATATATCACAGAATTTAATTTTTTGCAATATTTTTTTGATATTTTTATTTAATTTTATAAACTTTTTACTGCTTCTTGTATCAGTTTATTTTATTCAAGCATTTTATGTAAAGTATTTTGTTGTTTTTATTGCTATTTGCTTATTTTCATGTTAAAATAAAGTTATGGTTTTTATATTATTTTCTCACAAGAGAAAATATCCTGCTACAATTAAAGGAGGTTATACCATGCGGAAAAAAGTGAAACAGGCAAAGTTCGTTAACAGGAATGTCCCTAAGGTATGGGCATGTTTAGACCCCAACGAGATGTTGGAGTTTGGCAAAACGTATCCTGTAGACGATGAATGGACTTTCGGACATTACAATATTGTTAAGCTTCACGGCTTTACCAAGTATTTTTTGGCCGATGCCTTCAAATTTTCTTCTGTTTAGCTTTTCCCAAAAACCTGTACGGTTCCTGCCTTTCGGCAGGTTTTTATTTTTTTGCAAGAGTTACTGATATTTGATATTTTTTATTGCTTCTAACAAGTTTTATGTTTACTTTTTCTCCCACATTTTTTCTATATATATATGTTCTAAGTTCAGACATTTTTTCTAGCTCTATACCGTCTATCTCTAGCAATATGTCTCCCCTCTTTACTCCTACTTTTTCTGCTGGCGAATTTTTTGTTACTTCTGCTATATATATGCCTTTATCTAATTTAATATTTTGGTCAAGTTCTTGATTTATATATGGTACAATGTTTTTATCATATGCAAACACCCCCAGTGAGGGCGTTATACATTCGCCTGTACTCGTTAATTTTTCTATAATTGGTTTTATTATATTTATTGGAATTGCAAAACCAATCCCTTCTGCTGATGTAATTTTTACAGAGTTTATTCCTAAGACTTCCCCATTTATATTAATTAATGGGCCTCCACTACTTCCTGGATTTATTGTTGCATCTGTTTGTATTAAATCTTCCATATATGATGTTTTATTATGTTCTTCTATTTTAATTGTTCTGTTTAATCCACTTATTATTCCAGATGTTACGGTTCTTTGAAATTCAAAACCTATTGGATTTCCTATTGCATAGACTTGTTCTGCAACTTTTATTTTATCTGAATCTCCTAAATCTAGATATTCCAAATTATTTGCATTTATTTTTATTATGCTCAAGTCTAAATCTGTGTCTGACCATACTACACTTGCTTTATAATTTTTTCCATTTTCTAAAGTTACATAGCACGTACTATTTTTCTCTCCTGACACATGTTGATTTGTAACAATATATCCATCCTTTGAAACTATAAATCCTGTTCCCAATCCTAAATTACTTGCACCATCTTGTAAGAAAATTGTAGTCCCTTTATTGGCAATTTTAGAGATTCCTACAACGGCATTATTTACATTTTCTATCAACGTAGAAATATCTTTTTCTTCTGTTTTATTAGATACAGAGGTCGGCTCTGCAGTGTAATCACTTGCATAATTTTTTTCTGTTGTAAAGGATATGTACACACAATATGCTAATGCCACAAATGAAATTATTAATATTATTATTGCAATAGCTTCTAAACTTTTAATTATTTTCTGCCCTCTATATTCTCTCAAACTAACTCCTCCAATATCCATTTTTCTTATTATTACCATTGCGTTTCGTTTTATTCAAATCATCTTCATTTGATTTAATTTTGTTGTTCACACAATGTATTATTGCACACTTGTTATTTTGGGCTGTGTTTCATGCAATTTTGAAAATCACAATTTTTTATTACTAATAATGTCGATTTTTTTCTACGGAATTACAACTTTTTTATTGCAAAATCATCTCTACAATGGTAAAATGTGACCGTAGGTGATTTAAGTGAAAAAAAATAAAATATATAATGAAAAAACTGTTCATAGTTTTAGAGAATTAGTATCTTATTGTGCTACAAACTACGGCGATAGAACAGCTTTTACTATAAAGGACTCTAATAAGAATTTACATGATATTTCGTTTATAGAATTTGAAAATAATATTAAGGAGCTGGGGTCTGCCCTACTTGATTTAGGATTAGAAAATAAAAAGATTGCATTAATCTCGCAAGATAGATATGAGTGGTGTTGCAGTTACTTTGCAATTTCTACATCTAATAATGTGGTAGTTCCTCTTGACCATCTGCTTCCAGAAGTTGAGCTTCAAAGACTTCTGATTGAAAGTAAGGTTGATGCTATTATTTTTGATAAAAAATATACTAAATGGGTTCAAGAAGTCTGCAAGCAAGAAGGCTCAGCACTAAAATATCTTATTTGCATGGATAGCATAAATGATGAAGATAATATTCTTTCCTATTCTAAGTTAGTAGAAAAAGGCAAGAAATTAATAGAAGATAAAATGTCAAGGTATGAAAATATTAGTATTGACGTAAATGCTATGTCTATTCTAATTTATACTTCTGGTACTACAAGCAATCCTAAGGCAGTAATGCTTTCGCAGAGCAATATTTGCTCTAATTTATCTGCCATGACAACATTGATTAAATACCACCCAGATGATAGTATTTTGGTATTTTTACCATTACACCATACATTGGCATGCCTTGCAAGTTTCTTATTCTGCTATTTTATTGGTTTTAGACTTTGCTTTGCAGATAGCATCAAAGATATTGGAAAAAATTTAGTAGAATACAAAATTAGCGGTTTAGTATGCGTACCTGCTGTTTTGGAAATTATGTACAAACAAATTATGCGAGGAATAAAAAAATCCGGAAAATATATCCCTTTCAAGATATTGTCTGCAATTTCTAACTTTCTTTTGTTTTTCCACATTGATTTACGTAGAAAGTTTTTCAAAGACATTTTAGACAATCTTGGCGGAAACATGAGAACTATTATTTATGGTTCTGCATCATCCAATAAAAAGGTTATACATTTATTTAATACTATTGGCATTGTTATGATACAGGGCTACGGATTAACAGAAACTTCTCCTGTTATTGCATGCGAAAATGACATTTATCATAGTGAGAAGGGCTCTTCTGGTTTTCCCTTATATAATGAAGTAGTTAAAATAGATAACCCTGATGAGACTGGAACAGGTGAAATTTTGGTAAAAGGTCCTAATGTTATGCTTGGATATTATAATAATCCAGAAGCCAACCAGAAAGCCTTTAAAGATGGATGGTTTTGCACTGGGGATTTAGGGAAATTTGGCAAAGATGGTTCTTTGTTTATATCTGGCAGAATAAAAGATTTAATTGTTTTAAGCAATGGGAAAAAAGTTTTCCCAGAAGAGATTGAAGCTCTTATTAACAAATTAGATTACGTTGAGGAAAGCATGGTTTATGAGCACAATGATAAAGTATGTGCAAAAATTGTGTATTCTAAAGATAATCAATCATTAAAAAATCTTTCAGAAGAAGAAATACACGCTTTAATCGAGCCAGAAATAAAGACATTAAATAAATCTACCTTACCAGTTTATAAATATATTAAGGAATTTACTGTAACTGATGAACCTTTAATAAAGACTACTACACAAAAGATTAAGAGACATGAAGAGATGCGAAATTTAAAAAAATAATATAGGGTGAATTATTATGAATAGAAAATTATACGATCTAACGAATCCACAAATGAACATATGGGCTACAGAACAATATTATAATAATACTGCGGTTAATAATGTTGGTGGCACTGTGCTTTTAAAGGCAAAATTAAATTTTAATATTTTGCAAAAAGCTGTTGCCAATGTTCTGAGAAAAAATGATAATTTTCATATTCATATTACAAAAGAAAATAATGTTGTTAAACAGTATTTTGCGTTTGAAGAATATGTTCCTGCAATTGTTGAAATAAAAAACTTGCAGGAACTACATAAGGTTGAGTCTGAGCTATGCCAAGAAAGTTTTGATTTACTTTCTAGCAAGCAATTATTTGAGACAAAATTATTTAAACTTCCAAACAATCATGGCGGTGTAATTGTGGTTATGCATCACATTATATCAGATTCATGGACTTTGGGTTTGTATTGTAACGAAATAGTAAATGAATACCAATCACTGCTTGATGCTGAAAACATTGAAAGTGATAGCTCTTTATGTGGTCAATTTTCTTACAAAAGCTTTATTAAAGAAGATATTGATTATTTAAATAGTGATTCTTTTGAAAAAGATAAAAAATACTGGAATGATGTTTTCGAGACTGTTCCAGAGGTTGCTACTGTGCCTTCAACAGTAAAAAAACTAACTAACAAAATTACATGTTCTGCTGCAAGACAAGCATTTAATATTTCTAAGCAGAACTCTATTAAAATTTTAGACTATTGCAGAAAAAATAGAATTTCTGTATATAATTTTCTTATGGCTATCTATTCAATTTACATAGGTAGAGTTTCAAATCTTGCCGATTTTGTAATCGGAACTCCAATTTTAAATAGATTAAATAAAGCAAATAAACAAACTAATGGAATGTTTGTAAGTACAGTGCCTTTGCGCATAAACATAGAACAAAACTCGTCTTTTATAGACTTTTCTAAGAAGATTGGAGCTTCTTGTTTTAGTATGTTAAGACACCAAAGATATCCATACCAATGTATTTTGGAAGATTTGAGAAAAAAAGATTCTAACATTCCAAATTTATATAACATTATTTTATCTTACCAAATTACTAGCACTGTAAATGATAAGATTGATTGTGCATCTCATTGGATTTTCAATGGAAATTGTGCCGATGATATGCAGATTCATATTGTTGATTACAATGGTTCCGGAACTTTGAGTATCTTTTATGATTACAAAACTTCGAAATATGTAAAATCTGAAATAAAACAAATGCATGAGCGTATTAATCATATTATTGAACAGGTTTTGCAAGATGATAGCATTAATATTGAAAACATAGAAATTGTAACACCAGAGGAGAAATTGCAAATTTTAAAAGAATTTAATAACACTAAAACAGATTATCCACGAAACATGTCTGTAATTGAATTATTTGAAAATCAAGTTAAGGAAACTCCAAATAAGGTAGCCATTGTTTTTGAAGATTCAGAACTTACATATGATGAATTGAATAAAAGAGCAAATCAACTTGCAAATATTTTAATATCAAATAAAGTTAAACAAGGCGATGTTGTTGGAATTTTCTTGGATAAATCATTGGAGATGATTGTTTCTATTTTAGCAATATTAAAATGTGGTGCAATTTATCTGCCAATTGATATACACTATCCAGATTCTAGAATTAACTACATAATTGAAAATTCTGGAGCAACTACTATTTTAACAGATACAGACACAGAAAGATTTAATTTAAACACTATAAATGTATCACTAAATGAAAATTTTTATAAATTAAGTAATACGTCTAATATACTACGCAAGTTTGATGCTGAAGCTCCTGCATATATTATGTATACATCTGGTTCTACTGGAACCCCTAAGGGTGTATTAATTGAAAACAGAAGCATTGTAAGGCTTGTTAAAAACACTAATTTTATAAAATTTAACAAAAATGACAGAATGTTACAAACAGGCTCTATCGTATTTGATGCTTGTACTTTTGAGATATGGGGTGCCCTTTTAAACGGACTTTCTCTATATATTATTAAGAAGGAAGATTTATTAAACGCACACACTTTAAAGAATTATATAGAAAAAAATAAAATTTCTATAATGTGGCTAACTGCCCCATTATTTAGCACACTTTGTGAAGAAAATGCAAATATTTTTAATGGAGTAAAATATTTATTAACTGGTGGAGACGTGCTTTCTCCAAAACATATTAATAAAGTTAGAAAATATAATCCTAATTTAACAGTAATAAATGGCTATGGTCCAACAGAAAATACTACTTTTTCTTGCTGTTTCAAAATCAAAAAAAATTATGTTGATTCCGTTCCAATCGGAGGACCTATTGCAAATTCAACATGTTATGTTGTTTCTAAATCTGGAAGTCTGCAACCTGTTGGTGTCCCTGGAGAATTGTGGGTTGGTGGCGATGGAGTCGCAAAGTGCTACATAAATAACGAAGAAATGACTAAGCAAAAATTTATTGAAAATTATATGGGCAACAACACAGTATATAAGACTGGTGATCTTGTAAAATGGCTTCCTGACGGTACAATTCAATTTATAGGAAGAATAGATAACCAGGTTAAAATTAGAGGTTTTAGAGTTGAATTAAGCGAAGTAAATAATAAAATTCTAGAATTTTCTAACGTAAAGTCTAGTTACACAACTATTTACACAAATAATAACGAGAAATTTATTTGTAGTTACATTATTCTTAAAAATGGGATTTCTACAAATGAATTAAGGAGATATTTAAAGGAAGTATTACCTATTTACATGGTTCCAACATATATTGTGCCAATGGTTAGCTTTCCACTAAATGTGAATGGAAAAATAGATAAAAACTTACTTCCAACACCAACAATAACAACAAACGAAAATATCATAAGCCCTAGAAACAAAACAGATAAAACTTTGGTTTCTATTTTAAAGAAATACTTGAAATTAGAAACAGTAAATTTATCAAACTCTTTTGTAGAGCTAGGAGGAGATTCTCTTTCTGCCATAAACATTATCGCAGAAATTGAAAATAAATTACATGTTCAACTACATATAAAAGACCTTTTGAACATGGCTAGCATAATGGATATTTCTGATTATATTGCTAATGCTAGAACTCAAAATACAGCTTTTGTTTTAGAGAAAGCTCCTAAAATGGATTTGTATCCACTTTCTTCTGCTCAAAGAAGAATTTACTACGCATGTAAAATGGTTGGAGACAATACTCTAGTTTATAATACACCTTGTGCACTTCTAATAAATTCTCATTTAGACAGTAAGAGGGTTGAAGGAGCATTTAAGCAAATTATTGAAAAGCAGAGTAGCTTTAGAACTGTATTCGTATTAGATGCAGACGAAGTAAAACAAAAAATACTCGATAAAGTAGATTTTGCAATCTCGGTTTTCAATAATACATCTACAGAAAAAGATGCTATTATAAAGAATTTTTCTAAGCCTTTCGATTTAGAAAATGCACCTTTATTAAGAGTAGAATTACATTATTTAGATAACAACCAAACACTATTGCTTATCGATTCACACCATATAGTTATAGATGGCGTTTCGATGAATGTATTAATAAATGAATTTTTTGAATTATATAAAGGAAATGCATGTGAGGAAACTCCATTTGAATATGTTGACTATTCAGTATGGGAAAAAGATTTTGTTAAAACAGGTGCTTACAAAAAGAGTGAAGACTATTGGATAACAAGGTTTAAAGACTACGGTTTTGAAGCATTAAACCTTCCCTATGATTATACAATTCCTGCAAACAAGACATATGTTGGAGAAAAAATATTTTCTAATATACCTACTACAACTTTTGAAAGAGTTGAGGTATTCGCTAGGAAATATAAGGTTTCTAGCTACACGGTATTTCTTTCTGCATTATATATTTGCTTATATAAATATACAAAACAGTCTGATCTTGTTGTCGGTAGTCCTGTTGCAAACAGAGGAATTATTGGAACGCGTAACATAATAGGAATGTTTGTAAACAATGTAGCTTTTAGAGCAAAAATTTTGCCAAACCAGAGTATTAGCACTTTTTTAAAATATGTAAATGACTGTATATTGCAAGATTTAGAAAACCAGGCATATCCATATGATGCTCTTTTAAAAGCTCTGCATGTGCCAACAGACAACTCTAGGAATCCATTATTTGATATAATGTTTTCTTACCAAAATCAATCAAATGAAATCAATGTAGATGATAATGTTTCATATTTACCTGTAGAAACTAATACTTCTAAATTCAATATAACATTGGAAGTTATTCCAAAATCTGGTCAAATAAATGTAGAATACAGAACTGATTTATTCAAAAAAGAGACTATTAACAGTTTTGTTGAGCACTATATGTTCGTTTTAGGACAAGTTCTAGAAGACTTGAGCCCTTCTGTAAGTGGCATAAACATCATAACACCTTCGGAGCAAAGGGTTTTAGACAAATTCAACGCAACCTCTGGTGAAATAGACAGAGCTCCATTATGTAAATTATTCGAGAAGCAAGTTGAAAAAACACCTGATAATATTGCTGTAATTTGTGATGATAAGACTCTTACTTATGCCGAATTGAATACTAAAGCTAACAGTCTAGCTCATTATTTAATCACTCGTGGTATAAAAAGTAACGATATTGTTGCAATTATGACAAATAGATCTTTAGAGACTATTGTTTGTATGGTTGCTATACTTAAGGCTGGGGGCGCATTTTTAAATATTGACCCTACCTACCCTGTTGATAGAACAAAATATTACATTGAAGACAGTAAGATTGAATATGTGCTTACTCAAAAATCTTTACGTGAAAAGGTTGAAGAGATAAAAAACAAAATAGAAATAGATCTTGATAATACCGAAATTTATGGAAAAAACTTTGAAAATCCAAATGTAGAAATACACGAACAAGACTTATCTTACATTATATATACATCTGGCTCTACTGGAACCCCTAAGGGCGTAATGCTTAACCAGATTGGTCTTTCTAACATGGTACAAGCCATGACAAAAGTTTTGGATTATTTAAAAGATGGGCCAAAACATGCGATTGCATCTGTTACATCTACACCTTTCGACATATTTGTATATGAAATAGTAGTTTCACTTACACATGGAATGAGAGTTGTTATGGCAAACAACGCAGAGCATAGAAATCCTAAGCTTTTAGATGCATTAATACGCAAGTATAAAGTTGACGTAATGACGGTTACTCCAAGTTTAATGAAAATAAATTATGATAATCGCGAACCAGATACGGCTTTAGCACAAGTTAAAAACATGGTATTCGGTGGAGAACCTCTACCAGAAAAATTCGTAAAAGATTTACGTGCTCTATCCGATGATATTACAATATACAACATATATGGTCCTAGCGAAATAACGGTTTTATCAAATGTACAAAACCTTGATAATGAAAAAGAAATTACTGTTGGACCACCAATCTTGAACACACAAATGTATATTTTAGATAGTGACATGAAACAAGTTCCAATCGGAGTTATTGGCGAAATTTATATTGCTGGAATTCAAGTCGGCGAAGGCTATATTGGAAAGAAAGAATTGACAGAACAACGCTTCTTAAACAATCCTTTCGGTCCTGGAAAAATATATAAATCTGGTGACATCGGTAGATGGACATTTGATGGAAAAATTCAATGTTTAGGAAGAATTGATAACCAGATAAAGCTAAGAGGTTTGCGTATTGAGCTTTCTGAAATCGAAGATGAGATTGCCAAAATGCCAGGAGTATCATCTTGTGTTGTAAATAAAATAACATTAGACAATAAAGAATGTTTATGTGCTTACTATGTTTGTGACACTGATTTAACAGAACAGCAAATTAAAGAAAACTTACGTAAATTCTTGCCACAATATATGATTCCAGCACATGTTGTAAAGCTTGACTCTATGCCTTACACTATAAACAGAAAAATTGACAGAAAGGCTTTACCTCTACCAAAGGTTACGCATTTAGTAGATAGCGGGCACATTGATATTTCTTCATTGAATTCAAATGAAGAAAAACTTACTCAAATTTGGAAGAGTATATTAAAAGTTGATAATATCGATCTTAATGATAATTTCTTCGATATTGGTGGAGATTCAATCTCTGCTATAAACATGCAAATTGAAGCATTAAAATATGGACTTGAATTTGAATATGCAGATATTTTTAACTATCCAACAATAAGGCAATTATCTAAAAAATTACCTAGTCCAGAAGAAAAATTTATGAGTAATTACAATTATTCAAGAATAGACAAAATTCTTCAAAACAACTGTGTTGAAAATATCAAAAATATTAGTAAACATGATGTAAAAAATATTCTTTTAATTGGTGGTACAGGTTATTTAGGCGCACATATTATTTCTACATTCTTAAAGAATGAAACTGGTATTGTTTACTGTCTAATAAGACAGAAAAATAACGAGAGTCCTTTATACAGAATTAATAGAAGATTAGAATTTTACTTTGGAAAAAACTTCTTAAATAAATATTCTAATAGAATAAAAGTTATAAAAGGAGATATAACATCAAAGAATTTAGGTTTAACAGATGAAAATTATTTTAATCTTATCAAAAATATAGACACTGTAATAAATGCGGGAGCAATCGTAAAGCACTTCGGTCAAAAAGAGGAATTTGAAAACATTAATGTACTTGGTACTAAAAATGTAGTAGAATTCTGTACTAGAAATAAAATGAGATTGCTACATATATCTACAATAAGCGTTTCTGGGTTTGGAGAAAAAGAAGAATTTTCAAATAATCCTGAAGAAGAAGGAACAAAAAAATTCAGTGAGCAGAACCTATATGTAGGTCAAAATATAAAAGGAATATATACAACAACTAAATTTAAGGCTGAAATTGCCGTACTAGAAGCAGTAAGCAATGGATTAGATGCTCAACTTTTAAGAATTGGAAACATTACTAACAGATATTCTGATGGAAAATTCCAAATAAACATTAATGATAATGCTTTTGCAAGAAGAATAAAATCTTTTGTAGAAATTGGAGCCTTCCCAAAATACATGTTAACACATGCTATAGAGCTTACGCCAGTCGATGTTTGCGCAGATGCTGTATTAAAAATATTGGAACACAACAGTCCATGTAACGTATTTCATTTATACGATACAAATCTATTGCCTATAAATATTTTTTATGATACTATACTAGAAAGAGGAATTAATTTAACCCCTGTTTCTAACACACTTATGACATATATAATTAAAGGAATACTATCTGACGATTCTAAAAAATCAATCATTTCTGGAATTGTACAAGATTTAGATAAAGACAAAAAATTTACTTATATATCAAAAGTTGGATTAGACGCAACATTTACTCAAAAGTATTTAGAAGCTATTGGCTTTAATTGGTCAACTTTCGACTCGGAATATGTTAATAAATGCTTCGATTATTTTGAAAATGTTGGATTTATAGATAAAAATTTGGAGGAACACTAATGAATGAAATTTTTACACTACCACTGTTATCGCTAATAATTTCAGCGGCTTTGATTACTGGTTTGTTAGTATATGTATTAAAAATAAAAAATAAGACGTCCTTGCAGAATATTTTCTGCTTGGACCTACTTTGTGTATTTATTATATGTGTGGGAGTAATTTTACAAGCAATACTTAGTAAATTGTGTAATATTCCTGCAATCAATTTTGAAAATTATATTTATATTGGTACATGTTTTTTGCCAGTATGTATTCTATTTACTGGAAAAATCTTTAGCAACCCAAATTACAAATTAAAGAGAATCGATTTGTTTACATTAATAATTCCTATCACTTCATTAATAATTTTATGGACAAATAATTTCCATCATTTATTCTATAAAGTATATTCTACAAATATTAGTAAATGCGTTTATGGAAATTGGCTTATAATTCACAATATATATTCATACACATTATTATTAATTGGAATTATTTATATAATAAAAGCTTCTGGAAAGACCTCTGGTTTCTTTTCAAAACAATCTTTATTAATAATTGCTGGAATGAGTATTCCTATTGTGGTTAATGTACTCGGAACATTTAAAATTATACCTATGTCGGTTTTTATAACACCAATCTCATTTGCATTTGCCATGGTATTTTTTGCACTTGCAATTTTCAAATTCAAATTTTTAGGAATTGCTCCAATTGCTTTACGTACAGTAGTAAACAGAATGTCAGACAGTTACATAATTTTAAACGAAAATTATGTAGTTACAGATTTTAATAACACCTTTTTAAATATATTTAAATTGAAAGATGAAAATATTAGGGATAAAAATATTATTAAATTTTTAGAACATCATCAAGATTACGGTGTTGACATTGCTGAATTTAAACAATATTTAAATAGTGTAAAAGGTCGTACAGAAACAGTTTCATTTGAACAAGGAATATTACCTTTTAATAAATTTTTCACAGTTGAAATTAATAATATAATGGATAAAAATAATTTTCTTGGAATATTAATTTTATTTAAAGATATTACTCAACATAAACAAGATATTCAAACAATTCAAAACAATCAGGATATGCTTATGGAGAAAGAACGTTTAGCTTCTCTTGGACAATTGATAGGTGGAATTTCACACAACTTAAAAACTCCTATAATGTCTATTTCTGGTGCAGCCGAAGGACTTACAGATTTAATTAATGAATATGATGCTTCAATTGGCGATCCAGAAGTAACGAATGATGACCACCATGCAATTGCAAATGATATGAGAGAATGGATTACAAAAATTCACTCATATACAGCATATATGTCAGACATTATTACAGCCGTTAAGGGCCAAGCAGTTAATCTTTCTGAGAATGAAAATAATGCATTTACAGTAGATGAATTATTCAAGAGAGTTAATATATTGATGAAACACGAAATTAGCAATGCCTCTTTAACACTTACATTAGATGTACAAGTTCCATCATCAACTACTCTTGTAGGCGATATAAACAGTCTAGTACAGGTTATAAACAACCTAATAACAAATGCAATTCAATCTTACAACGGACGTAAAGGTGAAGAAATAAAAGTCTTAGCACAGAAATTAGATAATAACTTAATTATTTCCGTAATAGACCATGGTTGTGGAATGACAAAAGAAGTACAAGACAAATTATTTAACACAATGATAACTACCAAAGGAAAAAATGGTACTGGACTTGGAATGTTTATGTCTTACTCTACAATAAAAGGTCATTTTAATGGAGATATAACATTTGAAACAGAAGTAAATAAAGGTACAACCTTTAATGTAATACTTCCTTTGCAATAAATTTTTCATAATTTATTGCATTTTTATTTTTTTATTATTATAATAGCATCAGTAATTTTATTTTTGAGGTATCTATTATGAGAAAAAACATGATAACAGCAGAGTCAAATGGTTACAAAATTATCGTTGTCGATGACGAACAAGGTATTGTTGACTCACTATCTATTTTTTTAAAACGTTCAGGTTATGATTTCACTGGTTTAACAAATCCATTGGAAGCTATTGAACGTGTGCGTAATGAGCATTTTGATATGATGATTCTTGACTTTATGATGGACCCAATTCACGGTGATGAAGTTGTAGAAGAAATACGAAAATTTAATAAAGATTTATATATCTTATTGCTTACAGGTCATAAGGATTTAGCTCCACCTCTTGAAACAATTAAAAGGTTGGAGATTCAAGGATATTGTGAAAAAAGTGATAAATTTGATCAATTATTATTATTGATTGAATCAGGAATAAAATCAATTGAACAAATGAATACAATAAAAACTATAAATGAACAATTGCACGATAAAAACGAAGAACTTGAGAGAGCTTATCTAGATACAATTGGAATACTGCGTCAAACTGTTGAAGCAAAAGATCCTTATACAAGAGGTCATTCTGATAGAGTCTCTGAATATTCTGTTTTGATTGGAAAGAAATTAGGATTAGACGAGAAAACTCTTCACATTCTAAAAATTGGTGGCTTATTCCATGATATTGGTAAAATAGGAATTCCAGATAGTATTCTTTTGAAAGAATCAAAATTAAGTGATGAAGAATATTCTCAAATAAAAAATCATCCAATGATTGGAGTGCATATGTTAGGTGATGCAGCAATTTTCACAGATATATTGCCTATTGTAAAACATCATCATGAGCGTTATGATGGACGTGGCTACCCTAGTCAATTAGTTGGAGATGATATTCCTTATGTAGCTAGAATTGCTGCAGTTGCCGACACTTTCGATGCTATGACTTCAAAAAGATCTTATAGAGATTCATTGCCTATAGATGTAGTTAGAGCAGAAATAGAAAGATGTTCTGGTACGCAGTTTGATCCAAACATAGCAAAAGTTTTCCTTGATATAATGGATAACGATTTTGACTTAATACGTGAAATACAAGAAAAATACAAATAAACATTAATTATGTTAAAAAGCTTCAGTCTATTGAAGCTTTTATTTTTTAATATTATTCATACCCTAATACATCTTTATTTTTTATAAATATATAAAAAAACTTCTAATCCTCCCTTTTATACGAATAAGCCCCGGCAATGTATAACGTGTCGAGGCTTTACGAAATATGAATTTTTCTTTATTTGTTATTTTATTTTCATACTTAATTTTACTTTTTGTCTTTCTTGGTCTATTCCAATTACTTGTACTTTTACTACATCGCCAACAGATACGACATCAGAAGGGTTTTTTACATAATTTTCACTCATTTCTGAAATATGTACTAATCCATCATGCTTTACTCCAACATCTACAAAAGCTCCAAAATCAGTTACATTCCTTACTGTTCCAGTTAAAATCAAGCCATCTCTTAAATCTTCAAATTTAAGTACGTCTGCCCTTAAAATAGGCTTAGGCATCTCTTCTCTTGGATCTCTTCCTGGTTTCATCAACTCATTTATAATATCTTGCAAAGTTGGTTCACCAACATTTAACTCTGCTGCTAGTTCTTTAATATTTTTGCTGTTATTTAATTCAGCAAGCTCAGACTTAATCTCTACAAATTTTTCTTTATTTGTTAAATCATTTAATTTATATCCAATCCTACTTAATAAATTTTCTGCAACACTGTAACTCTCTGGGTGAACTCCTGTAATTTCTAATGGATTTTTTCCATCTGGAACTCTTATGAAACCTGCACATTGCTCATATGCAACCTTTCCAAGCTTTGGAACTTTTAAAAGCTCTTTTCTTTCTTTTAACTTTCCATTCTCTTCCCTATATTTTACAATATTCTTAGCAATACCATTGTTAATTCCAGATACATATGCTAAAAGTGATGGTGTGGCTGTATTTATGTCTACGCCTACGCTATTTACAGCATCTTCTACAACACCAGTTAAACTCTGCTCTAAGTTCTTTTGATTTACATCATGTTGATATTGTCCCACACCAATGGCCTTTGGGTCTATCTTTACAAGTTCTGCCAATGGGTCCTGAAGTCTACGGGCAATTGAGATTGCTCCTCTTAGAGAAACATTAATATCTGGATATTCTTCTGTTGCAAGTTTTGATGCAGAATATACAGAAGCGCCTGCTTCAGATACAATTACGTAAACTAAATCTTTATTATATTTTTCTTTAATCTCGGCAATTAAATCAGATACAAATTGCTCTGATTCCCTTGAGGCCGTTCCATTTCCAATTGCAAACATGTCTACATTATATTTTGCGATTAATTTTGTTAATTCTTTTTTAGCTCCTTCAACATCATTCTGTGGCTCTGTAGGATATACTGTTGTAGTATCAAGAACTTTACCAGTTTCATCAATTACAGCAATCTTACAACCAGTTCTGTAGGCTGGATCAAATCCAATAACTGTTTTGCCTTTTATCGGACTAGTTAGCAATAATTGTTTGGCATTTTTTCCAAAAACCTTTATTGCCTGCTCTTCGGCCTTTTGCGTTAAATCTGACCTAATTTCTCTATCTATTGATGGCTCAATTAATCTTGAAAAACTATCTTCAACACAAGCCGTCAATAAATTTACATATTGGCTATTTCTATCCTTAATTATATCATTTTCAATTAATTCCAATATTTTTTCAGTAGGCTTTTCTATTTTTACTTTTAAAAACTCTTCTTTTTCGCCTCTATTAATTGCTAATATTCTATGGCTTGGAATTCTGTTAACCTTTTCTGCAAAATCATAGTACATTTCATAACTCGATTTTTCCTCTGGTTTAGCTGCTTTCGTCGTTATAAATCCTTCCCTATAACAAATTTGCTTAATTTGTTTTCTATATTTAGGCTCATCAGAAATAGCTTCTGCAATGATATCTAATGCTCCACTCCTGGCGTCTTCTTCAGCGTTTACGCCTTTTTCTTCATTAATAAAGCTCTTGGCTACTTCATCAATATCTACACTTGAATCTTGCCTTAATATTATTTTTGCAAGTTCATCCAAACCTTTTTCCTTGGCAATAGTAGCTCTGGTTCTCTTCTTTTGCTTATAAGGTCTATAAATATCTTCTACATCCGCAAGAGTCTTGCTTTGTTTCAAACTTTTCACAATCTCATCAGTAAGTTTTCCTTGTGAATCAATAGATTTAATAACTTCCTGCTTTCTCTCCTCTAAATTTCTTAAATATGTAAGTCTCTCTCCAAGATTTCTTAACTGCTCGTCCGAAAGACCTCCTGTTGCTTCCTTTCTGTATCTCGCAATAAATGGAATAGTATTTCCATCATCAATCAATTTTATGGTACTATCAACTTGGCTCTTTTTTACACCCAATTCATCTGCTATAATTTCCGATATTTTACCCATTATTCTACCTCTTTCCTCATCAAGTTTCCCTTAATATATCACAATATTTTCTAAAATTAAAGCGAACAATAAAAAAGAATCTAAATTGCTATTCAATAAAGACTCTTTTTATCAATACTATTTCAAATTTAAATAAATTAACTTTTTTATTTAATAAAATTGTATATCAAAATTTTATAATTTTTTATTCAATACCTAGGTATTCATCATATGACACTTCTCTATCTATAACCTCATTTTCTTTTATATCAATAATTCTATTTGCAACAGTTTGCATTAATTGATGGTCATGAGATGTAAATATCATATTTCCAGGGAATTTAACCATTCCATCATTCAAAGCTGTAATGCTCTCCATATCCAAGTGGTTAGTTGGCTCATCCATGATTAAGAAATTTGCTCCAGAAAGCATCATCTTAGCAAGAACACATCTAACCTTCTCTCCTCCAGACAATACGTTTACAGCCTTCAAAGCTTCCTCTCCAGAGAATAACATTCTTCCTAAAAAGCTTCTTACATAAGTCTCATCTGGATCTTTAGAATATTGTCTAAGCCAATCAGTTATAGACAAATCACTTTGGAATAAATAATTATTATCTTTTGGAAAATAATTATTTGTAATCGTAGTTCCCCATATAATTTTGCCTTCATCAGGTTCCATCTCACCAGCAATTATTTGAAAAAGAACAGTTTTAGCATTTTCGTTATCTGCCACAATAGCAATCTTATCATTTGGCTTTACAGTGAAGGACACATTATTTAAAATCTTTTCTCCATTGACTGTTTTAGAAATATTTTTAACTTGTAAAATTTCATTTCCTGGCATTCTATCTGGTTTAAAATCTATATAAGGATATTTTCTATTAGATGGTACAATCTCATCTAATTGAATTTTTTCCAATGATTTCTTTCTTGAAGTAGCTTGTTTAGACTTAGAAGCATTAGCACTAAACCTTGCAATAAATGCTTGTAATTCCTTTATTTTCTCTTCTTTCTTCTTATTCTGCTCTCTCATTTGTTTTTGCAATAATTGACTAGACTCATACCAGAAATCATAGTTTCCAGGGAATACCTTTATCTTACCGTAATCAACATCTGCAATATTTGTACAAACTTTATTTAAAAAATATCTATCATGTGAAACAACAATTACGGTATTTTCAAAATTAATTAAAAATTCCTCTAACCAATTTATTGTTTTCAAATCCAAATCATTTGTTGGCTCGTCCAATAATAAAATATCTGGATTGCCAAATAAAGCCTGTGCCAAAAGGACTTTAACCTTTTCCTTTGCTTCAAGTTCTCTCATATATTTATAATGTTTCTCTGCATCAATTCCAACATCATTTAATAAAATAGCTGCATCAGATTCAGCATTCCAACCATCTAGTTCTGCAAATTTTTCTTCTAATTTTGCAGCCTTCATTCCATCTTCTTCAGAAAAATCTGGTTTAGCATATATTTCATTTTTTTCTTTCATTATATTGTATAGCTCTTGGTTACCCATTATAACAGTATCCATTACTGTTTCATCTTCATAAGCAAAGTGATTCTGTTTTAATACAGAAATTCTCTCAGTCTTTTCCTTAGTAACTTCTCCTTTACTAGGCTCTAACTCTCCAGAAAGTACTTTTAAAAAAGTTGATTTTCCTGCTCCATTTGCACCTATAATTCCATAACAACACCCTTTATTAAATTTTATATTTACATCTTCAAAAAGTGTTCTTTTTCCAAATCTGACTGTTACGCCACTTGCAATTAACATTATTTTCCTCCTAAATTAATTTAACATACATATTATACATTATTTTTAGCTTTTTTTCAATCAATTTATATTGTATATTTAATTAATATTAAATTAATAATTATTTTTTATTAAATATTTATTAAAATTAATTTTATTTTAATATATTTATTTCTTATATAAAATAAATATTTAAAATTATTTTATTAAGAATTTAAATTAATACTAAAAACTTATAAAAAAATCATTAATAAAAAAATTAACTTTAAATCTACAAATAATATTATTAAATTATTTTT
>OCHV01000173.1_pt1 | contig 64308 bp, 57 predicted proteins | sample 1538461 | NCBI WGS metagenome assembly OCHV01 (sample SAMN04571692, study PRJEB22368) | human gut metagenome | biome: human gut; material: stool | host: Homo sapiens | place: Luxembourg | collected 2012-08-03 | reverse complement strand
ACCATTATTTCCATGTCCACACAGTATGGAGATGTGTATTTGATCCGGATCTGTTTTTACTTCACTTAATTCGGATTTGGCATCCTTTGTTTTGTAGTGATTGCACTCTTTGCGTTTTGTACTGTCGCATTCAGGTTTATTGCCTGCGAATGCCCGGTCTAGGTATTTTTTCGTTTCGTATGCCAAGAGCTTGCCAGCCCGATGCATAAGGGTATAAAGCGAGGTGCCGTTTGTAGCAATAGCTTGTTCAAGGCTGACCACCTTAGGAACGTCAAGTATGGGGTACGTTGGCTCGAAGTCAACAAAAGGAGCGAGTGCTTGATGATATACAGCGCAAAGCTCTGGCAATCTTACACGAGAATTAGCGGGACTGGTTGAAGGTAAAACGGTGCATGGAATTCCGACGGATGGTTCGCAGAGTTTGTGGTAGAGCTGACCTGCTTTGATACCGGTAGTAAATATCGCTTTAATGGGAGCCGTTGATAGGATTCGAGATAGATCGTTTGGTCGGACGTTGGTTATGCTTGCGTCACTTGCACCTTTAATATCGCAGCTAGCCAATACATCCCAAAGGGCAATGTGGTGGCGTAGACATAGGTCTTTCTTTTCTTCTGTGGTTTCAGGGGTGGGTTCGTCGAAGAGGGCAGCTAACACTTTCCAAAATCGGTTTTGAGGATGCCCATAGAAAAAACCTTGCTCGCGTGATTTAGGGGATGGCATGGTGCCTAAAAGTAGTACTTGAGAATTAGTGTCAAAAATTGGTTCTATGTTGTGAACCACATGAGCAGAAGCGTCTTCTTTGTTTGCGGTGTGCTTTGAGGATGTATTCATAAGCTAATCCTTTGGGTATGAAGAGGAATAGAGAAAGAGGGACGAAGGGATTGTTGGAAATGAGCTTCAGTTAAATAAGAGCAGGCGGGGGACTTTACTCGGCGAAGATTGCTGGATGAAGGCAGATAAAGGCCTAAATCAATATGCCATTGCAGTGATCTATTTCGTGCTGGATTATTTGAGCGGTAAATCCTTCGAACCACTTCGTTTGTTCTTTGAACTGCTCATCAAAATAATGAACTTTTATTCGCTCATAACGAGTGGTTGTGCGAATTCCGGGAAGCGACAAACAGCCTTCTTTGGTTTCGTAGGGCTTTACTGATTGCACCGGTTTCGGGTTGTACATAAGAATAATTTCAGCTTTAGTTTTACTTTTTGTCTTAGTTTTAGCGTCGGTGTTATCTTTATGGTTTCCTTCACTGTTGTTTCCGGCGTTACTTTTGTCCGATACGACAATAATGCGTTTGTGTACCCCAATCATATTGGCTGCCATTCCAACGCATTCATGAGCATGCGCTTGTAGGGTGTCTTTAAGATTTTGCCCAGTGGCTATATCGGCTGGTGTTGCCTGCGTGCTAGGAATTTGCAGAATTACCGGGGAAGTAACAATGGGACAAATCATTTGGTGCCTAACTTGTTAGGGAATAGTAATAACTAACGTGAATATCATAACGAATCGTTTGACTGTTGCCAGAATTATTAACTGACAGTTTTCGTTAGCTAACAGCTGCTCATAAATATCATGCTAGTAGCTGATCTTTTGACAATTTGCCCTCCTTTTGTCCTGTGCCTCTTTTTATGGGTGGGCGGAAGAACAGAAAAAGAAACGCCCACCTAAAAGTGAGCGTTTCTTGGTGAATTATTTTCTCTCGTAAGCGCTAATCCAACAGTGCGCTGTGTGTTTTAGATTAGCGAAGCAATGCTTTAATCTAACTTACCGGTGAACAAGAATTTGATACGGGTCCATAAGCTTGGCTTCTTGGGTACCAATTGGATTGCTCCAGCTTCGCTTGCTTTCTGCTCAGCAGGAAGCACTTCAACCTCAGGAGAAGAAACAGCGCTTTTAGCCGATTGAACTTCAGCTTGAGAAGCATTTGTTGCGGTGGTTTCATCTGTTGCGGTAGTAACTGCGGCAGGACCAGCAACACCAGGCTCTACTTCTTCAATGCCGCTTGAAGCATTGGTGACTTCAGGAGAAACTGCGGCGGGTGTGGGTGCCGTAGGTGCTGGCGTGGCGGCAGTGGTAGCAGTGGCAGCTGTGGAGTCAGTGGCGGCAGCTGCAGCGGTTTCCGTTTCAGTACCATCAATAGAAACAGTGTTTTCTGCAGTTGTTTCAGTAGAGGTATCGGCGGTAGTACCAACAGGAGCGTTTATCGCTTCAGTGGCTTCAGTTGCAACGGCCTCATTGGTAGTTGCTTCAACGCCCGTTAAGGGTTCGCCTGTTTCAGGATTTTCCACGATAGGAGTTACGGGCGATTCTTTCATTTCTCGATCGCGTATACGCTGAACTCGTGCGGTTGCGCTGCGCTGAGCTGCCTGTTCTTCGCGCATTTCAAGTGAGTGTATGTAATCTTCGCGTGCCTTCTTGATTAAGTATTCCTGAGAATCAAACGATTCAGGAATACCGTCAGGTCCTTCAGCGGCAAAGAATTCAAGCGGCGTATAAGAAAGATCGTTTTTCAGCATGCGAAGCTTTGCCGTATCGGACAAAGAAATATCCAAATATTCGTTTACCTTTTCCTTTAATTCGGGATTGATGATAGGCCACGCAATTTCAACACGCTTTTCCATATTGCGAGTCATCAAGTCCGCGCTAGAAAGGTAGATTTCGCGATTATCTCGTGGACCAAAACCGTAAATACGGCTGTGTTCCAGCAAGCGACCGACAATAGAAACTACCTTTACGTTGTCGGTATATCCTTCAACGCCAGGTACCAAGCAAGAAATGCCGCGCACAAATAAGGTTGCATGAACCCCTGCCTGAGATGCTTCGGCAATTTTGTCGATAATGTCTTTGTCGGTTACTGAATTGGTTTTAAACATCAAACCGTTAGGTTTGCCAGTGCGTGCAAGCTCAATTTGTTCGTCAATCTTAGCCAAGATCATCGGTTTGATTTGCAGCGGTGCAACCGAAAGGGTTCGATAACGATCCGATGCGTTTTCTAGCTGCATGTTACGGAAGAATTCTGCAGCATCCTTACCAATGCTTTCATCGGTGGTGATGAAAGAAAAGTCGGTGTAGAGCTTCGAAGTTTTTTCGTTATAGTTACCGGTGCCCAGCTGGGTAATATGTTGAATACCCTTGTCGGTATGACGGGTAATAGCGCAAATCTTCGAATGCACCTTAAAGTCATGGAAGCCGTAAATTACGTTAGCGCCAGCTTGTTCGAAACGCTGCGACCATTCGATATTGTTCGATTCGTCAAAGCGTGCACGCAACTCAAACAGCGCCGTAACTTCTTTACCGTTTTCGGCTGCTGCAAGAAGAGCTTCAGCCAAATGGGATTGGCTTGCCAGGCGATACAGGGTAATTTTGATAGAAATTACCGAAGGATCGTTTGCTGCTTCACGAAGCATGGTTACAAATGGATCCATGCTTTCGTAGGGATACATTAACAGAACGTCTTTTTCGCATACCTGTTCAATAATGGAACGCTTTTTATCAAGGCAAGCAGGCCAGGTAGGTGTGAAGGGTTCGGGGGTAAGCTTGCGTGCAAGATCGGGTTTTACCATAGAATCAAGACCCCAAGCATATCCCATATCCAAAGGCACACTGGTCACATAGACCTGATGCATCTTAAGGCCAAGGCGCTTTAACAAGAACTTTTTCGTTACCGGCGATAAGGGCGTGTCAGTTTCCAGACGAACAGGTGCTAAGCGCGCACGCTTTTTCAGAATGCGCTTCATATGTTCGCGGTAGTCGTAATCCATATCTTCGGTACCATCGTTAGGATCGATATCGGCATTACGGGTAACGCAAATAACGCTTGCACGCTTGGTGGTATACATAGAAAAGACATCGCTCACGATTGTTTTGAGCGCATTTTCCAACAGAATAAATTGCGTTCCTTCACCCGGCAGCGGAATAACGCGCTTTGCTTGGCGGGGTAGCGGTACCAAACCAAAGGTTGCATCTTCTGCACCAAGATTCTTTTCTTTCTTTTTATCGTTTCCCTTGGTTTTTTCGGGAGCGTTTTCTTCATCTAAGCGCAAAAGTACATATAGGGCACCATTTTCCAGATGGGGGAAAGGATGGCGCGAATTAATAATCTGGGGAGAAAGATAAGGAACAACCTGAGCGTTTAAGTATTCGCGAAGATAGGCTGCCTGTTCTTTATTTAATTCGTCTTCCTTTAATTGGCGAATGCCGCGTTCGGCAAGTTTTTCCTGAATTTGGCGATAAATACGTTCTTGTTCAGGATACAACTCATGACAGCGATCGTAGATAGCGCGCAATTGTTCGTCGGGAGTCATTTGAGTTTTGTTGTCGCGCAGTTCTTTGTTGACTAAAGAAAGGTCGGTCAAGCTGCCTACACGCACCATGAAGAATTCCTGCAAGTTGCTTGAGAAAATAGACACGCGGGTAAGGCGTTCTAGAAGAGGCACATTGTGATCTTCACCTTGATCAAGAACACGCTTGTTAAATTCAAGCCAGGAAAGTTCTCGATTCTGCATATAGGGAAGAACGTAGGGTCGCCCTGATTTATCGGCGCCCGTTTCGGGCGTGTTGGTTCGGTCGGTTTTTGACTTCGTGTCCATCATGAGGTCTAGTCTCCCTTTATCGATTCCCCAATAATTCGCCAACTAAATCTGACGAAATGATCTTCTTATTCCATTGTAACGGTTTTATGGAATGAACTGGGAATTACTCTTGTGTGGTTTAAGAATCATTTTCGGAATTACCGATAGGTTTTACAAGCACGCGTTCAGCAAGGTATCCTTCGCGAACACCGTACTTCAAAATATCTAAGCGTTCTGCTTTGCATAAAGAAAATATTTCTTTAATAATGATGCACCCCGGAATGAAGGTGTGAATACGATCAGGTACTGTGTGAAGTGCTTGGCGGGCAAATGCTTCAGGATCTTTGCTATATAAAGACAAGATAGCATCAAGGTGTTCCGGAAGCAGGTATTCGTAGCGTTCCCCTTCATTGCAAAGGTCACCATACACTTTCGCTGCTGAACGAATAGACCCACCAATGCCATACAGTTGCTTTGCGGCATAGACGCTGGCACCTTCTTTAGTGGCAAGGCTGCGGAATTGCTTAGCAACAGTTTCCACTTCTTTAGCGCTAGGTAGAATGCCAGAAATATAGGTAGCAAATGAAGAAAGCGATCCTTGAGGGATGCTTACTTTATCCAGGTCGAGTCCATCCTGGATGTGAGTAAGTTCGGTGGATCCGCCACCAATATCCACCATGGTGCCTGCTGCCATATAGCGATCAAGGCTGGCTCCTAAAAAGCCCAGGTGAGCTTCCTCTTCGTTAGACAGAATAGTAATGCGCTTGTCAATTCCTGCTTCAATAGCTGCGGTGGCCTCACGTGAATTGGTGCAATTGCGCAGTACTGCTGTTGCGAAAATATCAATACGCTCACAGGAAAAATGAGAAGCACGGCGCAAATGAGCATTAATGGTTTTGATGGCTTTTTTAATACCAGCCTCAGTCATTGCTCCATCTTTAATATGTGCCGCAAGACCAGCCATTACTTTATAATTAAGAAGCGTTTGAATATCTTTTTTCTGCAAAGGTTTGCGGGGGGTGCAGGCAACCTCATAGATGCAAAGACGAATAGTGTTTGATCCAAAGTCGATAATGCCAAAGCGGGCCATAGCTGTCTTTCTCTTCGTAGTGGACAGATCGTACTGTAACAAATTATCGCACGGAGTGTTTGTTAAATAGATTTAACTATATTCGTTTGCAGAGAAGTGGAGTAGCATCTGGTATGACGCATTTTTACCATAACGAATGTGATGGGAATAACGCCAACAAGGGAGAGGGGGTTTCCCATGTTAGATAGCGTACGAATGGGGACTCAAAAAGTAAGCAAAGCTGAATATAAAGTTCGCTTTAAAGAGTTGGTAAGCCGTCTTGTGGTATTGCAACAGGAAGCTAAAAAGCAAGAACTGGGCACGGTGGTGCTTTTTGAAGGCTGGAAGGGTGCTGGCAAAGGTAGTCGAATTTCTGACTTACTCTATCATTTAGATGCGCGCGATACTTCCGTTTATGTTACGGAAGATTTCGACGATAAAGAAGCAGCTTTAGTTTTGGATGAAGATTTCGGCGCTACCGGTTACTACCCCTTTTTGCAGCAGTTCTGGAAAGCTCTTGGTCAGCGCGGAAGTATGACTTTTTATGATCGTGGTTGGTATTCCGTAGCAGCACAGCACATTATTAATACGTTGCCCAAGAAGGGAAAACTTTCCAAAAAAGAACGGGGCGCCATTAAAGCTCACGCTGCTCGCATGGTTAAATCCATTGAAGATTTTGAAAGCCAGCTGCGAAACGATGGCTATCTTGTTATCAAGTTTTTCCTGCATATTTCTGAAAAAACTCAGCGCGAACGCCTTATTAGCCTCTATAGCGATCCGGCTACCTCCTGGCGTGTTTCTCAAAAGGATTTGAAGCATTTGGACGAATATGATCGTACGTATCAGGTCTATGATGAAATGCTTGATCATTCCAATTTTAAAATCGCTCCTTGGATTATGCTTGATGCCGAAGATCATCGCCGCGTGAATTTAAGCGTGGTGCAAACCATTGTTAATGCGCTTGAAAAGGAACTATCGAAACCTGCTGATGCTTCAACGCAGGAAGCAGAAAAGAAAGCGCAGGAAAATTCTGCCCATGGCACTCAAGCAGTAGAAGGCGATGAGCGTACCCGCAGCGAAGAAGAAAATGCTCGTTTGCGTGAGGAGGCAGAACAAGAAGCACGTGCGGCAAGTGTTCATGCGCCCACGATGACTCGTTTTGCTCCGAGTGAACATATTCCCACTCTTGACGAAGTGGATCATACCCTAGCGCTTACCCGTTCTGAATATAAGGCTCAGCTTAAAGCAGAACAGGAACGCTTGCGCCGAATTGAATTGGAAATGTATATTAGGCGCATTCCTATGATGATCATGTACGAAGGATGGGATGCAGCAGGCAAGGGTGGCAGTATTAAACGTGTTGCTCAGGCGCTAGACGCTCGTGCATATACCATCTATCCTAGCCCCGCACCTACTAAGCCAGAGCTGCTTCATCCGCATTTGTGGCGTTATTGGACGCGGCTGCCAAAGGCGGGTCATGTGGGCATTTATGATCGTAGTTGGTATGGACGCGTGTTGGTAGAGCGCGTGGAAGGCTTTGCAAGTCCTGCTCAGTGGTCGCGTGCGTATGAGGAAATTAACGAATTTGAGCGCGATATGGTGGAATGGGGTGCTATCTTGCTGAAGTTCTGGGTTGATGTATCGCCCGAAACGCAGCTCGAACGCTTTGAGGCGCGTGAAGCCAATCCAGAAAAGCGTTGGAAGATTACGGCAGAGGACTGGCGCAATCGTGATAAATATCCTCAGTACCGTGCGGCGGTAGAAGACATGTTCCGTCTTACTTCCACCCGTAATGCTCCGTGGATTATTTTGGAAAGCGACGATAAATACTATGCGCGCGTTAAAGCCCTTCGTATAATTAATGAGGCGCTTGAAAAGCGTTTAGGTATTTACTAGTTGTTAACATACGGTCACAAACCACTACTGCGCTTCTTGAAAGGTTCTTGAAGCGCTATAGTGGTTTTTTGTTCATGCTGAAAATAAGTAAAGGTGGGGTATGGCTCGTCATAACAGAAATGGAAAACATGCAGTTCAGCATGAAAATATACCTCTAACTGCTCATACTTATTCGCGCGAAAACTATGGCTCTCAAGCACGATTGAATAACAGGGGAAATTCGGGGTATTCTCGCAAAAATCCTTGGCGTGTGGTTTTTGTTGTGTCGCTAGTAGTGCTCATTGCTGCTTTGGTTGGGCTTGGCGCTATAGCATTTCAGTATCTTTCACAACAGCGGGCCTACGATGATTTAGAGCAGTATGCTTCTCTTTCCGATTCGGGCAATAAAACTCTAGCGGAGCTCAGTGTTGATTGGGATAGCCTTCAAGCTATCAATCCCGATATTATGGCGTGGATTTATATTCCTGATAGTCCGGTAAATTATCCTGTGGTGCAGGGTAGTGATAACGAAGAATACCTTCATAAAGCCTTCGATGGTTCTACGGGTTGGCTTGCTTCAGCAGGTACTATTTTCCTTGATAGCGCTAATGCGGCTGATTTTTCCGATAGAAACAGTGCCTTGTATGGTCATCACATGAACGACGGCTCTATGTTTGCTTCGCTTTCTAACTGGCAAAATAACGATGAATTCAATGCCCATCGTGATATTTACGTGCTTACCCCTCAAGGAAACTATCGTTTAAAAACATTTGCCCTAGTAAAAACCACGGGCGATGATGCGCTGGTGCAGACAAACTTTTCTTCTGATGAAAGTTACCTTTCCTATATTCAAGACAAGCTTGACCGTAGTGTAACCACCCAAGAAGGCGAAGTGCTAAGCGCGGCGGACATTCGCCAGTCAATGCTTTTTTCTACCTGTGAATATTCGCAGGCTGATGGACGTGCGGTGTTGTTTGCGGCGGTAGTGGAAACTACCGTACTGAGCGATCCTTACGTCACTTCAACAACGCAAGGCTCTACTGGTATTTCTACTGAAGAGTCACAAGAATTTGATAGTCAATATAAGGAGGCTGCATAAATGAGCACATCGGTGTTTCCGGGGGAACGCCCTGACCGACTTGAGGAAGAATGTGGGGTTTTTGGAATATATGCTCCTGGGTTAGATGTTGCTCGAATGACCTGTTTTGGCCTACAGGCTTTACAGCATCGTGGACAAGAATCGGCCGGTATTGCGGTAGGCGATGGCGCCACCATTCTTGCTTCTAAGGATTTAGGATTAGTTACTCAGGCTTTTAATGAAAGTGCTCTTGCCGCGCTTAAAGGTGATTTGGCTATAGGTCATGTGCGCTATTCCACCAGCGGTGGCGTGGAATCATGGGAAGCAGCACAACCTCACATTTCTGCCATTGATGAAGTGCTTATTGCGCTTGCTCATAACGGTACGTTGGTGAATACCAATGCTCTGAAGGCACGCTTAGTAGGTCATGGGGTTCATCTGCGTGCAGGAACCGATTCCGAAGCAGCTGCCAAAATAATTGGCGAAGTTACCCGCGAAACCCATTCATTGCGCGATGGTATTCGTACGGCGATGAAAATGATCGAAGGCGCGTATGCCATGGTTTTGGCAAGCCCCGATTCGTTGTATGCATTTCGCGATCCTAATGGCATTCGTCCTTTGGTAATTGGGCAATTGCCAGAAAATCGCGGATGGGTAGTTGCTTCTGAAACGTGTGGCTTAGATATTGTGGGAGCCACGTTTGTGCGTGAGGTTGCTCCAGGAGAAATTATTCGTTTTAACAAAGAGGGAATGATTTCTGAGGTGGGAGTAACGCCAGGAAAACGTGCAAGTTGCATTTTTGAATATGTGTATTTTGCCCGTCCCGATTCGGTAATGGACGGACAGAGTGTTTATTTAGCTCGCCGCGAAATGGGCAAAATTTTAGCGCGCGAAGCGCCAGTTGAAGCAGATTTGGTTGTAGGAGTTCCTGATTCCGGCTTGCCTTCGGCTATGGGTTATTCGCTTGAAAGTGGCATTCCTTACAGTAATGCTATTGTAAAAAATCGCTACGTAGGACGAACCTTTATCGAGCCTACTGATGAAATGCGTCAAATGGGCATTCGCATTAAATTGAACCCGTTGCCTTCTATTATTAAAGGGCAACGTCTGGTGATAATTGATGATTCTATTGTGCGTGGAAATACGTCCAAAAAGTTAGTAACTATGCTTCGCGAAGCGGGTGCACGCGAAGTGCATATGCGTATTGTGTCTCCTGAGGTAAGGTGGCCTTGCTTTTATGGTATTGATACTGACACTCAAGATCAGCTGATTGCAGCCAATATGACCAATGAGGAAATGTGCAAATTTATTGGGGCCGATTCGCTTGCATTTATTTCTGTTGAGGGGCTTCATGCTTCGGTTACGTGCGAACACCCCGGATTTTGCGACGCATGCTTTACGGGCAACTATCCGGTAGCAATTCCTGATACCATGAAGGCAAAGAGTTTTTTGCCAGAAGGTAGCGCTATTCTTGGGTAGTATATAGGGCTACTTAGACAATAAAAGGAGATATCATGACTGATCGCATTAAGGTCAATGCTATGGATGATGACACCACTAAGTGGCCAAGCTGGACAGCTCAAGGAGCAGCAACTACCTATGCACAAGCGGGGGTAGATACCGCCGAAGGTGCTCGTGCAGTTGATGCTATTAAGGATGCGGTGCACCGTACGTATCGCGACGAAGTACGCGGCGATATTGGTGGTTTTGGTGGCTTGTTTTCTATTAACGTAGCCAAAAATATGGCCGATCCCATTTTGGTTTCCGGCACTGATGGTGTAGGAACTAAAATTCAGCTTGCTAAGCTTGCAGGCAAGCATGACACGGTAGGTATCGATTTGGTTGCTATGTGCGTAAACGATATTTTAGCAACGGGTGCTGAACCGCTGTTCTTCCTTGACTATATTGCTATCGGGAAGCTGAAGAGTGAGGCAGTAGCTGAAATTGTGTCGGGTATTGCTGATGGATGCCAAATGAGCGGTTGTGCTTTAATTGGTGGTGAAATGGCCGAACATCCTGGCGTTATGGATCCTCACGAATATGATCTTTCAGGCTTTTGCGTTGGCGTGGTAGATCGTCCTGAAATGCTTGATCCTTCCAAGGTTCAAGAAGGAGACGTGCTTATTGGTCTTGCTTCATCAGGCATTCATTCAAATGGCTATTCCTTGGTTCGCAAGGTTGTAACCGATGGTAAAACGCTCTACGAATTACGTATGCCACAAGCATCGCTTGATGGACGAAGCGTTCTTGATGCACTGCTGGAACCTACCCGAATTTATGTGAAGCCTGTTCGAGCAGTACTTAGGCAGCTGCCTGGTGCGGTTCGTTCGCTGGCTCATATCACTGGTGGTGGCATTACAGAAAACTTGAACCGTGCCTTGCCTGATACTATGAATGCTGAAGTTGAGGTAGGCAGCTGGGGCATGCCTCCTATTATTCCGTTTGTTTGCAATGCAGCACATCTGGATGAAACTGAAGCACTTAAAACTTTTAACATGGGTCTTGGTATGGTTTTGGTTGTTGCACCCAACAAGGCTGATGAAGTATTGGCAATCCTTGAAGAACAGGGTGAACAAGCAGGCATTGTGGGCCGTATTGTTCCCGGTAGTGGCGAAGTGCAGTATGTGAACAAAGAGCAACTTTTTGCTCATTGTACCCAAGACGAACAGGGTGCTGAATAGCCAATCAGCCGCCCAATAACCAAGCAACCACTAAAACGAAGGAGCTTTTGTGTCTGAGTTTCAAAGTCCACTCAAAATTGGTGTACTTATTAGCGGTAGTGGGTCTAACTTGCAGGCGATTATCGATCGCATCAACGAGGGTTCGCTTAATGCGGAAGTTGTACTGGTTGTTTCTTCGCGTCCTGATGCGTATGGGTTGGAACGTGCTACTAAGGCAGGAATTCCGACTTTAACATTAAACCGAGAAGTGTATAAGGATGCACCTGAAGCTAATCAGCAGATTGCTGATGCACTTAAAGCTGCAGGTGCTGAATACGTCATCATGGCTGGTTATATGCGTAAGCTTACTAAGGAAGTACTGGATGCGTATCCCGATAAAGTGGTTAATTTGCACCCTGCACTGCTTCCTTCCTTTAAGGGTGCTCATGCTATTGAGGATGCCTTCAATTTTGGAGTTAAGGTAACTGGCATTACCGTGCATTTTGCCAATGAAGACTACGATAAGGGTCCCATTATTGCGCAGCGTGCGGTAGAAGTATGCGAAGATGATACGCTCGATTCGCTTGAAGCGCGTATTCATGAGGCGGAGCATGCTCTGTATCCCGAAGTTATTTCTTGGTTAGCAGCGGGCCGTGTGCAAATAGACGAAGAAACTCGAACAGTTCATATAACTTCGTCCAACTAGGTTAGCAAGTGGGCTGAATCGATTAATTCGGTCGATTCACTAAAGTGTGCACGAATTAATAAGACCCAATTAGGGTATTACTGGTTTCATAGACAAAATACTGGTACTGTGGCGCTGTGTGCGCTGGTATGCTACTGGTATAGAGGTTATTACTCAGCGAGGAAAGGCGGTAGCAGGTGGCTGATCCTAAAGTCAAGCGTGTGCTTATGTCCGTAACAGACAAAACGGGTATTGTGGAATTTGCTCGTGCTCTCGTGAAGGACTTTGGCGTTCAAATTATTTCAACGGGAGGTACTGCGCGCGTTATCGAGGAAGCAGGTATTCCCGTAACTCCTATTGATGAAGTTACCAAGTTCCCAGAAATGATGGATGGTCGCGTAAAGACACTTCATCCTGTCGTGCATGGTGGCCTTCTTGCTAAACGCGATAATCCTGAGCATATGGCACAGGCAGCTGAACACGGTATCGAAATGATCGATATGGTAGTTGTTAACCTGTACGCCTTTGAAAAGACGGTTGAATCGGGTGCAGATTTTGGTACCTGCATTGAAAACATTGATATCGGTGGTCCTTCAATGTTGCGTTCTGCGGCAAAGAATTTTGCGAGCGTTGCCGTAGTAACTGATCCTAATTCTTATGGCGCTATTTTGGCAGAAATGAAGGCAAACGATGGTGCTACTACGCTTGCAACGCGCACTAAGCTTGCTCTTCGCGTTTTCCAGACTACGAATGCTTACGACGGCGCAATTGCTACTTGGTTGGGTAGCCAGCTTGGTGAAGACGGTACCGAAAATGCAGCAGCTCTGCCCGAAACCTATGATTTACATCTCGTAAAGCAGCAGGGTCTGCGCTATGGCGAAAACCCTCATCAGGATGCTATGTTCTATCGCCTAGATGAATTCGCAACGGCACATTCTTTGGTAAACGCCGAACAGCTTAACGGTAAAGAACTTTCCTACAACAATATTCTTGATACCGATGCATGCTGGTCGCTGGTACGCGAATTTGATGAGCCTGCGGTTGTTATTTTGAAGCACCAGAATCCTTGTGGATCTGCCGTTGCTGCGGATGTAGCTACTGCCTACGATAAGGCATTTGCGTGCGATCCAAAGAGTGCATTTGGTGGCATTATTGCGGCAAATGTTACCGTTAGCCAGGAAATGGTTGAACATATCAATGAAAACAAGCAGTTCATTGAAGTAGTTATTGCTCCTGATTTTGAAGCAGGTGCTCTTGAACTCTTGCAGCAGAAGAAAAATGTTCGTGTGTTACGTACGGGTGGCGTAGATGCTCCTGCAGCACTTGAGTTCCGCAGTGTTGATGGCGGCATGCTTGCACAAAGTGTTGATCGCGTGAATGAAGACCCTGCTGAATTTACCGTTCCTACCAAGGTTAAGCCAACCGATGATCAGCTGCATGAAATGCTGTTTGCTTGGAAGGTTTGCAAGGGCGTAAAGTCCAACGCCATTTTGGTTTCTAAGGATCATGCTGGAATTGGCATGGGTCCTGGTCAGCCAAATCGCGTTGACTCGGCAAAGCTTGCTTGCGAGCGTGCTCATGAAGCATGTGAGCGCATGGGGGTTGAGGCTACTGGTTTGGTTTGCGCATCGGATGCATTCTTCCCATTCCGAGACAACATTGATACTTTGGCAGAATATGGCGTTAAAGCAATCATTCAGCCTGGCGGATCTATTCGCGACGAAGAGGTAATTCAAGCAGCGGATGAAGATGGCATCGCAATGGTATTTACGGGTCATCGCCATTTCCGCCACTAAAACTATTTTGGTCGTTAACCAAAGTCTGTTTTCATAAAGACTTTTCACCCGTCTTTGTTTACTAACTGGTTCTGGATATATTCCAGAACCAGTTATTTTATTTCAGATGGAACCGCTTGCTGCTTCTATGTAGGCGTTTTGACTATGAGTCTTCTACGTCAATCTTTTGCATCAGTGGGTTCCGAGCATCTTTTTGGCTTCTTCCAAGAAAACTTTACATGCGTTAGAGCGAAATTGGAAAGGCTTCCAAGCAAGGTAAGCTTGCAAGGTAGGGGAATCTTTTAGAGGCATATAGTCAAGATTATTTGCTCGGGAAGCATTTACAAGACCTTCGATGGTAATTGCCACACCAAATCCTTTTTCTACAAGGCGTGCAGCGTTATTGAGAAGGTTGTATGTTGCTACAAACGTGAGAACCCCGCCTTCATCTTTGCTTCGATATTGTCCCAATACTCCACTGTGTATGTAGGTTGATGGCACGATGAGAGGGATATCGATAAGATCTTCTAAGCTAATAACATCTTTTTGTGCCAGCAGTGAATCGCTTCTGAATAAAACAACAGAGCGTTCCTCGTATTTGAATGGCAGGTAATCGAGCCCTTCATTTTTGGTGCGGCGCAACATCAATCCGAAATCGAGTAGTCCCTTGTTGATGTTTTCCGCTACATTTTCTGCCGTGTCGCTCACAATATTGTAGGAAATGTTGGGATAGGTAGTGCGAACCGATTGCATAATATCTCCAAGTTCTTCCATGGCTTTTGTTTCTGCACAGCCGATAGATATAGTTCCTGCAATAACGTCATGAGAAAGTTGCAATTCCGATTCGGTAGTATGGACGAGTTGAGATATTTCTCCTGCTCGGCGACGCAATAACATACCATCGTCAGTTAGGATGATTCCTTGCTTGCTGCGTTCAAATAAGACGCATCCTAATTCTTTTTCTAAATCCATCAACTGCCTGGAAAGAGTAGGCTGAGAAACATTCAATGCTTTAGCTGCAGCAGAAATACTGCCTTCCTGGGTGAGTGCTAAAAAGTATTCCAAAACACGTAATTCCATGTGAACTTCCTTCTTGGGTTGTAATCGTGAAAGAAAATTATCAATAGCTATCGGGAAGCCAGTCGATTTTCATTGGGAAGTCGACTGACTTTCTCGATTGCGTTTCTGGTTTCTCTCATCTCTTCTCGAAAAATCGCTTAACGAGAACCTTACGTATGCAAAATATGCATATAAAGTTTTCACTATAGCTATTTTACATGGATAAACGCAGTGCATACGATATTTGTAGAGAGTAAGAACAAATCAAATAAAAGCAGATTAAGCTGGAGTTTTCAGGAGGAATCATGGCAGTAAAACAAACAGCAGGGCGCGATCAATTAGGTGAATTTGCTCCTAAATTCGCACAGCTGAACGACGATGTATTATTTGGTGAAGTATGGAGTCGCGAAGAAGCTCTTTCTTTGCGTGATCGCAGCTTGGTAACTATTGTTGCGTTAATGAGTCAGGGTTTGATTGATTCCTCGTTTGAGTATCACCTGGCAACGGCGAAAAAGAACGGCATTACCAAGACGGAAATTGCAGAAATCGTAACACATGCGGCATTTTATATGGGCTGGCCAAAGGCTTGGGCGGTCTTTCGTATGGCTAAGGAAATCTGGACAGTGGAAGGTGCAGATGATAAAGGCCGCGAAGAGTATGAACGCACGTTAATGTTCCCATTAGGCAATCCTAATGACGGCTTTGCTCAGTATTTTATTGGGCAGAGTTATTTGGCTCCTGTTAGTATCGAGCAAGTACCAATGTTTAACGTAACATTTGAACCAGGTTGTCGTAATAATTGGCATATCCATCATGCTGATAAGGACGGTGGGCAAATGCTCATTTGTGTTGGCGGTCGTGGCTGGTATCAGGAATGGGGCAAGCCTGCTCGCGAACTTCATCCTGGAGATGTAGTAAATATTCCTGCAGGCGTTAAGCATTGGCATGGAGCCGCTGCAGACAGTTGGTTTTCTCATTTAGCTATCGAAGTTGAAGGAGAAAACACTTCCAACGAATGGCTTGAACCGGTGGATGATGCACAATACAACGCACTGTAGCAAAGGGAGTTTTTACATGGCGCACTTTTGTGCGCCATTTTTTTTCAGGGCAATTATCCAGTAATAATGCTCGTGGGCACTGATTGAGTTAATTCTCTTTATAATATGAGTGTGATCTGCGTGAAGAGGTAATCAATGTCTCAACCTGATACTTTAGTATGTCCTGAATTGACAGGCGAATTAGCGATCCGCGCTGCTCGGGCAATCCGAGAGTCTTTTTCTTTTGGCTTTGTGGGAGTTTCTTTGATTCCAAAAGGACCAAACCCTGTTATGCAATGGGGCTATGCGGACGGAAGTACAAATAAAAGTTATGAGTTAATCCGGCTTCCCGCAAGTGTAGGAGCGCTGGGGAAAGTTCATGCTCTGCGTAAAGGCATTATGGTAAACAGCGTAGAAGAAGATATTCCCGAAAATGAGCTGTTTCAATATCCCATTGTAATGGCTGAAGCGCTTAAGAGTTTTTTTGCGTTTCCTTTAATGAAGGGTGATGAAATTGCGGTAATTATAATTTGCGGCACAAGATTTCTCCATGCATTAAATGATCATGAAATGAGCCTCATTCAGCGGTTTGCAGCTAAAGAATTTAATTTGGAATCATGTAAGTCTGCCCCTGTATATATTCACGGTGATCAAGAAGGCTTTGCTTATAACGATCTTTCTAAGAATCTTCTGATTGCGCAGGAAGCAGAACGCAAGCGTATAGCACGAGAACTTCATGATGGTATTTCTCAAGAGGTTCTTGTTGCTCAGATGGAATTAAGGCGCTTGAAATATTTGCCCTATGAAGAATGGCCTGATGTGGTAAGTAAAACAAGCAATATGCTCAAAGACGTTATGAGTCATATATCGGCGATTTCCCACGCATTACGACCTTTAGCGCTTGATGAATTGGGGCTATCTGCTGCCGTATATGCTTTGTGCGAATCTTCTGCGGAGGCTTTTGGGATTACTGTAGTGAAAAACATAAGAGAAAATATCACTCTAAATAGCAGTATTGAAATTGCGGTTTATCGAATTTTTCAAGAAGCCCTTAATAATGCTTGTAAGTATTCAGGGGGGAACGAAATTCGAGTATTGCTAGATTGGGACAAAGATGAACCGAATGTACTTGTCTTAGTGGTCAGTGACAATGGAAGAGGTTTCGATGTTGAGAACCCTGAAGTTCAGGGTTCTGGTCTTGGCTTAGAAGGAATGAGAGAACGGGCTGCTTTAGTTAACGGTGCTCTTGCATTGCAGTCCCAGAAAAACCAGGGAAGTATTGTTTCTCTGCGAGTTGAGGTAAGTGAGCGATCATGATTCGAATCGTTCTTGCTGATGACCATTCTATGGTACGAATGGGCTTTAAAATGCTGATAATGCAGCAAAAGGATTTCGAAGTAGTTGGTGAAGCATCTGATCCAAATGAAGCTTTTGAGCTTGTGAAACAATTGTCTCCTGAGGTATTGCTTACCGACGTTTCTATGGGTACCGAGAAAAGTGGTCTTCTTTTGGTGAAGCGTCTTCATGATGTTGATATTTCTACAAATTCCGTAGTTCTTACGATGCATAACGAGCAGGAATATCTTAGTCAGGCGCTAAAATCTGGAGCGGTAGGGTATTTACTAAAAAGCTCATCCGATGAAGAGCTTTTTAAAGCAATTCGTCAAGCGGCAGCTGGAGAAATTTTTATTTGCGATGAAATGCTGCAAGGATTTGTTCATAATGCACTATCTCATGTTGATCCTGCGGCAGAGTCTCTTACTCCCCGAGAATCAGAAATTGTTTCTTTGGCAGTAAAGGGGTATTCCAATCAAGAAATTGCACAAATGCTGGCAATTTCTGTAAAAACAGTCGAAGGACAAAAGTCGAAAATAATGCATAAGCTTGCTATTGAAACTAAGCCGGAACTATTTGACTATGCGGTTCGTCACGGTTTAGTAAAAATCTAGCTCGTTATTATTCTCAATCAAGAATAATAAACGCCTTATTTTATCTAGTTTTTCATATTAGAAAAGGTTTATTTATGCGCTATAGGGTAAACCCCTATAGCGCATAGGGTGTTCCCCTATATCTCTTTAGTTCTCTGGGGTCCACAATAGTTATGGGCAAGATTTCGCATGGCGTACAACTAGGAATGCTATGCGAGCAGGAGATGGAGGATTATATGGCTAGAGAGGTAACGCGCAGGGGGTTTGTTAAGCTGACGTCTGCAGCAGCACTTGGTGTTGCAGGCATAGGCACTGTTACTATGAGCGTCCCCGCTGCGAAAGCGTTGGCAGAATCAGCGCCGCCTGAAGGCATGTGGGTGCGTACCACGTGTGCACCAAACTGTACGGGTTCTTGCGGTATGAAAGCTTTCGTGCAAGACGGACAGATAAAGATGATTTCGCAAGCTGCAGATTATCCCTATGAGCGTTACAACCCACGCGGTTGTTTAAAGGGTTTATCAATTAATACGATGATTCATGGACCAGAGCGATTAACCGCTCCTCTTGTTCGTAATGAACAAGGTCAGATGGAAGAAACGGATTGGGACACTGCTCTTAATACTGCAGCAACAAAGCTGCGTGATATAGCTGAAAAGTATGGTCCTGATTCCATTGGTGTTATTTGGCAGGTTCAGGGTACCGGTCATGTTCAAAAAGGATCGCTTGTTCGTTTGACTAATATGATGGGCTGGTCCGCTATTGGCGGGTATGAACTCAATGGCGATTTGCCTATGTTTTGGCCCGAGACTTTTGGCTGTCAAAGCGAAGAGCTGGAATCCTATGAATGGGAAGACTCGCGCTATACCATGATTTTTGGATCCAATCCTATGGTTACGCGCTTGCCTGATTCTCATTTTCTGAATTACTCACGTGAAGCCGGCGGGAAAGTTGTTTGTTTTGATCCGAATTACTCTGCTACAGCAGAAAAATCCGACGAATGGGTACAGATAAAGCCTGATACCGATGCAGCTTTTGCTTTAGCGGTTGCTAAGTATCTTATTGATGAGAATCTCTACGACAGACAGTTCGTTTCTAACTTTTCTGATTTACCCATTCTCATTGATGTCGCTACAGGAAAGCGCGTATTAGCGCGTGATGTTTCTGGATTACGTGCATTTGATGCGCCTGAATATCGTGAGACCTATGTGGTGCTGCAAAACGGTAATGCAATAGCACTTGATCCCGAACATATTGGAAATACCCCCGACTTGGATTTGGAGGCCACAACCACTCTTGAACTTAAGAATGGATCCATAATTCAGGCAAAAACGGCCTTTACGCTGCTCCGTGAAAGTCTTGAGGAATACACCCCTGAAAAAGCAAGTGAAATAACAGCAGTACCAGAAGAAACAATTACTCGAATTGCGCGGGAATGTGCAACCATTAAACCTATGCACATCATTTTTGGTGGTTCTGCTATGCAATGGCATCATGGGGATTTAAAGGGGCGTGCTTGCGCACTTCTAGCGGTATTAACAGGAAACGTTGGGCAGCTGGGCGGCGGCATTTCAACCTATGTTGGACAGTACAAAACACGCTTTAGTACAGCTTCTTGGTTTATTCCTGAAAAAGCAAAACGCGCTTCAGCTCCCTTTCACTATGCCGTGAATGGTCGTACTGAGACCATGAGTGCTACGTTCCCTAAAAATGGACTTAAAGCGCTCGTGGTTGGCTGGGGTAATCCTTTTGAACAGCATAATGTTGCTAACTGGCTACAGCAGGCGCGTGAATCTGGCGAGCTGGAATGCGTGATATGTTTCGAATTTCAGCATACTAAAACCGTTGACTGCAGCGATGTTACGTTTGCGTCTGCTAGTTGGTACGAAAAGACAGAACTAGTTATTACGCCGCTTCATCCATGGGTTCAAATCATGCAGCCTATGGTAGATCCTCCCGGAGAAGCTCGTCCTGAAATATGGACTTGCAAAGAGCTGGCATGTCGTATTGATCCTTCTTTGGCAGATCAGTGGCCTGAATTTGGCCCAGAGGAAGCAGAGCAAACTGCTGAAGAGGTGTTGCGCATGCTTCTTGAGCAGGGCGGTCCAACTATTAACCATATTACGTTAGAAGATTTGAAAGCTGGTCCGTGTAAGCTTGCTCATACTAATCCAGGAGAAAAGAAAATACCCTTCTATGAGCAAATTCATGATGGACAGCCTTTTCCTACGGTGTCGCGCCCTAACGATTTAGAGAAAACAGCACATTTTGTAAAGTCTGGTCGCATTGAGTTTTATAAGGATGAGGATATGTTTTTGCAAATGCATGAACAACTTCCTTGTTACAAACCTGCTTTCGAGGAAACTGAATATGCGCTAGATCCTGAAGCAAAGGAAAAGTATCCCTTCTCGTATATCACTCGTAATAGCTTGTTCCGCGTGCATGCAACCTATAGCAATAATCCTTTTATGTTGGAGTTGCAGAATAATACTCCGAAGGTGTTTATGAATCCAGACGATGCTTCTGCTAAAGGACTTACTCAAGGTGATGTTGTTGAGGTATTTAACTCCAGAGGAAAAATAAGTGGCGCATTAATTACTGATCCGGGAATGTACCCTGGACAGGTGGTTTTTGATCAAGGTTGGTGGAGTCGTTATACCAACAACGAAAGTTATAACTCTCTTATTTATCCCTGGATTAACCCCATTCATGAAATTTACTACGTTTCAAGCGTTTGGTCTCCCAATATGGCATGGAACGAATGCGTTTGTGATGTTCGCCTTCTTGAAAAGGGTGGTGCACTTGAGGAGGTAATCTCATGAGATACGGCATGGTAGTTGATTTAGATAGGTGTATTGGGTGCAGAACCTGTGCGGTTATTTGTAAAGACCACAATGCGCTACCTAAAGGCATGTGGTGGAACCGTGTGTTTGTTCCTGGTGCTCCTGAGTATGGAACATCGGTAATGGTTGATGGTAAACCTCGTATGGAGTTTACTCCCGTTAGTTGCCAGCATTGCGAAAATGCTCCTTGCGAAAGTGTATGCCCTACGGGTGCTACCTACACTGATCCTGAAACAGGTGCGGTGCTTATTGATTACGAAAAATGTATCGGTTGTCGATATTGTATGACGGCATGTCCTTACAATGTTCGTCAATTTAACCTTGGAGCGGAAGAGGGTGTAGAGGGCATAGAAGGAAGATATTACTATGGTTACCCTTCCGAATATCGCAAAGATGGACACTTGGTATATAGCCCTAAGCCTCCAGAGGGGATAACTGAAAAATGTACGTTTTGTGTTCAGTATACAAGTCAAGGTATAGAGCCGGCATGCTGTGCAGGATGTCCTGGTAATGCAAGAATTTTTGGTGATCTGGACGACCCTGATTCTGAAATCTCTCAATATCTCAAAGGAAAGGAATCCTTTGTTTTAGGAGAAGAATACGGTACCAATCCTAAGGTTTTGTACATTTCTTCAAAGCGCGGAATAGCAGAGGGTGATTAACGTGAAAAAGATTTTGTTTTCCAAGAACACTAAACTCATTCTCCTTGCCGCTGTAATGGTAGTGGTTGGAGGGGTTGCTTGGCTATCTATGCTGGTTTTCGGCTTGTATGATACTGCCAATGTGGGCAATGCTATGAGCTGGGGATTGCTGATCGCGGTTTTCGCTTTCTTGGTAGGATTTGGTGCCGGTAGTCAATTTCTTGCGTCTTTGATAGTGCTTCTTAAAAAAGATCACTTGCTTCCTTGGGCTACGTTAGCTCAGGCAATTGCTCTTGCAGGTGGTTGTGGTGCAGGGGTAGCAATTATCGCCGATCTGGGTTCACCTTGGAATATGCTTGCTATGATTTTGTCCCCTAATCCAGCATCGCCTTTAACGTGGGATATGATTGCTCTAAGTGCGTTTGTGGTGGTGTCGCTAATTTGTCTGGTTGCTCTTATAAGAAACTGGAAGAGTATTCGTGTATGGATGGTTATTGGTCTTGTAGCTGCCGCGGCGCTACAAATCGTGGAAGGCTTATTGTTTGCTCAGCAAAGCGCACGCTTATGGTGGCATAGTCCCATTGTGGTAATTGACTTTTTGGCAGTTGCGTTCGTTTGCGGTCTTGCTATCATGACACTTCTTGTTGCATTGTCTCGCAAAGAAGTAGCTCCTGAAGCACTGCGTTCATTTTCTAGTTTGTTATGCATAGCGATAGCGGCGCATTTAATTCTTGCTTTAGCGGAGTTAGGTATTCTCGTATCTGAGACCACCCCAGCATCCCTTGCGGTAAAGAGCATCATTCTTCAGTATTTACCGCTCTACTTGATCGAACTGGTTTTACCATTGGGCGCTGCGGTAGTTTTATGGGTAAAGCGCAAAAATCTTACCTCAAAGATTTCGATTGGGTGCTCTGTTGTAGTAATAGTAGGCATGTTTGCTCACCGAATGATGCTGCTCTATCCTGCATTGGCGGGATCAACCTTATTTGTCTCGCTTTCCAATGCAGAATCTCCTTTCTGGGCGTATCCCGTTTCCACTGGTTTGTTCGACAAGCAAACAACGGCATTTGCTATTGTGCAGTCGTATTTTCCGTCACCAGCAGAATGGATTAGCGCGTTAATGCCAATAGGACTTGTGATATTGATCGTAGCAATAGGCATGAATGTGGTTCGTTCGTTGAAAAAATAACTGTAATTAGGAAGTTTTCAAGTGGCGTACTTTCGTGCGCCACTTTTTGTGCTGAGGTAATTATTCCTGTTTCTTGTGTCTTTGGTGCTTTTAAATAGCACTACGCATTAGGATCAGTAGTTCCTGCCAAAGGTTTCTCACCTGGGCGAGCAAGCGGTCCTACTAATTCATGTGCGACGTAGGGCTCTTCTAGATAGGCGACTTCTTTAGCGGTTAATGTTACTTTGAGTGCCTGAATGCCATCTTCTACGCGAGCTGGTTTTGAACAACCAATAATGGGTGCTTCAATACCGCGTGCCCAATGCCAGGCAAGTGCAATTTGCGCCATAGGTACTTCATGTTTCTTCGCCAGTTCAGCAACACGAGCAACAATCGGCATATCGGTTTCGCGATCTCGATCATATTTGTTGCGCATTACGGAATCAGTGGTAGAACGTTTAGAATCAGAATCCCAGGTTGGACGAGTGAGATGACCCGAGGCAAGCGGGCTATATGGGGTTATTGCCATATCGAATTGACGGCAGACGGGAATCATTTCTCGTTCATTTTCACGGTAAAGCAAATTGTAGTGACACTGCATACTGGTAAATTGAGTCCACCCATTTTGTTCAGCGCACATTTGCATATTGTGCAGTTGATACGCATACATTTCACTTGCACCAAGTGCACGCACTTTACCTGCTTTAACCAGCGAATCAAGTGCTTCAAGAGTTTCTTCGATAGGCGTGTCGTAGTCGAAACGATGAATGATATAGAGGTCCAAATAGTTTGTTCCCAAGCGATGTAGCGTACCTTCAATTTCACGGGTGATCGCCTTGCGACTTAAGCGTCCCTCATTGAAGTAAACCTTACTTGCTAGAACAAGCTGTTCGCGGGGGATGTGCAAATTCTTAATTGCTTTGCCAATATATTCTTCGCTGGTACCAAATGCGTATCCGTTTGCGGTATCAATAAAGTTGATGCCGTTGTCAAAGGCGTATCCGATTACTTCTTCAGTTTCTTTAGGGCCGATGGTCCACTGGTGAAACTTAGGTGAAGGCTCACCGAAGCTCATACTGCCCAGACAAAGAGAAGAAACCTCGATGCCAGAATGACCTAAACGTACGGGATGAAGGATTTCTGTCATGGTTAACTCCTAAGCTCTCATCGTGATTTTTAGTGGCTTTAATGGAAGAATCAAAACTTTTGCTTGGGTCTTTTCTAACGTTCTTTTCGAGATTAATCATAGGTTGGATGCGAAGCTCGTTAAAATGCTTATATCGAAAAAGTGGTATGCGTATTCTGAATAGCACGAAGCTTCTGGGTACTGAGGTAAGGGCGAGATGAGGAGGGTCTTTATGGGTAGCAGAAAAGGATCGGCAAAAGCTAAACGCATTGCCGAATTCAAGGCTGGTCTTGGCGGCATGGATGACGTGTTTGCTCGTGAAGATGCTCGAAAATCGAAGAAGGCAGCAGAAAAAGATGCTGCGCTGCGAAGAAAAGCTTGTGAGTCTAAGAATCGCTATTCCTGTAAAAGCGATGCTGAAGCAGCTATTATCGCCTGCGCTGAACATGGCACTACGGGTCTTCATTGCTATAAGTGCCAGTATTGTAATGGTTGGCATTTAACTTCAAAACCATTGCGATAGGGAAGCGCTTGCAGTGCTCCAGAAATTAGCAATTCTGCTTAAACTCTGTTTGCAAATATGAATAGTTTGTGTAGCTTTCAAGCATTGAATTAACTAATCGTCTATTTACGAATTACATAATGAACGTCAGGACTCCTTTTTCTTTCAAACAGTTTCAGAAAACGAATCAATTTATTTATTTTGCAAAACATTTCAAAACAAAATAAGTATTATTAGTGCTGTGGAATTTGCGGCAGGGCCTTTATGGGCAGTGCTGCAATATGAGAGAGGGAAACGCTACCCATTCTTTTTGGTGTAGCGGAATAAAAGGAGCAGCAATGGGAATTCCGATTTCAGGATACACCGACTTGTATTGCGTTTTTGGCGATCCGGTACAGCATAGTTTTTCGCCTAGACTCCACAATAAAGCCTTCGATAAGGCAAATATCGACGGGGTATATGTAGCTTTTACGGTAAACGAAAAAACAATCGAGGCGGCTATGAATGCCGTACGCGTACTCGGTATTCGTGGTTGTAGCGTTACTATGCCGAATAAGCTTGCTTGTATTCCTTATCTTGACGAAATCGATCCTACTGCAGAAATGATCGGCTCGGTTAATACCCTTGTTGTCAATGATGGCAAAATCAAGGGTTACAACACTGATGGCTACGGATTCCTTCACACCTTTGAAGAAATGGGTGTTCAAATTGCGGGCAATAAACTTGTGCTTCTTGGTTTAGGTGGTGCTGGTTCTTCTGTGGCTCTTACTGCTGCTATGGAATACGATCTGGGTGAAATTTCGGTGTTTAACCGTGCTAATGGTAAGTCTTGGCCTCATGCGCAAGAAGTAGTGAAGATGATTAATGAAAGAACTTCCTGTAAGGCTAAACTGTGCGACTTGAACGATAAGGATTTGCTCAAAGCAGAAATGGCTGATGCACAGATGCTGGGCAATACCACCAATGTTGGCATGGGTGATCTTGAAGGTCAGTCGGTTGTTCCTGATGTGTCGTTCTTCCATAAAGGACTTGCGGTACAGGATGCAATTTATAGCCCTGCAAAGTCTAGGCTTCTTGAGCTAGCTGATGAAGCAGGCTGCCAGTACACCAATGGTCTTTCGATGCTGTTCTATCAGGGTGCAAAGCAGTTTAAGCTTTGGACAGGTGTAGATATGCCTTTGACTGTTGATGATTTAGAGATTGACAAAAAGCCTAGGAACAAAGAAGACGAAAAGATTCTAGGCGCGTATTGCAAAGTAAAGACGGGTCAATAGAAAGCATTACTATAAAGGCTTCGAACTTAGTGATTCAGAAAGTTCGAAGCCTTTTTATTGGTTGCCATCTATTGGTGGTTGCAGGGCTATTCGTCTATTGTTTCATGGCGTTTTTGATTTGGCTGATTCGCTTTGCATGTCGATATACGTTTTGTACGTCAAACACAACTGCACACCCAAATAGAACGAAGGGGATAATTCCGATATGCGCAGTGCCTGCAGGTGCAAAAATAAGTGCAAGCATTGCAAAAGGCACTAAGAATATAAGGGAAAGATAACGCAGTCGCTTCCAGACGCCTTGTCCAATGGAAATGATCGTATACAAGAACAGTCCCGTGGCAGGAACCGCCAGCAAAAAGGCCAAGATTAAAAGAACAAGCTTTGCAGCAATAAGTTTTAGATCAAGCGCTAAATCTTTCTTCGCATCTTTTAGTTGATCTTCCAAGGTCTTTTCTTGGGTGAAGAACATGTTGAAAAAGCTGCTAAAGGGATCATTGGCTCCGCGTGGGGTGTAAGAGCTGCTAAACGGATTAACGTGGGGGTCAAATCCTGCAAAGGGATCAGCTTGCGAAGTGCCACCCGCATATGTTTTGTAAGAACCTTGCGAGTCATAGGGCCTTTGCGATCCAGTGCTTGAAGTGTAGGTGTGCTGCTGACCTGAAGAATCCCAAGTGGTCCAAACGAACGTTTCGCTAAAGGGCCATCCCGCAAAAGGATTTCCGCTATAGGCACCGCCTTGGGAATTGGTACCTGAATTATGTCCGCTTGTCGTAGCACTTTGGCCGCGGCGTGCGGTATAAGTACCAAAGGGGTTTTGTCCATAAGCAGCAGCAAAGGGATCGTACGAGAAGGGAGCACCATAGGCAGTGCCCGCAGAAGCATATTCAGGATCCCAGGATCGATTGAGCAATACATCACGTGCTTCGTTTATGAGCTTAGTTTTCTCTTCGGCTTTTGCGCGTGCTTCAGCATCCTGTCCAAACTTATCTGGATGATTTTCGATGATAAGCTTGCGGTGAGCTTTCTTGATTTCTTCGTCTGAAGCCCCTTCAGAAAGACCAAGCGTTTTTAATGCGACGGATTTTTTCATAGGTAAACCCAACGTCTAAGATGAACACGTAGGTTTGAGCATAACAAAAGAGCCACCGAAGTGGCTCTTGTATAGTTGTTAAAACCAAATATCTTCAAGCCTACGTTTTGGAACGTAATGAACTTGATTTTCATCACGATAATACGTGGTATCGCCATTTTCCGCATCAACCAAACGAATGTCTTCAATAGGGCGACCGAGCGCTAATACCAGTACAGGTTCTAATCCTTCAGGCATGGCAAGTATCTTTTTTAATTCAGCTCGTTTAAATGACAAGATCATGCAGCCGCCAAATCCTTCTTCTGTGGATGCAAGCATAATAGTCTGAGCTGCAATACCAGCATCAAAGCGCCATAACTCGCCTTTAAAGGTTTCAGAGTCCACTGCCATAATGATGTAACCCGAAGGACGCTCTCCTTCTACAGGGCCATCCCAATCAGGTAGTTGCGCTGCCCAGGAGAGGGTAGTAAAAACTTCAGCACACTGGTCTTTGTCGGTAACGATGCGATAGCGAAGAGGCTGCTTATTGCCAGCGCTTGCAGTCAGGCGGGCATTGTCGACCCATTTTGTCATTAGTTCTTTAGTAACGGGATAAATCCCACGAAAACGGCGGCAGCTTCGCGTGGTATGGGATAAGTGTTCAATAAAGCTAGGCATAGTTGTCCTTTCTTCCTCGGGGAAGAATTATATCTGTTCTGTATTCTTGGTTTACTGCGTGAAAAGAATGCTTATACGTTTTCTATTTCTTTGGCAGGGGAGGTATTGGAATCGGATTTAGTAGAGGAGCCAGCGGATCCGTCTTTGACGGGGGAGCCATTGGATCCAGATTTGGAAGTGTCGGAATCAGATGCGGAATTGGATGGAGAATCGGATGCGGAGTTATCTGATGCGGAATTGTCTGGCGCAGAAGATTCGTCTGTTGCAGAGGTATCTGATTTCGAAGAGGAAAGATGAGGGCGAATAGCATTCATCTTCTCGCGCTGAGCCTGAGCTTTTTTGGTAATTTCAGCCTGTTCACGTTCGTAGTTGAAATTGCCCTTTGGGGCTTTCTCCACCTTCTTCTTTTTGGAATTGGGACGGAATGTTTTGGTTGTTTGAATCAGAATAGCGCCGATGATAAATGGCATCCAAAATACAATGCCGCGATACACCAGACCAATTGCCATACCCGCAGTGGCAGAAGCACCAAAAGCGGTAAAGGCAACGGTGACCGCTGCTTCTACAACACCAACGCCTTGTGGGGTAATAGAAATCATGGCGAATAAGGTAGCTACAACATAGCCACAAACAAGCGATTCTGGAACGCTTACACCAAAAGAAAAGCCCACTAAGCAAAATGCAGAAAGCTCGCAACAACTTGCAACGATGGAACAACCGAATGCTTTAGCAGTGGATTTCGGGTTCTTCGCAATAAGTTTCGCGGCTCCTGAAAAGCTCATGATGGTTTTGTCTACCCAAGGCTCAAGGGGCTTTTTGTTGAAGCGCACGAGCACTTTATTAATAAAGTTAGCTATTGGGGTAAGAATGCGAATGATAAGGGCAGGGTTTTTGTTGCCCAATACCATGATGCCAATCAAAACACTTACCAGCAAAATTACCAGTAATCCCAAAAGTAACCAAAGGGGAGAAAGGCCAACCGTAAGAGCAAGAATGGTAAAGCTAATTACCATGATGGTGGCAAAAGCGGAATCAACGGTGATTTGCATCAAGATTGCGGCAGAAGTTGCTTTACCAGGAGCAATACCTCGCCTGCGTGCGTCGTCAACAACAAGTGTGGTGCCTGCAAGATTAAGACTTGGGAATACGGTATTCAAAAAGAAGGTGCCAAATACTAAAGGAAGGGTATGTTTTGGCTTCATGGTTTCGCCAACTGCTTGGAATGAAAACTTGTAGGCGAAGCTTTGTGCGAAGTATTTGCAGAGCTGGGTTAGGATTGCAATCACTAAAGGAATCATGGCACCTTGTGCCATGGTAGCTGCTAATTCATTGAGTTGATCGCCTCGTAAAAAGACGAACGCCAGCACAATGATAATGACCAAACCGGCAAAAAGATTTCGGAAGTTGAATTTCACTGCGTTAGAAACCTATCTGCGTAATCCGTTATAACTTTTCAAGTATACCAAACCTGAGAACTCTACCTGTTCAGGGCAGTCTGTGGATATTTTAGACGGTTAATGGAAGCTGAAGCCGCATCTATATTTGTGACAGATTGCGGGTGGACATGTTGTTACTTGTGGCAATGAGCCCATACGAATTACATCTTTTCACGTATGTCAACTCGCATATAGTACTGCGGGTTGCGAGTGGCCGTTCGTGGGTGGCCGTTCGCGGGTGAAACAAAGTTGTAACACGGAAACCTGACTTCAAGCCGAATGGAACAAATAGTGCGGTGATATACTTAAATAGTTTTATCACAAGACGAAAATAGAAGGAGAGAACATGGCACGCCCGATGACTATGGCCGAGAAAATTCTTGCCGCTCATGCAGGACTCGAAGAAGTAGTTCCTGGCCAGCTAATCGAGTGCGATCTTGATCTTGTCTTATCTAACGATGTTACCGCCCCTATTGCAATCAAAGAATTCAAGAAGGTTGGCGTAGATAAGGTATTTGATCCTACTAAGATTGCACTTGTCCCTGACCATTATGTTCCTAACAAGGACATCCAAAGTGCTGAACAGGCAAAAATGACCCGTGAATTTGCACGTGAACAGGGTATTACGCATTTTTACGAGGTAGGTTGCATGGGTGTTGAGCATGCACTTCTACCTGAACAGGGCGTTGTCGGTGCGGGCGACCTTATTATTGGCGCCGATAGCCACACCTGCACTTATGGTGCTCTGGGCGCTTTCGCTACGGGTGTTGGTTCTACGGATGCTGCAATTGGTTACGCAACGGGCAAGGCTTGGTTTAAAGTTCCTGAATCAATTCTGTTCAACATTGAAGGAGAACTCCAGCCAGGCGTTACGGGTAAAGACATCATTTTGCACATCATTGGCATGATTGGCGTTGACGGGGCATTGTATCAGGCAATGGAATTCCGCGGCAGCGCTATTGAATCGCTCACTATGGACGAGCGTCTTTCTATTTCTAATATGGCAATCGAAGCTGGCGGCAAAGCTGGCCTTATTGCAGTTGACGATGTAACGCGTGCTTATATGGATGGTCGTACCGAGCGTCCTTATAAGGAATATCATTCTGATCCCGATGCGGTATATGCAAAGGTATACAACATTGATGCAGCAGATATTGTTCCAACGGTTGCCTTCCCTCATCTTCCTTCTAATACTCGTCCTGCAGCTGAAGCGCGTGATATTACGATTGATCAGTCGGTAATTGGCTCTTGCACCAACGGACGCATTGAAGACATGCGTCAAGCAGCTGCGGTATTGAAGGGCCATAAAGTTAATCCTAACGTTCGTTGCATCATTATTCCTGCAACTCAGCAGGTATATCGTCAGTGCATTGAAGAAGGCTTGATGGAAATTTTCTTGGATGCTAACTGCGCCGTATCCACGCCTACCTGTGGTCCTTGTCTGGGCGGTTACATGGGTATTTTGGCAGCAGGCGAACGTTCAATTGCTACCACGAATCGTAATTTCGTAGGCCGCATGGGTGATCCCACGAGTGAAGTGTACTTGTCTTCGCCCGCAGTTGCTGCAGCAAGTGCAGTACTTGGTCACATTGGTCTTCCTGAAGATTTAGATTAGGAGAAGCGCATGCAGTTTAAAGGAACCGTTCATCGCTATGGACGCGATGTTGACACTGACGTAATTATTCCTGCTCGTTACTTAACGACTTCCGAACCATCGGAACTTGCGAAGCATTGCATGGAAGATATAGATGCAGACTTTGTAAACAAGGTTAAGCAGGGCGATATTATTGTTGCTGATGAAAACTTTGGCTGCGGCTCTTCTCGTGAGCATGCTCCTATTGCTATTAAGGCAGCAGGTGTTGATGTTGTTATCGCAAAAAGCTTTGCCCGCATTTTCTATCGCAACTCCATCAATACCGGTCTTGCTATTTTGGAGTGCCCTGAAGCAGTGGATGCTATTTCCGATGGCGATATTGTTTCGGTTGATACCGATACGGGTGCCATCAAAAACGAAACCACAGGAGCAGAATTTACCGCACAGCCTTTCCCACCTTTCATTGCAGACATTATTGAGCAGGGTGGATTGCTGAATCGCACCAGGAAGGTATTAGGATTAGCTTAGGAGACAAAATGGCTCAAACGTATAAAATTTGTACGCTTCCCGGTGATGGTATTGGTCCTGAGATTATTGCCGAAGGCGTAAAAGTACTAAATGCGGTGGGTAAAAAGTACGATGCCACGTTTGAATGCACGGATGCGCTCATTGGCGGCTGTGCTATCGATGAATGTGGTACTGCTTTGCCTGATGCTACGCTTGAGGTTGCTAATGCATCCGATGCGGTTTTGCTTGCTGCGGTAGGTGGTCCTAAATGGGATACCACCGATCCTGAAAAGCCTCGCCCTGAACAGGGACTGCTTGGTATTCGTAAAGCACTTGGTTTGTATACCAATCTTCGTCCTGTTCAGATTTTTGCTGCCCTATCCGATGCTTCTACGCTTAAACCTGAAGTGATTGATGGCGTTGACATGATGATCGTGCGCGAACTTACCGGTGGTTTGTATTTTGGTAAGCGCGAGCGCTTCTATGATGAAGAAGGTGCAGGCACCAACGGCGCTAAAGGTCAGCGTGCTTACGATACGCTTGAATACCGCGAATATGAAATTGAACGTATTGCGCGTCAGGCATTCGAAGCCGCACGTAAGCGCCGCAATAAGGTTACCAGCGTTGACAAGGCAAACGTTTTGGAAACAAGCCGTATGTGGCGTGAAATTGTTCATCGTATTGGCCAGACGGAATATCCTGATGTTGAGCTAGAGGACATGCTGGTAGACAACACAGCTATGCAGCTTATCAATCGTCCGGCTGATTTTGACGTGGTAGTTACTGAAAATATGTTTGGCGATATTTTGTCCGATGAAGCAGCACAAATTACGGGTTCGCTTGGCATGCTCGCAAGTGCTTCGTTGGGCGATGGTGTTGCTCTGTATGAGCCAAGCCATGGTAGTGCCCCCGATATTGCGGGTAAAGGTATTGCAAATCCTTTGGCCCAAATTTTGTCTGTGGGCATGATGCTTCGCTATAGCTTTAATATGGGCGATGCTGCAGACGATATTGAGCGCGCCATTACTGAAGTTTTGAACGAAGGTTGGCGCACGGGCGATATTGCTGATGAGGCTACTCCAGCTGACAAGATTGTGGGTACCGTCCAGATGGGTGATTTGGTAGTCGCACATCTCTAAATCCATGGATTAATTGCAAGCCACCCGCGCTTTTCCTTGCATAGGGGAGTGCGGGTGGTTTACGTTATAAAGCACGTAGTAATCACGATATTTTGCGAAAGGCATACCGACTTATGGCTATTCGATCTCCTGAAGGAACGTCTGATCTGCTTCCTCGCGATGCGGCGTTTTGGGATTATTTCCGTAATACGGCATTTTCTGTGTTTGGACGTTATGGCTATCAGCCCATTGAAACGCCCCTGTTTGAACAGACTGAACTTTTTGTTCGTGGCATTGGTGAAGCAACTGATGTGGTGTCAAAAGAAATGTTCACTGTAATTTCTGGCGGCAATATGACTAAGTTGCTTGAGGGTGGAACGCTTAAGTCGAAAAGCAAGCTTTCGCTTCGTCCGGAAGGCACCGCAGGTGTGGTACGTGCGGTAGTACAACATGACCTTGTTCCTCAGGGTGGTGCACCGGCAAAACTTATGTATGCGGGTCCTATGTTTCGTGCCGAACGTCCTCAGAAAGGTCGTTTGCGTCAGTTCCGCCAAATAGGTGTTGAATGCTTGGGTGCCGATGATCCTGGGGTAGATGCTGAAGCTATTATTATGCTTATGCGTTTTTACGAGGCAATTGGTATTCCTTTAGGCGATATGACCTTACTTATTAATTCAATGGGTTGTGAAAAGTGTCGTCCTGCCTATCGTGAATTAGTGCGTGAATTCATTCATGAACACGAAGCGGACATGTGTGAAGAATGTAATCATCGTGCTGAAATTAATCCACTCCGTGCGTTCGACTGCAAGAATCCAACCTGCGCTTCAATCATGGAAGGTGCACCACGTATTACCGATCATCTGTGTGACGATTGCCGTGAACACTATGAAACCGTGAAGCGTTATTTAACGAATGCGGGCATCTCATTTACGGAAGATACGCGTCTTGTTCGTGGTCTTGATTACTATACGCGTACGGTATTTGAAGTTCAGGTAGACAATGGTATGGGTGCGCAGAACGCTATTGGTGGCGGCGGTCGCTACGATAAGCTTTCCAAAGAAGTGGGCGGTCGCGATGTACCCGGTCTTGGTTTTGCGCTTGGTTTTGAGCGTTGTGCGTTAGCGCTTGAAGCAGCAGGTGTTGCATTTCCTGAACCAGCGCAGATTAACCTATTTGTTGCCTGTGTTAATGATGAGGTGCGTGAGCGCGCCTTCAGTCTTGTTCAGGAATGTCGCGATGCAGGAATTGCTACTGAAATGGATCATCAGCAGCGCAGCTTAAAGAGCCAGTTTAAGCTTGCCGATAAGTTGGGTGCGAATCACGTAGCAATTTTAGGTCCCGATGAATTAGCTCAAGGCTGCATTAAGCTTCGCAATATGGAAAACCACGAAGAAATGGTTGTTTCGCTTGATGAAGTGGTAGCAACCCTTTCTTAAGCATTGAATGCTGCTTGCTCATAATTCTTCAAGAGCAGCTACGCGCTTAATCGTTTTTCAAGAAGGCTAGGAGCGCTGCAGAAAAGGCGCGAAGCACAAGAAGTGCTATCCCAAAATCTTTTTTCGCTAATCCGGGGCAGCGCTTTTTGTGCCTTCTTTCAAAACGGCGCTTCGAATGCTCTTTCAGAATTATGAGCAAGTAGTCACAAATGCGTATAACTGCTCTTGGGGTGCTCTTGAAGAGTTATGAACGAGCAGGAGCTTGTTCGTAAAAGAGTGGTAAAACTATTCTTTTTTATGAAAAACCGCTTGTAAACCGTTTCTGATACAAGCGGTTTTCGCTATAGTATTACGGTTGGAATAACACAAGAGCATTGTGGCTCAGGGCGGCTTGATTTCAGCCAAGCTATCCAATGAGCTAAAGTGCTCTTGCCTATAGGAAAATGGACGAGGAGAAAGTGAAATCATGACAGATTTCCTTAACGAGTACTGCATGCATTCTCATACATGTGGTCAGTTGCGTCGTGAAGACGTAGGCACGGAAGTAACCTTGACTGGCTGGGTATGGCACAACCGTGACCATGGCGGTCTTATCTTTATTGACTTGCGCGATCGCGATGGGTACACCCAGTGTGTAGTCGACCCTGATTGTGTGAGTGCGGAAGATTTTGCGGTAGCAGAACATCTTGGTCGTGAATACGTTATTGAGGTTACGGGCAAAGTTCGTGCACGTATGGACGATGCGGTAAACCCCAATATGGCTACGGGCGAAATCGAAGTTTTGGCCAGCTCGGTAAAAACCTTGAATTCTTCGGTAACTCCTCCGTTTTCCATTGAAGACGGTATTGAAACCGATGAAACTACTCGTATGAAGTGGCGCTATCTTGACCTTCGTCGTCCTGAAATGTTTGCGAACTTGAAACTCCGTCATCAGGTAGCACAGGCAATGCGCACTGCGTTGAATGAGCGCGGTTTTCTTGAGGTAGAAACGCCTATTTTGGCGAACTCTACTCCTGAAGGCGCTCGTGACTATATTGTTCCTTCCCGTCCTAATCCTGGCAAATTTTATGCACTGCCTCAAAGCCCTCAGCAGTTTAAGCAGATGCTGATGGTTGGCGGTATTGAGCGCTATTATCAGATTGCTCGTTGCTTCCGTGACGAAGACTTGCGTGCCGACCGTCAGCCAGAATTTACTCAGGTTGACATTGAAATGAGCTTCGTTAAAGGCGAAGACGTTATGGTCATGATGGAAGATGTCATGGCTGAAACCTTAAAGGCAGTTGGGGTAGAGCACACTTTCCCTCTGCAGCGCATGCAGTATTCCGAAGCAATGGATCGTTTTGGCTGCGACCGTCCTGATATTCGTTTTGGCATGGAACTGGTTGAATTAACCGATATTGTTAAGGACTGCGGCTTTAAGGTATTTTCAAGCGTTGCTCAGTCGGGTGGCATTGTAAAGTGCATCAACGCAAAGGGCGCAGGCGATTGGAGCCGCGGCGAAATTGAAAAGCTTGCAGATATTGCTGCTGCCAATGGCGCTAAAGGCATGGCTTGGATTGCCTTCACGAGCGATGGCAAAGAAAAGAGCCCTATCATCAAGTTCTTCGATGATGAAACCTACGCAAAAATTAAGGAAGCTGCAGATGCTCAACCGGGCGACCTGTTGCTGTTTGCTGCCGACACCTACGAGGTGGCCAATGCCGTATTGGCGGCTCTTCGTTTGCATATGGCCGATGCGTTGGGTATTGAGCGTAAGGGTCATGCGTTGCTTTGGGTAGTTAATTTCCCTATGTTCCGCTATGACGAAGACGAAAAGAAATATGCTGCAGAACACCACCCCTTCACTCATGTGCTGGAAGAGGATTTGGATAAGATTGAATCTGCTCCGCTTGAGTGTGGCAGCTATTCGTATGATTTGGTTATGGATGGCTTTGAAGTTGGCGGCGGTACTATCCGTATCCATAACGCTGAAGAACAGAAGCGCATTTTGCGTGTGTGTGGCCTGACCGACGAAGAAATTGAAGAAAAGTTCGGCCACCTTATTCATGCACTTGAATTGGGCGCTCCTCCTCATGGTGGTATCGCTTTGGGTCTGGATCGTTTGGTTATGTTGCTTGCAGGCAAGCAGTCCATTCGTGACGTTATTGCGTTCCCGAAGACCTCGAGTGCATCCGATCCTATGACTGGTGCTCCAAGCCAGGTTACGGCACGCCAGCTTAAAGAAGTTGCTCTGCGTATTCTTTAAATAAACGTAAAACAACAAACCCACGTTTTGTGCGAGTCCACCTAAAAGCGCTAAGGTATGAAGCGTTTAAGGAAAAGCATAACGTGGGTTTTGTTTTAAGATGCGGTTTGCAAAAGGACGCTTATCTGGATACCAGATTTGTTTTATTTGTTGAAGTGAAAGGAAGGGATTTACGTGCGACGGAAATATTTCTTTTTCGATTATGACGGTACTCTTGCGGTACCGCGGACGCGCGAAATCCCTCAATCAACTCAGGAAACGCTTGCACGCTTGCGCGATGAGGGGCATTTTATTGCGCTGGCAACGGGTAGGCTTCAAATAAATGCGGTCGATTTCATTTCCTCTATGGGGATTGATAATTTGGTGGCAGACGGAGGGAACTCCGTTACTATTGCGGGAGATCTGAAATGGATGGAGCCGCTTGATCTAAAACCGGTACAGGAATGCCTTCGTATATTGGATACTCATCACATTCCTTGGGCCGTTACGACCGCTAACGAACTGGTGCGTTATTCTCCTCGTCAAGATTTTGCTGAAATCGCAGGGGATTATTACGTTCCAACGCAGTATGACCCCACTCTTACTATTGATAGTCTTTCGACAGTGTACAAAGCATATATTCCTTGCAAGCTAGAAGATGAACATAAAGTAGTAGAAACAGGAGCACTTAAAGGTGTTCCTCATGTTCGCTACAATTCGGACACCATATTTATTGAGCCTATGGATAAGCAGCGCGGCATTAAATATGTTATGGACTACTTTGATGCTCCCTATGAAGATGTGGTCGTATTTGGTGACGGGTTTAACGATGTCACTATGTTCACGCCTGAATGGACTTCCATAGCCATGGGTAATGCCCGTGAAGTTTTAAAAGAACGGGCGACTTATATTACAACCGATTGTGATAAAGATGGCATAAAGAATGCCTGCTTACATTTTGGATGGATTTGATTGGTATGGGTTCGTTTTCGAAGGGCTGGCATCACTTCTGCACCATTACTTACCATAAAGGTCTTGTACTTCGCCACTGTTTTAAAGTGGGTTTGTACTGGCAAGGCATTGTGCATGATTTATCAAAGTATTCTTACACCGAATTTCGGGTAGGGGTTCATTATTATCAGGGGGATAGAAGCCCTAATACGGCAGAGCGTGCCGACATTGGCTATTCCACGGCCTGGATGCATCATAAAGGCCGCAATAAACACCATTACGAATACTGGACTGACATGCGGGCTAACCGCGATGCAACCTTTGAAGGAAAACCTATACCTACGCGCTACGTGGTAGAAATGTTATGCGATCGCGTGGCGGCAAGTAAGGTGTACCAGGGCAGCGCCTATAAGGATGATAGTGCGCTGAATTATTTCAAGCTTGAACAAAGCGCCCAAGGGGATTTGATGTTTCATCCTGAATCGCAGGAGCTTCTGGAAACGATGCTTACCTGGTTGGCAGAAGAAGGAGAAAAAGCGGCGTTTGCGCGTATTCGTACCGAAATAGTGAAAGCTCGCTATACCACGCCTTCAACAAAGCGGTTTTAGATTTGAACCACGTTTGATCTTGCGGCATCGCTTTTCAAGCCTATTCGTTCAGTGCATCTTTTACCATTTCTTTATAAACACCTCCACTGCTTTTGCACAGGAAGAATTTCATAAGTGGGTTTAAGTTTCTCTTCAAGGATTCCCGTTCCGCTGCTCAAAAGTCCCGCCTTTGCGGGACTTTTTCGTGCGCTTCACTGCTTCATGTTTTATACAAATGCGTTCTTCGAACGCATTAACAGGAATGGTATTCAGAGAACCTTTCAGAGAATCCTTAAAACCCACTTTCAGAAGCACCTTTTACCTTTTCTGAGTAAACATTCTGGAGCGCCGCTTTGAAAGAATACGCATAAAGCGAAGCCCCTGATTAGCCAGCATAAACACTGGGATAAACAGAGGCTATGGGCGCTATAACCGCTTCGCTCTTTGTATTCTTTCAAAGCGAATAAGCGCGGAAGTGTTTACGAAGAAACGGTAAAAGGTGCATTCGGAAGATGTTTATAAATGAGTGCTTGGTGTCTTTACTCCCAGCTGGGACCATTTTTAGGCTTAGGCTGGCGAACATTAATACGCTGACCTTCCAGGGTAACGCGCGAATTAGCAGGAACCGATTCGGTAACAAAAGCACTACCTGCAATAACGGTACCTTCACCTACGACCGTTTCTCCACCCAAGACGCTTGCGTTGGAATAAATTGTTACGTTGTCTTCAATGGTGGGATGACGCTTTACGCCGGCGAGTTTTTGTCCTGCGCGGGTAGAAAGTGCACCTAAGGTTACACCCTGATAGATCTTTACATGATCGCCAATAGTGGTGGTTTCACCAATAACAACGCCTGTTGCATGGTCGATGAAGAAATATTCGCCAATAGTGGCGCCTGCATTAATATCAACGCCCGTACCGCTGTGAGCGTATTCAGTCATGATGCGGGGAATCAGCGGTACTTGCTGCAAATATAGTTCATGAGCAATACGATATACAAAGATGGCAAAAAAGCCAGGGTAGGAGAAAATAATTTCTTCTTTGCTTTGAGCGGCAGGGTCGCCATCAAAAGCCGCCTGAACATCGGTAAGCAGTACGCGTTGAATTTCAGGAAGTTTTTCAAAGAAGTTTTTGCAAATTTCATCTACGCGTGCGTCAACTTCTTCTTCGCAGGCAGAACACTTGCAGGGATCTTCATTATCGCGTGCGCAACGGAAAGCAAGTGCTTCGTAGAGCTGTTTGCGAAGTGCGTCTTCAATGCGGATAAGGGTTTCGCCAATAAAGTATTCCGGATTAGTACCCGTGGGGGTTTCGTCGCCAAAATAGCGAGGAAACATTACGCGGCGAATATCTTTAATAATGCCGATGATAGCCTTTTTGTTGGGGAAGTGCTTATCGGGGTCAGTAAAAAATATTTCCGGGGTGCTGTAATTTTTGGCAATGGCACCAACAATGGTATCGAGATTTTCCATACGTGTCTCTTTCGTTTGTACGTAAGCTTTTGTTGCTTTCTATTACTTTAGGTGAGTTTCTCTATCTTAACGGTTATAGCTTCTGTTGCCGCATAAAACTTAGAAGAGGCTTTGAAGTACGTCCACATTTTACGTAAGTCCGTAGACGAGTTTGGTACGAATCTTGCTTTATTTCACGCTATTCTATGCTAATGACATTTTGAATATTTGCCTGCTTGTATTCTCTTCCTTAATGCAGCAAAGGATAAAAGCCGGTAAGCAGGGGATTTATTTATAGGGTAGTAAGCGCTGTGCTGCTAGTGATTACTAAAACATAGAGTTCTATGTTCGTGTGATTAGGGGGCTGTTGTTTACGTGATTCGAATAATAGTTGATTCAGGATCTGAATATTTACCAATAGAAGCACAGGCAAAGGGAATTGAAGTTCTTCCTATTGTTACGAACGTGGGAGGTAACGATTATCGCGATGGTATTGATTTGGGGCGCGATGAATTCTTTGAACTACTAGAGGAAACAGGGCTCTTTCCAACTACTTCGCAAATAACTCCTCATATTTTTGCAGAAAAATTTAAGGAAGCATGCGATGCGGGTGATGAAGTAATCGCGATTGTGCTGTCATCGGCATTGAGTGGTACCTACCAAAATGCTTGCACGGCTCAAGCAATGGTGGGTAGCGAAAACATATACGTAATCGATTCTCTTACTGCAACGTATCCTATTAGTATTTTGGCAGACTATGCAGCGCAGCTTCGCGATGAAGGCTTAAGTGTAAAGCAAATTGTGGAAGCAGTAGAACAATTAAAAGGTTCTGCAAAAGTTATTGCTATGGTCGATACACTTGAATACTTACAGCGTGGGGGAAGAATTCCTAAGGCAGCGGCAAAAATTGGTGAAGCAGCAAAACTAAAGCCAGTTATTTCCGTAACAGAAAAAGGTGACCTTGCAATGGTGAGTGCATGTCTTGGTCGTAAAAGGGCTTTTGACACCATCATGAAGCATTTGGATTCCGTGGAAATAGATGAACGCTTTCCGGTGTATGCCATTTACTCGTATGGCACGAAGAATTGCGAGCGACTAGAGCTTCGTTTAGCCCAGGCAGGTATTGAGGTGACGAAACGCCGTCAAATTGGCTATGTTATTGGATCTCATATTGGACCGAATGCTTGCGGGGTAGTGTATGTGGAGAAACAACCACAAAAAGGAATCTTTAAGTCGTTTTTCCAGAAATAGGGTCTGCAGGGTAGGCCAGTTTTTTTGTAGCAAAAGTATCAAGTTCTATGACGACAAGTCATTAAGCTTTACGGGTTGTTGAAAAGCTATTCAACAACCCGTTTAATATAAATCCATTTATAGAGATACGAAGAAGGCTTTTGGCTCGTGCTATTTCGATGCAACGGTGGGGATGGGAGTTTCGTCCACTTCGTCGAGATTATCATCATAAATGTAGTATTTAGTTTCTTTAGCGATCATGCCTGAAAGCAGCAAAACCATAATGATGTTCGGGATAGCCATAAGAGCATTGCCAATATCAGAAATTGTCCAAACAATGTCGCCCACACCAATGGCGCCTAAGAATGCCACGATGACATAAATTATCTGATAAGGCTTAATGGCACGCTTGCCAAAAAGGTAGGTAATGCAGCGGCTTCCATAGTATGACCAACCAAGAATAGTGGAGTAGGAAAAGCTAATCATACCCAGTACCAGCAACGGGGTGCCAATGTAGGGGATTTGAGCAAAGGCAACACTGGCAAGTTGGGCGCCAGAAAATACTGAAGGATTCGCAAGAATCTGTTCCTGGATGCTAGGGAAAGCCAACATAGTTGAAACCAGAACAACGCCCGTAAGTGCGCAAATAACTACGGTAGACCAAAACGTGCCCGTCATTCCGATGAGCGCCTGTTCTGCAGGATTAGGTGTTTTTGCAGCAGCAGCAACAATTGGAGCAGAACCCAAGCCGGATTCGTTAGAGAACAAGCCGCGTGCGCAGCCAAATTGAAGGGCAACCATAATACCAGATCCAACTGCACCGCCGAAGGCTGCTTTTGCGGTGAAAGCGCATTCGAAGATAAGAACAACCGCATCCCAAAGATACGCCCAATTAAAAACAAGGATGATAAGACATCCTGCGGCATAGCCAATCGCCATAATAGGGACAAGTTTTTCGCATACGTTGGAAATAATTTGTACGCCACCAAAAATTACGATGGCAACCAAGAACGCAATAACAAGACCAATAATCCAGGGTTCAATAGCAATGCCAGAAGACGTAAGAATACCGGTCATAGCAGATGCTTGAACGGCGGAACCCGTGCCAATAGCTGCAATGGCGGCAAATAGTGCAAATGCCACAGCGCCAAGTTTGGCATACCAGGGCACTTTACCGTTTTTGGTAAAGCCACGTTGCCAAGCATACATAGCACCGCCGAGCATGTTGCCATTGTGGTCTTTAACGCGGTATTTAATGGCTACAAATATTTCTGAATACTTCGTTGCAATACCGAAAATACCGGTAAGCCACATCCAGAATACTGCGCCGGGACCACCGGCTAAAATTGCGGTGGCAACACCTACAATCGAACCAGTACCAATAGTGGCTGCCAGTGCGGTAGCAAGTGCGCCAAAGGCGGTAATGTCACCTTCGTTACCTTCCTTTTTGGTAAGCGACATCTTAATTGCTTGAGGAAGGCGCTTTTGAATAAAACCGGTACGAAAAGTAAGGAAAATGTGGGAACCCAATAACAGCACAATCATGGCAGGGCCCCATACAAAGGCGTCGATTTGATTTAATAATTCAACCATAAAGGGTCTTTCGTTTTGTAAAAGACGAAGAAGATGCAGGCAAGAATAACGTATGCCTTAACAAGAACATAAAAAAGTAAGGGAATTAAACGTATTCCCTCCGAACGAATCAAGTGTATCTAGAGCGTCTTTAGGGTGGATAGATGCAGGGTATAGCTAGGTGGTGAAGTTGCGCTTGCGTGTGTGAAGCCTGTACTACTTTTCGTATTGGCCGTAGCGCAAGTGAGCAGACTAACCAGTAAAACAAAAATCGGACAAGGGGCAAACTCGTCCGATTTTTGCGAGATGGTGTAGCTTACTTCAAGCCTTCGATGTATTCTACGAGGTCACCTACGGTTTCAAGGCCTTCTGGCTCACCGAATTCAACTTCGCATTCGTCTTCAAGGTCGCAAATGAGTTCTACCATGTCGAGCGAATCAATACCCAGAGAATCGAAGGTTGCATCTTCGGTAACCTGTTCGGGATCAATATCCAAATTCTCGTGCAACAGGTTAGTGATAATTTCCATGGTGTCCATGTAACTATCCTTTCTGATGATTATAGGTAAATGGCTACCTATAACAATTGAGTCCGTAATTGTACGTTGCTTATCTTAGCGGATACTAAAAGAAAGGCAAATTGGGACATAATAAAAAGAAAAGAAGAGAAATTGATGCAAGAAAAATCGTGAAGCCGATGCAAAAGAAATCGACTGCTGTTGAGGGTCCAGAAATGAAGGGCCAGAAAACAGAGAATCCAAAAAGGCTTGGGGAAGAAGTCAGAAAGGCTTGGGAAAGAAGTAATGGTTAGTTTTGCTCAGCTATGGCGTGAAATAAACAGCTTACGTCGCGCTCCTGATTCTGAAGCACATTGGGATGAGCGGTCGCTTACCTACGCAAAGGGAACAAATGATGCATATGCGACCGACTTCATAGAAAAAATGAAGCTTGCGAAACCGAGCCTTGTGTTGGATATGGGTTGCGGAACAGGATTGCTTGCAATTCCTTTAGCACTGCAGGGACATGGCGTAATAGCGTCAGACTTCAGTAAGGGTATGCTAAAGCGTTTGCGCGAAACGGCTCATGCGGTAGGGGTTCCTGTGCTTAATGAGATACCGCAAAACGTGCCTCAAGGAACACAGAAAGGCTTTATTGTTCCCGTAAAAATGAGCTGGGAAGATGATTGGAAATCGTTTGGCTTATATGACAACATGGTAGAAGTAGCGCTGGCTTCACGCTCTATTATCACTCGTGATTTGGCTGATTCTTTACGCAAGCTATCACAGGTTGCATCAGAGCGTGTTTTTGTAACGGCTGATTTAGGAATATCGCCTCGCGTCAATACTGCCGCAGCAAAGGCTATGGGAATAACCTTAGAGAAGTTTAATACGGCTGCATTTGTGTTTGGTATTGCTCAAGAGTTGGGTTATGAACCGGAGGTTTCTTATATTCATTCTTCGCGAATGCGAGTATACGCATCGCGTGATGAAGCATACCATTCGTTGCTTAAAACGCTTGATTATGTCGATAAAACCATCGCACAGCCTGATAGTGAGACGGTTAAACAACGTCTTCGCGATTGGCTGCTTGTCCATTTAGTTCAGAGAGACAAAGAGAAAATGTGGCAACTTGATGCACCGCAGGTAGTTCCCTGGGCTTTTTTTAGTTGGAGCGTTTAGGGGTGAAGCACGTCAGTATGGTGCACAAAAGCTTAGTGATGATATGCCGGCAGTAATCTAAGTCGAAATTGTTTTGACACTTTAGGAGATTAATGTCGGGCGATAAAATTTCGGACAATATCAGAGTTTAATAGAAATCAGTGACTGAATGGATATGAAGCTCCAAGCTCAAAAGTATCTTTATAGCAAATGGGGAATTACTGCTTGTAAGGGTAATACGTGCTTACGGTGGGGTTTTCTTCAATATGCGCACGAAGCTTTTCTAAGTAGCGTTTTGCCAAAGGGGATAGAGGGCGCTCGGCGTGATAAACGTATCCTACGGTCATAGTTTCATCTACTTCAAGAGGAATGGCAACAATATCGCCTTGTCCCATTTCACCGCTTCGAACACCAGTGGAAATGGTGTATCCGTTATGATTGGTAAGTAGGTTGGTTAACGTGCCACGATCTGAATACGTGATGTTTTGACGATGGGGTAGGTGACTTAAGGGCTCTTCGGAAAAGAAGAAAGAATTATTGGTGCCCTGTTCAAAAGAATAACGAGGATAGTCCTGCAAGTCATCGGGCGTGAGGCTTTTACGCTGGGCAAGGGGATGGTGTTTGCCTATAAAAACATGAGGATGCGCCTGAAAAAGGGGGGTAAAGGTAAGTCCTGCATCACTAAATGCCTTAGTGAGTACCTTTGAATTAAATTCACTTAAGTACAGCACCCCAAGTTCACTGCGGTAATCTTTTACGTCTTCAATAATGTCTGCGGTTCGCGTTTCACGCAGCGAAAAGTCATATTCTTGCTCTTCGTATTCTTCTGCTAAATCCACGAATGCCTGTACACAAAAAGCGTAGTGCTGGGAAGAAACAGAAAGTCTGCCACTGTTAGAAGAATGGGTGTTGGTATAGCGCGCTTCGAAGAGATCGAATTGTTCTAGAATTTGACGGGCGTAGCCAATAAATTCGGTTCCTTCGTTGGTAAGGGTAATACCACGATTGGTGCGATTAAAAATGGAAATGCCCAGTTCTTGTTCGGTATCTTTGATGGTTGCTGAAAGGGTGGGCTGAGAAACGTAGAGCTGTTGACTTGCTGCATTAATAGATCCGCATTCGGCAACTTCAATAATGTAGCGAAGTTGTTGGAGAGAAATATTAGTATGCATAGCCGCGACCTTGCCTTAGTAACTTTCTTGCCCAGATATGAAAAAAGTCAGAGCACCGAAGCCTCTGACTTAACGTTTTAATGGTGGGCGATACTGGTTTCGAACCAGTGACCTCTACCGTGTCAAGGTAGCGCTCTCCCCCTGAGCTAACCGCCCATAACAAGTAAAGCTGAAATATCAGCGCCTAGATACTTTACCAGAAGAAATGCACTCGTCAATATACTATTTCGCGAGTGCCTGAATTGGCTGTTTAGTGATTAAGTTCAACTTCAACGAAACCTTTTACTAAAACACCAATAGCCGATAATCTCTGCGCTCGTAACACCAATTTTAATTCCGTAACATCACCGCTGCGCTATCTATGATACGATTCCCGTGTTACGAAACCGATATTCGTAACAGCCTTATAAGTATGACAAGCACGGCAAGCATGATAATGTCAGTACTTAAAGCACTGCGACTTTTACTTGAACGTACGTATTGATACTAATTACCGATAAAGCTAAAGGAGATCAGGTGGCAATAACCAGAAGAAACTTCGTAAAACTTGCTGGTATAGGTGTTGCATCTCTTTCGTTAGGTGGTCTGCTTTCTGCTTGTTCTTCAAGCAAAACTCTAACTGAAGGTGTTTCGGTAACAGGAAATGCTAACGAAGTAGTGGTTTCTATGACGGTTAATTCTGAACCTGCCGCTGGTTTCGATCCGTTGTTTTCTTGGGGTTGCGGCGAGCATGTTCACGAACCTTTAATACAGTCCACCCTTATTACTACCGATGCGGATCTTAACTTTGTTAATGATCTTGCCACCTCTTACAAGTGTAGTACTGATGGCATGACCTGGACCTTCCATATTCGCGATGATGCGTATTTTACCGATGGAGAGCAACTAACTGCTCACGATGTGGCGTTTACTATCAACGGTATCAACAGCGCGGAAGCTTCAGAGGCAGACCTTTCTATGGTCAAAGAAGCGGTTGCAGTGGATGATTTTACGGTAGAACTCCATATGACTAAACCGTTTAATGCCTTGCTTTACACTTTGGCAGTTGTTGGCATTGTTCCAGAACACGCCTACGATGCAGCAACCTATGGTGCAAATCCCATTGGATCGGGTCGCTACAAATTAGAACAGTGGGATCAGGGTCAACAAGTAATTCTTACGGCAAATCCCGATTATTATGGTGAAGCTCCTAGCATGCAGCGCGTCATTGTGGTGTTCATGGAAGAAGACGCTTCTCTTGCGGCAGCGAATTCGGGTGAAGTAGATATTGCTTATACCGCAGCTACCATGACGGATTCGACACCCGATCAGTATGAGTTATTCACTTGTAAATCGGTTGATAGTCGTGGTATTTCATTTCCAACAGTGCCTGCGGGTGGCACTAAAAAAGACGGTGCGAACGAATATCCTCTTGGTAATGATGCTACTCAGGATTTGGCACTGCGTCGTGCTATAAACTACGCGGTCGATCGCGAAACCATGATTAACAATGTGCTTTCAGGCCACGGAACAGCAGCGTATAGCGTATCGGATGGAACTCCGTGGGCATCAGACGATATGAAGGTTGAAACAAATGCCGATTATGCCCGTACCTTGTTGGAACAGGGTGGCTGGATTGCGGGTGAAGATGGAATATTGGTAAAAGATGGACTTCGTGCAAGTTTTGATTTGTATTACAGCTCGAATGATTCGGTCCGTCAGGCACTTGCCGCAGAATTCAGTAACCAGATGGCAGAATTTGGTATTGAAGTGAACATCCATGGTGCTGGTTGGGATGAGCTATATCCTCGCGAATTCTCGGATCCTATTCTTTGGGGCTGGGGATCGAATAGTCCTACTGAAATGTACAATCTGCTCTATTCAAGCGGTGTGGGTAATTATGCCTCATATGAAAATGCAACAGTTGATGCGCACATGGATGCCGCGCTTGCTAAAACTGCGGTGGAAGATTCCTATGGTGAATGGAAATTGGCGCAGTGGGACGGCTCCGAAGGGGTAGCCCCGCAGGGTGCAGCAACCTGGGTATGGCTAGCCAATGTTGATCACCTGTATTTCAAGCGCAATGGTTTAAACGTTGCCGAACAAAAACCGCACCCCCATGGTCATGGGTGGTCGTTGGTAAACAATGTGGATACGTGGAGTTGGGAATAACATACCAGTTTGTAAAGCTTGTAAGGTAAAAACAACGTAGGCATTAACTCTAAAAAAAGACCCAAAAAGAAAACATATGGCGCAATTAATTGGACGCAACATAGTAAAGTTTGTACTGCTTATGGTGGCTATTAGCATAGTCACCTTCATTTTGGTTGGTATTTCACCTATTGATCCTGTTCAGGCAAATGTAGGGCAGGCTGCGTATGCAAGTATGAGCGAGGATCAACGTGCTCAACTTGCTAGTTATTGGGGTGCTAATACGCCGCTGTGGGAGCGTTATATAAACTGGGTAGGTGCTCTCTTACAGGGCGACATGGGTACTTCTTTGCGATTCAACGCCCCTGTTACCGAAGTGCTTGCAAATCGCTCATTAAATACTCTTGCTTTAATGGCTGCTGCTTGGGTACTCAGTGGAATTTTTGGCTTACTCATGGGCATTATTGCGGGTATTAAGCAGGGAACGCTTATTGATCGCATTATTAAAGGGTATTGCTTTGTATTAGCATCAACACCTACATTTTGGCTTGGCTTAATCGTTCTTATGGTTTTTGCGGTATGGTTGGGTTGGTTTCCCATTGGCTTTTCGGCTCCAATTGGCAAAAGTGCTGCCGATATAACTATTTTTGACTCAATTCACCATATGGTTTTGCCTGCATTAACGTTATCGGTTGTAGGGGTAGCGAACATCGCGCTTCATACGCGCGAAAAAACAATCGACATTATGGAAAGTGACTATATTCGTTTTGCCCAGGCGCGAGGGCTTTCTCGATTACAAGCAGCACGTAAGCATGGTTTGCGTAACTTGGCACTGCCGGCTATCTCGCTTCAATTTGCTTCCATATCAGAAATATTTGGCGGTTCTGTTTTAGTTGAACAGGTGTTTTCTTACCCGGGGCTCGGGCAGGCAGCGGTTACCGCTGGTATCGGAAGCGATGTGGCGCTTCTTGTGGGTATTACGTTGGTATCGGCCGCTATTGTGTTTGGCGGCAACATGATTGCCAACATCTTATATCGCATCATTGACCCTCGTATTAAGCGGGGAGGTGATGCCCTATGAAGATGGCCTCCAAAAAAGCTGCTGGTGAAACTACCGATGCCGTAGTTGCTTCTTCTTTCGCATCATCAGCGTCAAAAGTTTCCGCTGTTCTCAACGAACCGCTTACTGTTTTTCATACTCCACGCACACGACGCATTAATAATCGAAAACGAACTCGTACGATATGTGTCATATCGGCAGCTATTCTTGTGGCGGTTGCTGTGTTGGGATTGTTGGTAGGGCCTCTTGCAACGAGCAGCGACCTTTCAGCGGCACGTGAAGCCCCCAGTTTCTTACATCCTTTTGGGACTGATAATTTGGGACGCGATATGCTCATGCGTACTTTGGCCGGCCTTTCTACCAGTATTGGTATTGGTTTGTTGGCGGCAGTAGTTTCTTCGCTTATTGCTTTAGTGTTAGGCACTCTTGCTGCACTTGGCGGCAAAAAAATAGATACCTGCATTACGTGGTTGATTGACCTTATGTTGGGCATTCCACACATTGTATTGCTGCTACTTATTTCTTATGCGCTTGGCAAAGGATTTTGGGGGGTAGCTATTGGTGTTGCACTTACTCATTGGCCAAGTTTGTGCCGTGTTATTCGTGCTGAGGTATTGCAGGTGAAGCAAAGCTCGTATGTCGAAGTGGCAAAAGCGCTGGGTCGTGGGCCTGTGTATATTGCCATTCATCACGTACTTCCTGCGGTATTGCCGCAGTACTTGGTTGGTCTTATTTTGCTGTTCCCTCATGCTATTTTGCATGAGGCGGCTATTACCTTTTTGGGATTCGGCCTTCCTCCTGAAATGCCTGCAATTGGTATTATCTTAAGTGAATCGATGAACTATCTGTCTATTGGTATGTGGTGGCTTGCACTCTTTCCCGGTTTGGCGCTGCTTGCGGTAGTTCTGTTGTTTGATCAGGTGGGGCAAAGTCTTCGTCGTTTGCTGGATCCTGCTCGGGCACAGGAATAGGATATGGTGCCAATGAAGCTTTCGTATAACCTCCCACATAACAAAACTACGAACAACGTCTTTAGGAAATCTAAGGCTATTCGACAAGATTCTCCTGACAGCCATAATGCAATGATGCATACGCACGCCGAATTTCATCACGGACATTCCCATGCGGAAGTAAGTCATCATGCGGGTGGTCATCATTTGCTTCAGGTTCAAAATCTAAGCATTGGCTTCACTATGTATAAGGATACCGAACCTCCAAAAGCTGAATCTTCAAATACTGACTCGTCAAAAAAGTATTTTTCGGTCGAACAATATACCAGTCAGGTAATAGACCATTTAAGTTTGTCAGTCCATACAGGCGAAATTTTGGCAGTCGTAGGAGCTTCAGGATCAGGCAAGACGTTACTGGCGGATGCGATTTTGGGGCTTTATACCGTGAACGCTCATGTAAAGGGAACTATCTATTATGATGGCGTTTTGCAGGATGCAAAGAGTTTGTCGCAGTTGCGTGGTCGAAAAATTGCTTTTGTGCCGCAAAGTGTAAAGTCGCTTGATCCTCTAATGAAGGTGGGTAAGCAAATTGGCGGCAGCGCGCAGCGTCGTGCGGAATTGTTTGAGCGATACGGCCTATCGCGCGATGTGGAAGATCTCTATCCTTTTGAACTTTCGGGTGGCATGGCTCGTCGTGCTCTTTTATGTACAGCGTTAATGACGGACCCTCAATTAATAATTGCTGATGAACCTACCCCTGGTCTTGATTTGGAGTTGGCGGTAAAAGCAATGGAAGACTTTCGTGCCTTTGCTAATGAAGGTAAGGGAGTGCTGTTGATTACGCACGATATTGAACTTGCCTTGCGAGTTGCGGATCGTGTGGCGGTATTTAAAGACGGCACCGTAGTAGAAGAAACATCTGTTGCAAATTTCACATCGCCTGATTTATTGCAGCATCCTTTCAGTAAGGCACTTTGGTATGCCTTGCCCGAGCATGATTTCATCGTTAAAGGAGACGAATCATGAGTACGTTAGAGTTGCGAAACGTTTCCTTTTCGTACAATGCTTCCAGAAATACTACTAAAGGCAAGTTTTCGTACGGCGTGTCTAGGAAGGTCGCTGAAAATGCATCTTCGTACAATTTTCGGTTTTTGGTTTCTTCCTTCAATCTGGCGGTTGAATCGCATGAACGGGTGGCTTTGCATGCTCCTTCAGGTTTTGGAAAAACTACGATATGCCGTCTGCTGGCAGGCTATTTACAACCTCAAGCTGGTGAAGTCTTACTAGATGGAAAACCGCTTACTTTCTACCGTGGGTATACTAACCATAAAGTTAGCAATCAGCCTCAAAAGGCTACGTGTTATTCGTGCCCTTATGGAGACTTTTACGCAAGTGCACCTCGAAAGAGTACCCCTGGGATCTTCGGCAGTAGATCCTCCAATGTTTCAAGTGCTTCATTGTTAACTTCGCTGCCAGTGCAGATGATTTGGCAGCATCCTGAACAAACGCTCGACCCGCTGTTGCGTATACGTGATTCGTTGGAAGAGGCGGGCCCGCTTGATCAGGCTTTGCTAGAAAAATTGGGCATTAAGCAGAAATGGTTAAGTCGTTTTCCACGTGAACTTTCAGGAGGCGAACTTCAGCGTTGTTGTATAGCACGTGCCTTACGGGTGCATCCTAAGTTTCTTATTGCAGATGAAATTTCTACTATGTTGGATGCTATTACTCAGGTGCAGATTTGGGATTTCTTGCTTTCGTATTGCGAAGAAAACGAAGTGGGCTTAGTGTTGGTAACGCATTCGGAGGCGCTACAAAATCGTCTTGCAACGCGCGTGGTTAATCTTACTAATCTGTAGCAGTGTAATATGTGGGACGTGCGGCCATGTTCTTCATTAGTGGTTATCTTCTTCCTGTTGGACCATGTCGGCATAGCCTTTTAGTGCAGCAAAAGGCATAAATTGCCGTGCGCGATTATCATGAGGTTGCGCTTGATGTGTGCCATGTGCCTCTACTTTGCGCTCAATTGCTGAGAGAATGCTCATGCGATATTCGCGCTCTTGAGGGTCGGTTACTGAAAGAAGTTCCTGTTTTAATTCATTAGACAAAAACGAAGTTTTATAGGTGCTTTTACAGAGGTTACTTTCGGGTGAGTTTGATGTGTTGTAGCTTGAATGTTCACGACTAAATGATTGCGGTGTTTCTTTTTGCGAAGATCTATTAGGCACGATGACCTCCAATCTGATTATTGCGTTCACGTGCCGTTGCTTTTTCTTGGAGGCTTATGCCTTTTAGCATGGCATTTTTGCCGAATTTTTGACGTACGGCAATAATAGCTTCTTGGCGGCGGCGCTCTTTGTTTTCTGCTTCAATATCGTCAAATAGGGTTGTAGTGGCATATTTTTCAGGAAGAAGCCCACCAAATCCAATGCTGATGCGACGAATAGGTAGAGCAGAGCTTGCTGTTTCGTTAAAAAGTGCTTCGAAATGTTCTTTTAATATGCGCGCTGAATTGGTGAGGCGTCCTATTTTTCTGGTACCGCCTGTGTGGGCATAAAAACGCCTGTTGGTAGGCGGGGCGAGTGAGTTGTATGAGTTGTACGCAAGAGAATCTTCTGGATCGAAGCTTGCTTGCGTGGTATGAATTTTTGGATCCTTGGTATCTTCGCTGAGGGCTTCGGGATTTGTATGTGTACTTTCGGCATTTGTGATTGGATTTTTGGTATTTGCATGGGTAGTTTCGGCATTTGCGATTGGGTTTTCAGTGTTCGCGTTTGTCTTCGGACGTGCATATCCAATAGAAAGTGAAATACTTTCAGCTACCAACCCTTTTTGTACTAGCTCAAGCACGCTTGCATCAAGCATTTCATGCATAACCATGCGAGTTTCTTCTAGGGTGTAGTCGCAGGGAAGCACCTGACCGTTCATAAGTGAATGGCCTTCAGGAACGTAGGAGTGAATTTGGTCGATAGTGCACGGCTCTTGTCCCCAGGCGTGATCAATTAAAAATTCAGCATTGACACCAAATTCTTTGTAGAGCGTTTCTTCTTCCATGGCGCAGACACCTGCTAAGTCATAGACGCCATATTTTGCCAAACGCCTAGCAATGCCTGATCCAATATTCCAAATGTCAGTTATGGGCTGGTGAAACCAAACTTTTTGTTTGAAGGAGGTTTCATCTAGAATGCCGATGCCGTCATGGATGTGTTTGGCAGTAATGTCTAGTGCGACTTTCGCCAAGAAGAGATTGGTACCAACACCTACCGTGGCGCAAACTCCAACCTCGTCAAACACCGTTTTAGTAAGTGTTTTTGCAAAGGTAATGGCATCCATATGGTAGAGCGAAAGATAAGGTGTGGCATCAATGAAGCATTCGTCAATGGAGTACACGTGAATATCCTGCGGGCTAACGTAGCGTAAATAGAGCGAGTAGATATGAGTGGATACTTCCATGTAGTGCTTCATACGCGGCGGTGCTATGATGAAATCAGGGGATTTAACAATAGAATCGGGAATTTCAAATACGCGGCATCGTCCCGGCATACCAAGGGCTTTTAAGGCAGGGGATACGGCAAGGCAAATGGTGGTTTGACTGCGCTCGGGATCTGCTACCACAAGTTTAGTAGTGAAAGGATCCTTGCCACGATCAATGCATTCAACACTGGCATAGAACGACTTTAAGTCTATACACAGATAGCATTTCTCTGTGGGTCTTCGATCCACGGTGCGCTACTCCTTCTTTGTTTTCGGTTTTACTACTACTTGCCTGTCCGCGTGATGTTTGCTGGTTTGCTTCACAAACGCTTTCAATTGCGCTGTATTTACCTAGTATGTTCGCTTTTAAATATCGAACATATGTTCTACTATAGGGTAAGTATATCGTGCTTTGAAACGAATGCAACATGCGGAAGGATAGAAATACTAGAATGTCATTGCCAGATTCACATACTACGCGTCGTTATGTGGATGTGATTGCACGCTGGCGTGATGATGGGGTTATAACACCGCTTTCGGTGTGCTGGCCTGATGGGCGTACGTTTCAAATAGAGCAGGTAATAGGACAGCCTATCTCGAATTCATTTCCTGGTGAAGGGGTGCGAACATTGCGCTATACCGTGCAGATTGGTAATCACAGAACGCATCTGTATTTAGAGCAGGAAGCAACCGCTAAAGGTAGTACGGATAGGTGGTATGTGGAGGCATTGCCGTATCGTGCGCCTTGGTATTTCGGGCATTTTTATCGATAGGGTGTGCCATAAGTGGTACAAATATTTCGACACCTTCTGATGAATCAAAAAGAAAACGTTCTTTTTGGAGTCAGGTTGACCTTATTGTTTTGACTTGTCAGTGTGCTTTTGTTGTTGAAATAAAGAACTGGAATGCTTTTGCATATAGATGCAGAAATGGGAGAAATCTATGATTGCAAACAGGCAGTTACGACAAAGAAACTATCAGAGTGCTTTATGCCTTGATTCGGCTTGTTGTTGATAATAACGACCATGAAGTTACTCTGTAGACCGTATGGGACTTGTATAACTTAATGGATGATGAAGAGCTGAAAAAGTTTGTTAGCATCGTATCTAATCGCATCAATTTAAAAGGTTGGCGGAAGAGGAAATAAAACTAGTAGGGTTCGAGCTTGTGAACTGTTGGGAATTGAGAAAGTTCAAATTCATTAACTTCTCTGACTGTTTTGCCAAGGTACCAAGATTCAGGGTAGCGAACATTGGTTGTGTTAATACCAAATACTGGTTCAAAATGAGGACTTGTACCCCCCCATCTAAGTTGATGATGTGGAGAGTGAATGCATGGTGGCCAATCGAAAAGACATCTTGTGACGTGCAATTCTTTGGCCATTCATCGAGCGTGATGAGGGTTATTTCTCTTTCGGCCACATGCAAAAGTGGAGACCTAGAGAATCTAACCTTTGATAGCAGGGGCTGAAAGGCTACTTTTATTTAATTCAGACAGCATCAAGATATGGCTTGGCAGTATATTCTCTTTAATTTTGTTCTGAAGGATAACTAAAACAGATAAACGAAATTCTTATAATTTGCCCTCTGCAATATTTTCACCAAGAGCACCCATCATCATTGCCTGAGAGTAATCAAAATGGACTTTTCCATCTTTTTTGGTTACATAAAAAGGCATTAAAAACCCTCCGTGCCCTTCATAGTCAGACACAGAAAAAATGAACGCCTTTTCCGTTTCGAACCAACTATCATATTTTTCTTTAAATGATTCATGTGCATCTTCGGCGATCTTTTTTGCTTCTTCAAAAGTAATCATTTATATCACCTTTATCTTATACTCTTTTACATGATCAGAAATTCTGGGACTATTGGTTCTTCGAATGGGTACTGAACCTTGCTTTGTGCCATCTAGTATTGTTTTCCTTGATGAATCTAATGTTGGTCTAGGCATCCATGAATGAATTATATTCTCAATATTTTCGATATGTTTGGATCAGTAATATTGGACAATTACACATTTTTTATTACAAGACCGAAAGGATGCATAAACAATGACTCACTGGTCTAAAGATGGATTGGAAGCAATGGAATTTGCTCCTCTAATCCAAAAGGATTATGAGGTAATAGAAGCTGCTCGAAGGGCGATACAGGCAAATTACGATAAAGAAAACTACAATCACACGGTAGGAGCAGCCGTGTTATGTAAAAGTGGCAAAATATATACTGGTGTGAACGTTTATTCCTTACATGGTGCTTGCGCAGAGCAGGTGGCAATTGGGGCAGCTATCACGAATGGCGAACGACAGTTTGAGGTAATCGTGGCAGTTCGGGGTGAAAATGGAGAGGAAATCATCCCACCATGTGGGAATTGTCGACAAATCTTGTATGATTACATGCCGGAATGCGAAGTCATCCTTATTGCAAATAGCGAAAAAATTAAAGTCAAAGCAGAAGCACTGCTTCCTTTTTCCTACAGTGTAGAAAATTAAAATAAAAACTACTACATAGTTGACGGCTGATACCCAAATTTAAAATTTAACCTCTGCTGCCTGGTTGGTTACGATCGCTATAATAAAATTTCTTAGACAGAATAAATTGTTTAACTAATGCAGAAATGCTGAAGGAGCCGGGGTAAGAGGGTGCCATGGGCGGAACATTCATGCTTGCCTTGCCTATCATTGGGGCGATGGCTCTCGCAACGTTTGTGGCAGTAGCTTTTGCGGCAGTACTTTTCGTTGCCGCCACGGTTGTGAGTATTGTGTTTGCTTTGGGTACCAAAAAGCGGCGCATTCAAGGAAAGAAACTCAAAGGCCTCCTTGCAATTCCTATTGTTTTCTATATGGCAAGTGTGCCCGTGCTAGTGTGGTTTTCTCTTTGCATTGCCTATCCCATCATTGATTCTGAACTGACTATCCGTTATGACGATTGTTCGAAGGCGGTTGTTTCGCATGATCCGGGTGAACTGCGAAAATGCCTTCAAAATCTTACCGATCCTTTGCCGGTAAAAGGGGAGGAATCTTGGGAAGAATTGCTTGTGCTGTCTGTTCAGTATGGGGATGAAGATTGCGTGCGTATCGTATTTGATGGGGCGAAGACTCAAGGGGTGCCCCTTGACGCAAATGCACCCCTCCCAAGTTACGATTCCGATGGCCAGGTAAGCGAAGTGGAACCGCCGCTTTTGATGGCGCTGGGTTTTTCTTACGATTCTCCTGATATGATTCGTACTTTGCTGGATGAAGGGGCAGATCCTAACGTTGTTGTTTCTGTCAACGATGGCATTGAATCTCCTGAGCTTTCCGAAGGGGAAACACCGTTGCATCTGGCGTGTCGTGGTGTAGCGGGTATTTTGGTTTACACAGACAGCAACGACCGGGACGCTCTTCAAGTTCTTGAAGAAACTGATGAAGTGGTGGATTTGTTGCTTGCGTATGGTGCTGATCCTTCTGCTAAGGATGCGCAGGGAAAGACACCGTGGGATAATTACACTGCATTGGTTGAACGTTTTATACAGAATGGCGATCTAAGCAGTGAGGATGCTTCACGAATTCTTAAAGAACGTGCGGATATTTTGAACAAATAAGAGCAAAAAGAAATACTTTTCGGAAGCAATTTCTATTTAAGAAGAAAGACGCCAATCTTTACAAACATCTACCCAACTGCAGTAATGGGAATAACGCTCTAATTCTTCTAAGGAGAGTTCAATGGCGCTATTACTGCTACCGCATGCGGGAAACACCGTTTCGAATCGTTTAAGCGATTCATCGAGATAAACCTGAACATTATCATTTACTGCAAAAGGGCACACGCCACCCACGGCATGACCAATTAATGTTTCGGCATCATCAGCTGAAAGCATTTTAGCCTTTGTGCCGAATTGAGTTTTGTACTTTTTGTTGTCAATACGGGCATCTCCTGCAGCAACTACCAATATTGGTAAACCGTCAACCATAAAAGAAAGACTTTTCGCAATGCGACACGCCTCGCAACCAGCTGCCTGTGCTGCAAGTTCCACCGTAGCGCTTGAAACTTCAAATTCCATAATTCGGTCTTCAATCCCAAATTGCTTAAAATAGTTCTTAACTTTTTCTATTGCCATGGGTATTTCCTTGATGCTCTTTGTTCATTGTCTTTCTTGGTATGTAGCGGATTCGTCAACGGCTGGATACTGAGGACTGATTAGCCTTGTTGATGTGGATAGTTAGTTCCAGTTGCTAGGACTGCTGGCGTTAATGACATCACCTAAGCCAGCTAGCCAGCTAGCCAATTAGGCTTTAGCTCGATGTAATAATTTCGATTCTCCGCGAGAAAGATACAAAAACGGGGTATCGCACAAAGCCAAGAAAATTTCAATTGCGCAGGTAGAGCAGGCAATAGCAAGGATTTGTTCCATGGAATAAATGCCGCCAAATGCTAACAGCACGAATAAGAAATTCTCAACACAATTACAGGTAATAGTGGTTACGTTATTGCACAGCCATAAATACTTTCCGTTGGTTAATTCGCGGATTTTTGCGTATAAAGAAACATTAAGCCAGTTTGCCAAAATGCACATTGCAACCGAAGCAACGCTGGTTCGAAGATTAAGAGCAAATAAAAGTGCCATTGCATCATGGGAAACATCGGTAGCGCTTGGAGTATAGAGCAAGCTAATTTGAGTGCAAATCATGAATACCAACACGCCGCCTAGTCCCACAAGAATTCCCTTATGGGCAGCTTGTCTGCCGTAATTTTCATTGAGCATATCGCCAGCAAGGAACGTGGAGGCAAACATAATATTGCCAAGTGTGGCATCGATTCCAAAAAGATCAACCGTTTTTACTACGGTTAAATTTGCGAGAATCATCGCAATGGCAATCCAGGCAATAAGGCCAGCTTTCCCAAATATCTTCTTAGCTGCAACTACACATCCAAACGTCAAAATTATCTCTAAGAAAAAGAGTAATTCATTCATGGGTGGCACCCCCTAGTTTTGGACGGGTAGGGTCTCGAACCGTGCAAGTTTTGCGACCGCTTCAAACTTATTTTGGCTAAAAAGAATTATGTGCTTTACGGAAAACGATAGAGACACCTAGATCAAGATACCTAGTAAATCTACCGGTTTCCCAAAAGCGATTACTAACCTTTTTATCACCTTCTATAGCTTGTAGTATGGCACATTTTTTATAAAAAGAAAGAACTTGTTCAAAAGGTGTTAAGCGAAGGATTTAAACCAGTTCATTTACTGTTTTTGTTAGGCATAGCTATGCAAAGAAATCATTTTCGAATATCACATTATTAAGTTTTGCAAAGATCGCTTTTACTTCTTCGTTGCTTACCTCTTCATTTCTGTTGAAGTGGCGAATTACCTCTATACAAGTATTACCTAACATTTCGATATCTTCTTTTGAAAGCGTATTGCCTTCAGATAGAGTAGTTACCATATCTTCAATGTCTACAAGGTAATTCCAAAGGGTAATATTGCCTTTACTTTCAGGATTTTCGCTCATCATATAACGCGCTTCATTACTAAGCGCTTCTAAATCTTGCAAAACTTCGTTTGCCGTTTTCATGATAGCGGCGTCATTGCCAGAAAAAGACAAGGCTACTGTTTTTGGATTAGAGAGTGATTTCTTTGCTTTGTTTGCCATAAAAGTCCTTTGCGCTTGTATTATTCGGAGCCTTACTACAGATATTTGTTGTTTTATCCAAACGTTTTCTCTAGCGATTAGTGTAGTTTAAAAGGTGCGGTTTTTATAAAAACCAACTAAAGTTATTCTTTTGAGATGTCGAGACTATCAAGTAATAATGCCTTTATTTTGATCAAGGCTTCGTTATCTTAATCAAGGCTGTGGAATAACTTCTACGAACAGCGAATAGATGAAAAAACCTAATAGATCGAAGTAACGGACAGATTGAACTAATAAACAAACTAAAGAAGCTGAGGGAGAGCTACATGGATCGAATTACGCAGCGCACGAGCCAAGATAAAGTAACAATTGCTTCTACCGAGCAAGAAGCTTTTGCGAAGCTTGCAAGTTACGAAGATGCGCATGAAGTAGTGCTGAAAGAATACGACCGAGTAAGCGAACAAATTAACCAGGCAAAAGCGCAAGGACGTATGCGCGGTGTTACCGCAAATCAGCTAATTGCTCAGAAAATGTCTCTTCAAAATGTCCTGTCTTATTTCAAGCGTTTTGGCGTAAACGATTAGGTGCCTGTTTAAGGCATTGACTCTATAGCTAAACAAACTAAACGCCTGAAGAAAGCTAGCCTAAATTAGCTAGTGCTAGCCATTAATAAGCAAGGGCAAGATACAACATATAAGCAGCGTGAAAACAAAGGTGGCAATAAGGCGTTTTGCTTCAATGGAAGCAGAAGCGAAGCGGTTAACCAGGGCGATTTTGTTTTGACGTGGAGCCATTTTGGTTACCTCCTTACGTAGAACCTACGTGTGAAAAATAGTTAACGGATACTTGTATTCGAAGCGTCCGTTTTCACGTTTTCACCTGTACGTTTCTAACGAATTTTCTTAGCTTCGATTTTTGCCATCACTGTTTTTAATCCTTTTTTAGGGCGATTGCAATATAAATTTGCTAAACATTGCAATTCTTTCTTTATAAGTAAGATACGTTTTAAGAATAAGTAGTTATACCTCGATATAATCCCAGGTGAATATCAAACATTCAGAACTTTGCCGCAAGTTCTTCATATGATGGTGCTAGACTAACCAATTCAAATTAAGATGCACTATCGGTCTGTATGAGTGCGTGTTGGAATTGCGCGAATTTAGTTATGCGTAATTAGGCCAGAAAGAAGGAATTGCTATGAATGTTGTTTTGAAACTGCTTGGCGGAATTGCAGCACTTTTGGCAATTTTTGCGTGCGTAATTGTGTTGTTTACCTTTACGCCTCTTTCTTCTACACCAATTGGGCAGTCGGTTCATGGGATGCTGGGCTTTGGCACTAACGCTGCAACTAATGCTGCTCTTGATGCGTCTGGTATAAAATCGAAGGCTGAAGACGCGCTTTACAGCAATGCGGCTGATATTGCCGCGCAAACAGGCATGTCTGAAGATCAGGTAAATCAGGCTATTGATAGCTTGGATATTAACAGCTGGTCGGTAACTTCTCTTCCTTCTGGAGTAAAAGAGACTGGATCGCAGAACGTAAGCTATGGGGGAGTATCGGCAGAAGTTACCACCTACGATGATCCGTCCTATATATCCGTTACTGCAGAAGGGCAAACGTTTACCCTTGAAGTTCCTGAAAGCGCTCAAGAATATATGTCGTTGCTTGAATACGTGGGATAGAGGGCAGTTTTACTAGCGAAGTGTTGTTTGCTGTACTTGGTTTGTCTTGTTAGTACTTACCAAAAGCAGAAGTTTTAGCATTTACTAGCCTTGCTGTGGCTGTGTTGTGATCCTTCTGTGGGCAAGGACTTCACTTAGCGAGCGATTTGTAAAGCCTATGGTTTCGTATCACAAAGTAGAGTGCTGCTACTATACCAAGCATATAAGCGGGTTGAGCGCTTATGGTAAAAGATGCAATGCTTGCTGCGCAAGGAAGCGTAATCCCGATGATTAAAGCGAACAAATACCAACGACGATATTTTGTTGATACCTCATTTTTTGGGGATTCCGCAAATGCTTCAGCATAAGATTCGCAAAGTGCTCCATGAAACCCAAGTGCAGCGCACAAAGGAATAAGCAGAATAAGAAGAGTGCTATAGGTACCTAAAAAATCTGGGTCTTGATAACTTCCAATAGCGTACAAAATGCAGACAGCAATAAGTCCGCCTAAGAAATACTGCTTTTGTTTTCGGGCGCGAATTTTTAGTTCGCCTCCGGGGTGAAGTTCAAATTTGTAAGCCATAATGAAAATCCTTTGCGTGGGCTTGAGTAAGAGTGTTTGCTCATGGTCCGTTTCTGTTGAAGCAAAGCTTATGTATTAAGCGTTATGCGTTTTGATGCGTGTCAAGTGTTGCTTAGGTGTGCAATGCGTTTTGTGTGCTGTAAAGCTTTGGTTATACGCGAGCGCATGTGGCGGTCATACGTGCAATGTCTTTTCCTAGATCGTCTGTTATTTCTACTGTGAAAAAGGCGAGTCGACTTCCAGCTTTGTCGCAGCGAGCAGTTGCAATAAGCTTGGTTCCTTTGCTTGGGCGGAAGAAATCAATGGAGTGAGTGACAGAAACGGCTGCCCTACATTTCCGGCAATAGCAAGGGCAAAATCAGCTAAGGTAAAAATGGCTCCGCCCATAACATTGCCCATACCGTTTCGATGTATGGTTTCTATAGGCATTTCGCAAACAGCATAACCTTTTTTGCCTTCAATAATTCGGCAATGAGCTGCATGGGTAGCGAATTGGTCTTTGTAAAACTCCGCTTCAAGCTGTTCAAGTGTGGGATTTTCGGGAACCATTTGAAATCCTTTCCTATTCAGCAGGATATATAATTCCAACTCAGTATTATAAAACCCTGCAAAACCCTGCAAAGCAACCTTTGATAGTTGCAGCAAATAAGTGTTTTCGTCTTTACCGCCAAAATAAGACAAGAAAAGTAACGAATAGTCAAAAAGTGTTGCAAAATTACCTTCACTCAATTATGTTACTTTCATAGTAACATTTATGTTTTAGGAGGTCATTGCCATGATTGCTCAAAAAACATCAAAGCAAACCCCCTTCAGAAATGTGGTACTGCTTTGTTTAACGGTTTTGCTGTCTTTTGGAGTAGTTCTATTTCTTGCTGGATGCAACAACAATAGCGATGAGCAGCGTATTGCTGAGCTTGAAGCAGAAGTGGAACGTCTGCAAAACGAGCAGGATGTATCTGACGCAACAACCGATGATAAGGCTGCGAGCGATGAATCTCAAAAGCAGGATCAAGCTACTCAGGACAAAACAACCTATAACAATGCTACGGTACAGGAATTTAGCGATCGTGCCGATGATTTAATTTCTCGTGCAGAAGCAGCTGAAGTTCCCAAGGATAGGGATGCACGAATTGATAGTTATTTCGAGTTTGATAGCGAATTTAATGCTCTTGAGCTTGAGATGGATACCTACGAAGACCAACAAGAAGGGGAATACCGTTCCGGATCGTTATCGTGGGACGACTATCGTTCTCTTGAGCTTCAGTTAGAACAAATTGAAGAACGTCTTGATACCGCGCAAGATAAATTAGAAACTCGTTTTGGAGTAGATGACTAACGAATAGAAACAATACGGCAATAATGAGTAATTTTCACGGGGCTTGTTGTAAGGACGAGCCCCGTATTTCTACGCATCTCTATTTTCTGCGCGATCACTTTTGTGTGAGCGTTGTTTTTTAGGGTAGTTCCCGAAAAAGTAAGGCCACTTAAAATATTTTCACCGCAGCGAACTGGGCTACTTTAGTAAGGTAAAGCATCATAACCTTCTTTGAGTGGATTGGAGCGCTACAAATGAAGAACTACTTTGATCTTACAGGACGTGTTGCTATTGTTACGGGTTGCTCTGGTGGGCTTGGTGTACAGATGGCAAAGGCGTTAGCCAGTCAGGGATGTACCATTGTTCCTATTGCTCGTCGTCAAGAGAAAATCGAAGAAGTAGCGAAGCAGCTTAATGAAGAATTTGGTGTAGATACCTACCCTATTCGTTGTGATATTACCGATACCGAAATGGTTAACGAAACCGTAGCGAAGGTTATGGAAAAGTATGGTCGTATCGATATTTTAGTTAACAATGCTGGTACTGGCGCTGTTGCTCCTGCAGAAGATATTACCGATGAACAGTTTGCAGGAGAAATGGATATCGATTTGTTTGGTACCTTCAAGGTTGCTCGTGCGGTAGCTAAGCAAGCAATGATTCCTGCTGGTTATGGCCGTATTATTAATATTGCCTCTATGTATGGTTTGGTGGGCAATAAAGTTGCTGGTTCTGCACCTTATCATGCCGCAAAGGGTGGTGTGGTAAATCTAACTCGTGCCTTAGCAGCAGAATGGTCCGCAAAGGGTATTAATGTAAATGCAATTTGCCCTGGTTATTTCTATACACCTCTTACTAAAGAAACCTTAGATAGTGACTTCTTCCAGGCGAATGCGCGAACCATGATTCCAGCAGAGCGTTATGGCGAAGAAGGCGAACTTGATACTGCAGTATTATTCTTGTCGTCTCCTGCTTCTTCGTATGTAACGGGCATTATGGTTCCTGTTGATGGTGGCTATACCTGCATGTAATCTTTATTGTTCGGAGATTGCTGCAGTTAAGTTAGCGATTAGTTTCCTTTTTGTAAAAAGCTTGAGTCTTATCAAGTGTTCCTGTTTAAGGAAAAGTGCACTCCATTACACTAAAGGAGTGCACTTTTGTATAGAGGGTGTAAAGGTGCATCTTTTACATAAAGAACAGGCACTAGGGGATAAGGTCGGGTTACTAATGGAAACTGCTGCTCGTGCATTAGCTAAAGAACTGGTCAATCGAAGGGAATCGATCAATCGCGAATTAGCGCGCAATGGTGTTCGTTTTGGAATTTATCATGACGGAGAATACCATGACCGATTATTCCCCTATGACCCTATTCCTCGCATAATCGCTTCGGATGAATATGACGAATTGGAACGTGGTCTTAAGCAGCGCGTCAATGCCCTTAACGCTTTTCTACGTGATATCTATTCCGATAAAAACATTATTCATGATGGAGTAATCCCCGAAGAGTTTGTTTACACCTCTGCAGGGTACCTTCCTCAGGTAAATGGAGTAACACCGCCTGGCGGAGTTTTTGCTCATATTGCTGGTGAAGATTTAGTTCAAGGTGAAGATGGTCGCTGGTGGGTGCTAGAAGATAATCTTCGTATTCCATCAGGAGCAAGCTATCCTTTGTTTGTTCGAGACATAGAACGTCGTGCCGATCCAAAATTGTTTCGCGATGTGAGCTTAAGAGACAATCGCGACTATCCGCGTCTTTTGCGTAAAACTATGGATTTTGTTTCCACTGAAGGGATTGCCGTAGTGCTCAGTCCGGGGCGCTTCAACTCTGCGTTTTTTGAGCACGCTTATCTTGCCGAAAAAACAGGGGCAGAGTTGGTGTTCCCTGAAGATCTTGAAGTTTTAGACAATAAAGTATATTTGCGAGACTATTCAGGATGCCACCATCGTGTTGGTGTGGTGTATCGACGCTTGTCAGACGAATATTTGGATCCATTTGCATTTAATCCTGATTCAGTGATTGGGGTACCAGGCATTTTAGGGGCATACCGTGCTGGAAATGTTGCCATCGTGAATGCTTTAGGTAATGGAGTAGCAGACGACAAGGCTGTCTATTATTTTGTTCCAAAAATGGTCGAATACTATTTGAACGAAAAGCCTATTCTACAAAACGCTCCAACATATATGCCTCTTTTTGAGAAAGATAGAAAAGAAGTGCTAAGCCGTCTTGGCGAATTGGTCATCAAAGATGTAGCAGAAGCGGGCGGTTACGGGGTCGTGTTTGGTTCTAGCTTGGACAAGATGCAGCGTGAAGAACTTGCTGATCGAATTAAGGCTGATCCTCGTCGATTTATTGCCCAAGAGGTTATTCATTTTCGGGATATTGATGTTATCGATGAAAAAACAGGAGAAGTTTCTCCTCGAAAATGCGATTTACGCGCTTTTGTTCTCACGGGGCAAAACACCCATGTATGGTATTCGGGTCTAACCCGTTATTCTTCAGTGCCTGGAGAAATGATTGTGAATTCTTCTCAAGGTGGAGGATTTAAGGATACGTGGGTACTTGCATCCGATGAATTTCAGCAAAAAGCTGCTCTTACGCGTGAACGTGTGCGAACGGAAATTGGGCGTAAAAACTACAGGAGCTTGGCTCATGTCACTGCTTCGAAGGCAGAAAACTTATTTTGGTTGGGAAGATATACCGAGCGGGTATTTACCACTTTGAGCGCATTTTTCCCTTTTTACGATCGGGTTATGGATACCGATATTGATGCTTTCCGACCTTTTGCTCGCGCACTCGATTTACCTGAAGACTTCGAAGATTTCGATGCGTTTATTCAGAACTTTCTATACGACAAAACCAATCGCGATTCGGTTCGCAGTGCCATTATTTCTGCATTTTATAACGCTGTAATTCTCCGTCCAGAATTAGGATCTCGTCTGCTTCAATACATTGAACTTGCTTTAAGTGCTATTGCGGACGCGGCACATCATGCGAATGCGGCAGAAGATGTATATGATCTTCGCGATATTACCGACGATATGCTCGCATTTTGGGGTGGAGTAGAAAACTCTTCGGTAGAACCAACCATGAAATCGTTTTTGTTCTTAGGTAAGTATCTGGAGCGTATTGATCTGTACACACGCTTTCGATTCAGTGATGAAGTTTTACGTCCGCCCATGAGAAAACTAACGACGTATGTACGCTCACTTGATGATCTTCCCCTGCCGCAGTGCTTTGCCGACAGCTCCCATTGGCTTATCGGTCAATTACCCTGCCGAGGATATGAAAAGCGAGCCGAAGAACTAGCTGAACTAATCAGTGATTTCGATGATCGCGTCGTTGCGTTTGACCCAGATGCGGGGTTCTTGCTGAATTCAATGGACATGGATGCCGCTCGCCCATAAAGTGTGCCTGAAAAAATCTTCCCGAGAGGCAAGTCTAAACCAAGGTAAGGTTTTGGCCTTAAAGTAGTGGTAAGATTGTTCGTCAGCATTGAACGAATAGGGAGAGTGGTATGAAAAAGCTTGAATTTGATTATCAAATGAAGCTTACCTTCAGCCATC
>OCHV01000136.1_pt1 | contig 75706 bp, 62 predicted proteins | sample 1538461 | NCBI WGS metagenome assembly OCHV01 (sample SAMN04571692, study PRJEB22368) | human gut metagenome | biome: human gut; material: stool | host: Homo sapiens | place: Luxembourg | collected 2012-08-03 | reverse complement strand
AAAAATCGGTTGCCCCCAAATCGTAGGACCCCTTCATAGAATTCGCAACCAAAGGAAAAGCCCCTTGCGATGCCTGGCCCCACGTTACAGTACAGCCACCGTAGGCATTAAGCGCAGGTGACGTATATAATCCTGGCACCACGTTTCGGTATTCATACCCTGTTGCAAGAATAGATTTGCTACCATACGTTTCTTTAATTCGGGTAACTTCGGAAGCAACAATGTCTAACGCTTCATCCCAGCTGATACGCTCCCATTCATCCACACCACGAAGGTGTTTGTCACCACCGCCAACCCGCCAATGCTTACGCTTGAGGGGATATTTCAAGCGATCCAGAGAAGATAACGCATGACGCAAAGAGCGACCTCTGGCACATCCTCTCTGTTGGGGAAAGTCCGGAGAATCAGCGTGAAGCGAATCGGTGTCTTGATAAAGCACTTTACCATCACACACATACGAACGATTAACACAGCGTCCTCCACATGCAAAAAAGCAGGAATGCGTTACCCACTTGCAAGACGCATTCGCATCATTAGATAGTTCTTTTGGCATAGCAACCCCTGCCCTATACCGATCCCCTCGACGAAGTAAAGTTCTTCAGTCATACCCAAAACACAGTGCACAGCTCTAAAGCAATGAACAATTCTTTCTCAAGGCGTATACGAACGGCATATACAAACACACTTCATTATCGTATGTACCTATAACTAGAGTATAGAATTTAAAGCATAGGTTTTGCCCGCAAACATCTATCTCTCTTTTTGTTTCTCCCTTCTCAAAACTTCTTTAAAAGGAATACCTTAACGACATTTGAACTGCCATATTCGACCGAGCGCACAATATCTCGTAGCCTAAAACACTTAGCTGCGCTACAAATAGAATAGACGAAAGGATTGCTTCCCATCCCGAACTAAGGAGGCATCTATGCCGAAGTTATTATTCGGCTCGTCCGCATTCGCTGCGAACGCAGCCGCTTTATTTTCCAACTGCCCGGCAGCTCTGCAAACACGCACTCTTACCAAGCGTCTTGCAGGCCTCTACTTTCATGCATTTCTTACCTTAACGGCTAGAAATACGCACTCAACACCACTCCATTCAAGCGCCTTATACAAATCAAAGCGTTTCTACGAACGCTTCACCGTATATCTTTAACGTCTTTCTCTCTGCTTAAGATGCTCGCCTTGAAAGGAGTCTCATGAAAACGGTTTGTTTGTCTGATACTTCTAAAGAAGAAAAAGACTTCGTAAAGAAAATTTGTACCCAAGCACACGTTAACTTACACGACTGTTACCAATGCGGTAAATGTTCCGCTGGTTGCCCCATGGCTGAAGCAATGGATATTCCTCCGCAGCAAATCATGCGATTACTGCAGATGGGAAAAGTCAATCAAGTATTTGAAGCGGAATCCCCTTGGATCTGCGCCCAATGCAACACCTGTTCTGAACGTTGCCCTCAAAAAGTGGACACCGCTGCCGTTATGCGGGAAGTTCGCAGAGCATCCCACGAAACAGGTCATCACAAGCTTCATGACAGCAATGTGTTTGAAACGTTATTTATTAATGGCATCAAAAGCAAAGGGAAATCTAACGAGCAGTACCTTGCTGCAAAATACAACATGGCCTCGGGTCACTTTATGCAAGATGCTTTTAACGCTCCTAAGATGTTCCAAAAAAATATGATTGGCATGCAAATGCAACAAAGCGAAAACCCCGAGGTTGTTGCTGCTCTTGTTAAAAAATGTCAAGAAGAAAAACCTTATGAACATATGTCCTCTCCCCAAGGAGGTGAACAGTAATGGCTAAAGCTTTTTCCTTCTTTCCGGGCTGTTCTTTTCATTCCACCGGTATTTCCTACGCTGAATCAACCCGGTATGTCGCAGGGTGCCTTGATATAGAACTCTACGAAATAAAAGACTGGAACTGTTGCGGCGCAAGCGCTGCTCCAACCGTTAACGACGACTTAATGTATGCACTACCAACCCGCAATCTTGCCCTAAGCGAAGACCAGCATCCTTACCTTCAGGTGCTTACTCCCTGCACGGGATGCTATGCAGCACTGAAACGCGCCGAAATAAAAACGAAGCAAGATGCCAGTTATCGCACCCATATAAACAACCTTATTGAAATGAACTATCGCGGTACAGCAGAAGTAACTAATTTGCTTGATGCCCTTACTACGCCAGAAATAATTAGCGATATTGCTAATCACCTAAAACTCCACCTCGGAGGACTTAAGGTTGCTTGTTATTATGGCTGCGGACAAACTCGCCCCACAGAAATAACCAAAGCGGCCAACGCGGAAAATCCTTTGCATATGGAAGCACTTTTAAATGCTGCTGGGGCCCATTGTATTGATTGGCACTTCAAAACGGAATGCTGCGGTGCATCTAATCACGTCATCCGTCCCAAGGCAGCACGAAATGCTGCTGAACGTATTTTTCATAACGCACAGAAAAATGGAGCAGATTGCATTGTGACTGCTTGTCCTTTGTGCTGGATGAATTTAGACATGCGCGAAGAAAAAATAAATCAGGAGCACAAAACCAACTACCATATGCCCGTTTACTTCTTTACGGAGCTGTTAGCCATGGCAATGGGTGCTACCGCAGAACAGGCAGGCATAACCCGCCACTTTGTTCCCGCCACAGAACTTATAACCAATGCGCTGAGCACTATTCCCAAAGAGCCCGAAGAACCAGAAGAGGACGAGCGAGCACGCAGAATTCGCGAGGCAAAAGAGCGCAAAGCAGCACAAGCAAATGTGCAAAATAGCACTTCACAAACCAATACCCAAGACAACACATCACCGAAAGTAGCGCAAACCGCTACCGAAACTACTACCGCTAAGGGGGCGGAATAAATGAGCAGAATAGGCGTATTTGTTTGCCAATGCGGAACCAACATTGCAGGCGTGGTTAACACACAAGAAGTGGCAGATTACGCATGGACTTTACCTCATGTAGTTCATGTTGAAAACAACAAGTACACATGTTCAGACCCTAATCAAAGTCAAATCAAACAGGCAATTGAAGAACATAATCTTGACCGTATTGTAGTTGCTGCTTGTTCGCCTGCCATGCACGAGCTTACCTGGCAAAAGCTTCTGTCTCAAACCTCCGTCAACCCCTATATGCTCGAAGTGGCCAACATTCGCGAGCAATGTTCATGGGTACATACCGATAAAGACGAAGCAACGCGAAAAGCTAAAGATTTACTAAAGATGGCCGTTGCTAAAGTGGAACGAGCAAAGCCGCTTCACACGCAACAAATTCCTATTACCAAACGTGCCCTTATCGTAGGGGGCGGCATTGCAGGCATGCAAGCTGCACTCGATATTGCTGATGCAGGCTATCAGGTAACTATTGTTGAGCGCAAGCCAACCATTGGCGGCAAAATGCCCAAGATTGATAAAACCTTCCCTACTTTGGACTGCGCCGCCTGCATTTGTACGCCCAAAATGTCTGAGGTAGGAAATCACCCCAACATCACTATTAAAATTCTTTCCGAAGTTGAAAAAGTGGATGGCTACGTGGGCAATTTCCAGGTAACTATTCGCGAAAAAGCAAAGTACATTGACCACAACTTATGTACCGGATGTGGTATGTGCACCACCAAATGCCCCGAAAAGAAAATTCCTAACGAATTCAATGAAAACATGGGCTATCACACAGCAATTTATAAAACGTTTGAACAGGCAGTGCCCTCAAAGCCCATCATCGACGATAAGCATTGTCGAAAACTAACCCAGGGCAAATGTGGCGTGTGCGCAAAGGTTTGTCCAACAGGGGCTATTAACTACCTTGATGAAGACAAGGTAACCACTGAAACCTATGGTGCCGTTATTTTGGCTACCGGATATGATCTTATCCGTTGGCAAGATATTTACCCCGAATACGGCGGTGGAGCATATCCCGATGTTATTGATGGATTAAGTTTCGAGCGTTTAGTTAACGCTTCTGGTCCAACCGAAGGACACATTCTTCGTCCTTCCGATGGCAAAGAACCTAAAACGCTTGTCATTGTAAAGTGCGTAGGGAGTCGTGACCCCCATAAAGGCAAAGCATACTGTTCGCGTGCATGCTGCATGTATGGAGCTAAGCATGCCCACCAGTTCTTAGATAAAGTACCTAATGGCAATTGCTACATTTTTTATATGGACGTTCGCACGCCCGGACGCCGCTACGACGAATTCTATATGCAGGCAAAAAATGATGGTGCCTTGTATATACGAGGACGCGTAAGCAAAATTTATCAGGAAGACAACCATTTAGTTGTTATGGGTGCCGATACCTTATCGGGTGAAAACGTAACCGTAAATGCTGATATGGTAGTGCTTGAAACCGCTATGGAAGCATCTCCTGGAGCGAAAGAAACCGCCATGATGTTTGGGGTTCAGTGCGACCAGGATAACTGGATTACTGAAGCGCATCCAAAACTTCGCCCAGTTGAAACTGCTTCTCGTGGTATCTTCCTTGCAGGTGTTGCCCAAGGACCCAAAGATATTCCTGACACCGTTGCGCAAGCAGGTGCAGCGGCGGCAAAGGTCATTATCATGTTTGCGCATGATTCACTTGAATCAAATCCGCAAATTAGCAAGGTGGATATTTCAAAATGCTCAGGATGCGGTACCTGCATTAGCATCTGTCCTTATGGCGCTTTAAGCCTTGTTGAAAAGAATCTTCGTGAAAATTCAGTCAAGGTAACACGCACCGTCTGTGAAGTAAATTCCGCCCTCTGTCAGGGCTGCGGAGCTTGTGCGGCAGCCTGTCGAAGCGGCGCACTTGACCTTTTGGGCTACACCGATAATGCCATCATGAAGGAGGTTGATGCGTTATGTCAGTGGTAACACAACACACAGCAACGCCTTTACCCACCTCTCTGCCGACGCAACCTTCTGAAGCTATTCAGGTACCCGAAGCAGAATTTAAACCCAAAATTCTTGCCTTCACCTGTAAATGGTGTACCTATGCAGGAGCCGATTTGGCTGGTCTTAACCGCATGAAGTATCCTGCCGATATTCGCCTTCTACGCGTTCCCTGTTCAGGACGCGTGAATCCCCAATTTGTATTGGAAGCACTTCAAAAAGGATGCGATGGTGTTATGGTATGCGGTTGTCATCCGGGCGACTGTCATTATTCCACCGGAAACTATTACGCCAAGCGTCGTATGATGATTTACAAGCGTCTTTTGGAATACATCGGACTTGAACCCGATCGCTTCCAAATTCGCTGGATTTCTGGTGCAGAAGCAGGCAAATTCCGCGATGTGATTACCGAATTTTGCAACCGTATTATGGAGCTAGGACCCATTGAAAATGACTTCAATATAAGCAATTCCTTAGGGGCACGTTATTACGGAACCCACAACCAAGAAGGGGGCGAAGCATAAATGGGATCTGCTCAAGATAAACTTCGCGCTCGCGCTCGCGCGCTTCTTGAAGAGGGAACAGTTTACGCGGTTGTTGGCTGGGAAGCAGGCAGGTTCGAAAACCAAACTACCCCTCTTATTTGCTTCACACCCGAAGATACCGACCGCTTAGTATTTAACGAATACTGCGCCAACACCCTTTCAAAATACATGCAGGATTTGAAAGGCAAGGGAAAAGTTGCATTTGCGGTTCGAGGATGCGACGGTCGCGGCATTAACCGCATGATTCAAGACCACCAATTTAAGCGGGAAAACGTATATCTACTTGGTATTCCCTGCCCTCGTATGAAGGACCCCCAAACAGGAGAAGTATTGGAAAAGTGCGCCTACTGCGAACACTTAAATCCCCCCGATTACGACGAGTTATTAGCAGAACCCGTGTACGATCACGCCCTTGAAAGTGGCGAAGAATTAGTAGTGGCTATAGCTTCCATGCCTCGAGAAGAACGTCAGGCATTTTTTGATTCCATGTTTGAAAAATGTATACGTTGCTATGCCTGCCGTGATGTATGCCCGGTCTGCACTTGTCGCACCTGTTTTGTTGACGAACGCAACACCGGTTGGCTTGGCAAACAGAACAACTTAAGCGAAAACCGCTTCTATGGTATAACACGTGCCTTCCATATATCCGACAAGTGCATTGGATGCGGCGAATGCGAACGAGTATGCCCTATGGGTTTGCCACTCATGACGCTCAACCGAAAACTGGCCAATGATATGGCTTATCTATTCGGTAAAACTGAATCGGGTATGACCACAGAAAACGAAGATGCACTCAATCATTTTAAACGCGACGACGTAGAAGAATTCATGTGAGAGGAGGGCGCCATGAAAGTATTACCAAAAGAAAACCTCAACCAACTGCTTTCTAAACTATCTCAAAGCGCCGTGGTATACGTACCTAAAGACGTTGCGGGACAAATAAAGTTCGCGCCCTTTGTATCGAATGATCCTATTCGTTTAGATGCAACGAATTCCCTGATGCCGCCCAAGGATTTACTATTCCCCCAGTGTCAAAACATGTATCACTACGGTGTTGATTCTAACAACGAAATGTTTATTGACCCCATAATCGAATCAAGTGAGCAGGTAATTTTTGGTATTAGGCCGTGTGATATGCGCTCAATCGAATGCCTGGATGATGTCTTTTTAACAAAGGGGTTTGTCGACGAATACTACCAGGCAAAGCGCGACAAGCTGCTTACCGTAGCCCTTGGATGTACGAATCCCGCACAAACCTGCTTCTGTGAATCTATGGGGCTTGATCCAAACGCTGCTCCTGCAGCAGATATTTTCTTACGCGAAGATGAACAGAGTTATGCGGTATACCCCCAAACCGAAAAAGGAAACACCGCACTTGAGGCATGGGAAGAATTTTTAGAAGAAGGCGAAGTAGCAGCCACCGAGGCGCATTGCACCTTACAGGTTGATGCAGCCCATGTTAAGGAACAGCTTGATGTTTTGAGTGAATCCGATGAACTATGGAATGCAATGAGCATCAAGTGCTTAAATTGCGGCACCTGCACCTTCTTATGCCCTACCTGTTATTGCTTTGATATTTCACAGGAAAACAAGTACAAAGAAGGGGTTCGTTTTCGGTGCTGGGATAGCTGTATGTTTAGTGAATACACCGAAATGGCAGGTGGACATAATCCTCGTCCAACCAAGCGCGATCGCGTAAGAAATCGCTTCATGCACAAGCTTAATTACTTTGAAGATCGCTACGGGAAAAAGCTCTGCGTTGGGTGCGGCAGATGCGTTGAAAAGTGCCCCGTTAACCTTGATATAACCGTATTAATAGACAAGATAGGAGCGTTGTCGCATGAATAACATTGAAATTGCTCACGACTGCGCCCACGGCGGAGAACCCTACATTCCTCACATTTGCAAAATTATCGCCATTACCGAAGAAACGAACGACGTTAAAACCTTCCGTGTGCAGAAGCTCGACGGAACAAAACCGTTCGACTCCAAGCCGGGTCAGCTTGCTATGTTATCCCCCATTCCTGAAGGTGAATCAATGTTTTGCATTTCAGGTACGGGGGACGATTACCTGGAATTCACGGTTAAACGCGTCGGACACAATACGGAAGTTCTGCATGAATTAGAAGTTGGTGCGGAAGTGGGTGTTCGTGGCCCCTATGGCAACTGGTTCCCCTACGAATCATGCAAAGGTCGGGATATGCTCTTCGTAGGAGGCGGCATTGGCATGCCGCCTGTTCGGTCGTTTTTGCTCTATTGCATTAATCATCGCGAAGATTATGGCCACATCGATTTTGTGTACTCTGCCAGCAACTACGGCGATTTGGTTTGCAAAAAGGACCTTTTTGAAAATTGGCCTAAGGTACCCGACATGGATGTACACGTAAGTGTGTATCACGGAAGCGACGAATGGGACGGCCCGGTTGCCTTTACGGCACCCTTTTTAGAGAGTTTGAACTTACCCGTAACGGAAAATACCGTAGCCGTTCTTTGTGGTGGCCCCTCGCTGTATCGAACCTGCAGTGAAGCGCTTGAAAACATGGGATTTGACCCCGGACAAATTGTAACCACTCTGGAAAAACGCATGAAATGCGGGGTCGGAAAATGCGGCCGCTGTAATATTGGCAGCCACTACATTTGTTTAGAAGGCCCGGTGTTTACCAAAAAAGAAATTAAGCAGATGGAAGGATAAGTCCGAAGTAGCTCTTCGTAATCAACAAAAACGCCTTCCGATCACAAGATCAGAAGGCGCTTCTGTTCTGGAAAAGTATAAACCTTGGAACTCGCTGTTCCTAGCCCGTTTAAAGATATAGACCTATTTCAGCCCTGTCTCTTCACCATCCAAGTCCATAGAATCCTGAAGATATTCTTTCATAGGTTCAGGGCCCACATCTTCTAGCTTATCGCTTTCCACATGCCAGCATTCTGTTTTTGGCATACCTTCAATTCGATCGGAAACAAACACTGGGTTTAAACCACGATTACGCTGACGCGTGTAGTCTTCAAGTGCCTTGAAAGCCCATTTGCCCAGAAGAAAGATTGCAACAAGGTTTACGATTGCCATAAATGCCATCGTAATGTCAGCGAAGTTCCATGCAAGCGTGAAGTTATTTAAACAACCAACCATAATGGCAATTAAGCACGTAAAGCGGAACACGTTTAAAACCACGTTGTTTTTGGTAATAAAGCGAATGTTACCTTCTGCATAGAAGTAATTGCCAATTAAGCTTGAGAACGCAAAGCAGAAAATAGCAAACGTAACAACATGGATACCAAATTCACCAATAGAAGAATTGATAGCCATCTGCACTAAAGGCATACCATTCAAATCGCCAAACGTGCCACCTGATTGTACAAAGAAAATAAGAACAATAAAGGCAGAGCAGGTGCACACCAACATGGTGTCTAAATATACGGAAAGCGTCTGAACTAAGCCCTGCTTACAAGGATGAGAAACACTTGCCGTAGCTGCTGCGTTTGGTGCAGAACCCATACCCGCTTCGTTAGAGAACAAGCCGCGCTTAATACCCAGCACAATTACGGAACCCGCAAAACCACCAAAAATGGATTCAAAGTCAAAGGCTGATTGGAAAATGTAATAAAACGCATCGGGAAGCAGATACCAGTTCATTACCGTAATAACCAAACCCATACCCAAATAAGCAATGGCCATTACAGGAACTAATACCGAAGAAATGATACTAATGCGTTTAGCGCCACCAAAAATAACAAATCCCGTCATAACGCACAGCACAATACCTAGAGCAACTGCCGTACCATTAGTAGCGTAATCAGGAATATAGTATTCCAAAGCACTTGCCATATTGTAAGCCTGCAAACCATTGAAGCCATAGGCATAACAAATAATCAAAAGTACCGCAAATACAATTCCCAGCCAGCGCTGACCTAAGGCCTGTTCGATGTAGTAAGCAGGACCACCGCGAAATTCACCATTCTTGCCATGGACTTTCCAAATCTGCGCCAAGGTAGATTCAACAAATGCAGATGCCGCCCCAAACAAGGCCATGAGCCACATCCAAAAAATGGCGCCAGGCCCACCCAACGCAACCGCCGTTGCAATACCAGCAATATTACCGGTACCAACACGCGATGCTGTAGAAACCATCATCGCCTGAAATGATGAAATGGATTTCTTACCCGGAACATGCTTTTTCTCAAACAGCTGAGTAAACATGTCCTTAAAATAGCGAATCTGAACAAAACGCGTACGAACAGTAAAATAAATTGCGACAAACACCAACAAGAATACCAAGATATAGGTGTATAAAAAGTCGTCAAAAGCAGTGGTGACCGAAATGAGCCACGCGTTGAAATCTGTATCCATTCTATAGTGCTCCCTCCATGAAACCTCGATATTGTATCAGGGTTTCAACAGATTTTGTCAAATGACTAAAATTTTTTGTGATGGAGTAAAGGTAGTTTCGAAATTATTGTCCTTGTTCCAGGAAAACGGTTTCTCAGCAAAATCTTCTTTCAAAGATAAAACGCCCCGAAATCTGAACCGCTTTCTCTTTCTTGGACTTTTAAGTCCCTGCTAAGAAAAAAGAAAACAGCTCAGATTTTCAGGGCGTTTCTTTTGTTTTAGGTAGTGATGAGCTTTATAAGGCTTATTTGAAAGGATAAGCAGAAGGTAAAAAATGGTTTGCTTACGTTGGCTTAAGATGGTTTGCAATGCGATATGAAGTAAACCTTCTTAGCTTTAGGAAAAATAAAACAAAGCTTAAACGAGCGATTCTTCTGCTTCTTTTTCCTCGTGTTCAGCAACCATGCCCTCTTCGGCTTCATCGTCTTCGATAAACTTGCCGAAAAGTGGTTCGCCATTTTGACTCAATTCAACCATACCCGTCAAAATATCAACATACTGATAAGACTGACGAGCAGAAGCGCCGCGCTTGCGCTGAACTTCCATAATAAAAAGCTGTGGGTGCACCTGCATAAGCACGCCTTCGCTTTCTACAATTTTTGAGCGACCCATGTTGGCACGAACACGAAGTTTTTGCCCAACAAAGTCGCTCAAGGTATCATGAATGTTGGTAATAATTTGTGCTTGCTTAGCTAAATCCATAAGTGATAATTCTCCGATTTTGGGTACACTAAAACTTGTTTATAATAGCACATATTTAAATCAATCGAAATAGGACAAAAAAGGAGCCTTTTATGGCAGACGTCTTAGAAAAAGAACAAAAACTACTTCAAACCCTTATGATGGAAATGATTTCCTTCGATACGGGGGATCCTAAACGTATTCAACACTTTATTAAAGTTCATAGCTTGGCACGCACCATTGCGCTGGGGGAAAACGCCAACACCAAAGCACAGATTATTATTGAAGCAGCAGCTATAATACACGATATTGGAATTTTGCCTGCACTACGTAAATACGGATCTTGCAATGGAAAGCAACAAGAACAAGAAGGCGAAAAGTACGCACGATCCCTCTTGCATGAAGTTGGTTTTTCCGAAGACACTACCGAGCGAGTTGCCTGGTTAGTAGCACATCACCATTCGTATAACGAAATTAAAACCTTTGATCATCAGGTTCTTACCGAAGCCGATATGCTCGTTAACCTGTACGAAGACGAAATCAACGAAGAAGGTATCCGTAATGCACTGCATACGGTATTCAAAACCGAAACAGGTACCGAACTTCTGTATATGATGTTTGGCCTGTAAAAGCGTGTACAAAAGCCGTGATTTGGCTGTAGGTTAAATGCAAACCTACAGCCTTATTTTCTTACTACCCTATTCCAAATACGCTCCCGTTTGCCTACTCCAAAGATGGGCGTATTCGCCACCCTGCTCAATAAGCTGGGCATGAGGGCCATCTTCAACAATCTTGCCTTCTGAAAGCACTACGATTCGATCGAGGCTTGCCACGGTAGATAAACGATGAGCCACCACAATGGACGTTCTTCCATGCATAAGCTTTTCAAGGGCATCTTGTACTAAATGCTCACTTTCAGAATCCAACGCACTGGTCGCTTCATCTAAAACAAGGACGGGACAGTCTGCAAGCATAGCGCGCGCAATAGCAATGCGCTGTCGCTGCCCACCCGATAACTTCACACCTCGCTCACCCGTTACGGTATCAAAGCCCTGTGGTAACTTTTCAATAAACTCCAAAGCATTTGCTTGACGAGCTGCTTCTCTAATTTCTTCAATGGAAGCACCGGGCTTGCCGTAAGAAATGTTTTCCGCAATAGAACGATGGAACAACAAAGCTTCCTGAGGAACATAGGCAATTTGTCTGCGAAGCGATTGTTGCGTTATGTCTGCAACATTTTGTCCATCAACCAAAATTCTTCCTTCTTGAATGTCAGACAAGCGTAGCAAAAGTTTCGTTAACGTGGTTTTTCCCGCCCCGCTCATACCGACCAAACCAACGCGCTGGCCAGCGGGAATATACAAATCAAAATCCTTGAATACCTGAGTTTTAGTGTTCCCGTCAGTATAGGAAAACCCGATGTCCTCAAAATCAATGGCGCCTTTTGATACCACCAATGGTTTTGCGTTCGGCTTATCCGCCACCAACCGCGGTTCGTCCAAGATAATGGTCATTCCGCTAGCATCACCAAACGCACGATTAAAACGCTGCAGGCCATTATTAATAAAGTTGAACTGGTTGGTAATAGTATAGGTATAGGTAAACATCACTACCAAAGTACCAGGGGTTATGCCATACCACGCATTGCCGCCCGCAATGAAGATAGTTACTACCGACATAATAACCACCGTAATGCAGGCCGTTATGATGCCGCGCGTAAGGGATGCCCACATACGCTTGGAATCGCGTGCTGCCACTTCCCTGTTAGCCTTGTCAAAAAGCCCCCGTTCGTAGTCTTCTCGCCCGTAGGTTTTAACCGATAAGATATTAGCTACCGAATCGGATAGCTCGCCAGAAAGTTGATTTTGAGCACCTGCAGCTTTTTCGTTTAAATGAAGAATGCGCTTATACATATAGTAAGAAACACACGCATACACCGCTAAGAGCACCATCAAAATGACTACATACAGGGGCACCCGTGGCGCAAGAATACTACAGGTAAAAATTACCGAACAAATAACAGGCAAAAAAGGAAACGTAATGGTTTCTAAAAGCTGCTGATAAGCACTCATAAACTTTGATGTTTGACTGACCAGCGTTCCCCCGAAACGATTAGAGTGAAACGACATAGACTGGTTACATAACGCATCAAAAGACATCGTTGCTAAATCGTAGGCAGCAGCAATTTCCAGCTTATACATGGTGTAGTCTTGCAATTTACTTGCAGCCTGACCAAATACATTAATTGCGATTAAAGCCACAATGTAGGGTGCAAAAACTTCAAATACCTTATCGGCTGGCACTGGATCGGCGCTTACCCTATCTACCACCAAACTCATAACATAAGGATTGCCATACGTTAACAAGGCAACAAACGCAAAGGTTGCCGCCATCAAACCAAAAAAGTAGCCCTTATGCCGCTTGGTTACTAACCAGTAGTAATGAAGCGTACGCCTTGTGGTTGAAGGAACGCCCGATTTTGCCGCCATTACCATACCTTCTCAAACGCGCTGCGAAGTTGACCATCTTCAACGCCACCAACCAAAGCAATAGAACCACACTGAGTAAACCCTACTTTTTCTAACGAGCGAATCATGGGTTTGTTATCGGGATGCGTGTCAATGCGCAGAGAAGCGATGCCCTGAGCTTTAGCTAAATCAAACGCATACTGAAACATACGCCCTACCACGCCTTGGCCTTTACACCTATCTGCCACACAAACTCGATGGAGCGAAGCGTACGCCCCGTCCTCAAAGAGATTTCCCGTTAACCAGGATCCTTCAATTTCGTCATAAGAGGCATCCCTTGTTGTGAAATAAGCAAAGGCACCCATCACCGCATTTGATTCATCATCAAGAGCAACATAAGCATCCTCTCGTGCGATGTCTTGTTGCCAAACTTCTAAGGAAGGGTACCCTTTTTGCCATTGGTCGACACCCATGCGTTTTAATTGCGCTTTTGCCTCGTTAGTAATAGCCATTATTTGATCTAAATGCTGTTCACGGGCTACTTGAAAACGCATATTGACCTCTTCCATTAAAATACCTCGAAGAAATCCCTCGAGGTATTACCATTTTTCGTTGTATTACATTGTATGGTATTGAATCGTTCTAGCTTAAAAAGTCATCCAAAATTTCTGCTTCAGCTTCTTCTTCGGTAAGACCCAAGGTCATAAGCTTAGTAATTTGATCCCCTGCAATTTTCCCGATAGCAGCTTCATGAACAAGCTGCGCATCCTCGTGAGCCGCCTCAATACCTGGAATTGCTTTAACAACTGCATTACCCATGATAATAGCGTCACACTGTACGTGACCATGGCAAGCAGCTTCGCCCGATACCAAAGGATTAAAAATTTGTACCGAATTATCCTGAGCAACACTACGGGAAATAACCTGAACATTTGAATTGTCTCCCACCAAACGAATGTTCATGTTTGATGTTGCCTTTTGATCACCATCGGTCAAAAGCTTTTCCGTCAAGATAAGTTTCGCACCAGCACCCAATTCCGCATCGGTATCACGCACGGTGGAAGTAACGCCACGGATTTGTACCATTTCCATTTCGCAGAAAGAATTTTCATCCTGGTACACCTTCGTTACCGGATTCAGAATACGAGCACCATCTCCGGAGCCTTCACCGTAGTGATTTTCAACATATTTCACACGAGAATTCTTCCCAATATGGAAGGTGTGAATACCGTCATGTTCGGATGCCTTATGGCTATCGTTATGAATGCCGCAACCCGCAATGATTACGACATCACAGTTTTCGCCAATGTGGAAAGTGTTATAAACCACATCTTTCAATCCTGCTTTAGAAACAATAACCGGAATGTATACGCGTTCGCCCTTGGTTCCATCCTTGATATAAATATCAATACCAGGATTGTCGGTCTTAGTTGCAATTTCAATATTCGCAGAATTATGGCGCGTCAACAATTCTCCGTCTTTACGGATATTGTAAGCACCTTCCGGAATGCCATGGACATTCGTTAACGTTTTTAATAAATCAGCATCTATAGGGGAAAGATCTACTGCCATTTTGATCTCCTAACAGGTAACAGGAATTTCGGTAAGATGAAGCTCAGGAGGCTCGGTAAAAGAGCAATAGCTATTGTTCTTTTGCGAAAAGCCCAGTTTAGGCATAATTTCGTCCACAGGACCACGCGCTTCGATCTTACCTTCACGCAAGCAAATAATTTCATCAGCCAAAGAAATAATGCGTTCCTGATGAGAAATAATGATGATGGAATGACCATTGCCTTGCTTGTAAATATCTTCAAACGTTTGGGTTAAGCGATCAAAACTCCACAGGTCAATACCTGCTTCTGGTTCGTCGTAAATTGCTAACTTCGGATCAGATGCCAAAATGGTAGCAATTTCGATACGCTTCAGTTCGCCACCTGATAAGTTTTTGTCCACATCACGCGTAAGATAGTTTGCTGAACAAAGGCCTACCTTGCCCAAGTATTCATTGCACGCAAGCATAGGCAAACGCTTCCCTGCAGCAATTTCAAGCAACTTTTTAACCTTCATTCCTTTAAAGCGTGAAGGCTGCTGAAAACCATATCCGATCCCAAGCTTTGCACGCTCGGTAATGGACATATTGGTAATATCGGTTCCATCAAAAATAATACTGCCTGAAGTTGGCTGCTCAATACCCATGATTATTTTGGCAAGCGTTGACTTACCACCACCATTTGGGCCAGTAATAACAACAAACTTATTTTCATCAACGGTAAGTGAAATATCATCAATGATGCGCTTAGTTTTTGAAGAACCTTCTTCGACAGGAACGTCGAAAACAATGTTCTTAAGTTCTAACATGCGTACTCCTTTTATCTAAATGTTACCGCAATAATAGCATTTTGATTGAGTATGAAAAGTGCTAACAAGTTAACGGTTTGTTTTCGCTAAGAATTGTACGACTGCACACGCTTACTAACGGTAAAAATCGCTCAATAGCTTGATTACGAACTCAAAAACTACGCTAAGCCTTACGTAAACAAACAATTTACCTAAAATAATTCGGAATACCACTCATAAAACAAAGAGATAGGGAAAGGCTGCAAGCTTTATACTTATCATCAGATCAATGTTACTTATATGTAATAATTTAACGTTGGTAAATGAAGCTCTTATATTGCCTCATCCACGGCTACAATAACTTCATTATTGCAATCAAAACAAAGTACCGAAAAGAAAGGCACTCCATGGGCGGATTCTTTGGTGCGGCATCGAAACGCGATGTTGTCATTGATGTTTATTTTGGCGTTGACTACCATTCTCATCTTGGTACGCGCCGAGCAGGTATGATTATTCATGATGCTGAAGATGGTTTCCAGCGCGAAATTCACTCGATTGAAAACACCCCGTTCCGTACAAAATTCGAAGATGACCTAGACACCTTCCATGGAACAAGCGGAATTGGCTGCATTAGCGACACCGATCCACAACCCTTATTGGTTCGCTCACACCTTGGCACCTTTGCTATTACTACCGTTTGCGCTATCAACAACGCTGACGACTTAGTTGATCGCTTCCTATCCGTTGGTGGACGTCAATTTATGTCCATGAGTTCTGGTGCGGTTAATTCCACCGAACTGGTTGCTGCCCTTATTAATCAAAAGGACGACTTTGTATCGGGTATTCAATTTGCCCAGGAAGTAATTGATGGTTCTCTTACTCTTTTAATTATGAAAGACGACGGATCCATTATTGCTGCTCGTGACAAGATGGGACGCCTCCCGGTTCTTATTGGTAAAGATGCCGACGGTCACTGCATTTCTTTTGAATCGTTTGCCTATCACAAGCTTGGCTATAGCGATGAATACGAACTGGGTCCAGGTGAAATTGTTCACGTAAATGCAGAAGGCTACACAACCCTCGCAGAACCAGGCGAAGAAATGAAGATTTGCGCCTTCTTGTGGGTATACTACGGCTACCCGAACTCCAACTATGAAGGTGTTAATGTTGAAGTAATGCGCTACAACAACGGTGCCATTATGGCTCGCGATGAAGCAGCACGTGGGGTTTTACCAGACGTTGATTACGTAGGTGGTATTCCTGATTCGGGCACTCCCCATGCTATTGGTTACGCTACGCAAAGCGGTAAGCAGTTTGCGCGCCCCTTTATTAAATACACCCCAACTTGGGCACGTTCCTTTATGCCTAGCAACCAGGAAGTACGTAATCACGTTGCGAAAATGAAGCAAATTCATATTCCTGAACTGATTAAAGACAAGAAGCTTCTTTTTGTTGATGACTCTATCGTTCGTGGTACTCAGCTGCGCGAAACCGTTGAATTCCTCTACGAAGCTGGTGCTAAAGAAGTGCATATGCGCTCTGCTTGCCCGCCTATTATGTTTAGCTGTAAGTACCTCACTTTTTCTCGTGGTAAGTCTGATATGGACTTAATCGCTCGTCGCGTCGTTCGTGATCTGGAAGGCGAAGAAGGCGATAAGCATCTCGAAGAATATGCCAACGCTCACACAGAACGTGGTAAGTGCTTATTGAAATCTATCTGTGAACAAATGGGCTTTGATTCACTAGAGTTCCAATCACTTCCTGGCATGCTTGAAGCTATCGGAATTGATCCATCTAAAGTTTGCACCTATTGCTGGGATGGCAAGGAATAAAAAACGCCCTTTTAGGTGTTTGATTCCTTATATTGCACGATTGAAGAATTTGTAGAGAGTTTGCTACTCAATACAAATACAATGGCTCCTGACTCATTTAGTTAGGAGCCATTTTTATGATCTCATCAGTATTAACTCACTGGGAATCTTGCCGTTTAACCATAAAGATGAAAAGTTTTTGTATTATATAAAAAGAAATATTAATCGTTCTCTTCATAACCATAAGCTCTATTTAGCTATATGCCGATAAACCAATAAAAAGTGAATCTATTTTTTTCTTACCAATAATATTCATTGCATAATAGATTTTAATTTTGAACAGCATGATACTCTTGAGAATACAGATGCGCCCATCTATAAAAAGCGTCAAAACCTGTATATATTGTCAAACGTTGCATGGGCGTACTTAATGAAAACACAGTAGTGGCATTAACAAAAGATGTAACCATTAGTAGTTTTACTGAATAATTAGAACTCCACTACTGAAGCAAAAATCACGAGCTAAAATGCCAAGATATTCTCCCGACACAAATAATAGATGCAGCAATAACGCTACCCTTTTGATTGAAACCAGCATGCTTGGACTTATTAAGAATACTTTGCTCAGTATCTAAAGTTGACCGAACCAAAACACCCTTAAGCAAAACAAGCAAAAGTAAACTAACTTAGTAGAGCTAAATACGCCTTACCCAGTTCAATAAACTGTTCCCGAGTAAGCGATTCACCGCGGGCAGTAGCAGGAATTCCTGCGTTTTCTAAAAGCTCCGGAATGCGAGCTTTCATTTCTGCATCAGCCGTTTGAGGATTTTCGAAATATGTTTTCATCGAATTAGAAATGGTCTTGCGACGCGTTGCAAAAGCCGCATCGGCCATAACCATAGTTGCCCTACGTAGGTCATTAGGCAGCGCATCCTTTTTTCGATCAAGCCGAATTACAGCGCTTTTTACCCGTGGTGGTGGGAAAAAGTTTCCCTCAGATACCGAAAACCTTCCCGCATATTCAGCCCATAATCCAAGTTTGACCGTATAAGCGCCATAATTTTTGGTGCCCACCTTAGCACACATTCTATCGGCCACTTCGGCCTGAACCATAATGGTTTGGCTTTCCAGCGAATTAAAACGCTCAAAATAATCCAACACGATAGTTGCTGCAACCGCGTAAGGTAAATTTGAAACCAGTTTATTGGGAGCAAACGGTAAATCATCTGGCGAAACCTCCAGAGCATCACCACTAATAAGAGTAAATGTATCCTTCCACGGTTCGCAGGTTTGCGCGAGCACTTCTGGTAAATCGGTATCACGCTCAATAGCAACTAATTTCCCTGCACGCTGCAATAAAGCCACTGAAAGGGTACCTATGCCAGGACCCACTTCAACCACCGCATCTTCTTGAGTAAGTTCCGCCAAATCACAAATGCGCTGAACCACCCCATCATTGATAAGAAAATGCTGGCCAAGAGCTTTTTTAGTCATAAGGCCGTGCTGTTCTAGCACGGAACGTGTTTCAGAAACTGAAGCTAAATACGAAAGCTTAGACACCGCTTCCCCTTACTCTGTGCCGAATACCTCATCAAACTGCAAATGATCTGGTTTAAGGCGTGTAATACCAATAAGCTTAACCACCGATTCAACCTTGAATCCCACAATGGCAAACGAAGAGCGAACCGTAGCAAGAACCCCCTCATAGCCGTGTGGATCTCCCCCATCACCTAGGATATAAAGCGAAAGCGGACGTTTAGACGGCAAGTTGTTCGCCTTACGCAATTCAGTATAGTGCCAATACACTTGTTGAAAACGGTCGAGCATCGCTTTAGTTTGCGAAGGAATTCCTGCAAAATAGGTGGGAGTCACCAAAACAACTCGATCAGCTTCCTCTAAAAGATCAAGTACTTCTGCCATTTCGTCTTCAATAATGCATTCATTAGTGGTGTTACAAAACTCACAACCATTGCATCCTTCAATGGGATGACGCGCAATTTCAAACAGTTCAACATCAACCTCAGGCAACTTGCTTTCAATAAGAAGCGAAAGCATACGAATTACCTTGGCGCTTTGCCCATTTATACGAGGAGAGCCATTAATGATGAGCCATTTTGCCATAGTGCATCATTCCTATCCGTTAATCTGCCATGAGGTAGGTTCACGATCTAGCAGATCTACCGCATTACGATACAGCTGCTCAAGTAACGCTTTTTGCTGTTTTTCTTCGATACATCCACGTACTTCCAGCATTTTAGCTGCAGTAAATATGGTATGTTCAGGCCCGCATTCCATACCGCGCATAGGTTCAGGGGTCATGTAGGGGCTATCGGTTTCGGTAAGAAGACGATCCGACGCTACCTTTGTAGCTCCTTGGCGTACGTCATCGGCTTTTTTGAAAGTTAAGGGACCGCCATAGGCAATATAGCAACCTGCGTTCGCCCAAGGCTTGAGTGCTTCGGAATCCAAATTAAAGCAATGCAGCAGTACATCTATTGAGAAGGCATCCTCTTCCTGCAAGATAGCAAATCCTTCATCGTGTGCTTCCCTCATATGCAAAATAAGTGGAACTCCCGCTTCCTTCGCAAGGCGAATTTGAGCGCGAAACACCTCACGCTGAACTTCACGTGGCGAAAGATCGTAGTGGTAATCTAGACCAACTTCACCCAATGCGCACGTGTGCGGATCGTGCAAATAACGAATTAGTGTTTCTTCTACTGATTGGTCATAGTGCTTTGCGTTATGAGGATGGCAGCCAATGGCAATGCGAACTTTCGGTACCCGATCTGCATACCTACCTAAATCTGAAGAAACCAACAGATCACGTGCCTGTTCCTGCCATTGTTCCCATAAAGAATAGGTAGTTTCAGGGCTTTCAACAGGATCAGTCATGGCACACACAAACTGAACGCCGTACAACGCACAGCGAGCCAAACGTGCTGCAGGATTTTGCAACATCTGCAAATGAGCATGCGTATCAGCTACCGGAGCTGGATAAGCAAAAGAGTCTGAGCCTGTTTGCCAAAGTTGAGGAACTTCGACCTCACGAAACTTACCCTTTTTACGGCGCTGTAAAAAAACCGGTGAAAAACCATCCATATCAAAAGGTGCATCACTTGGCATGAGATCAGATGTTTCCTCAGATTTTTGCTCTGTTTGCTCAACTGATTCGTTACTCATACCTTCATCCTTTACCTAGCACCTTTTATACTAGCGCTGCATTGCCCAGGAAAATCCTAAGCAATGCAGCACCTTACCTGCAGATATTAATCAAGCGAAAGATCGATTGAATCCACATCCAAGCGAGGATACAAAGGATCGCCTACGGTAACGGGAGAACCAGCCTGAAGCTGACCCCAAACACTTGCCGATTCAATATCGTCAATGGCAAAGATATCACCCAAACCTAAACGCTTATAAACCTCAGCAGACGTATTGGGCATAAAGGGTGCCATATAAAGCGCAATAATACGAATAGCTTCAAGGGCATTGTAGATAACTGCCGCTAATTCATCGGCGGTTTCTTCGCTTTTCGCCAAATTCCACGGTGCAGAATCTTCCACATACAAATTCACGCGGCTTGCCAGTTTCTGAACGGCAGCAGCTGCTCCTGTGAAATCAACATCACTCATGCATGCATCGTATTCTTTGTACAGCGTATCGGCAATTTCGCGCAAAGGATTTTCCTCTGCTCCGGCAGGTGCTTGAGGAACTGAACCCTGGAAATACTTCTTGGTCATATTGAACACACGGCTGCACAAATTGCCCCAGGTATTTGCTAGATCAGCGTTATACACCTGCACCATACGCTCAAGCGAAATGGAACCATCGTGTCCAAACTGAACGTCAGACAAGAAATAGTAACGATAAGCATCCACGCCAAATACTTTTACCAAATCTTCAGGCTTTACCCCATTACCCTTTGATTTGGACATTTTTTCGCCCTTAACTAAAAGGAAGCCATGACCAAATACGGTATGAGTAATTGGCAGGCCAGCCGCCATTAACATGGCAGGCCAAATTACACAGTGGAAACGAGTAATGTCTTTACCTACAAAGTGGTACTGCATAGGCCAACGAGCCTCGAATTCACCTTCACGGTTTTCGTCGCCATATCCAATACCGGTAAGGTAAGCCAACAGAGCATCTGCCCACACATACGCTACATGACCTTCATCGAAAGGCAAAGGTACGCCCCAATCAAAAGTGGAACGCGAAATAGATAAATCCTTCAAACCACTTTTAACAAACGAAATTACTTCGTTACGACGCGTTTCAGGACGAATAAAATCGGGATGTTCTTCATAAAACTTAAGAAGAGGCTCCTGGAATTCCGAAAGCTTAAAGAACCAGTTTTCTTCCCCGCTAGCCTTTTGAACAGGACGCTTACAATCGGGGCATACCAATTCGCCCTCTTCGTTTTTCAAAAGATCGCTTTCGTTGTAATACGTTTCTTCGTGAACACAGTACCAACCCTCGTACGATCCTTTGTAGCAATAGCCCTTATCGTAGAGTTTCTGCCAAAAATCCTGAACGGTTTTTGCATGACGGGGTTCGGTAGTGCGCACAAAATCGGTATAGGTAATATTGAGCAAATCCCATACATCGCGAAATGCTGGCTCCATAGAATCGCACCAGTCTTGGGGAGTCATACCCTTTGCTGCTGCGGTATCTGCCACCTTTTGACCATGCTCATCCATACCTGTTACAAACGCAACATCATAGCCATTCATGCGCTGGTAACGCGCTACGGCATCTGCTGCAATAGTGGTATAGGCAGTTCCCAAATGAGGAGCAGCATTAACGTAGTAAATAGGGGTTGTGAACGAATAAGTTCCTTTGCTCATATTCAAACTCTCTTTCTAGGTGTCAGACGACCAATGATGCCGCGACAACTTTCGTGGCAGAAAAAGCTAATGGCACTTCTCCTACCAAATGAATAATGGGTTGTGCTTGAATGATGCAATTACCTTACATCACAAAGCACAACCCATGTAGTTTATCACGCTAGGTAAGCTAGTATTTCGCTTTTAGAGAATATATTCGCTCCGTCTACGTTTTCGCAGCGATACTCACCTTTACCATGCTCTACTTTTTTACCTTCATACAACGCATTGCATTCAGAATTGCCAAAACCGCAACACCTACATCGGCAAATACCGCAAGCCACATAGTTGCAATACCTACTGCCGCTAGAACAAGAACTGCAAATTTTACCCCAAGAGCAAAAATAATGTTTTCCCACACAATGCGCATAGTCTTACGCGCAATATGCATTGCTTTTGCGATGTTACGAGGATTGTCATCCATTAATACCACATCGGCAGCTTCAATAGCAGCATCGGACCCCATAGCTCCCATTGCTATACCAATGTCAGCCCTTGTAAGCACAGGAGCATCGTTTATGCCATCGCCCACAAACGCAAGCTTTTCTTTAGAGGTAGATTTCTTCAAAAGTGTTTCAACTTGTGCAACTTTATCCTGCGGAAGCAGCTGTGCATGTACTTCATCAATGCCTAATTCGTTTGCTACCGCCTGCGCAACCTCTGCCCTATCGCCAGTCAACATCACGGTTTTACGGACGCCCGCAGCATGAAGATCAGCAATGGCCTGCTTAGCTTCGGGCTTTACCACATCAGCAATAACAATATGGCCTACATACGTTCCATCAAGGGCAATGTGCAAAATGGTTCCCACCAAGTTACAGTCATGATAGGCAATACGGGCCTTATTCATAAGTTTGTCGTTACCAATAAGCACCACATGCTTGTCAACCACCGCACGTACACCGTGACCGCCTTCTTCGGTTACTTCCTCAATACGGGATTGATCAATTTCGCCTCGATAAGCTTCCCGAAGAGAAAGCGCAATAGGATGATTAGAATATGCTTCTGCATGAGCTGCAAGCGAAAGCAAAACATCGGAATCAATTTTTACACTCGCTTCAGGATGAACTGCGACCACATCAAACGTACCATTGGTAAGAGTTCCTGTTTTATCGAATACCACGGTATCCGCCTTAGCAAGCGCTTCTAAATAGTTTCCACCCTTAACCAAAATGCCGAGACGCGATGCACCACCAATTCCCCCGAAGAACGAAAGTGGCACCGAAATAACCAACGCACAGGGGCAGGAAACAACCAAGAACGTTAGTCCGCGCTCCACCCAGGTTGCCCATGGTTGTCCCGTAATCAAAGGAGGTAAAACCGCTATAGCAAGCGCTCCAAAGGTAACAACGGGGGTGTAATAACGGGCAAAACGCGTAATAAAGTTTTCGGTACGAGCCTTTTTTTCACTTGCTTCTTCAACAAGCTCAAGAATGCGCGAAACGGTTGATTCTTCAAAGGGCTTGGTAGCACGAATAGTTAATACCCCGCTCATATTCACACAACCCGAAATAACTTCGGCGCCCTCTTCAACATGACGTGGTACCGATTCACCTGTTAATGCGGAAGTATCTAGCTCGGAAGTTCCTTCAACAATAACCCCATCAAGCGCAATACGATCCCCGGGTTTTACTACAAATTCATCACCGGGAGAAAGCTCATAGGGATCAACTTTTGTAAGCTGGCCTTCCTTCATAACATAAGCGAAGTCAGGTGCAATATCCATCATTTCAGCAATAGAAGCACGCGACTTGTCTACGGCATAATCTTGGAACAGTTCCCCTACCTGATAAAACAGCATAACTGCTGCACCTTCAGCCATATGGGGGTCCGAACCCGGAAATAACACCAAAGCAAAAGCGCCAATAGTTGCAATACTCATTAAGAAGTTTTCATCAAACACCTGACCGTTACCAATATTGCGCGCTGCTTTATAGAGCACATCGTAGCCCGCAAGAAGATAAGGAATTAAAAACAGAACAAACTCCAAATACAGCGCAGGTATGGCTCCGCCCATTAATTGCTCAACGGGAGCGAGTTCGACAAAAGCAAATACGCCTACAAAAATAACAAGCGCTATGATTATGCGAATGCGCGTTCTTTTTTGATTCTTCGCCATAAAAAGTCCTTACGCTTTATCGGAGTATCGTGGTATCAGGCTCTATTTTTTTGCAGGTAACAACTGCCTGATCAAGGATAGATTCCATATCCGCCTCGTCTGCTTCAATGATCAGTTTTTGCGTCATAAAGCGCATCGAAGCATTTTGTACGCCCTCAATCTTTTTGATAGCGTCTTCCATTTTTGCTGCACAGTTCGCACAGTCCAAATTTTCAACCTTGAACACTTTCCGCATTGAAATCACCTGTTCGTAATGTACCTTTGTTTTGCTCTTGTTCAGCTAGGGATACGTAAGGTTGCGTGCTTCCCTAAAGTCTGAAAATCCATGACTCCTATTCGCAAATATGAGTCATACCCTGATCAAGCATGGAATGGACATGATCGTCCGAAAGTGAATACATAACGTTCTTACCATCGCGCTTGGCACGAACTAAACGTGATTGCTTAAGCGTACGTAGCTGATGAGAAACCGCACTTTGAGTAGCACCAATTGCTTCCGCAATATCAGCTACACATAGCTCTTTTTCCATCAAAGCATACAAAATCTTAATGCGCGTCGTATCGCCAAAGGTCTTGAACAGATCCGCCAAGTCATACAGCAATTCTTCATCAGGCATGCTGTTGGTAACCTCTTCCACGGGCGTTTCAAATTCCTTCGCATCCATGTTTTAACCTTTCAACATATGAGCATCTATTCATAAGTATAAAGCGACTATGCATTAAGTCAATATACATTTGAATATTTGTTCATATGTTTGTTTGAATGGATAAGTACGGGATCTTATGCAGTTAAATCTGCTTCACCAACAGGAATAGCAGCCTTAAGTGAATCCAGACTTGTTTCAATTTGGCATCCAATTTTGCCGCCAGAAAAGAAAATAGTGTCATAAAGGGTTGCTGATTCATCAATAGTGGTAGTAAAGCGCTTTTTCATTCCCAAGGGCGAACAACCCCCGTGAACATAACCCGTTAAACCAAGAAGTTCTTTCGACTTCACCATAGCAATCGACTTTTCACCCACCACCGAAGCGGCTTTTTTCAAATCAAGCTCTAACGCAACGGGAATCATGAATACGTAATGTTCGCCACTTTTACCAACCGTAACGAGCGTTTTAAAAACGCAATCAGGGTCTTCATGTAACATATGTGCCACTTCAACCCCCGACAAGGCTTCAGGACATTCAAACCAATGAGCCTCATACGGTTGTTCGACACGTTCCAGTTCGCGCATGGCATTCGTCTTTTTATCGGCATGTTTTTCAGAATGTTTAGACATAAGAGCCTATTCGCCTCGTTCATTTCTTACTAAGTTTACCGCGGTTGAGAGAGCTTATCTACAAGGCTAAACGAGAGCCTTTTACTTCCCTACCCCCACATCGGGAGATACGGTCATGTTATGAAAACGTTCTTGCAGCCATTCGTCGGGAAATACTTCATCAAGTGCATGATCGATAGGCGATGCAGCAGGAATTCCTTCAGAACGCTGTCCTTCACGATGCAACGCAAGCACCGTAACGAACGCGTTGATACACATAAACACAATAAGCATCCAAGTTATAACCTGATACAACTTGTTATGCGGACGAGGAAAACGACGTTGTACTCGTTTAATAATGGGAAGCACCATACGCACCCAAAACAAGCCTAAAATTCCCCACATCACGCCAAAAAAGAAATTGGTACGCCCCGCTATAGAGCCAAACGTACCTGTGTAGTCCCACGCAATAGCGTTCCAAAAATATTCCATCATCCAACTCGCACCAAATTCCAAGCACGAACCCAAAACCATAGCAACAAGAAAGATAATCAGGTCATGTGTGTAATAGAACCTATTAAGAAACAAGGTAAGAACCACTGCTCCCACTCCATAAATAGGAGAAAAAGGGCCCCACACAAAACCCGCGCGGCTTTCCCAACCGCCATATACCACAAAATGAAAAATATCCTCAAGAACAAGGCCTAAGATGGATGCCGATACAAATATCCAAAACAGGGTAAAAAACGACAAATCCAAATAACGGGGTGCGAGCTGAGCACGAAAGCTACGCACCAACTTGGTATCAACTATGTAATCACGAAGAGCAATCATAGTGCTTCACTATATCAGAAGGGATTACACAGAAAAACGCATGAAATGGCCTGAAGTGCGTTAGACTTTAACACATTAAAAAATAACAATTATTTAAGGCATTTCTGTTGGTATTGCCGCAAACGTATTACCGTTCTAATTTACGTTTCATGCGATGCCACACTTGCCCCGCATGAAAGGATGGCACTTTATGCGCCTGCTTGAAGAACGTATCCAAAAAGATGGAAACGTAAAAAGCAAAGATGTATTAAAGGTTGATGCATTCTTAAATCATCAAATGGATGTCCAGCTTTTTACTGAAATGGCGCATGAGTGGAAACGTCTTTTTGCGGAAAAACCTATCAATAAAATTCTTACCATTGAAGCATCTGGCATTGGTATTGCCGCAATTGCGGGTTCTGTATTTGATGTGCCGGTCGTATTTGCCAAAAAAGCGCAGAGCATTAATTTGGATGGCACTCTCTATGCTACCCGCGTTGAATCGTTTACTCACGGCAAAGTATTTGACGTTATTGTTTCCAAAAAATTTGTTGGCGAAGGCGATCATCTTTTATTGATCGACGACTTCATGGCTAATGGATGCGCCATGACTGGCCTTATTGAAATTTGCGAAGATGCCGGCGCTACCATTGAAGGCATAGGCATTGCTATCGAAAAAGGATTCCAAGGAGGCGGTCAGCGCTTGCGTGATAAGGGATACCAGGTAGAATCTCTTGCCATTATTGATTCCATGGATCCAGAAACGGGCGTGATTTCTTTCCGATGATGAAGAAAAAAACTGAATTCAAAGCTCCTAGCTATCCCGAACGTGACGTTGCCGCACAACTTGCCAACTTTGATGGCAAAATTTCTATAGCACGCGCATTTCCTTACGGTATTCAGCATGTTCTTGCCATGTTCGTTGCCAACTTGGCACCAATTGCCATCATTGCTGCAGCAGCCGGATTCGATGAAGTAACCACTTCTATTCTTATTCAAAACGCCATGATTATTGCTGGCATTGGCACCTTCATCCAGTTATTCCCTGTTTGGCGTGTTGGCGCCCGTATGCCTATTGTTATGGGCGTAAGCTTTACCTTTGTAACTGTTCTTTGTGGTATTGCCGCTCAGTATGGTTACGGTGCTGTTGTGGGCGCCGTAATTGTAGGCGGCATATTTGAAGGTGTTTTGGGTCTGTTCGCAAAGTATTGGCGAAAGTTTATTACCCCTATCGTATCTGCTGTTGTTGTTACCTCTATTGGTTTTTCGCTTCTCTCAGTAGGTGCTGAATCGTTTGGCGGAGGCAGCGGAGCGCCAGACTTTGGATCGCCCGAAAACTTGATTCTCGGTTTTGTATCCCTGATTGCCTGCCTTTTGTTCCAAGCCCTTGCTAAAGGTAGCGTGAAGCAACTTTCTGTTTTGTTTGGCCTTGCAATTGGCTATATTCTTGCTATCTTCATGGGCAAGGTTGACTTTAGCGTATTCCAAAACCTCGCTATATTTTCTCTTCCTACCGTTATGCCCTTCACGCCAGAATTTCAACCTGGCGCTATTATTGCGGTATGCCTACTCTATTTAGTTAGCGCCGCAGAAACACTAGGCGATACTGCTGCCCTTTCAAGCATTGGCTTTAAGCGCTACCCCACCGAACGAGAATTTTCTGGTGCGGTTGCAGCGGACGGTTTTGTAAGCTCGCTAGCAGGTGTATTTGGCTGTTCTCCGCTTACCAGCTTTGCTCAAAACATCGGTTTGATTGCTATGACTAAAGTAGTAAATCGTCGCGCAATTGCCTGTGGCGCAGCCATCCTGGTATTGGCCGGTTTTATTCCCGCTATTAGTGCCGTGTTCAGTTCCTTACCCGATGCGGTATTAGGCGGATGCACCATCATGATGTTTGGCAGCATTATTTTGAGTGGTTTCCAGATGATCGCAAGCGCTGGTTTCACCCAGCGAAACATTACCATTGCAGCAGTTTCTCTTGCTATGGGCATCGGCTTTACCCAGGTAAGTGAAATTTTTGTTGCATTTCCAGAACTTCTGCAAAACATCTTTGTAGGTAACAGTGTTGCGCTAACCTTCTTGGCAGCCGTCATTCTTTCTGCTTGTTTACCTAAGGACACTATTATTGATGGCCCTTTGGTACACAAAGAACGCAGTGAAGAAACAGCTGAGAACACCAGCGGATCGGCTGACCAAAAAGAAGTAGGCGAAGCTGCTAGTCAAAACATATCAAAAGAAACGTTACCTGAAACAAAACAGTCTGACGGTTTAACACATTAGGCACGTGGCTTTTAACCAAAGGAGTTTTACTATGACTACCTCTGATAAGAAAACGGTTCTTATTGGAATAAGTGGTGGCGTTGCTGCCTACAAATCATGTGAGGTTTTACGCGGACTCCAAAAAGCAGGTGTTCGAGTAAAGGTTGTTATGACCGAACACGCCACTCATTTCGTAGACCCCCTCACCTTTCGGGCACTTACCAACGAACCAGTAGCAATTGGTCTTTTTGATGACCCGCAAGATCCTATTCATCACATCTCTCTTGCTCAGGAAGCTGATGTGTTCTTGCTTGCTCCTTGTACAGCAAATGTACTTGCTAAAGCAGCCCATGGTATTGCAGACGATTTACTTTCCACTACTATCTTGGCAACCACAGCCCCTATTATGGTTGCTCCTGCCATGAATGTTCATATGTATGAAAACCCTGCAACCCAGGAAAACATAGCAACGCTTAAGCGTCGAGGTTTCACCTTTATTGAAGCTGGGGAAGGTTATTTGGCTTGTGGTGATGTAGGTAAAGGACGCATGGCAGAACCTGAGGCTATTGTTGCGGCAGTTCTTAAAAAGCTTGAAGGCATGTATCACCCTCAAGAAAATAACTTAACCACCGTAGTAACTGAAACTCCAACCCAAAAAATTCCTGCGGTAAACCCAATGTTGACAAGCTCTTCTGTTTCAGACTGTCAAGAGCTTCAGGGCAGCAACCCACAAGTTACCCACCTGAATTCGCAGGCAACCCAATCCTTTGAAACGATACGTTATCAAAATTCTTCTACTACCCTTTTAAAGGCGGTAGATTTAGCGGACAAGCATATTATGATTACCGCAGGTCCTACAGTAGAACCTATAGACCCGGTACGCTACTTAACCAATCGATCTTCCGGAAAGTTTGGCTATGCCATTGCTGAAGCAGCCGCTAATCGCGGTGCTAAGGTAACACTTGTTTCTGGCCCTGTTGCCCTACCCGCTCCGCACAACGTGGATATGGTTTACATTGAAACCGCTCAAGACCTACTTGAGGCATGTGAAAAGGTGTTCCCCGAAGTTGATGCTGCCTTATTTGCAGCTGCGGTTGCCGATATGCGACCTGCAAATCCAGCTGAAAAGAAGCTCAAAAAAGGTGTAAACGACAAGGAACTTTCCAATATTGAACTTACCGAGAATCCCGATGTGTTAGCGACGCTAGGTCATGCAAAAACTAATCAGATCGTTGTTGGTTTTGCAGCAGAGACCAACGATGTGGTTGACTATGCAACTAAAAAGCTTACCAAGAAAAATGCTGACATGATTGTGGCTAATGAAGTAGGTGCGAAGAAAACCTTTGGTGAAGATCATGATGAAATTTGGCTCGTCACTGCCGACGGCGCTGAACACTTTGATCGTGCATCTAAGGCAGAATTGGCGCAGGTTATCCTTGATAAAGTAAAGGATATGCTGGAATAACACCTTGCCTTGATGCTGTTTTCCTGCCTTTGCTTTTTTACGCTTGCACCCTATTTCTTTAGTTAGCATTAAATTACGTATTGCGTAAATTTAACGTAGGTGCTAACATACTGCCTTGCGTTAAGAACGCATGTCGGGACGTGGCGCAGTTTGGTAGCGCACTTGACTGGGGGTCAAGGGGTCGCAGGTTCAAATCCTGTCGTCCCGACCAGCTTAAAACACCAGGTCGTAAGCGGGTTTTGCTTGCGACCTTTTTTGATGCTTTGGCGCCTTAAGAATTTAGTGATGTGACCTAGATTTCTTGGACATCTAAATTAGGAAAGGATTTTAGATGTCAGCGAAAAAGAGTGTTCATTATCATCAAAGTCATCACCACCACACTCGAGAAGAAATTAAGCCGTTTTCACTCGCTCGAATATCTGGCCAATAACCGCAGCACATTCCTTGTCACGTTCTGGCATTGCGTGGGCGTACGTCTCTAGTAATGTTTGGTGAAGCTGATACTCATTTGAAACATACCCTGTCCTAGTCAAAACGCTTATACAATCGAAATAAACGCAACCAAACACGGAACAATAGCAAATGACGCAACCGTGCTTAAAATGGTTCCTTTAGCTGGCAAAACCGCATCTTTCCCATAACTCGCGCAAAACATCGGAGCCATAGAACCTACCGGCATAGCGAACATTACCGTAAATATTCCAAGCAAAACCGGATCGGCAATAAAGAGGCTTAGCACTACGTAAGCTCCCGCCGATGCTAACAATTGCCGAATTATGATGTAGGGATATAATCGCCATTCTCGCAGGACATTTCCCACCTTTTCATTTGCGATAATAACCCCTACCAACATCATGGCCACAGGAGGCGTAATGGAGCCTATTAAATCCATTGACTCTTGCACGAGCGCAGGCATTTTGAACCCAGAAAACACCAGCGCTATCGCAAGCAAGGCGGATACCGTAAGAGGAGATATAACTGCCCGAATAATCACATGAATCTGATCTTCGGATGATTTTAGTTTAGAAAGATCAGTACCCCCACCAACCAGCAAAGCAATGCCGAAGCTATACATCAGCGTACTTGTTGCCATAATGAATACGCTACACAACAGCGCTGCACTTTCGCCATACAAGGCATCGGCAACAGGAATTCCAATAAAGCTGGTATTCGAACAAACACTCATAAAGTAATACAACGGCCTTTGCTGCTTTGGAACGCGAAAAACCACATTGAACAGAAAGGCGACCAAAACCCAAAGGAAAAACGCTACTGCACCCAACAGTAAGCTTAAAGGTACTTGCATACCTAACGAAGAAGCATCCAAGTTCCCCGCTGACGCGATAATCATGCAAGGCAACGTAATATTCAACAAAAGCGCAGTAATTTTATCTTTAACGCGCATATCAAGATAGGCAAGCTTTGCAGCTACATAACCAACCGCAGTAACAATGAGTAATATCGCCATTTGAAAAACTGCGTTAGAAATATCCGCCATTTAACAACCCTTAACTTAGTGATAGTTACCTACGTTATTCGTATACTCTCTCTATGAGTCTATGGCGATTTTCTAACTATGACTAATGCTTATATAACATACTCTTCCATTCAGGTTAGGCATGATTGGAGCTTATGATGCGAACCTTTATTGCGCTTGAACTTCCTCAAGAATTCTGTGACGACACGGCTAGTCTTGCTCGTGATCTTAGCAAAACCGTGCAAGGTAGATTCATGAAACGCGAAACCTACCATCTTACCCTTGCTTTTCTAGGAGAAATTAATGAAGCAACTGCAACAAAGGTCATTGAAATACTTGATACCATCCAGCCGCAAGCAAGAGCAATTCGCCTTAACGCTACCGGATTAGGAAAGTTTGGAAAACCGCATGATGCAACCTTGCATTTACAAATTCAAGCAATTGATTCACTGATTCAGCTTGCGAAGTTACTCCGTGAAGAATTAAAGGCAAACAACATTTCTTTTGAAGAAAAGAAATTCAGGCCCCACATCACGCTTGCTCGTCGTGCTCAAATACCTAAAGGAAAACTGCCAGAGCTCACATTCCCTAGGCCAGCACTAGCCACTACCGTGACCTTCTTCAAAAGTACTCTTACCTCCGAAGGCGCTCACTATAAGCCCCTCTATTCTATACAGCTGGACTAAAAATCAAACACTTCCCCAACCTTTGCAGCTATACAAAGGTCTGCTTGTCTATCGGCTGCTGTTGGCTGCAAGTTCACGATTGCCAAATGAGAGCCTTTGAAAAACTGCAGCAAACCAGCAGCGGGATACACCACAAGCGAAGTTCCCGCTACTACCAATAAATCTGCATGAGAAATTGCAGAAATGGCACCCTGCAATACCTGTTGATTTAGTCCCTCTTCATACAACACTACATCGGGACGCACGATGCCACCACATTCAGGACAGCGCGGCACGCCATTGAGAGAATCATGAGGATTGGTGTTTTTCATTTCGCGAATTAATGCTTCTTGTCGCAAAGCCATGAATTCATCGAAAGTAAACGGCTTTTTGCATGCGTCGCAATAGTTCTTTAACGAACTGCCATGTAGCTCAAATACCTTCTTGCTCCCCGCTTTTTGATGAAGTCCGTCTACATTCTGCGTTACTACTGCCGACAAGATACCCTCTTGCTCAAGCTGCGCAAGCTTCTTATGTGCTTGATTTGGTTGCACATCAGGGAAAATCATATGGTTGAAATAGAAATCATAAAATTCCGCTGGATGCGTTTCAAAAAACGTATGCGAAACAATTTGCTCAGGAGGGATTTGATAGTCCTGCATAAAAAGGCCATTGGAGCTTCGAAAATCAGGGATGCCGCTTTCGGTAGAAACGCCCGCTCCACCAAAGAACACCATGCCACCCTTTGGACATTCACGAATCCACGTGCGAAGCTGCTTGATATCCTCTGAAACACCCATGATGAACTCCCTTTTACGTACCTGAAATAAGTATATCCCTCTCGCAAAGACTCACTGCCCCGAAGCTTAGTCTAAAAAAACTCACCTACCAATACCTCGCTAGAAAAACTACCAAGGCCCCTGCCTACCAAAGTTTTACTCACGCGAAAATATTAGCTATCAAACCTATGTTCATTTTGGCCGCTAACCCATTTTCTACATGCAATTTATGCCGCCACAAAAAAGAGACACCGCCGAAGCGATGCCTCCTATTACGTAATGTTGCACTTAATGCACTTCATATTGCCATTGTAGCATCATTTTCAATTACTTTAATTGCGCTTTTCATTCGAGACACTTTTCGCAGGATCCCTCCGCGTGATAGCGCGATGACGTAACGTAAGCCGACACGACAAACGAAAACCAGCATGTAATTACAGCCGTATGAAGCCTGCAGCTGCGTGAAGCTTACAGCATGTGAGCGCGCAGTTCTTCACCGCTCTTAGGCGAGAGATAAGCAGGAGCAATATCAAAGATAGTCTTGCAGCCGCTCTGGCCTTCCTGGTTCATGCGATAAGCAGCACGAGCACAAGCAGCCAAAACACTACCCGTAAATTCTGGGTTGGAATCAAGCTTCAAAGAAAATTCAACTACGTGCTTGTTGGTACCATCACCCGTTACACCCGTACGAATTACCGATCCACCATGAGGAATACCAGCATGATCGCGATCAAGTTCTTCTTGGGAAATGAAAGTTACCGTAGTGTCGTAATCGGCGAAGTAGTTAGGCATTTCCACAATCTGCTTTTCGATTGCTGCCAAATCGGCACCCTCTTCTGCAACCACGAAGCATTCGCGGGTGTGCTTTTCACGCGTAGTAAGTTCAGGATTTTCACCTGCACGAACTGCATTCATGGCAGCTTCAACAGGAACGGTATACTGACGAGCATCCAAAACACCAGGAATGCGGCGAATTGCATCGGAATGACCCTGGGAAACACCACGACCCCAGAAGGTGTAGTCATTGCCATCGGGCAAAATGCAGTTGCTATACAAACGAGCAACGGAGAACATGCCCGGGTCCCAGCCTACAGAAATTACGCCAATTTTGCCGCTTTCCTTAGCTGCAGCATCAACTTCAGCAAAGTGGGTAGGAATATTTGCATGGGTATCGAAAGAATCAACCACGTTGAACAGCTTAGCTGCTTCAGGAGTTTGCTTAGGCAGGTCGGTTGCGCTACCACCGCACAAAATAAGAACATCAATAGCATCCGTATACTGAGCCATATCTGCTGCAGCATAAACCGGAACACCCGTAATAGTGGTAATTGATTCAGGATCGCGACGAGTAAACAAAGCAACCAATTCCATGTCGTCGTTCTTCTGGACGGCAAGTTCCACGCCCTTACCGAGGTTGCCATAACCTAAAATACCAATGCGGATGGACACTGTATTCCTCCTCGTATTATTTAAAAGTACACTCAACAGCTTTCTAGTTTACTTCGTATTTGTTTCAAATGGGGAAACAAATATCTTTAAAATGGTTTAACGCAATACATAAAAACGAAAGGATTCCCATGCATTCTTCCTACCCCATGCGAAGACATAAACAGCAGTTATCCCAAGAAGAATGCTTTGAAATATTGGAGAGGGGATCTTCTGGAACTCTGGCTTTATTAGATAAACAAGGGTTTCCTTATGCGGTGCCCTTAAGCTATGTATTTGTTCCTAGTAAAGCTTCTCAAAACGAAACAGAGCACTTAGAAGATAAAAAACCTAAGTCTCCAGAATCACAACATAATCTAGGTAGTATTTTCTTTCACAGCGCTTCAGAAGGCCACAAGATAGATGCAATTCGCAACTGTTCAAACGTATCTTTTTGTGTAATTGATGCCGATGAAGTAATACCAGAAAAATTTACTACGGCCTACCGAAGCGTCATAGTGTTCGGAACCGCACATATTCTTGAAAATCCCGAGCATCGACGCTTGGGGCTAGAATTACTCGGACGTAAATACTCGCCTGGTATTGAAGATGTAATGCAAGCTGAAATCGCAAGCGCTTATGACAGAACCGCCGTTATTGAATTAAAAATTAAAAAGATAACTGGTAAAGAAGGCTTTGAACTAACAAAGACAAGGAGCTCACATGAACATAACTAATGCAACCGTTGTTTACTTCACAGGAACTAATACCACAAAACGTTATGCAGAAGCCTTCGCTAAAGCGCTTCCTTTTGAAACAAGCCTTCACATGCTGCGCTATGACAAACCAATTAAAAAGACTTTTGATGCAAACGAACTTCTTGTTTTGGCAGGTCCCGTATTTGGCGGTTACATGCCTCCTTTTGTGTGGGAGCAACTTGAAACCATTAAAGGCAACAACACCCCTGCAGTTTTACTTGCAGTATATGGTGCGCGCGACTACGATAACGCCCTTTTAGAAATGAACACCAACCTATCAGCAAAAGGATTTGTAGCCATAGGTGCTGCTGCCTTGGTTGCACGTCACTCTATTGCAACCTTTATCGCACCTGATAGACCAAACGAACAAGATCTGAATGAAATTTCCGCCTTTGCGCATACCATTGCAGAACGCTTAGAAAAAATGCAATCCATGGAAGACGCACCGACGTTTGCGTTTAAGGGCGTTTTAGATGGAAAACGACCCCACAATCCTGCTCCAGAAGTAAGCGATGAATGCACCGAATGTGGGATTTGCGCAATGGAGTGCCCTGTTGGCGCTATCCCTGAAGACGCATCCAACACTACCGATGGTGAAAAGTGCATTGCTTGCTTGCGCTGTGTAGAAATGTGCCCCTTTGAAGCGCGTCACACTCCTGAAGCGGTACTAGAAAAAGCAAAGGGCTTCCTGAGTAAAACAGCTAACCCAGAAAAGCCCAACGAATTTTTCTAATCAGATAATTTCACTTTGCTTGTTCATTTAGCTAGGCGTTTAGAAGCTACTCAACAAGAGTCCAAGCTCATACGCCTAGCTAAGTCGCGGAACTAATTCATCTAGCTAGCGCTAGCTAGCTTCGCCGGTTCGCCTAGTAAGGCAAACTAACTAGTTCGCGTGAACAGCTTGGCGCAACCAACTTGTTCACAACTTGTTCTTTGCGCTCACACGAAAAATTATTCAGGATTAACCATGCTATCGAGTGTTAGCGTATATGGATAATCCCCCATTACTTGGTAATTTAATCCATACAAAAGCTCGGTTAAAATGCACAGCTTCTGGAAGGAATCAAACGTATCAAAATGGAATTCGCTTTGATCTTCACCTGAACACATTGCAATAAGCACTGCAATTTTACCTACAATAGGTAAATTGAAATAAATGGAAGATTGTTCAAAGTTAGCAGCACGTTTCAGAGCAATACTTAAGTCTTCAATATACTTAAGATAGTTAGAGCACCAAGGCTTGTCTTTCTTGAAAAGAGCAACATCTTCTACTAAACCCTGATAATAAGGGAGGAATGAATCTACCAATTCTTTACGAAGATCTTCGCCAATTTCAGCAGAGTACATTTTCGCAGCAGTTTCTGGGGTATACCCCTGCTTTATACATTCCTCTTCCCTTTGACAGAAGAGATTATTCAAACATTCAGCATAATTTGAGAAATGAGCTAATTCAATATAGCCAGGATACTTATCGATTGAAAGTGAAATATCCAGCCATAAATCTAAAGCATTTTCTAAGAGGCGAAGCAGTTCATCAAATTGGTTAGGGAACCAATCCGTACCGTAATACTTTGCGCCATCAATAAACAAAGACCAGCTAATATCACCAAACTCATTATCGAACCAAGAATGGTACCAGGACGAAAAATCAATTGCCTCAAGGCCGGAATTTAACTCTGTGATTACTTCTTCTGAAACAGATTGTTCCTGAAGGCCCTTATCGGAGTCGCCTTCAACGGTTGAAAAATATTTATCAGCAACACAATAAATATGAATATCTGTATTTTCAACAGGACTTAAAGCTACATGAAACGATAAATCTTTAAACATAGTTCCCTCCTGATGTGTTGTATTTCTTGGTTCGCACCCTCCTATACGAAGAAGTATAGCAAGCTTCCAAAGAAACGCTTAAACTAGCAGCCAAATAAATCTTCATAAGTGGATTGTTCAGGAAATTCAAACAGATAAATTAAAAGCCAAAGCAATTCATCGAATCCACGCGGCACAGCATTTATACCCGAACACTTAAAGTCATCTAATTCAAGTTCCCATTCCATACCATCGAAGAAGCCACTGGTTTTCTGATACAAACAGAACTCTTGATTTACTCATTTTTCTTTTTCAGCTTGCTGTTACTAATAATTAAGCATTACGTCTCTGATACAATACCCTTCCGATATATAAGAAAGGATATTCATGCTCAGTGCTTCGGGTCGCGAGTTGCCCAAACATTGGTTAGCCATAATAGGAATAATTTGGGCTGGTCAAGCAGTTTCTATGTTTACCAGTTATGCTGCCAGCTTTGCAGCTATTTGGTATGTAACGGAAACTACCGGTAGCGCTTTAGCTCTTTCCGCACTCAGTATTTGCGCTTTCCTGCCCCAAGGCCTTCTATCCCCCATGGGTGGAGTGTTGGCGGACCGCATCAATCGTAAATACATCATTATCGCGGCAGACTTATTCTGTGGGTTAGCCTCACTAGCGCTGGGCTTCATTATTCTTTTTGGCGAAGTTTCGCTTCTTGCTATCGTGGTGATGGTCATTATCCGCAGTGCGGCGCAAGCCTTCCACTACCCTGCCATGATGGCTTTGATGCCTATGATGGTACCTGACAAACATCTGCTGCGCATCAATACCCTTGACCAGCTACTTTTAAGTGTTTCTGGCATGGTAGCCCCTGCGCTGGGAATTTTGCTTTATACCGTGCTTGGTTTTCATTCGGTTATGTTTTTGGATTTTGCGGGTGCGTTGCTTGCTTGTGCGGGCATGCTTTTAGCCAAAACACCTGCACCGAAAAGCCGTACTTCTTCAGCAAGCAATAACGTAGCTAGTAGAATGGCTTCTTCGGGAACCACTTCCTCAGAGAGTTACGATATCGCTCCCTCAAAACTCAGCAATATCGAGCACGCAGAGAGTAACAGCTCAACAAACTCAACAAGTAAAAGCGGTAATTCTTCGTCTACTAGCGATCCGGCAACCACCCCTGAAAAGCGTCATCCCTTAACTGACCTAAAAGAGGGATGGGCTGCTTTGCGCGCTGTTCAAGGTCTATTTATCCTTATCATACTAATTATTCTTGGCATGATGTGCTTTAGCCCCATGAGCTCGCTCTATCCTCTTATGACCTACGACTACTTCAAGGGCGATGGTTACATGGCCTCCATCGCAGAAGCAACCTTCGCTGCGGGCCTATTAGTGGGCTCCACTCTAATCATGACCTGGGGTGGAGGCAAACGCTTAGCCGCATTAATTTCTATTGCCTGCGTTTCTTTTGGCCTACTCTGTACCGTATCGGGTCTTATTCCTCCTACCATGTTTTGGCTATTCGCTACGTTATGTGCAGGAATGGGACTAGTTTCTGCCTGGTTCAATGGCCCCATGATGACCCTTATTCAGAAGAATACCTCCGAAGAAACCATGGGACGCATAATTGGATTAGTTACTGCAGGCACTTCCCTTGCAGGTCCTATTGGTATAGCGCTCGGCGGCGTGTTTGCCGAATACATGGGCATTGCGCCATTCTTTGTAGTTGACGGCATCCTGTGCGCACTTGTTGGCGTGTTAATGTACGCTTTCAAAAGTGTTCGCGATTTGGACAAATAGACTCACGCATTGATTCAATGTCCAAAGCAGAAATTCGAATGGAGCGTCTTCGTATGCACGGATTACTTGACAGGTAGAACCGATGAGTCAGTTAAGTACTAACATCATCTTTGGCTGCTCAACCGAAGCAATCCCTTTTAAACCTAGCCCCTTTTCGAGCCCTGTCTACTAATTCCACCTTTATGACCTGATGCTTTATTCGGGCCCATACCTTTTTGAGTACGCACGTTTGTCTTCTGGTTATTCCAGTCATTTGTCGTATTTTTCTGCAAGCGTTTACTTATCTTTTCCCATGAAGGTCGCCCATTGGAGCTCGATTGCTGCTTAAGCCTAGAACCAGCTTCAGCATTTAGTTTATTTACATTCTTATTCATGCGTGATAAAGTCCCCTTGAATAATTGGTTTCGACTACTGACGCTCAGACGTTTAACTTAGATGTCGCAAACCAGATTACCAAACTATTCACCCCGCAAAGGCCCATATGCCAAGCCTTTGTTCGTGTTAGGAGATTGATCAGTGAAGTTCTAAACAGACATTCATCTGTTTATCCGATTTGACACCAAACCTTAGCTGCAATAACAACTGCAAGCGTTGCGATTTAAAACTAAGCAACGCTTCTAAGAAACCCAAATTCATGCGGCTGGAGCTATTTTTGGTGCCCCTCTTAGGAGAACTTCATCATGACTCAATCGAATTCTGTTCTTACCTTATCTCATATTACCTATACCTACCCAGGATCTTCCAGGCCTGCACTTCAAAAAGTGTCGGCTACCTTTGCGCAGGGATGGACTGGTATTATCGGCAATAACGGATGCGGCAAAAGTACCCTTGCGCGCATCGCATGCGGGCTTATTACTCCCGATGGAGGATCAGTTTCTCCTCATCTGGCACACGCATATTGCGAACAAGACGCTGGCATTGAACCTGCCGCTCTTTACGACTTTGCCTGCGATTATTCCCCTATTGCGCAAAAACTTCGCCTTCCCTTACATATTGAAGATGATATGCCATGGCGATTTTCCGAACTAAGTTGCGGAGAACAAAAGAAAATACAAATTGCTTGTGCACTTTGGATGGAACCACCTCTTCTTGTTTTAGACGAACCAACCAATCATGTTGACGCTCAATGCCGAAGCGAAATATTAGGCGCGCTTACTTCCTACAAAGGAATTGGTCTTTTGATTTCGCATGACCGTACTTTATTGGACAATCTTGCACAAGCATGCCTCTGCTTTGAAGGAAGTGCTGTTCGTATGCGTCCTGGCGGATACAGTCAAGCCAAAGCCCAAGCCGAACAAGACAATTTAAGTGCTATGCGAGCAAAAGAGGCGCAAAAGGCAAAGGTACAGAAGCTACAAGCAGAATACTCCAAACGATCTCACAAAGCAGATCAAACCGCATCTCGAAGAAGCGCCCGCAACCTTGATAAACATGACCGAGATGGTCGCGCAAAAATAAAACTTGCCATCTACACCGGACAAGATGGCAAAGCAGGACAACTTGCTTCCACCATGGATGCCCGCCTTTCAAAAGAACAAGATAAACTTACACAAATGTTTATCGCTAAAGAATACAATGGCTCACTTTGGCTAGACACTAAACCAAGCTCTCGTAAAGTTTTACTTCATGTGCCAGCACATATTATGACTACTCCGCAGGGTGTCCAACATACGGTGACTACACTCACTTTGGAAAACACCACACACCTCGGAATACGTGGACCTAATGGCATAGGAAAATCCACTTTAGTGGAGCAACTTGTTACTCAACTTCAAAATGAAGGTGATACCCTTTGTCTTGCAACTACGATACATACTGAAGGAAAGCAAACAAGCGCTAACTGCTCTATACCAGGACGTTCCCCAATACGAATACTCTATCTTCCCCAAGAGATAACCAAAAACAATCGTGAAGCTCTTCTTTCCGAAATTAGAGCGCTTCCCAAAGCAGAAAAAGGCCATTTATTATCCATTGTTGCTCAATTAAATTCTGACCCAAAACGCATTTTAGAAGGTGCATCAACAAGCCCTGGTGAAGCTCGTAAGTTATTTCTAGCGCGAGGAATAATGGAAGCTCCAGAACTAATTATTATGGATGAACCAACCAATCATCTTGATTTGCATTCTATAGAAGCACTTGAACAGGCACTCGCAAACTTCCCAGGTGCACTACTGCTTGTAAGTCACGATGAGGCATTTATGAGTGCAACTACCGACGAGGTTATTGAAATAAAATAGATTTATCTCCCTCACTAAGAAAGAAATATACCCACGTTAGACTAAAGAAGGTAACACTGGTTAAATGTGAAGGTATTTACGATAAAAGATGAAAATAACTCGTTTTCAAGTACATACAGCAAGCCAGGACATACCTTACTAAGCTAACACAAGTGTAGAATCTCTTTCTCCAAAGGAGTAACTATGAAGTTTTCGTGCGCTACCTTATCCCATCTTCCAGAATTTCATGTTGGACACGCACAAAACAGCGAAGCTGCCACTGGTTGTACGGTTGTAGTATCGCCCGAAGGCGCCACCTGCAGCGTTGATGTTCGCGGCGGTGGCCCCGCAACGCGCGAAACCGATTTGCTCAACCCGGAAAATATGGTTGAAGCCGTACATGCCGTGGTACTAAGCGGTGGCAGCGCTTTTGGCCTGGAAGCATCCACAGGAGTAATGCAAGCACTTGCTGAAAAAGGAATTGGATTTGAGCTGTGCGGCTTACACGTACCTATTGTAGTGGGTGCCTGCTTGTTTGATCTTCCTTATGGAAAGCCAGAACACCCCACTGCAGAAATGGGCGCACAAGCATGCCGCAAAGCAATCGAAGATACCTTATCCGACACACGCAATCAAAGCGCTATGCAAGGAGCATCTATCCAAGAATCATCGCTCAACTCTAAAAATGTCTCTTTTACACCGGCAGATGTAGAAACATCCAAATCAGATCCAGAGATATCCAAAGCTCCTTTTACTATCCTTTCGGGCGCTGCTGAAGGAAACGTTGGTGCTGGTTGCGGTGCTACCGTGGGAAAAATGCTTGATCCTGCTCAAGCAACCAAATCTGGTTTAGGCATATATGGGATTCGTTGTGGCAGTATAGTAACTGTTGCGATTGTTGCCGTTAATGCACTTGGTACCGTTTGCTTACCTGATGGTACTCCCCTTGCCGGACATCGTGATGCCGATGGTAACTTAATGAACCCGCTTGATCCTGTTCTTTTATCTATGATGCCCGGTTCTTCCACAGAAGCAGCCTTACCTTCACATCCTGCGGATGAAAATTCAACCTGCTCCGAAAGCAATCCACGCTCTGACTCTGCCGCTTCCTCTGGTTGTACCACCCCATGCACCAACACCACTATTGGCGTGGTGTTAACTAACGCAAAACTTACTAAAGCACAATGTCAAAAGGTGTCTTCCATTACACACGATGCCTATGCACGAACTATAAAGCCTGTTCACACTTCCGCGGATGGTGACACTATTTTCACCATGGCATCAGGAAAACAAGATGCGCCGTTCGATTTAGTAGCAATTATGGCAACCGAAGCAATGCAAGGAGCAATTCTTCGCGCCGTAGCAACGGCAAAAGCAGCCTGTGGACTGCCTGCCGCACAAGACATTAACCCCAAATTATGCACGAAGATTTTCAGTGATTTTTCTTAGAGTATTCCTCAATTATTTGAGAGAATCGGATGGAATAGAAAAAGACTTCTTTAGAGTCATCATTTTATGTTTCTAAAACCGCCTAAAGGCAAGTCTAGAAGACTTACCTTTTTAAGCACAACTCATTATGCAACGTGATTACAAACACTATGCTGCAGTTGAAGAGCAATCATGAGAAGATGCGCTTGATTTAGCTCCATTACTGGTAGAAATAGCACCATTACTGGTATAAATTAGTGTATCTGAAGGGTTAACTATGTCTTCTTCCATGATAAGTTCACCAATAGAATCAGCAGTAATAGTTCCACGCAACGGGTTTTTCACACTATCAATACGGCTATGTACTTCAGCCTGTACTTCACTACGCTCGAAAGCTAAATCGCATTCCTTCATCGTGCAATCTTCCAACACTAAATTTTTGCAATAGCAGAATGGCTGAGTTCCTTTAATGTGGCAACGAACTAATCGTAAGTTTTCTGAATACCAAGCAAGGTATTCTCCTTCAAGTACGCTGTCATACACAGTTACGTTCTTAGCGTGCCAAAAAGCATCTTTAGTCTTGAAATGAGAATTCTTTATTTCCATGTCCGTTACATATTGAAACGAATATTTTGCGGTCATATCCAAATTATCAATGTGAACATTCTTGCATTCAAAGAAGGGATATTCAGAAATAAGTGAACTATTGCTCACTTCAACATCGCGACATCGCCAAGCAAATTCAGATGACCGAACACTGCATTCGTCCAGTTTTACCCCTTCACATTCGCGAAGTGCCTTAATTCCACCAAGAGTGCTGTTAGTTATTTCAAGATCACGGTCATACCAAAGCGCCGCTCGACAAGTTTCCGGCATGGTGCAGTGTTGCATAGTAGCGTTCGTAACATGCCACATAGGATAACGTAAACGCAAGTCACACTGCTGCAGTTGTATATGAGATGCTTCCTTTAAGGCCGACTCGCCATCTGCTGGTCCATCGAAGATGCATTGGTCAATTACAGCATTTTGAATACCGTACAGAGCGCGCTCTTCATCGAATGTTTGATTTTCAATTACCTGCATTGAGGTGTTGTAACACAAGGAATTCATTATGCACTTCCTCCATACTAATATAACTTACCGTTTCACTTCGATAAGGTAAGTGACGTAGTGTTTCTTATATAGTAGGCAGGAATCTTATGTATAACAAATACTTAATAGGTATATTTACTTATACCTATTTCGCATATCCTGTTGTTACTGGGGAGAACGAATCATTCTGCGTTCATAAATATCAAAATCTGGTGAGTGAATTTCATCATAGAGTTCGAACCCTAAATGTTCATACATATGTTGAAGTCTATCGGCATAACATTCTAAATAACAGTTCAAACCGTGCGTATCAGCGTAATTAAAAAATGGTGTAAGCAACCTGCGTAGCGCTCCCGTACCACGAGCTTCAGGATCCACTGCCCACGCATAGAAATAAAGGTGATCCTTGCCTTCATCTAATTTGCGACACCAATCAAAATCAGAAATGATCTCCATTTTCTGCATCTGGTCATCAAGCAAAGAAAGCTCTTCGGGAGTAGCTACTTCTTCTAAGTGCTTTCCGGTTTGAGCTTCAAGTTCAGAATGGGTAGTTCCTTCCAGTTCGCTAAACAAATATCCACCCGTTGCTGCAGTCATATCAGGCAACACATACACCGCTTGATAAGGAGCATGTACTGTAAGATCATCCAAAAATACCGCATGAATAAGCTCTTCTTTTCGTGCTTTAGTGGTGCCAAGTTCATCCAATGCGCTAAGCCAGGTAATAAACCAATTTTCTTCTAAAAAGCTTGTGCCCATCATATTGGCAGCACGACGAAGCAAATCGGTTTGATTAGGCTGAATAGTTATAAGTCCTGGAAGGTTCATGGTTTTTCCTCATTTGTTATATTTTGTTGCGTATCGCCAGCAAACAAGCCGCACAGCTAACAGTTTTCTATCAAAGTAAATGTTTCTCATTTAGAAGCATTTCAATTCAAGTATAGATTAATCATACACAAACTTCCCCCTAAGGAGGTCATGATGAACTTCAAGAAAGTTGTTGTAGCTGGCGGTGGTGTACTGGGAAGTCAAATTGCCCTTCAGTCCGCCTATAAAGGATTCGACGTTACTATTTGGTTGAGAACTGACGCTTCTATTGATCGCGCACGCCCGAAATTAGAGCGTTTTCGCGACATCTATGTTGCTACCCTTGAAGCAATGAAAAGCAATCCTTCTGCCTTTGCGCGCGGTTTAGCTAGTTCTTCTGCTATCTCGGCAGATGAAATTAGTGAACTTCAAAAGCAAGCAGTACACGCTTATGAAAGCTTAACTTTAACTACCAGTTACGAAGATGCGTTTAAAGATGCCGACCTAGTAATTGAAGCAATCGCAGAAGACCCCAAACAAAAGATTGTATTCTATACGGAAGCTGCAAAGTATTTACCAGATCGCACGGTAGTATGCACCAATTCTTCCACCATGCTACCCAGTGCCTTTGCTGATTATACAGGTCGTCCTGAAAAGTATCTTGCGCTACACTTCGCTAACGAAATATGGCGTAACAATACTGCCGAAATAATGGGCCATGCCCGCACCGAACAGCGTTATTACGATGAAGTTGTTGAATTTGCAAAAGCCATTGGCATGGTTCCGCTTTGTTTAAAGAAAGAACAACCAGGCTATATTTTAAACAGCATGCTGGTCCCCTTATTAAATGCTGCTGAAATGCTTGCGGCAACAGGCGTTGCAGATATTGAAACCATTGATAAAACCTGGCGTTTAGGCACGGGTGCGCCCGTGGGACCCTTCCAAATATTAGATATCGTTGGACTAACTACTGCCTATAACGTCAATGCCTTAAACCCTGAAGCGCAGGACCCCAACACCGTAGCGGGGAAAATTCAAGCCATGCTTCAGTCCTATATCGACGAAGGAAAACTTGGTGTAAATGCTGGCGAAGGATTCTATCGATATAAATAGTAAGCTAACTAGCGGGCAATACCCCTACTGCAAGTTAGAGTTAGCGGCCGATATGTGAATTACAGAAAAATGCTGGCGTATACGACAAGTTTTACTAACCCGTATTTCTTTCTCCTTATAGAAGTAGCCGCCCCTCCTACGGGAAGGACGGCTACCTTTCAATCCATATGAAAACATGGTATCAACAGGACTAACGAAGTTAATAGTCAAAAGCGAAATTACAAAACCGCACCAGTAACCAGTAACCAGCAAACAACCCAGCCAGAATTACGCGCGAGCCAAACCATCTACAGAAAGTACTACACCCGTTACATAGCTTGCCAAATCAGATGCTAAGAACAAATAGGCATTTGCGATGTCTTCCGGCTCTCCCATACGGCCAAGCGGAATAGACGCAATCAAAGGCTTAATCATTTCTTCAGGAAGAACATCTACCATATCGGTATGAGTAATACCCGGCGCTACTGCATTAACACGAATATTATCAGGTGCCAATTCGCGACCGAGTGATTTGGTAAGACCGTTAACCGCAAACTTAGAGGTAGGGTACGCGCATCCTGAAGGCTGCCCATAAATACTTACCATCGATGAAGTATTAATAATGACGCCGCCACCCTGTTCTTTCATAATTGGCGCAACCGCACGGCAGCAATAGAACATCGCATTAACATTCAGTTCCATGGTCTTCTTAAAATCAGCAGGATCGTATTCATAAATTGATTCGCGAGCAGAAACGCCAGCGTTGTTGCCCAAAATATCAATACGACCAAATGCTTCTTTTACCTTCGCGAATTCAGAAGCAATAGATTCCGGATCGGAAAGATTAGGAGTAATTCCCATTACGGGATAATCAGGGTTGATTTCACGAAGCTTCGCCAGTGCTCTATCTACCGTTTCCTGACGGGATCCACACAATGCAACTTTCGCCCCGTTTTCTAGGTACTTCTTTACGATAGCAAAGCCAATGCCACGTGTTCCACCAGTGATGATAGCGGTTTTCCCTTCGAGCAAATTCAAGTTCATAACAACCCCTTTCCACTTGGGTATTTCAACAATGTGTTGAACTTTTATTGAGTGTAGGACATTTATGTCTTGTCTACCGTCAAGCTGCCCATATACTAGGCGGATGACTGAAAATTACTCGCGAAAGACCTGTGATAATGAGCATACGCATCGCCAAGAACAACATGATGAATGTACACATCACCAACAATGGCACGATAGAAACAAGCGCCAACTATGACACGACGGAAACTAGCGCCAACCGCGACCTAGGCGATTCTTCTTCTCTGGCAAGTCTGGTAAGGTACCCATCGCTGCCTAACAAACTTTTATCTGCTCTTTTGGCGGTCCTACTTGCATTTTTGTGTGTTGCCCCTTTAGCTGGCTGCACAAGCAAAACTGACTACGGCCAATACACCGCAGAACCCGGAAGCGAATATCAGACGGCACAAAATGATTCCGCCGATTCAGAGTCTTCATCTGCTTCCTCCTCTTCGTCTGGCTCAGCAACCAATTCATCCAATTCATCTGCTTCCGCATCATCTTCAACAACAGAAGGTGCTGTTTCTGTTAGTGCTGAACAGGGAGAACAACCCTCCCTAGCTGAAATACCAGAATTCGAAGGCGAACCCTATATCGAAGTAAACTACAACGAGCCCTCTTTCACTGAAGAAGAAAAAAGCTCCAGCTCCTTTGAAAGCTATTCTGATCTGGATTACGAAGGTCGTTGTGGTACCGCATTTGCTCTTGTTGGTGAAGAAACCATGCCAACCGAAAAACGCGAAAGTATCAGTGAAGTAAAACCCACAGGATGGCAAAGTGTTCGCTACGATTTTGTAGAAGGAGAAAGTCTTTATAACCGCTGTCATCTTTTAGGCTTTCAACTGACCGGCGAAAATGCCAATGGAGAAAACCTTATCACCGGCACGCGCTATCTCAATACGGAAGGAATGCTGCCTTTCGAAGATGAGATAGATTCATATGTAGATGAAACCAACAATCATGTGCTCTACCGTGTTACTCCCCTCTTCTATGAAGATGAACTGGTAGCACGCGGAGTTCACATGGAAGCTTATTCGGTTGAGGACGAAGGTGCAGGTGTCAGTTTCAATGTATATTGCTACAACGTACAACCCGGTGTAGGAATAGACTACGAGACAGGTAATAACTGGAAAGACCCTTCAACCGCAGATTTTGATGATAAGCCGAGCCAACACAGCTCAATCAACAAGGGTCAAAATAAAGGTCAGAACCAAGATCAAAATCTGAACCAGTATCAATCTCAAAATCAATCCTCAAACCAAGCTCAAGACAATCACCAAAGCAGCAGTGCCAACCAAGCACAAGATTATGTCCTGAACACCAATTCGAAGAAGTTCCACTATCCTTGGTGCGATTCAGTTGAAACCATGAACAACCATAACAAGGAAAGGTTCTTCGGAACACGCGAAGAACTAATTGATAAGGGTTACGAGCCATGCGGTGCTTGCCAGCCGTAGTTTCGCACGCCTTACACGACACCTCCCAGCCGTAATCTATCCTTCGAAATCGTCAAGAATAACACCCTAAAGAGAACCGCCCCTGTTAGTTATACCTAACCATGCAAGAATTGCATAGTGACATGGTGTATTTTAATCCTTTCTAAAGCTACAATTAGTAACAGCTTATAAAAGGAGGTTCTTATGTCTGATCTCATTGTTCCTGGAACAGGCGGAATCAATACATCCCCTATGAAGAGCGCGGTGGCAAAGAATCAGTAGTGTACTTCACGCGCGACCTTTCATCAGAAGGCTTAAAGAACATATACGAGCGCGTAAACGCTACCATGACGGGCAATATTGCCATTAAGTTGCACACAGGCGAACAGCATGGCCCTAACATTATTCCTCGCCCTTGGGTTGAAAACCTTATCAAGACCGATTTACCTGATGCCACCATTGTGGAAACCAATACCTATTACGAAGGCGATCGTTATACCACCGAACAGCATCGCAAAACCCTTGAAGTTAACGGATGGACCTTCTGTTCTGTAGATATTATGGATGAAGAAGGAACCGTAAATATTCCCGTTAAAGACGGCAAATGGTTTACCTATATGGCTATGGGTAAAAACATTTTGAACTACGATTCCTTATTTGTACTTACCCATTTCAAAGGACATACTAAAGGCGGTTTTGGTGGATCCGCCAAGAACATAGGTATTGGCTGCGCTGATGGTCGTATTGGCAAAGCCATGATCCACACTACCCCTTCATCGGATGACATGTGGGATATATCCGACGAAGAATTCATGGAACGCATGATGGAATCTGCCAAGGCTGTCGTAGATCATTTCGGTGAAAACATTACGTTTGTAAATGTTATGCGCAACATGTCCGTTTCATGCGACTGCGAAGGTACTGCCGCAGAACCTGTAGTAACACCAAACGTTGGTATTTTGGCATCCACGGATATCTGCGCAATTGATACTGCCTGCGTTGACTTGATATACGCTATGAAAGAAGAAGACCGCAAAGCTTTAGTTGAACGTATGGAAAGCCGTCACGGTTTACGTCAGCTTACCTACATGCATGAACTCGGCATGGGCAACAACCGTTATAAGCTTATCGACATCGATAACAACGATAAGGTAATTACTGCTCAAGATGCTATTGCTGACGTGGTTCCTTTTGTAGCTGAGTAAATATTAATTTTGCCAAGAGGCTCAATAGCAATACAATCACTTGGTCAAGCGCTGCGTTCAGTAACCAAACGCAATCTAGGCCGAGATCATTTTTGATCTCGGCTTTTTATGCTAATAACTTACCTTTTTCAGTGCGTCCCCGCTGGGTTATCACTTGTAATTTTGATGAGATTCGTATTTATGACCAAGAAAAGGAAAATCCTGAAGACTTTACACAGCTATTACTAGTGGATCTTCCAGAAAGCATTTATCAATTAGGGTTCTTTTCCGACAAAAATAATTCTCGTATAGAAAAAGAAAAGCAATTGTCGGTTGAAGCAGGATTAATTGTTGCTAAGTTGTACGACCAACTATCTTCTCAATATAAAAACATCGATACCGACAAACACGAACAGTATTCCCTAAACCTTCTTATCGTTCGCATGGTATTTCTTCTAAACGCAGAAGATGGGGGTCTTTTACAAAAACGCGATGCGTTTTTAGACTATCTACGGCAGTATTCTGCGCAGGATACACGTGCAGCTTTAATTTCTCTATTTAAAACTCTTGATACGCCAGAAGAAGAGCGTGACCCTTATGCGAATCCTGTATTGTTGGAATTTCCATATATTAATGGTGGTTTATTCCGAGATGAAGATATTGTTATTCCGCAATTTACTGAGCAAGCTAGGCATGATCTCTTATTGAATGCAAGTCAGAAATTCGACTGGTCTGATATCTCACCTACTATTTTTGGTGCTGCGTTTGAATCAACATTAAATCCAGAAACAAGACGCTCAGGAGGTATGCACTATACCAGTATCGAAAACATTCATAAGGTAATAGATCCACTATTTTTAAATAATTTACGTGAAGAACTTGAAGCGATTGAAGGCGAGAAAGTAGAGCGGAATCGCAATCTTAAGCTCCGTGCATTTCAGAAGAAACTCGCGTCAATAAACATTATGGATCCTGCATGCGGATCAGGTAACTTTCTTACCGAAAGCTATTTAAGCCTTCGCAAACTTGAAAACCGAGTTATTGAAAGCTTGCAAGGTGATCAAATGGCACTTGGGTTTAATGACAATGTAATAAATCCAATCCAAGTTTCGATCGATCAGTTCTATGGTATTGAGATCAACGATTTTGCTGTATCAGTTGCTAAAACCGCATTATGGATTGCTGAAGCACAGATGATGCAAGAAACCGAAGAAATCCTATATCAAGTCCTTGATTTCTTGCCTTTGAAAAACAACGCCAACGTTATAGAGGGCAATGCTCTCCGAATGGATTGGAATGATGTTCTGCCTGTGGAGAAATGCTCATATATCTGTGGCAATCCACCTTTTATTGGATATTCAAACCACTCAAAAGATCAGCAAGAAGATCGTGCTTTGTATTTTGGGAAAGTAAAAACAGTCGATTATGTTGCTTGTTGGTATGTAAAAGCTGCTGAATACATGCAGAATAATAAACAAATTCATGCCGCGTTGGTTTCTACGAATTCGATTTGTCAGGGCCAGCAAGTAGAACCTATTTGGAAACCACTGTTTGAAAAAGGTATTGTAATCAACTTTGCTTACCAATCCTTTGTTTGGAACAACGAAGCGACAGATCAAGCACATGTACATGTAATCATCGTTGGGTTTTCGTACAATAACTCTTCGGAAAGAGTGCTTTTTAAACCTGATGGAACCAAGTGGGCAGCCAAAAACATAAACGGCTATCTTCAACCTACTGAAAACGTTTTTATAGCAAAACGAACCAATCCTATTTGCGATGTTGAAAAAATGGTTCGAGACTGCCAACCCACAGACGGAGGTAATCTTCTGTTTAAAACGGTAGAAGAAAAGAATGATTTTCTTTCAAAAGAGCCTTTAGCGGAAAAATGGATTAGACCGTTTTCCATGGGGGAGGATTTTATTAAAGGACAACCGCGGTTTTGTCTTTGGATGCCAGATGTTGAATCTCCTGATTTTGATGGATTAACCTATGTAATTCAGCGTTTGGATAAAGTTAAAAACTTGAGACTAGCTTCTTCAAAAGCGGCCACTCGCAAGAAAGCGGAGATTCCTTGGCGTTTTGACGAGGTGAGGGATTTTGGAGATGTATATATTGCTATTCCTGCGGTTTCTTCTGAAAGAAGAAAATACGTTCCTCTTGGGTTTGTAACTAATGGCATGATCCCTGGAAATAAACTGTATTTTGTCTCAACCGATAGTCTTTATATCTTTGGCGTTTTAATGTCGCAATTCCATAATGCTTGGATGCGAGTAGTGGCTGGACGCTTGAAGAGTGATTATAACTACGCAAATACTATTGTTTATAACAACTTCATTTGGCCTGGCGCAATAGAACATCCTGATATGCCAGTAGAAGAAACTGTTTCTGAAGAAGAGCGCGTAAAAGTGGAAGCTTGTGCGCAGGCTGTTCTTAATGCGCGTGAAGCCCACCCAGATAATTCTCTTGCAGATCTATACGACCCCGGCAAAATGCCTGATGATTTACGCGCGGCGCATGATGCACTCGATAAAGCAGTTGAAGAAGCTTATGGCGTTAACTTCAACGGGGATGAAGAAAAGATAGTTGCGCATTTGTTTAAGTTGTACGCAGAAATGACCAAATAACAATGAGTGCCAATGGTTTCAACGCAACCAATAAAGAAAATGGGTTATTTCGTTGTCCTTCTTGTGGGTCTAGAAAGATAGCGAGAATTCAATGGGGTAGACCCTCGTGGTCTGATACGTTAGAAGAAAACTAGATTCTGGAAAGCTGACACTAGGTGGTTGTTCCGTAGATATACATGCTCCGAAATGGCAATGCTTAGACTGCAATACTCGTTTTGGCGAGGGTGACACTTGGGATCTTGAGTTTTTACTGGATCATAAGCCAATCCCTGATTTTGTTAAAGCTCATTCACACTGTTCTTTTAATCAAGAAGAGTTATTGAAAAGTGAACATTGTGCTTGTTTTCATTGTTTAACTGAATTCTATCCTGAAGAAATTACCGAATGGATCGATGATTCAAGTGGATATACAGCTGTATGTCCACTGTGTGGAAAGGATTCATTGACACTCCCCCCCCCTGCTTTAGCCGTGGGGAGTGTCAATTCGAAAGTCATTAAAGCACAAACTCCTATTGCTTCGTAAGTATTTTTTTGGACCGTGCAAGAAAAAATAGAGCGTACTTACTTACAAGCAAGGCTCCAGGTAGGAGGACTTCAAGATGACAATAGCGCTCCCCTCCTCGTCACGCGCAGATCTCAAGGTAGCGCTACATCCGAACAGACGACTAGGCCTTCACCATAACCATCCGTGCCCAGGACACACTCTTAAGTACCCTGGGCACACTCAGGCGATACGAGTCAAAGATGGAAAACCCACCAAACGAACTGGACAGACAGGCGCTTCAAGATATCTCGAAGGTGACCACGAGGCTAATGTTACCGTGATATTTTCTTTCGACTCAGCACAACAAAGGTAAGCGCCAAAAGACTGATAAGCCCGAGAGCGATAATTAAAAAAGAACTAAAATCTCCAGTTGCGGGCAATCCATCTTCGGCAGAATCATCCTTGAGCATCTTGATGGTTTTAGACTCTTCAAAACCGCAGATCTCGCATATCCGCTTCTGTACGCCATCGGACGTAGCACTGGCTTGCTCTGTGACTTCCCATTCACTCCAAGAATGCGTTTCGCACTCAAACTTTGCGCCGCAGATCTCGCAAACCTTCCAGTGCGACAAAGAATCAGAAGACCATGTTTCCGTTGTTGCATGTGGTTCGATTGAACACTTGATGCCTTCACTCTGAACTGCGCTAGAGACGAGATTACCATCGGTTGCCGTCACACTCACCGTATAGACACCAGGTTCAGAGGTCTTGAGTACGGCATTTGTTTCACCATCAATCACCTTATTGTCGTGCATCCAAGTGTATGAGAACTGGACATTATTGACTTCATGAGAGGGTGTTGCAACGAGTTCAAATTCGCTATTTGATCCTTCATGGACTTTCGTCTTTCTTGCATCAATAGCTACATTGGGCGACTTGAGAGCCCAAACCGCAATGAGTGTTTTATTGTCGGCAGAAATCTTATCTGAATCAAAGTCCCAGAGTTCATCAGATCCTCTAAGTTTCCAACCTGCCAGCTGATAACCAGCAGGAGGCGTTAGAGAGGGTACGTCGTCAGCACTAATGAAGCCATCGGCATTTGCATAGGCGCTACCATAAACAGTGGCTCCATCCTCGCTTTCGAAAGAAACGCTTTTGAGCTGACGCCACACAAGATTTTGACCCTGCGTACCAAGTCCCCATCCCTCATGCTCGGAGAAGAAGGCTGCTGGATTTACTGATACGCCGTCTTCGTAATGTACAGCAACGCCCTCTTCGGTAAGCGATGAGGAGTATAGATGCAGCGGAGAGGTAGGAGTAAAGTCGTTTGTGACATGAATAGTCGATACTTTGTTGGTTGTTTGCATGAGGTAGATACTACCCTCAATCGTTGGTGACCCTGAAACGGTAAAGTCACAGGCACCTGTTTTGTTGCTGGTTGTAGATAAGTAAACGGCTGAAGACGTGGAGTTTTCTTCGCAAAGGTTATCTTTGATCACACCACCGCTAATCTGTATGTTCGTTTCATAGCCGTTATAGGCTGCATAGATGGCCCCACCATTTTTTATTGCTGAGTTGTTGGTTACTTCACCACTCTTAATGACGAGGTTAGCATCAGGAGATGGAGCACCGGTGTAATTCCACATTCCTTGGACAAAGAAAGCTCCGCCATAATTTCCTGTGTTGTCGTGAATTTTAGTGCCATCCACAATACACCAGCCACCATGGCCGCCCACTCTTACAGCGCCCGCATAGGGGGCAGAATTGTTCTTGATCTCGCCACCGTTAAGGTATACATAGCACTGATCGAGGTCAATGGCACCAGCCATGCCCCAGTCATCCGTTACCTCATTGCCGCTGATCTCGCCGCCGTTCATGGTGAATGTGCCGTTCATGAACACCCTAATAGGGGTGCCATGAGTATTGCGGAACACTGTTCCCTCATTCATGGTGAGCTTACCAGATCTACCCTGATCTTCACGAATGTTTGCCAACGGCATTGTATTGCTTGTATTTCCGCCGTCTACGATGACGTTGGTGAGTGTTAGATCACTGATCACATAGAGTAGAGTACCCTGCATATCAGCGCTGCGCTGAATAGTGATATTACTTAGATTTAAGGGGACATCGATAGTGACGGTACTCTCAACTATGATCGTTCCGCCTTCTCCCGCAAGCTCAACAGCCTTCTGAATCGTTTCCACTGCATTGGCAGCATCTTCGCCGGAGTTTATATCGTCACCGTTTTTAGGATCAAGATACACCACAGAGGATCGCGGAGCTTTTGTTGGTTCGACAGTAGAATTAGCCGAACTACTATCGTTATCTGCGGTTGTTGCTAGCGCAACAGATGGAATCAAGCAGATTGCTAGTGTTAATACCAGCAATGCGGTTAATGTTCGACCCCGAAAGCCGTGTTTAATCATTGCTGCCCTCCTTGTCGTTTGACTTCTTGTATATATAGCTTTAGTGAAGTGCGAATTGCATTGAGTTGTAATTCTAAATAATCCTCGTCATCGAAGAGGGCGAAGTGAACACAGGCTCTTACGAAGAGATAGGTCATACCCTGGATATATTCTGCAGGCATTTCTAATTTAGATGAAAGTTGTTCGGCGTATTCACGATAACGAACATTGACGCCTTTAAAAAACGCTGCACCATGATCGTGATATTTCGGGCTTGCATATACCTGATACATGAAACGGTATTTTGCCCCGTGGAGGCGTGCTGTAATATAGGGCATCTCGCGTAGAAAGCGTTCTATGTCCTCAAAGTTTACTGGAGCTCTTGCCATAAAATCATCTTCCACTTTCGCCATACAGTAAGCGGTAGATTCGATGATGATATTGTCTTTACTCCCAAAGTGATAGATTAGGTTTCCGTTTGTGACACCACAAGCCTCAGCCAACATCTTTAAACTGGTGTTCTCAAGGCCATGTTCACAAAACACGTTGAAACATGTTTCGAGAAACCCTCTTTTACGCTCTGTAATGCTTTTACTTTCCAATGTAGACCACTTATCAATCTGACTGACTGGATGGTTAGTCAGATTATATCGTGGAAAATAAATGAAGGTCAATGATTGGAATCCTTAGCAAAAGCGTCGTAATCTCCCTGATTTCAATTATGGGATCCCTTGGTATACAAAAGTCAGCTATTAAGAGTTCAAGAAGCTTTAATTTTTCTCGTCCCGTGAAGTGTCTTGTTTTACATACCTATATATAGAAGCTTTAGATAAGCCTGTGGCCTGAGTTATTTCTCGAATACAAAATGTCTTTGCTCTATACATTTTTAATGCACGATCAACCATTTCGGGATCTATGCGAGGTCGTCCTCCAGTATTCCCACGTCGCCTCGCCGCTTCCAATCCTTCCATGGTTCGTTCTCGATTAAGATCTGCCTCAAACTGAGCTATTGCTGCAAGTACGCTAAAAAACAATCTGCCTGTTGCTGTCGAAGTATCAATTGAATCTCCTAGGCTTATAAAATCAACGCCCAGATTTTCAAATTGCTCACTAAGTTCAATGAGGTTTTTTGTGTTGCGCCCAATACGATCTAATTTCACAACAACTACTTGATCACCAGATCGTAGATGCTCGATCATTTTCTTAAGTTCTGGACGATCTTTCGATCTACCACTCGCCTTTTCAAAATAGATTCGCTCACAACCTACTGCTTTTAAGGCATCAATCTGGCGATCAAGACTTTGATCCACTGTTGAAACACGTGCATACCCGATTTACTGCAAAATGTGCACTACCCCTGCAGATTTTTCCAAAAATGAGTAACTGCCTTTCTTAGGATGAACCCATTTAAAAGAATCAGCGTAATGTACGCATCATTTTTTGTATCGAACCAGTATTCAGAAGAAAAAATACGCCATTCAATACTTTCTCGTAAGAAAAAATCTCACACTAACGGGATTTTCTGCAGGGGTATGCTAAAAATTGCAAAAAAGTAGTGGGCAGATGAAAATATACCCACTACATAAAGCAATTTACTTAATAGCTGCTTACTTATAAGTAGCTAACCAGCTTATACGTAACTGCCCTACTTAATAGTTGCGTGAATCTCCTGAAGCGAACGAACATCGGATCCTTCGCGTGTCTTGGATTCCTTAACACCCATAGCTGTTACATAGGCAGCTGCCAAGGTAGTCATATACGGCACATGATTCTTGATAGCAGCCTTACGAATGTAGCTATCGTCCTCGTGGCTTTCAGTGCTTGAAGCAGGAGTATTAACTACGATAGCAATTTCGCCATTTGCAAGTGCATCCAAGATGTTAGGACGACCTTCGCCTAGCTTATTAATATGTTCAGCTTTAATACCTGCTTCGTTAAGCAGCTCACAGGTGCCCTTAGTTGCCACAATTGCAAAACCAGCATCCGTAAATTCCTGTGCAACCTTAGCTGCATCATCCTTATCGCGGTCACTGACGCTCATCAAAACGGTACCTTCAGAAGGGATAGCAGTCTGAGTTGCTTCCTGTGCCTTCAAGAACGCTTCCCCAACGGTACTTGCAAGACCAAGCACCTCACCAGTAGAGCGCATTTCAGGACCAAGAACTGGGTCAACTTCGGGGAACATATTGAACGGGAATACTGCTTCCTTTACACCAAAGTGCGAGAAAACACTCTCATGCAAATCGGCAACAGGAGAAGGACGGCCCGTAAATTCGCGCGTAATAACATCAGTTGCAACCTGAACCATTTGAATATTGCATACCTTGGAAACTAAAGGAACCGTACGCGATGCGCGAGGATTAGCTTCCAAAACATACACGGTGCCATTTTCAATAGCATACTGAATATTCATCAAGCCACACACATGCATAGCTTCGGCAATCTTACGGGTGTAATCCTTGATGGTTTCAAGATGCTGGGCATCAATATTAACCGAAGGCAAAATGCAAGCGGAATCGCCCGAGTGAATACCCGCAAGCTCAATATGCTCCATAACCGCAGGAACAAAAGCATGAGCACCGTCGCAAATTGCATCAGCCTCACACTCAAGTGCATGCTGTAAAAAGCGGTCAATCAAAATAGGACGATCAGGCGTTACGCCAATTGCTGCTGCCATATAGCTACGCAGCGCATCATCATCGTATACCACTTCCATACCGCGACCACCCAAAACATAGCTTGGACGAACCATCACGGGATACCCAATCTTATGAGCGGTTTCAAGAGCTTCTTCAACCGTTACTGCCATACCCGCTTCAGGCATTGGAATGCCCAGCTTGTCCATAACTTCACGGAAACGATCACGATCTTCTGCTAAGTCGATAATCTCTGGGCTGGTACCCAAAATCTTAACGCCGGCACGTTCAAGTTGGCTTGCCAAGTTAAGCGGTGTCTGACCACCAAACTGAGCGATAACGCCCAAAGGCTTTTCCTTTTCATAGATGCTCAAAACATCTTCTGCAGTCAGTGGCTCGAAATACAATTTGTCAGACGTATCGTAGTCGGTAGAAACCGTTTCAGGGTTGCAATTAACAATAATGGTTTCAAAGCCCAGCTTCTTCAACGCAAGAGCCGCATGCACGCAGCAGTAGTCAAATTCAATACCCTGACCAATACGGTTAGGACCGCCACCCAAAATCATAATCTTGCGATTATCGGATGCAGTGGAATGATCTGGCGCATTATAGGTTGAATAATAGTAGGCACTATCCTGTGTACCAGATACATGTACGCCTTCCCAAGCCTCAGTAATACCAAGGCCCAAACGATAGGCGCGAATATCATCTTCAGGAATGTTAAGCAACTGACCCAAATAACGATCAGAGAAACCATCCTTCTTAGCAGCTGCAAACTGGTCTTTCGGCAACTGCTCACCAGGGTGTTCAGATGCATAAGCCAAAATAGCCTGCTCTTCTTCAACCAGTTCCTTCATTTCCTGAATAAAGTGAACTTTAATCTTGGTAAGCTCGTGAAGCTGATCAACCGTTGCACCCTTGCGAAGTGCTTCATACATAATAAATTGGCGCTCAGAAGTTGCGGTGTGAAGCATACCCAACAAATCATCGAGCGATTTTTCGTGGAAATCCTTAACAAAACCTAAGCCGTAACGATCCTTTTCAAGAGAACGAACCGCTTTCTGGAAGGCTTCTTTATACGTTTTGCCAATAGACATAACTTCGCCTACAGCGCGCATTTGCGTGCCCAGCTTGTCTTCAACACCCTTAAATTTCTCGAAGGCCCAACGAGCAAACTTCAGTACTACATAGTCGCCACCAGGAACATATTTATCAAGCGTACCATGCTTGCCACAAGGGATTTCATCTAGGGTGATACCCGTTGCCAACATGGCAGATACAAATGCAATCGGAAAACCAGTTGCCTTAGAGGCCAAAGCAGAAGAACGGCTGGTACGAGGATTGATTTCGATAATAATGTCGCGATCGGTCTTGGGGTCGTGTGCCCATTGCACGTTACAACCACCAATTACTTCAACATTATCGACAATCTTGTAGCTTTTTTCCTGCAAGCGATCGATAGTTTCCTGCGCAATGGTTTGCATAGGAGCCGCACAGAAAGAGTCGCCCGTATGAACACCCATGGGGTCAATGTTTTCAATGGTACAAACAGTGATCATCTGGCCCTTGGCGTCACGAACAACCTCAAATTCAAGTTCTTCCCAGCCAAGAACACTTTCTTCAACCAGTACTTCGGTTACGGGAGATGCCGCTAAACCACGTGCAACAACGGTGCGCAATTCATCAACGTTGTAGACCAAACCGCCGCCTGTACCGCCCATGGTATAAGCAGGGCGCAAAACACAGGGATAACCCAAACGAGAAGCAATTTCTACTGCTTCTTCAACCGTATGGGAAACTTCAGAGCGAGCCATTTCAATACCAAGCTCTGCCATGGTGTCCTTAAATGCTTGGCGGTCTTCGCCGCGCTCAATCGCGTCTACCTGAACACCAATTACTTTTACTCCGTACTTATCAAGCACCCCAAGTTTAGAAAGCTCGGCGCACAAATTCAAAGCTGACTGTCCGCCCAAATTTGGCAGCAAGGCATCGGGACGTTCTTTAGCAATAATAGCTTCAATACGCTTGGCATTAAGAGGCTCGATATAGGTAACATCGGCCGTGCCAGGGTCGGTCATAATGGTTGCAGGATTGGAATTTACCAGAACGATTTCGTATCCAAGTTGGCGAAGCGCCTTGCAAGCTTGAGTTCCCGAATAGTCAAACTCACAAGCCTGACCAATAATGATAGGACCAGAACCAATAATAAGAATCTTGTGAACGTCGGTTCGCTTTCCCATGCGACGTCCTTCCTGATCGAAGTACGGACAATACACTAACCAATTATTGTAACCGTTTCGGGACACGACGGCAGGATATATTCGTTGATAACAAACGATTGCACAGCCATTAAACCGCCCACTGAGCACTTTCATTTTGAAGAGCTACCATTTTCTGGAACAATCCACCCTCCTGTTTCATCAAATCCTGAGGTTTACCTTGTTCAACAACACAACCCTCTTCAAGTACCACAATCTTGTCTGCATTCATAACAGTACGCATACGATGCGCAATAACAATAACCGTCTTACCAACGAGCAATCGGCTTAAAGCCTCCTGTACTTGCGTTTCATTTTCAACGTCCAAGCTTGCTGTAGCTTCATCAAGTAAAACAATAGGCGCATCTTTCAATAACGCACGCGCAATAGAAATTCGCTGACGTTCACCACCAGAAAGTTTCGTTCCATTTTCGCCAATTGGGGTGTGGTAACCCTGTGGCATACGAAGCGCAAATTCATCACAGTTTGCCGCTTTCGCCGCAGCTAAGACCTCTTCATCAGTTGCATCACGTCTGCCTAAACGAATGTTATTCATAACCGTATCGTCAAAGAGCAACACGTCCTGGAACACTACAGCATAATCACGCAACAACACTTCCGGATCTACGTCGGCTACATTTACGCCACCAACCAAAACAGACCCTGAACTTGGATCCCAAAAACGAGCAGCCAACTTCGAACAGGTAGATTTTCCTGAGCCAGAAGGACCAACCAAAGCAGTAACCTCGCCTTCTTGCGCCGTGAAACTTACCTTGGAAAGAACTGGCGTTTCATCTGATTCGTTATAGGAAAAAGAAACATCCCTAAACTCAACCGAATGGCCTTGCGGATTGAAGGTTTCGCTACCAGTCGCCAGCGGTTCTTCATAGAAGGACTTCATGCGACCAGCTGCCGTCCTTGCATGGAAAAGCTCAGCAATAAGCATGAGCGCCTGATCGAATGGCGCATAAATGCGAGACACCACCAGCAAAAAACAAAAGAGCACCATAAACGAGCAACTGCCTTCAAGAATAAACATGGCGCCAGCAATAATTGTACTTGCGATTCCCAAGCGCAACACTATCTGAGCACCATTAACAAAAATCCCTGTTAGAAGCTCTCCTTTAATGGTTTGCTTTTCTGAAACGTCGATATCGGTATTAATACCCTCTAAGTAACGCTCAACCTGATTCGTTGCACGTACCTCACGCACGCATTCAAGTGCTTCCTGAATATCATCAGATACCTGCAAATTCTTTTCACGAGTCGCACGTGAAAGAGGAGCTAGCAATTTTCGACTCGCAAATAGCAAAACAAACGCTACAGGCACACTCCATAGTGCAGCCAAAGCTAGGCGCCAATCAAAAATAAACAAACCAACCGCCGCAATACCTAACGTCACATACGCACCATAAAGCTCGGGTAGCACATGGCTATAGGCATGCTCGGTAATTTTGACATCACCCATAATGGTTTCCGTCAAATCCGCTAAGTCACGCTTACCAAAAAACGACAACGGCAACTTACGTAAGCGCTCCGCTAAGCCAATACGTTGCCTGCCACTTTCGTTATAAATTACGCCATATTGGTAGTAGTAGGCAAAATATTCCGCAACACAAAGCAGAACGAAAAACGCAACTAAAAGAATAACAAACGGAACGTTAAATCCAAGTGAAGCCAACTGAGGCAAACCGCCAAAAAGGGATGGCATAGAAGCTCCCTGGGTATACCCCGCTACCAAAGCGTCCATAAGTACATACAATAAGCCAATACCCATGAAAATAATAAGATTTGCCAAAGCGGTCCATACCGTACCAAGTTTTACGTTGCGCACGCCTTCGTCTGTCAGTGCATATTTTTCTTTCAGCATTTAGTTCACCGCCTTTTCTGCAGCAATCTCATCGCCGGGTTGTTTATAGCTATCGGTGTAGATTTCTGTATTCTTTCGAAGATCTGAAACATCACTTCGCTCAATTTTCCACGAAGCTGCTCGTTCGTAATTCGCCCACATTTTTGCGTACAAACCACCATGAGAACGTAATTCATCGTGATTTCCCTGCTCTACCACTTTGCCTTCAGAAAGAACAACAATAGTATCGGCATTGCGCACAGTTGACAGGCGATGAGCAATCATTAACACTGTGCAGTTCTGCGTTAATTCACTAAAAGCTTTTTGAATAAGTACTTCGTTTTCTGGATCTGCAAATGCCGTTGCTTCATCCAATACCACAATATCTGCTTGCTTCAAAATAGCGCGAGCAAGCATTAAACGTTGAATTTCACCGCCAGAAAAATACACTCCCTTAGTGCCATAAACGGTGTTAACCCCTTCAGGACATTTAGCCAAAATGTCGTCACATTGCGCAGCATGCAAAGCTGCCATAACCTCTTCACGTGTTGCTTCGGGCCTGGCGGCACGAACATTTTCTAAAATGCTCTGTTTAAACAAACGATTTGCCTGGAATACAAACGCGACCTTATCCATTAAAACAGATGGATTAATAGCGCGCACATCTACACCACCGACTCGCACGGTGCCCGAAGTAGCATCCCAAAATCGTGGCACCAATGCTGCAGCAGTGGATTTACCACCACCCGAAGGCCCCACCAAAGCAACCGTAGAACCCGAAGGAACGGAGAAGCTTACGTTCTCTAGCGCATTGTGGTCTGCCCCTTCGTAGGTAAACGTAACATTTTCAAACTCGACAGAAGCATCTGCTGGTGTCTCGCAAACCTTTGCCTTCCGTATTTCCGGAGCCGCAAGAATGCCTTTAACGCGCTGGAGTGAATCCGCTGCCACTTGAACCGCTTCAGACATAAACATGACGCGCGTCATCGCAGTTGGAATGATTGCCATAAAAATGGAATAGAAGGCAATATTTGCAATAAATGTAGCTGTATCCGCCTCACCTGGAAGAAGCAACAACATAACAGGAATTACGAAAACCACTGCACCATTAATTACCGCCAAGGAAAGAGATTGCGGAATCTGACACCATTTCACTGCATAGTCTTTTGCCATTTGACTGAAATCCTGAATTGCGTCGTAAAACGCCTTAAACGAATACACCGTTTGCTGGAATACTTTTACAACCGGAATTCCACGCACATATTCAGTGCCTGTTTCATTCATACGAACCAGCGCATCTTGATATTTCTTCATGAACTCCATACCACGACCGCTCATCATGTATGCCATGCATAAAATCGAAATGACAACAGGAATTAAACAAGCAAGTCCAAGACGCCAATCAAAAATGAAGAATATGACGAGCATACCTGCAATCATAGTTAGCGATCCAGCGGTATCAGGCAGCTTATGAGCAAGCAAGCCTTCCGTTTCTGAAGCGCACCCATCTACCACGCGACGAAGAGCCCCTGATGCATGGCTATCGAAATAACCCAATGAGGTATTCATCAAATGCTTTGTCGTCTCTTTGCGCATATTTGATGCACAACGAAATGCAGCCAGGTGAGTACACATAAGCGCAGCAAAATAAAACACAATTGAAATAACCGCAAAAATTAAAGCTACCCACCCATATTGAGCAATCGAAGTTGCTTCGCTCCAGTTCGGTGCAACTTCCAATAAATCTCGTGCTACCAAGAAAATGCAGATATAAGGAACAAAACTAATAAGCATCGAAATTGCCGAAAGTGTACAACCGAAATAGGTAAGCACTTTTCTACTTCCTGCAAAGTCTAGCAACTGAGCAAGCGCTCCCCGTTCCTTTTCTTTTTCTGTCATTTCTTAGTCCACCTCCTTTGCTTTTTCATTAGTAAATTCAACTTCTTAGAAATGAATCTTGATTGTTAGCCGTGGGTAACTTACCATGCAAATTAACAAAGGTGAAATACCGTGTTGCAAACATGGACGATTTCGAAAGTTACTAAATACGAAAAAGAAATCCGTACAGCAGAAAAAAAGTGAATACCAACGCTAACTTAGAACCTAGATAAACCAAACTATGCCGAAGTATTGCCCTATGAGCGTTTTAACACAACATATCGCGGCCCCATTACTTACCTTTATTGAGCCGCAAATTGAACAACTACACCTTGATATGAAGCCTATCCGCTGTGGAATATACGGTTCACTCAATAATGAATTGGCTACGGGATTTTTATGGGCAACCTCTTTAAACGATGATTGTCTTATTGCCTATCATCATCTTGTACTTCATGAACCTACCGTACTAGACGAACACCCCGATAAGTATTGCTGTATTGCTTCCTCTTCAGAAGCAACCATTGAATCGTCAGAAGAACTGCTTAAAATCAATCATCCTCAAAAATTCGAAAACCTTTGCACGTTTTCATCAAACGGCGGTGATGTATCTTGCCTGCTTAAAGCAAACGTTCCCTACGATTCGGTGAGCTTAAGTTATACGCCTCAGTTTTTTCGTAAATTAAAAGCACAATATCCCAACACCTTCGAACATATTGAAGAAGGCATGGACTGTCTGCCACCGGAACTATTACCTGATAGCTTACGTATGATAATGCGAGTTTTTAACCCCCAGCAAGCGCTTCAACCTGGAGCCGAACTGTTTTTTCAGGCGAAAGCCCTAGAGGCACTCAGTCTACTTATGCCAAAGATCTCTGAACTTACGTCGTCCCAGCATGTAAAAGACTTTACTGATTCAAGAATGCCTTACGACATCAACGAACGAGACATAGAGAAGTCAATCAAAGCGCGTACTTCCAAGAAACACTGCACCCTTGAAGATCATCGACTCGTTGAAGAAGCGAAAGCCTATATCGCCAACAACCTTTCGCATCACCTTACGCTTGATACCCTAGCAAAGCTTCTCTATGTAAGCAGATCAAAACTCTGTACGGTTTTTCAAGAAGAAACTGGTATTGGCCTTGGAACTTATTTACGTAAACAGCGAATTAATCAAGCATGCGATCTTCTTTTGCATACTAATCTCGCTATTTCCGATATTGGAAAGCTAGTAGGTTACTCACGCGCTTCAAGTTTTACTGAAACATTTCTTCGTGAAAAAAGACAAACACCAAGAGAATATAGATCAACGCGCAAAGATTCATAATATGTGTTGCCTACCAAAAAAGATTTTCTCTTACCTGTATCAGTCAATAAATAATGGTTAGAAAAATAATCAAGCCAGAACAATACATTTAATCACCGACTTATATTCAGTGATGCCTTGACCAACACGCATCTATCTTCTATAAGTTAGCCTTGGTAAACTTGTTACGATGCTTAAGGAGACGCATATGAGTTCAGTAGCAATTGTGTATTGGAGCGGTACAGGAAACACTGAGGCAATGGCAGACCTTGTTGCAGAAGGAGTTGAATCAGCTGGCGCAACTGCAGAAATTATTCAATGTTCTTCATTTTCAACCGATCAAATAGATATATTTGATGCCATCGCTTTTGGATGTCCCGCTATGGGAGACGAAGAGCTGGAAGACATGGAATTTCTTCCCATGTACGATGAAGTTGAGCCTTTACTCGGCAATAAGCCTGTGGCATTATTTGGATCCTATGATTGGAATAATGGCGAATGGATGGACTACTGGAAAGAACGAGCAGACGAAGCGGGCCTTAACGTTATAGCAACTACCATTGCAAAAGATTACCCCTTAGACGAAGAAGCAGACGCTTGTATACGTCTTGGAGAACAATTGGCAAACGGCGGGTTATAAGCCAAACGGTTAGAAAAAAAGGGAGGATATCCTCCCTTTTTGGTCTATTAATTCTCCCCTTTTTAAGTTAGGTAGCTACACTCCTAGCTTGTAAACCTTATTACTCGCCTCCGCTTGAAAGTTCGCTTGAAAAGGTTTTTACAGGTAGATAGCGCCTTGCATTAATCGCAGATATTCCTACCGTCGCAGAATTATGCAAAACAGATGATGCCTGTGGGGTAACAATTCCTGAAATGCCTAACGCAAGAAGCAACGAATTAAATACCACCGTAAAGAAATACCCTTGTTTCATGCGCTTTTCTAAGCTACAGCTCAATCTACGCAAATCAACCAAAGAAGCAAGGTCGTCGGTTATCAACGCAATATCTGCCGCCTCACGCGCAATCGCACTTCCGGCGCCCATTGAAACGCTCACATAAGCACGAGACAGTGCGGGCGAATCGTTAACACCATCCCCAACCATTACTACTTTGTTACCAGCAGCTTGAAGCTCATCAATAATGCGGCATTTATCTTCTGGTAATAATTCTGCCTGATATTCATCAACGCCAGCTATACGTGCAATACGCAAAGCACTTCGTTCGTTATCGCCTGTTAGCATAATGATGCGCTTAAAGCCCAAATCGCGAAGTTGTCCAAACACTTCTTGGATGTTTTCTTTCAAGGGATCGTCTATGTAAATAACACCCTTGAGTTCTCCATCAACCGCCAAGAACAACGGAGATGATCCTTCCGATTGCTCATGAATTTGGTTAAGTTCTTCTTCGCTTATAGGAATATGTTCATCTTCGATAACGAAATGTTCACTCCCTATTAACACGCGTGCTCCCTCAAGCGTAGACACAATACCATGGGCAACAATGTATTCAACTGCAGCATGCCGTTCGCGATGTTCCAGTCCTTCTACTTGGGCCTGATTCACCACCGCACGAGCAACAGGATGAGGAAAATGTTCCTCCAAGCATGCAGCTAAACGAAGAACTTCATCTCGCTGCCAGCCGCCATAAGCCACAACTTCGCGAACCGAAGGAACTGCCTGAGTAAGCGTACCTGTTTTGTCAAAAACAATCGTATCCGCCTGTGCCATATGGTTAAAGTATTTAGACCCCTTAACCATAAAACCCGCTTGGGCTCCTTCTCGTTGTGCGGCCATTACCGCAATGGATCCTGAAAGACGAAGAGCGCAGGAATAGTCGACCATTAGAGCTGCAGATGTTTTTTGCATATTGCGAGTTATTGCAGCAACAAGTCCCGCAAGAAGGAAATTCCAAGGAACCAATTTATCCGCCATGCTTTCAATATGGCGTTGATCGCTTGATTTAAGTTCCTCAGATTGTTCAACCATCATTACGATAGATCGCAACTTGCTTTCTTCGGGAGATCCTGAAACCTCAATAAACAATTCACCTTCATCTACCACGGTACCGGCATACACCGAATCGCTTTCGTTGCGAACAATGGAGAGAGGCTCCCCTGTTAAGGAAGCTTGATTAACCGCTGCTTCACCATGGCGTACCGTACCATCAACAGGAATTTGATGTCCCGTACGAACCACTACGCAGTCACCCTGCTGCAAGGCCGATAACTCAACTTCGCATTCAACATCATCACGAACAACACGAACCGTTTCAGGCAAAGTTAACAATGAACGAATAAGACCGCTTTCTGTCCTTCTTTGCGTGTAATCTTCCAATGCTTCGCCAACATGAAGCAAAAACATGGTGCTGCCCGAGGTCGATGGCTTGCCTTGCACAAGTCCCATAGAAATTGCCGCAGCATCAAGAACCGGAACATCAAGCCGGTAAGCTTTTAAGCTTTTGATCGCGTTTTTCCAAAAAGGAATAGCACGGCAAATAGTCCAAATAAAACGTATAGGAAGGGGTAACATCATACGTCGAGCATAGTGAGCAATAGTCATGTTTGCTAACTGTGTAAACAAATGGCGAAACCGTGGGGTTCGAACCAGGGCCTGTTGGGAACTGGATTCTGATATTTTTGCAAGTTGAGATATATCAATACTTCTTAGCTCTTGAACAACTAAGGTACGACTTTCTTCAAGAGTAAAGCTATCTGACCCACAAAAAGATACTGCCAACGACCCAGCCTTAGGATAAGCTACACATTTAGTTACGACCGGAAACGAAAGAAAGCGTTCTTCTAGTGCACATGCATAAGATTCAGGAAGTTTTCCACCTAAAGAAACACGAATACGCCCAGGAACCTCATGCACAATTTCGAAGTTCACCGATTCCTACTTTCCGCCACGGCCATGACCATGGCCGCCCTTGCCTGAACCCTTACCGGTTGCTTTTGTGGCAGTATTCACTAATTTGGCAACTTGCTTTACTACGTCATCGCTGGAACTCGTTGATGTAGAAGTGCTTTTAGCAATACGAGAATCTGCATCACTTGTTTCTGAAGCCTTATTACTATCGTCATCTTTAGCAGGTGCGAGTGCTTCTTCACCATCCTCTGATTTTTTAACATACCCCGCTTCCGCCAAAAGATCATCGAATTCTGCACGTGCTTCATCAACCATCGTTTCGACTTCTTCTTTTGCACGCATACCCTGAACAATACCTTTTACATAGACCTTTTTTGCTTGTTTACTCGTAAGTGCTTTAACCCCAACACTACCCAACAAAAAGCCTGCGCCAACCAATAATCCCGGATTCATCTTGCCTCCTACAATGAAACTAATACCTTATTAGCCATGGAAAACAAATCAAAGCGCACTAAGCTAACGCATAAAGAACCCAATCATCTTGAGATAATTGGGTAAGCCATGGCTAACACTTATAGATATACAACAAAAGTTTCACATGGGAAACAATAAAATTAGCCTTGGTAAACAATACGGTAAAATTGTGGAATATAGTGAAAGCGGTAAGCTAGGTATGCACAAATAGCAAATTTAAGAACAAGCTATCTATTGAACAGTCCACCCAGAAAATCACCGATGCCGTTGGGAATTGCGTCAGTTAGATCACTGACGTTGCCCTGCAGACCATTAATACTTCCATTCAGTCCTTCTTGTGCCTGATCAACGGATCCCTGGGCTACATCTTCTAAACCAGTAGCCGCATCTTGCATGCCAGCAAATCCTTCTTCAGCAGCCGCAGTTATATCTTCTGCACCAGTAGCCGCAGCGTCGCCTAAACCAGCTGCTATATCTTCAGGATTAACGCCTAAACCAGAAAGAATTTCTCCAGCACCATTTGTAATTGCGCTAGGATTTACACCTAAATTAGAAAGCAAATCGCCCGCACCAGAAGCAGCGTTACTAGCGCCAGAAAGAGCATCGTCTAAAGCGCCACCAGTAAGATCATTCAACGATCCAAACAAATCTTGTAAAGGCATATTCGCCTCCTAACCTCGACAAACAATTAAAGCCCTATCGTTTTGGATTACTGTTTTGATGGTATGGACATTTATTATGTCAGATTATGCCAGCTCACTACAGCCCAATAGCGTTCTGCATTGCCACTTTACCCGTAAGCTGCTTGGAAAACTTAAAGTGGAAGTTATTCATACCTTCACGCTCATAGAAGTGATGCGCCTTTTCGCGAAGTTGATTACAAGCTACCTCTATTTGAATGCAGCCCGAGTTTCGTGCATGTTCGCACGCTGCATTAAATAAAAGCTTGCCAATTCCCTTACTACGAACCGACGCATCTACGGCGCATTCCATAATCTCTGCGATATTTGCTGCATGATGAAGCTGGCTTTCGTAACGAATATTTATCATACCAAGGACCCTGCCTGCTTCTTCATACACCAAACACTCATAACGAGGATTAGTTACCTGCTTGAAGTAAATGCAGCGAAAAGCTTTAAAAGGAAGTTCTGTTTCTTCCATTTCGCAAATAAGGTCATACACTACCTGACAATCAGCACTGGTAGCTTCACGGATAAGATATCCCGTCACAGGCTTCTGCTTTCCACTCTGAAATCTTCGTCCAATTTCGTGTCCCATAGAAGTACTTGCCTCACAAGTCCTACCTATACGCACGTCTTCAACCAAGGCTTCAGACCTATAACTTTTTTCGTATTTCCTTGGTAAAGCCATCGTTGCGGTTTGTGTTGTTTGAGAAGACATGATAACTCCTCTATAGGTAGTAACATTTACCCTAGGCAAGTAATTCCCTACAGGTAGCAAAAGTAGCATTTTCACCGCTTTGTACCGATTAGTAACACCTAAGCAGGAAAGCTTACAGTTCCACCCTACCTGTAATCGACACCAACACCTAGCATATTCGTTTCTCGTTAAACAGCTGTAAGAAAGATGTAAAGAATATGTCAGCACTTTATTAAAGATTGTCTTGAAGAGATATAGGGCGAATCTAGCGAGATAATATGCGTTTTCAGAAAGCTAAAAGAGAATTGGAGCAAGCGAATTTACTTTTACTTTTCCCCTTACTTTACTTTTAATCCGCCCTAATCCACTTTTAATTCCTCCTGCGTTTCTCGCCATATCCTATGCAGTTGTTACATAACTTGCCGCGCTCATACACACGCATAAACTCAGCTTAAATACACCCTCATACCTTCTGCTTCAACTAGATTTTAACCTGTTGACGTGCAGTTTTAATCTCTTCATACTCGTTCAGGTTGTTTTGAACAGGTCGTTTACATTACCCCTTGAATTGAATTTGCGTACCTACCTTTAACGTTGTTCAAAAGGTCCTCATGTTCAAAACAACAGCATGTATCACTTTTTGAAAGGAGATTAATGGAAGCAACAACTTCTCAAAAATTTATCGCTGAAGCTCTTGGCACTTTTGTACTGACTTTCTTCGGCTGCGGTTCTGCTGCAGTGGCAGGCGCCGTTTTAGGCAACGTTGGTATTGCTTTGACGTTCGGTCTTTCTATCGTTGCAATGGCATTTGTTATTGGCAATATCTCTGGCTGCCATATTAACCCAGCAGTTTCTTTAGGTCTTTTCCTTGATAAACGCTTGTCCGCAAAAGATTTAATCTGCTATTGGATCGCTCAATTCATCGGCGGCTTTGTAGCAGCAGTTGTTTTAGCTTTTGTTATTATTTCTTGCCAACTTGGTGGCGTACTTGAAACTGGTCTTGGTTGCAATGGCTTTGATGCCCAGTCTTCTGTAGGTCTTTCCATGGTAGGTGCACTGGTAGTTGAGGTAATTCTTACCACAATCTTCGTACTCGTAGTGCTTGGCTCTACCGACAATGAATCTTCTGCACCCTTTGCAGGCATTATTATTGGTCTTTCTTTAACCTTTGTTCACCTGGTAGGCATCCCGCTGACGGGCACTTCCGTAAACCCAGCACGCAGCTTTGGACCTGCTTTGATGATGGTCTTAAATGGTGATATGACTGCACTTTCCCAGGTTTGGGTATTCATCGTAGCTCCTTTGGTAGGTGCAGCAATTGCTGCGGGCATTTATATGATCTTTAAAAAGAAGAATGCCTAAACCCTAGAAGCCAACGTTTATTTCAGTCTTAGCCCATATCAATTACCGATACTAAACCCTAATCCGCCCTGCAAGGAAACGCAGGGCGGATTTTTGTGCACACGGTTCCTCTTTCGCAAAGACATCAACCATCGCAGAAAGCCGCTTTTAAAAGCTTTTTCTATATACCAAACTTTTATTAGCTTCTACACACCAGCTGTCAGCGAAACTACCTTCATAGTTTTCGTGGAAGATGGCCGCTATCAAAAAGTTACCTTTACAAAACAAGACCAGAAGCAGTTTATATGTCATGCGAATGATGGCCGTTATCAAAAAGCTGCCTTTATAAAACAGTTTTGAGATATTTTCCTGTTACGCTAGCCCTGCAGGCACATACTTCTTCGGGCGTACCCGCACAAACGACTGTACCACCTGCTTCACCACCACCGGGACCCAGGTCTATCACATAATCGGCATTAGCAATAACATCCAAATCATGCTCAATTACCACAACCGTAGCACCGTTTTCTATTAGGCGTTCCAACACCTGTAACAACACTTGAACATCAAGAGGATGCAAACCAATCGTAGGTTCATCAAACACAAAAAGTGAAGTGTTTTGCGAACGATTTAGTTCACTAGCAAGTTTCAAGCGTTGTGCTTCCCCGCCAGAAAGTGCTGGCGTTGCTTCCCCTAGCGTTAAATATCCAAGACCCAAATCGTGCAAAACCTGTAATTTCGCAACCACGCGCTTTAACCCTGCTGTAGCCTTAAGTGCTTCATCTACTGTTAAAGAAAGAATTTCTGGCAAAGAATAAGCATTAAGTGCAACTTCTTCCACAAAGCGTTTTATTTCATACGCTTCTTTGCCATAGCGCGACCCCATACAATCAGGACAAGGTATGTCCACATCAGGTAAAAACTGCACATCAAGCGATATTTGCCCTGTTCCATCACACGTAGGGCAGCGAAGCGATCCGGTGTTATACGAAAATGCTCCCGCCTTTAATCCTCTGGCCCTTGCTTCGGGTAGCTTTGCAAACTCTTTGCGCAAATCATCCAAAACGCCCGAATAGGTGGCAACCGTCGAACGAACATTCGTGCCAATAGGATTTGCATCAATAAGGTTCGCTCGCTCAATTCCATTAGCATGAATTTCCAAGATATGGGAAGGAAAACGCATTGTACTAACATAGGCGGTTTGATTGCTTTTGTGAGCATCTTGATTGTTTTTGGTCTTAGTAGCGAACATAGCACCAGAAGCAGGCATTGCACCAGACGTTTGAGCAGCATTTGCCGCAACTGCCTTTAAAGCAGGAATCAAACTTTCAAGCACCAGGGTGGTTTTTCCCGATCCCGATACCCCCGTCACAGCGGTTAACCTACCCTTGGGAATATGAACCTCAAGCGGCTTTACCGTGTGTAAGGCATCGGTTCGCAAATATATTTCTCCGTCGTCAAACAGATGCTCTGCCGCTACACGGTCACGAACTCTTACGTGAGCTTCTCCTGAAATAAAAGGCGCCGTACATGAGCGAGGATTATCCAGCACTTCTTCCAATGAGCCCTGAGCTACCGCTTCTCCACCCTGAGCACCTGAACGAGGGCCCATTTCTATAAGATGATCCACATGTCGAAGTACCTGCACATCATGATCAACCACCACTACTGAATTGCCATCACACAGCAAATCATCCATAACACCCAAAAGACCAACCACATTGGAAGGGTGCAAACCAATGGAAGGCTCATCAAGTACATAGAGAACGCCCGTTGTACGATTACGAACCGCTCGTGCCAGCTGAACCCGCTGTCGTTCTCCTGTCGAAAGCGTAGAACTGGCTCGATCAAGGGTAAGATAGCCTAGCCCCAACTGCTGCAAACGCATAATGGGTTCAATCATTTCATCTGCAATTGTTTGAGCCATAGCACGCACTACTTCAGAGCATTGACCAGGAACCGCCTTTACCCACACGCCAAATTCATCCAAAGAAAACTTACATACATCCGCAATAGATAAGCCGTCAATAAGCACGGAACGAACGCTTTTTGAAAAACGGGTACCTTCACAATCAGGACAAACATCTTCAATTAGATATTTCGAAACACGCGCCAACCCTTTTTCATCATGTACCTTCGACAATGCGTTTTCTACGGTATAAACTGCGTTGTAATACGTGAAATCTAATTCAGCAAAGCCATCGCCTTTTTTGGGTTTATATAAAATATGCTTCTTTTCTGCCGGACCATGAAACACAATATCGCGTTCTTCGGGGGTAAGTTCTGAAAACGGAACATTGGTGCGCACCCCCATGGCACCACACACCTGTTTCATCAAATCCCACATTAAGTTACCCCACGGCAATACTGCGCCCTCATCAATAGAAAGCGATTCGTCGGGTACCAATGCAGCCTCGTTTACCTTGCGTACAATACCTGTGCCTCCACACGTTTCACAAGCGCCCGCGCTATTAAAGGCCATGTCTTCAGCACCTTTGCCGTAGAATTCAACACCACATTCTGGACAAACAAAAGGCTGGTCAAAGGCAACATTCATTCCGGGAGGAACCTGATGCCCATTCGGGCAACAATGACTACCCACTCGCGAAAAAAGAAGACGAAGCATGTTAAGCAACTCGGTGGAAGTACCAAAGGTTGAATGAACTCCCGGAACGCCAGGCCTCTGACGCAAGGCAAGAGCCGCGGGAACATGAAGCACCTCATCTACCTGGGAGCGCCCCGTTTGCGAAATGCGGCGGCGTGTATAGGTGGAAAGCGCGTCCAAATAGCGACGAGAACCTTCCGCATACAAAGTTCCTAGGGCAAGTGAGCTTTTCCCTGACCCGGAAACGCCTGCGATACCAACTAGTTTATGAAGCGGGATATCCACCGACACGTTTTTAAGATTATGTGCTCGCGCCCCATGAACTTCAATGTGCGTCGGTTCTTGAATGACACGGTTTCCCATAATGCCAGCTTTCCTATTCCGTATTATGCTTTCGGATAAACCTATAGATGCTTTTCGTTTGCATCTTTTTGCTTGTATCTTTATGCTCGCTTTATCTCTTCGAACAACCCATAGGTGCTTAGGTACTTTTGTTTCCAACAGTTTAAATCATTTCGCGAAAAGCCATTTACCGAGTCCTGTTACAAAATTTTGTTGCTGAAGTCTTTGCAAATAACTACACTAACGGACATCGCTTTATCGCTTTACTGTAGTAAAGTACAGGCGAATGCCAGATAGCTGCCTAGAGTGTTTAGCACTTTGCCACCAAAGGCCAAACCACAGCGTGCTTCGACAAGAATCGTCTAGAAGCGTAGCTAATAAAAGAATCCAGGAAAGGAAACTATGAGCGAGCAAACAAGCGAAACCGTAACACTTCGTAGAACCTTCGGTTTACGTGAGGCTATTACTATAACTGCCGGTACCGTTATTGGCGTTGGCTTGTTCACCACTGGCGGCAACATCGTTGGCCAAATGGGAGCAGCAGTTATTCTTGCTACGTTTATCGCCATGGTAATCAGTGTTTACCCAGCCCTTCTTTACGGTGAAATGGGTGCGTCTCTTCCCTATGCGGGCGGCACCTATCGCTATGCTTCCCTTGGTATTGGGCGTCCCTTTGGCTTTTTAGCAGGATGGAACTTCGTTATTTCGCTTGTCTCGGTAACCGCAGGCGAATCGCTTGCCTTTAGTTACTACTTCAAAACTATGTTTGCCGCCTTTGGCATAGAACTTCCCATAGATGATGCCCTCTTGGCATGTATTGTCCTAATATTTTTTATCATTACCAATGTGCGAGGCGTTCAAGTTACAGGTCGTTTGCAAAACGGTTTTATGTTCTTCTTCTGGGGTGTTGCGGTTATCTGGTTCCTAACCATGATTCCCAATGTTTCTCTACCTAACTTTGTAGAAACTCCCGATTTCTTATCTGGCATGGGAGCTGGCGGATTCATTGCTGCAGTAGCTATGATTTGGTGGTGCTTTGCAGGGTTTGAAACTTGTTGCGCGATGGGTGAAGAAATTAAATACCCCCATATCAATATTCCTCGCGCATTGATTCTTGCTCCGTTTATCATTTTTGCCGTAAACGCTTTGTTCCAGTGGTTTTTAGTGGGCCTCGTTCCGCCCGAGGGATTAAGTGCAGTTGCGGAATCTTCTGCCCCTTACGCAGAAGCTATGATGAGCGCCGGTATTTTAGGATTTCCTCTTTTATTACTCGCAGCTGGTATTGCTTTCGGCGGCGACTTTTCTACCATGAACGCAAGTCTTGCCGTACCACCCCGCTATCTGTACACCATGGCACGCGATGGCGCGTTTCCTAAGGTGTTTGCTAAATTGCATCCTCGTTTCCAAACGCCTTATGTGGCAATTTGCGTCCTCGGTATTATTACGGTTGGACTTGTGGCTACTAATTCGCTTATATACATTTCGAACCTAAGTCTTTTCGCCGACTTGTTCTATTACGTTATCGGCATTGCGGCGGCATTTGGACTTCGTAAAAAATTGCCCGATCTTAAGCGCCCTTTCAAAGTACCAGGGCTCCTTATTGGTGCTCCTATCAGCGTTATTATCTACGTTATTATGATGACCCAATTAGTTCCTGAAGCCATAATTACTGGCGTTGCATGGTGTGTTATTGGTCTTATCATTTTTGCTTGCTGTCGTGCAAAATACAAAACAGCCAAAAGCCCTATTCTTGCCGCAATCGAAACACCCGATCCTAGTCCTGAAGAAAAAACAAAGATGGACAAAGAATTTAAGATATGGTCGGTTGTTACTGCAATTGCTGTAGTAATTGCATTGGCGCTTTATATCGTTCCGGCGCTGCTATAAAAGCTGCAATCGATGGGCGCTACTTTAGAGTTGCAATCGTTCCAGCACCACAATAGAGCTGCTATTATTACGGCGCTACTACAAAAGCTGCCGCGCTATCGATGATCCTTATTGCTGACACTTACCAGGAATACACCCAAAGACCTTGACATTGACCTAATATGGTCTCTAAATCCCACTTCGTATTTGAACGAACGGAACTATTCGAATCGTGTACTTGAATGGTTCCGTCATCGTTTATTCCCGCAAGGACAATAAAGTGTCCCGATCGAGTAAAATCCCCCGGTCCCATAATGCAAATAATGGGATGTCCTGCCTGCAACTCGTTTACTACCCTTCCCTTGTCTAACGCGAGCTGTTTGCCATTCAACCCTAACATTTCGGCACCTTCGCTCATAAAACTCCACGACGTTGCCCCATCAACGGCATAGCCATTCTTTTCCGCAAAGGCACACA
>OCHV01000127.1_pt1 | contig 80029 bp, 53 predicted proteins | sample 1538461 | NCBI WGS metagenome assembly OCHV01 (sample SAMN04571692, study PRJEB22368) | human gut metagenome | biome: human gut; material: stool | host: Homo sapiens | place: Luxembourg | collected 2012-08-03 | reverse complement strand
AAAGCAAAGCTTTTCTCTTGATTTTTTAGAAAGAGGAACATTTACTGAATATCCCTGATTATCAGCCTCTTACCAACAAGTAAGGGGCTTTTTTATTGCCTTATATTTATCTCAAAATATCGTTTTTAAGCGATATAAAGAGGTATTTTCAAAAGAATAATGCAAATTTTGCGCAAATTTTCATCTCGCATAGTTATCGTGCTATCCCATTAATGTACCTACCTACAAAGAAAAAGAGGAAATGCAGCTAAACTACATTTCCTCTTTTTCTTTATAGATCTCAAAGTAAGATTCTTTATCTATTCTCAACCGGACTCTTTCTTCCCTCTTCTGCCCGGCCAGGTTTACGAACAAGTTGAAATACAGTTGGCTGAAAGAAAGGTTGGAACGATCATAGGTTATATCAAACGTCCAGGTTCTACGGAAAGAATCGAAAGTAGCGAATGGTTGCTCACCTCCTTTACACATAAACACTTCCGGGAAAGACGTAGGCGGATAAGGCTGGAATAAGCCCGCTAATTGGGCATACACATAGTCAATCATCCATTCGTCTCCCGTTAAGGTCAGTTCCCCTTTCAAGCGAAGTTTGATCGCATAACTGGCAGTCACGTCAGACGAGGTATAAACAGGGACTTGACTTTCTACCGGATAGTTACCGTCTTTATATCCAAGGCTCATCGTTAGTTTAGACCGGCCGACGCCATTAAATTCATCTACTTCCCGATCCGCCGACTGATTTTTCAGGTTAATCATAAATGTCAGTTTACCGAGAGTCGGGTCACCCGGATATTGCGCAAGCGTGTCCAACACATAATCTTCGGTATTATAACTTCGGGCTATCAAATCTCCCTTTCCTGCCTCCAAAGCCGGACCGCCTCTTTCCACATCCACGTTGCCAACCGGATAATAAATAGCATCATTATCCCTAACGCAACCACTCAAAAAAAACAGCAACACTGCCAAGCCTATTATCTTATTCATAATCACCTTACTTCTTGATTTTGCGGACAAAGATACATCTTTTTTATACCACCCTTGATTTATGTCAACCGTTTTTAGTATTTTTGCACACATCAAGACAGAAAAGACATGGATACACTATTAAGAGAGACTGTAAATGCTGTTGTCAATTCCCGCTTTCCGGAGATGAGTATAGAAGGAAGACGGCAGATAGAAAGCATACTGATTCGTGAAGAATTTCCCAAAGGAGCCATAGCGCTCAACGAGGGAGAAGTAGCCCATGAAATCGTATTTGTCGGAAAAGGCATGCTTAGGCAGTACTATTACAAAAACGGAAAAGACGTGACCGAACATTTCTCATACGAAGGATGTATCGTGATGTGCATTGAAAGTTTTCTGAAACAAGTACCCACCCGGCTAATCGTGGAAACTCTTGAACCTTCCATTATTTACTTATTCCCCCGCGACATGATACAAAAATTAGCGAGGGAGAACTGGGAAATCAACATGTTCTATCAAAAGATATTGGAATACTCTTTAATTGTATCACAGGTTAAAGCAGACTCCTGGCGTTTCGAATCCGCTCGCGAACGTTATAACCTCCTGCTCGAAACACATCCGGAAATCATCAAACGCGCGCCTCTGGCACACATCGCCTCCTATCTTCTGATGACACCGGAGACACTAAGCCGTGTACGCTCCGGTGTTCTATGATTTTAGCGGCTTTTCCGGTATTCTTTAGGAGACATACCGGTGTAATGCTTGAAGTATTTCCCGAAGAAAGATTGGTTTGCAAAATTCAGCCGGTCGGCAATCTCCTGTATATTCATACTTGAAGAATTCAGGAGGGCTTTCGCTTCCAGAATCACCAACTCGTCAATCCACTCTCCCACCGTTTTTCCGCTGACTTCTTTCACGACTCCCGAAAGATGTTTCGGTGTCAGACACAGTTGGTCGGCATAGTATTTTACGCTGCGTTCAGACTGGTAAGACTCCACCAGAGACTCATAAAAGCGTTCGAAGATATACTCTTTCCGGCTTTTATTCTTCATCGTAGTAGCGTTTGCGGGTGCATGATTAGTGAAAATAGTGCAAAGCTCGAAAAAGAACCCCTGCATCAGTCCCATTACCACTTCCCTACGGTATAAAGCCTCCTTATTCCTCAACCGTTTCCTGATAAACGCGTGATACTCCTTCACCACCTCCTGCTCGTGCGGAGTGAGGTCAAAACACGGATAATCTTTCAGATAGAAAAACAAAGAAAGCACATTTCCGATCTTAGGCAACGTCTCCAGCAAGTTCTTCGACACAGCAAAGAAAATGCCTTTAAAATCGTGACTGAAATACCGCTGCTCGATAATCTGATTAGGCAGTGCTATCACCATCAATCCGGGACACAATTGAAATTCACGCAGACTAATCTTAAAAGTACCGGTACCCTCCAGACAAAGCCCCACCGTCAACACTTCCAGTTTGGTAGGCCCGTTATACAACGATATAACGCTCTCCGTATCGAAAAGCGCTATATCATTATCAACAACATCAATGTTGTCGGCATCTATATGTTTAGAATGAACTACCGAAGAAATACCTACTTTCGGAACACTTTGAATATCCATACTCTCTCTTTTTTTGGCGACAAATATACCAGCATTTAATCAGATATACAAGCCAATCGGGAGCATTATCGGACATAATGAACACTTTTAGATACTTATCGAACAGACCGGAACAGATATTCATAATCACGTTTGGCAGCCGGCACCGTCCACTTTTCCGGAACAAACTTCCACTGATTGAGCGCTTTCGGGTCCATCGTTCCTTTCTCCTCAATGTAATTCATCAGGTAGAAACGGAGATCCTTATCCGTAGAGAAAATAATGCGGTCTTTCAACTTCTCCTGCGGGATGCCCGCCCCTTTCGTCAGCAATTCTCCGCCACCATTGCCACGGTAAGAATTCAAGGCCACCTTATATATCTTATCCATGCGGAAAGGAGAACCATCGGCCATGCTTGTAATCGTTATTTTCTCACCCTGCGGTTTAGTGACATCCACCGTATAAATAATGCCCGAAGCCGAATCGAAATTAAAACTGTAATTCTGGAAAGACGATCTATCCTCCGCACTTTCACGACGCTTCTCCTTGAACCAGAGCAGATGATCCTCCGGCGATTTCATCCGGTTCGTCCACATATAATAAGACATCTCCAAGAAATCCTTAATCTCCTTTCCGGACAGAGTCATCACATACAGCATGTTCTCATACTTATATAAATTGAACATATCACTCACAAATACATCCCCCTTCTTTATTTCCGAGTCAAACGAAAGCGGAGCGGCAAACGAGATGTCGGCACCGGTGATGTCGAGCTGCAAGGTATGTATCAGGTCGATAAAGGCAGAAGGGCCGAAGAAAGCAGGATGAGTGGAGATACTTTCGGTAAAAGTGCCGATCTTCTTCGAAACGAACTTCTGCACCGTTTCATATTGCGGGGCAAAACGCTTCATAAAGTCCTCGCTGATTCCGTAAGCCTCCGTTTCCGTCAAGACACCCTTAATATCCTTGCTCTGCACCTTTCCATCTTTCAGTTTCAAGGTCACATCTACATTAGACAAAACAATCCCATTGCTGGCCGGATCGATAATCAACACCGAGTCTCCGGCAACATTCATCACCTTCTTACATTCGCGGGAATGATCGTGCCCCATCAATACGATATCGAATCCCGGCACATTCTTCGCTACGTTGAGAGAAGCGTTCTCGTTGTATTTGCCCGACATTTTGAAAGCCTCCTGTCCGGCATGGAACAAGCCGATCACCAAATCCGGGTTCTCTTTTTCACGGATAACCTTCATCCATTTGCGTGCCGTCTCTTCCATATCATCGAAACGCAATCCTTTCCACAGATTTTCAGAGAGCCATGCAGGGATGGCAGGGGTAATCATTCCCAATACCACGATCTTCACGCCCTCACGTTCCAACACTTTGTAAGGAGCCAGATGGGGCTGTCCCGTAGATGTATCTATGATGTTGGCACCCAACACTGGGAAGTCACAAGTGGTGATCCAACGGTCGAAAACGGCACGTCCCGTTTCCACGTCATGGTTACCCATGTTGCCGGCATCATACTTCATGTAATTCATCATTTCCGAGCAAAGATGGGGAGACACCGTATCTATATAATTATAGTAATAGGCAGTGGGCTGTCCCTGCAAAATATCGCCGTTATCCAGCAATATCAGATTCTCCTTATATTGTTCGCGCTCTTTCTGCACGAAAGAATAAACCCGTGCGAGACTCCCCTTCCATTCGTGGCGGGTTATAAAATTATAAGGATAATAATTGCCATGTACATCACTTGTTTCTACAATCTTCAGTTTCACCACCTTTTCCTGCGCCGCAACAGACAGAGCGAGGCAGAGAAGCAAGCCATAAATTAATACGATTCGTTTCATTCTTTTTCTATATTTAGATTTAACGGATGAGAGAATACAAACCGCGCCCCACCGGTATAGTCAGGGTCGATCCATATACTTCCTTTCCATTTGTGCACAATCAATTTACAGATAGACAATCCCAGTCCGGTACCCTGGGCATATTCATTCAGTTTCTCAAAACGCTCGAACACAAGTCCCTGTTTTTCTTTCGGGATGCCGCATCCGGTGTCCGTCACCGAGAAGACAGCCATTTGCGTTTCCTCATTCACAGAAAAGTCCAATGTGATCTTACCGCATTTCGTAAACTTGTTGGCGTTGGACAGCAGGTTAATCATCACTTGCTGCATACGCTGCACATCCGTCACCATCCGGAAAGATTCGAAAGAAGTGGTAAACAAGAACTGGTTTTCCGACGACTGCCGCGAAAAACTAACAGACGCCACCACCTGGCTGCACAACTGCACCACGTCACATTCCTCCCAAGTCAGCGTCACCCGGTTGGCCTCCAAACGTGAAAGGTCGAGAATATCGTTAATCAGTCGAAGCAACAAATCCGAATTGGTTTTGATAATCTGATAATAAGACTGCTGTTCCTCCTCCGTGCTACCGCCAACGGCCAATACATCCGAGAATCCTACAATCGAATTCAACGGTGTCCGTATCTCATGGCTCATATTGGCAAGGAAAGCACTCTTCAGACGATTAGACTCTTCCGCCCTGTCTTTTGCTACGCGCAAGTCCTTCTCCGATTTCAGCAGCTCATCTTTCAGGCGTTTCGTACGGAAATAATAGAAGAGAGAGATGCACAAGCCGAGCACCAGAATCACAAACAAAGCACAGGCAGACCATATCTGATAAGTATATTGCTGATAGAACGAAACCGGCTGGTTGACAAGCTGCACTTTAAAAGGCAATACCGCCGGGTCCAGCCCCCATTCCTTCACCTTCCGGCTATCCAATACCGCTTTGCAGCCGATTACCGAAAGATGTTTCGCCGTATCCTGCGGGTGCGTATCCATCCGTACAGACTCCATAGCCATCTCTCCACCCACTTTCCGGTAGTCGGGCAACACCCCTCCTATCGCCCAATGACCGAGACTCACCGATGAAGGGGTAAAAGTCGGAATGGTAGGGGTAACTTCCATCATGGCATACGTGGCATTTCTCATGAAATACCCCTCGTTCATATCCACCCGCCATGTTCCCACCAGGATCACCGTGTTTTCGGGCAGTTGCCTCAACTCCTCAACGATGGTATAAATAGAATGTTTCCGTCCATCCATCAGAATCAAATCCAGATCGGGGAATTTCTTCATTTCTTTTCGCACCAATGCTTGCATGGTCACTCCGCCATACGTGTTGTCCGAAATAAAGGCAATGTGTTTCGTTTTCGGATAGAAGGCTTGAATCATCTGAATATTACCCTCTATATCATATTGGTTGATAAATCCCGATTTGAGTTCGGGGATATTCAGATGGTCGTCGAAGAGATCGACAGATTCGGGCATCCAGCTATCCAGGCTTTCCACGGTATCTTCCGGCAATATCACCACGTTGCTACTCGCCAGACTGCACATCACGGGCACTTTCACCTGCATTTCATCCCGCTGAGACAAATAAGCGGCCCATGCTTCCTGACCTAACAAGATAATCTGCGCCGGATGCTTTTCTCCCTGGTATTTAGCAAGAATCTGTGTCATCATTTTGCTCCATAGCGGAGCTTCCGAGAAGCTTTTACAGTTCATATTCTCGATGATGATGTCGCGCTGTCCTCCCAACTTACTATATTCATCCATATAATCGGAAATAGTGACCGATGTTTGGTGCGCTGCCGGATTATAAGAACAGATAATCAGAATAGGTTTCTTATCGTTAGAGACAGCCAAGACCTTCGATGACTGCAGGAGCCAAAGAAAACAGATAAAAAAATATCCAAGACGTCCCAGCATAATAATGCAGTTTTGATGTGTTAATTCATTAATTGAGTTGCAAATATAGTAAAACTTGTCGGGTTTAACAGATTTATATGTATTTTTGTCGCTCATTTACTGTCAAAAAATACAAATTATGGAATTATTTCACAAGATGATTTCCGGATTTCTGGGCATACCGGAAAGACAAATAAGCAGCACGCTCCATCTTTTGGGCGAAGGTGCTACGATTCCTTTCATCAGCCGATACCGCAAAGAAGCCACTGGCGGGCTGGATGAGGTGCAAATAGAGCAGATCAAAGAGCAACACGATAAGTTGTGCGACATAGCCAAACGGAAAGAAACGATTCTCGGCACCATCACCGAACAGGGCAAACTGACTGCGGAACTGGAGAAACGCATCAACGACACCTGGAACCCGACGGAACTGGAAGATATATACCTCCCTTACAAACCCAAACGGAAGACACGTGCCGAAGTGGCCCGCCAGAAAGGACTGGAGCCGCTTGCCACCATCCTGCTGTTGCAACGGGAAAACAACCTTAGCGCCAAAGCCGCTTCCTTTGTGAAAGGTGAAGTGAAAGATGTGGACGACGCACTGAAAGGTGCGCGTGACATTATCGCGGAGCAGGTGAACGAAGACGAGCGTGCCCGTAACGCGGTACGTAACCAGTTCGGGCGCCAGGCAGAGATTACGGCCAAACTAGTCAAAGGAAAAGAGGAAGAAGCAGCGAAATACCGCGATTATTTCGATTTCTCCGAGCCACTGAAACGTTGCACGTCCCACCGTCTGCTCGCCATCCGCCGGGCAGAGTCGGAAGGGTTGCTGAAAGTGTCTATCAATCCCGACGACGAGGCCTGCATCGAACGTTTGGAACGCCAATTCGTACGTGGCAACAACGAATGTAGCCGGCAAGTGGGCGAAGCTACGACGGATGCTTACAAACGGTTGCTCAAGCCTTCCATTGAAACAGAATTTGCCGCCCAATCCAAAGAGAAAGCCGACGATGAGGCAATTCGCGTATTCACCGAAAACCTCCGCCAACTTCTTCTCGCTCCGCCATTGGGACAAAAACGGGTGCTCGCCATCGACCCCGGATTCCGTACCGGATGTAAGGTGGTTTGTCTCGACGCGCAAGGCAATCTGTTGCATAATGAGAATATCTATCCGCATCCTCCGGTCAACAAGACCGGCGAGGCTGCTTCGAAACTTCGCAAGATGATTGAGGCCTACCAGATAGAAGCCATCTCCATCGGCAACGGAACGGCAAGCCGGGAGACGGAAGATTTCATCAACAGTCAGAGTTTCGACCGTCAGATACCCGTGTTTGTAGTCAGCGAGCAGGGGGCTTCCATTTATTCAGCTTCCAAAATTGCTCGTGACGAGTTTCCGGATTACGACGTAACGGTGCGTGGGGCAGTCTCCATCGGACGCCGCCTGATGGATCCGTTGGCAGAGTTGGTGAAGATAGATCCAAAGTCTATCGGCGTGGGTCAATACCAACACGATGTAGACCAGACGAAGCTGAAGAAAGCACTCGATCAGACGGTAGAGAATTGCGTGAACCTGGTCGGGGTAAATCTCAATACGGCAAGCAGTCATCTGCTCACTTATATATCCGGTCTGGGCCCCCAACTGGCACAGAACATTGTCAATTACCGGGCGGAGAACGGAGCTTTCAGTTCGCGGAAAGAACTGATGAAAGTGCCGCGCATGGGCGCCAAAGCCTTCGAGCAATGCGCAGGATTTCTTCGCATCCCCGGAGCTAAAAATCCGTTGGATCATACCGCCGTGCATCCGGAAAGTTACCACATCGTAGAGCAAATGGCCAAAGACCTGAAATGCACCATCGACGAGTTGATAGCCGACAAGGAACTTCGCCGGAAGATCAATATTTCCGACTACATCACTCCTACCGTCGGCCTGCCTACCTTACAGGACATTCTGCAGGAGCTCGACAAGCCGGGACGTGACCCGCGCAAGGCTATCAAAGTCTTCGAGTTCGACAAGAACGTACGCACCATAGCCGATTTGCGCGAAGGGATGATTCTTCCGGGCATTGTAGGCAATATCACCAATTTCGGGGCGTTTGTCGATATAGGAATTAAGGAGAACGGTCTTGTACACCTTTCTCAATTAGCGGAACGGTTCATTTCCGACCCGACAGAAGTGGTGTCCATCCATCAGCACGTCATGGTGAGGGTGATGAATGTAGATTATGACCGGAAACGGATTCAACTTAGCATGATCGGGGTACCGCAAGACTGATTGCTTCTCTTTTCTCTCCCCACCACACGATCAGAATCGTAAATACAATCATAAGTACTGTGCAAATGAGCGAGCCTTCAAAACCGAAGGCTCCGCCATTCAGTACGTTTTCTTCGGGCATACGCAAAGTCAGCATACTGGTGGTGAAGTTGTTTCCGCTTACCTGATAACCGAGGATGGGGCCTTGAATCCAATTCCAGAAAAGATGGAGCGAGATAGGGAAACACAGGTTCCGCGTATATAGATAGGAAGCTCCCAGCAGCATACCTGCCAGCAACAGGTTGAGCATAGGCAGGAAAGCGATTTCGGGATTGAAGATGTGCATAAAGGCGAATAACGCTGCCGAGACAAAAAGTGCCAGGAATTTATTCATGGTGGTATGCAATAGGCGTCCGAGGATATAGCCGCGCATCAGTATTTCTTCGAACAAGGCGACCAGCAGGAAAAACACCCACGAGCCCAGCAGATCCAACGGCTTGAACTGGAAACCGGTGACTTCTATCTCTCCCAAGACGAACGAGATTCCGAAGCCGAACAGATAGAGCAGGATTGCCATCAGGAAGCCATACCACAGTCCCTTAACGTGTCCTTTTAAGGAGAGCCCCAAATCAGAAAACGGACGGCGTTCGAAGCGGAGCATAGGAATGGCGGCGGTCAGAACGGCGAGCAGCATACTGGCTTCGAGGATAATGTATCCCATCACTCCCGGATGGCGGGCTTCCACACCCAACACCAACGACAAACATCCGCGGGCCAGCGTACCATACAATCCAAGAAGGATGAAAAGTATCACAATAAACAGCGGGATACAAGCCCACACAGGAAGTCTTTTGGGTTCTTTGCCCCCAGCAATGTTGTCTGCCTCCATTTTTACAATTTGTTAATCCGGCTACAAAATTAGATATAAAACATAAAAAAACATCATGTATTCTCTATTTTTCCTATATTTGTCAGAACAAATCTACAAAATTATGAAAATAAAACTACTATTGATAAGTTTCTTATTGGCCGCTAATGCGTTAGGAGCAGCCGCCCAAGTGAGTAAAACGTATTATGTGAGTAAGCCCGGCACGCTGATTTCCATGATGACTGAAGAGGAAGCCAACAGTGTCACCCATCTCACACTGACCGGCAAACTGAACGCGGAGGACTTCCGCCATCTCCGTGACGAATTTGATAATCTGAAAGTATTGGATATTTCGAACGCTGAAATCAAGATGTACAGCGGAAAAGCGGGCACTTATCCCAACGGGAAATTCTATATTTATATGCCGAACTTCATTCCTGCATACGCTTTCTCGAACGTGGTGGACGGAGTGACCAAAGGCAAAGCCACGCTGGAGAAAGTGATTCTTTCGGAGAAAACAAAGAATATCGAAGATGCCGCCTTCAAAGGTTGCGAGAACCTGAAAATCTGCCAGATCCGCAAGAAGACAGCTCCCAACCTGTTGCCGGAAGCGTTGGCAGACAGCGTTACCGCTATCTTCGTCCCCCTGGGCAGCAGCGACTCTTACCGCTACAAGGACAGATGGCAGAACTTTGCCTTTATCGAGGGGGAACCGGTAGAGACTACCCTGCAAGTGGGCGCCATGGGCAAACTGGAAGAAGAGATCCTGAAAGCGGGACTGCAACCCAGAGACATCAACTTCCTGACCGTTGAGGGCAAGCTGGATAACGCCGACTTCAAACTGATCCGCGATTATATGCCGAATCTCGTTTCTGTCGATATTTCCAGAACGAACGCAACGGCTATCCCCGACTTCACTTTCGCACAGAAAAAGTATCTGTTGAATATGAAATTACCTCATAATCTGAAATCTATCGGACAGCGGGTATTTAGCAACTGCGGTCGCCTTTGCGGCACGTTGGAGCTGCCGGCCAGTGTGACAGCTATTGAGTTCGGTGCTTTTATGGGATGCGATAATCTCCGCTATGTGTTGGCTACCGGAAATAAGATTACGACGCTGGGTGATAATTTATTCGGGGAGGGAGTTCCGAGTAAGTTGGTTTATAAGAAATAAATATACGATTTATTTTATGAGTAAAAAAATAGAGAGGGTGAAATAGAAAACCTATGCACCCTCTCTCAAATAAACTAATCCTCTGTTTCTTACAGACTCATCGCATTAGCTCCAAATACGCCTGCTACTGCTGACGCCACCGCGATGACTACTTTCAAAATCATATCCCAAAGGGATTTCTTACTTGCCATAACTCTACACACCTCCTTTCCGAACTCTTTAAATGATTCATTACTTCCTATGACCTGCGCACTAGGTGTCTGGTTGGACACATATCGTTGTTGTCCGGTCGAGAATTAAGATGTCGTGCAGCGGTAACCCCAAACTCCGCTTTCACCTCAAAACACGGACACGCCTTGATCCATTCTTCCGGTTCAATCTCCCCGTTTCCGTTGCGGTCGGGACTTAAATCCCGGTGACCGCACACCCGGCTACCGGGAAAAGTCTCAAGCAATTGATGTACCAGCAGTTTGAGTGCCGCCCGTTGTTCCGGTGTCCGCGTGTCTGCCGGACAACCGTGGGCATCCAAACCGCCTTCGTAGCAGATACCGACACTGTTCGAGTTGAATCCTTTCACGTGCGCACCGATACGTTCAATCGGTCGGGTGAGGTGCACTGTTCCATCCTTGCGGATGTAGTAGTGATAACCTGTTCCGTTAAATCCACGCCGACGGTGTTGCATCTCCAAGTCATCCAGGGTGAGAGAACGGTCGGCACGGGTGGCGGAACAGTGGATCACGATCAAATTAATCTTTCTCATCATAGTGCCACTATTTTTCTTATCAGTTGTAAACATTATCTGCACTCTACGAATTAAGCTGCCGGATCCGGAGCTTCACCACTACCTCCACCGGAGTCTCCGCCACCTTCATCACCGGGATCTTCACCATCGGTTTTCTTTTTCTTGGGCGCGTCGAGATCCAGAAACTCGATTTTCTCACCGGCACGGGTAGACGTCAAATTAGGACGGACACTGCTCGAAGGACGAAAATTGATGTTCACCGTCTTGATGTTCTTCATCGTACACTCATCTTTCGTGTCCACTCCCCGCGTGGTAGCGGAAAGGCTGAATACACCAAAATCATGGATATTGACGGATTTACCGTCGAACAGCGCCGTACGCATCGCTTCTACGAGATTAGTCAGCACACTCTGAATGTCACCCAGCGACAGGGAACTTTTCTCTTTCATCGTGTAAGCAAGTTTATCCAGGTCTACACTCTGTCCCTGCGTCACAAGTTGCGGATGATACTTCACCACCCCATCAACCTTTCTCGGGTCTTTACGACCCATTCTTTTAAATGGTATTGCCATGATAAATTAAAATTTGAGAATTAATAATTGAAAAATAAATATTACAGATTGCGGTTGTTGCAATCAATATCGGAAGAGAGGAACGAGCTCTGTTTCTTTTTCTTTCGATACCTCAAAGATAGCGTATTATAAGGGGATTAAATGACGTACTTTGTCTTACTTTGACCTAGTTTGTCTTACTTTCATTCAGAATGTATTTACTTTTATTCAGAGTGATTTTATTTGACTTATATGCTTGGACAAGCGGGAGATTTTCCGTATATTTGGAATACGATAAAATTAATTTTCCGAAGATATGAAAGCAGAAAAAGAAGAGATAGCAGAGGAGCCGTTTGTCATACGTCCGTATTTGAAATCGGAGCTGGCACATTTATATAATCCGTATGTACCGTTGGTGTATGCCATGCGAAAAATGAGGGAGTGGATCAGAAATAACAAGGAATTATATGACGCAATGTATAGCGGCGGCGAAGGAAAAAACGACCACGCTTATAGTGCAAGGCAGGTGCGGCTCATCGTGAGGTATCTTGATGAGCCATGAATCTCTTTAGGGCAAGTGCTGATTAGCTATAACGAAAATAAAATTAGCTATAATGAAATCGAGATTAGCTATAATGAAATCAAGATTAGCTATAATGAAAACAAAAGCGGTTATGGGAGTATTCTGTCCGATATCTGTTTTATAATGCCAGCCCTGCAACTGTGCCCTGTCGACATTATGATGGGACTCCGTGTAATACATGGTATCTTGAGGACAAACAGGCTGTGTGTTTTCTTATTGAATGCTGTTAGTTTTCTTATTTAATAATGTACACGTGCGCAGGCGCGAGAGAATATTCTTTTTATATAGAAAAAGCGTGTAATTGAGGTGGAGGGGTTCCACCTCAATTACACGCTTTTTCCATCAAATAAAATATATAAAGAGAATAAAAAGTATAAGTAAACGATAGAAATAAAATAAAACGTACCTTTGCGTCTTTTTAGACCAACATTTTTTAACACTAATCAAATAACACTTAAAATCATGAGAAAAAAGACATTTTTTCCGAAGGCTTCGTTTACCAGAACAAACAGGCTGTAACACTCGAAAAGGGAGAATTTCCCCAAGTATCCCAGTTTATCACGCAAATGCTTGGCACTGTCAACAATTTGTATACCAACAGAATAGAGGTAAGTCCAGGCGACCGCAAGAAGTTTCTCCTCCCCTTTGTCCATCTCTGTTATGACCATGACTCTGTTTTTAACATTAAAAGCCCCAAATACTTTGCAGAGTTGTTGTTTATGGCTGTTGATTTCAAGAAATCGGATGATTCGGACGAATCATTAAGCGTGGAAGAGATTGATTATGAGATACAAAGAATGAAAAGAACGCTTCTTGAGGATTAACACGAAAGAGCCGACTGTTAAAAAACTGCTTTTTGAGTACCAAAAGCAGTTTTTTTATTCTACATGAAAAGCCGTCCTTTGCAGTGTGTTAATATTGACACGACTTACATTCATATCAATAATTAAAATGGAAAATATCTCAATAACGACATACAGGGGATTATCACTCGTATCAGGAAGTATCAGTATCCGGCAAATGTTCGAATTTATCCGGGGAGATATCTATCGCGACAGAATCCGGAGACTCCGGGAAGCAATGGATGCAGGAGAAACGGTGAAAGCAGACCACATGAAGAAGCAACTGCCCTACTGCACCATCACGGCTACTTACGCCAAGGAAAGGCTGGCTTACAGTCTGGACACGTATCAGGACATCATCACGCTCGACTGTGACGATATGCCGGCAGAAAAGATCCCGGAATTCCGCCAACTAGTGAACGATTGCCCCGACACGCTAGGCAGCTTCGTCAGCCCCCGGATGCACGGGCTGAAAATCTTCGTCTATCTTACCGGCAATGAAGCGGAAGCCTTACGCACCGAACTGAACGCATTGGGAACCATAGACTTCCTCACCCTCGAACGCTACCACCACCGCATATACGCCCTGGCAAGCAGCCAATATGAAAAGCTGCTCAATACCAAAGTAGACACCAGCGGAAGCGACCCGGGACGCGGATTCTTCGTGTCGCACGATCCGGACGCTTTCCTCTCTACCGAACGACTGGAAAACGTGAAGCCGCTGACCGTAAAAGTGACACTGCCCACTGAAGAAGAATGTAAAAACAAGAAACGCAAGAATCCGGGAAAACGATCCCCGCTCCTCCCCGTGCAGGAGAATGCGTCGCCCATCGACCTGCAAGTGCAACTCGACTTCCGCAAGGCGCTGGAGTACACCAAACGCAAAGAACGTCTCGAGATAGGCAACCGGGACAATTTCTTCTATTGTCTCGGCAATCAGTGTTACCACCGCCATATCACGGAAGAGGAATCCGTCAGTCTGGCACACAGTCATTTCGGCGACCTACCCGACTTCGACCTCACACTCCCCCTGCACAATGCCTACCAATACACCTCAAAGACCGACCAGGCAGAAGAAGAAAGCCAACAACCGAGAATATGCCAGGTCATCAAATTTATGGACGAACACTACGAAATCAGGAGAAACGTGGTGAAAGAGCAAATCGAGTTCCGGAAAATAATACCTGATCTCCCTAAAACAGAGCAGCCGCCTTTCAGTACACTGCGCACAAAGGATATCAACACATTCTATATCAACGCACAGATGAAGAAGATATACAGTTCGCAAGCTAATTTGAAAGCACTGGTAGACTCGGACTATGCAAAGCCGTTCAACCCGTTTGTCCATTATTTCACCTCACTCCAGACATGGGACGGGAAAACAGACCACATCGGCCAACTGACAAAAACAGTGAAAGCGGCAGACCAGGCCTTTTTTGAAGACAGCTTCCGCCGCTGGCTGGTGGGAATGGTGGCATGTGCCATCGACGACGAAGCGCAAAACCACCAGTTGATGCTGCTCCACGGCGCACAGGGAAAAGGCAAGAGTACTTTTGTCCGCCATCTCCTCCCACCGGAGCTGAAGGATTATTATCGCAACGGCATGATTAGTCCCGACAACAAAGACCATCTCCTGCAAATGTCGTCCTGCCTGCTCATCAATCTGGATGAGTTTGATACGCTCTCTCCCGCACGCATGCAGGAGTTGAAAAGTCTCATCACGCAAGATGTGATGAACGAACGGAAGGTTTACGACATCCAGAATTATACGTTCATCCGCCGCGCATCATTCATCGCCAGCACCAACAATCCGCACTGTCTGCCGGACATCGGCGAGAACAGGCGCATCCTGTTCAATACGTTGCTGGAAATAGATTATCACACGCCTGTCAACCATCAGGGGATATATGCACAAGCATACGCACTCTACCGGCAGGGGTTTCAATATTGGTATGAGAACCAGGAGATTACGCTTCTCAACAACCGCAATGAGGCGTTCCGCCAAAAAGATCCGTTGGAGGAGAATCTTTTCTTCTATTTCCGGGCAGCCAGACCAAACGATATACAAGCAAAATGGTATCCTGCCTCCCAGCTGCTGTCGATATTGAGCATGAACGGGCGCACACAGGCCAACGCACAGATGAAACAAATGCTGGTCACGGTATTGGAAAACAACCATTTCCACTCACGGAAGACCTCCAACAATATCACGGAATATTGGGTGGTGGAGTATTCGGCCGAAGAGCGCAAAGAAAATTCAATACGCCCGCAGCTTCCGGTGCAGACGGGGTTGGAGTTGTAGTTTTCCCGCGAAATGGCAGTTTTCACACGGATAGTCGTTTTTCCACAAAATAGCTTTTTCCTCCAAATAGTCGTTTTTGCACGAAATAACAGATAAACGGATAAATTAGTGGCATTAAACGTGTCACTTTCATCCGTTTTTCCGTATATTTGCTCGATATGAATGATGAATAAAGATAGGAATCACAATATGATAAAGCAAATACCATACGGATTGACGGATTTCGGTCGCATCCAAAAAGAAAACTATTATTATGTGGATAAGACGATGTTTATCGAGAAGATAGAAATGCAACCGTCTTATCTGTTCCTGATCCGTCCCCGGCGCTTCGGGAAAAGTCTGACGCTGGCGATGCTGGAGGCTTATTATGACGTTCGGTATGCCGACCAGTTCGACGAATTGTTCGGCAATCTGTATATCGGGCAGCATCCTACGCCGATACATAACCAGTTTCTCATCATGAGATTCAATTTCTCGGAGGTGAGCTCGAATATCAATGAGGTGGAGGAATCTTTCCGGTTGCATTGTTGCGGGAAACTAAGACATTTTCTGCAAAAGTACGAACATATTTTGGGAAAGGAAATCTGGAACGTGCTGAACGAAGAAACGCTCGAAGAACCGGGAGCACTGCTATCCGCCATCAATTCGTATGCCACCCTCAAGGGAGACATCAAAATCTATCTCCTGATTGATGAATACGATAATTTCACGAATACCATTCTTTCTACTTACGGCACGGACTTATATCGAAAAGCGACGCATGGCGAAGGGTATATCCGCAGGTTTTTCAATGTAATCAAAGCCGCCACGACGGGAATGGATTCTGCCGTCAACCGTTTGTTCATCACAGGAGTAAGCCCGGTGACGATGGACGACGTGACAAGCGGATTCAACATCGGAACGAATATCACCACCGACCCTTGGTTTAACGACCTTGTAGGTTTCAGCGAGAAGGAATTGCGCGAGATGCTGACGTATTATAAGGAACAAGGCGCTCTCCCGATGTCGGTAGACGATGCGGTGACAATGATGAAGCCTAACTATGACAATTATTGCTTCAGTGAAAATAAATTAGCAGATTGTATGTTCAACTCGGACATGGTGCTCTACTGCATGAAGTCATTGATATTGCACGGAGTGAAACCTAAAGAGATTGTAGATCCCAATATCCGTACGGACTTTAACAAGCTTGCCTACCTTGTCCGTCTCGACCATGGACTGGGCGAAAACTTCTCCGTCATCAAGGAGATTGCGGAGCAAGGCGAGATAGTGACTGAAATAGTCACCCATTTCTCCGCACTGGAAATGACGGACGTGGGCAACTTCAAATCTCTGCTGTTCTATTTCGGACTGCTTTCTATCAAAGGGGTGGATATGATGGGGCGTCCCATCCTGCACATTCCCAATCTGGTGGTTCGCGAACAGCTATTCAATTTCCTGATTCAGGGATATGCCCGTCATGACATCTTCAAGCTCGACGTGAACCGTCTGCGCACTCTGTTTGAGAATATGTCCTTCAAAGGAGACTGGAAACCGTTGTTCGAATTTCTAGCAGAGGCCATTCGGGAACAGAGCCGGATAAGGGAGTACATAGAAGGGGAAGCTCATATTAAAGGATTCCTCCTCGCCTATCTAAGTATGTTCCGCTATTATCAACTATATCCGGAATATGAAATGAATAAGGGGTTTGCCGATTTCTTCTTTAAGCCCAGTCCGGCGGCACCCGTATCTCCACCGTACACGTATCTATTGGAGGTGAAGTATGCGAAAACAGGAGCATCGGAGAAAGAGATACGCGCGCTTGCCGATGATGCGCGGGAACAGTTGATTCGCTATAGCAAGGATGAATGTGTGGCAGAAGCTCGTGAGAAAGGGGGATTGAAACTGGCAACGATCGTATGGCGCAGTTGGGAATTGGTGCTGATGGAAGAGGTATCATAAAGTACTTGTCACATCACAAACACCGATTTAGGTATGCACTCACCTCCACATCTGATATTGGGCTAAATAAATAATCTCATCAGAACAAGTGAATGGAATCCTATCTATAAAAATCAGGCGCGGATTACACGAATTGCACGATTTCTTTAAAATCAGAAACGTGTTATCCGTGTAATTCGCGCCTAAGTTTTATACGATGGCTACGACATCCAAGACGGGGAATTACTGATCCCCGTACATCTTCGCTCTCAATTCCTTGATGTGATCGGACGTGATATATTCGTCATACTCCATCATCTTGTCGATGATACCGTTCGGTGTCAGTTCGATGATGCGGTTGGCAACCGTTTGGATAAACTCGTGGTCATGAGAAGAGAAAAGGATGTTTCCCCTGTACGTCTTCAGGTTGTTGTTGAATGCCTGGATAGATTCCAAATCCAAGTGGTTGGTCGGAGTGTCCAGAATCAGACAGTTCGCATTGCGGAGCTGCATACGGGCAATCATACAACGCATCTTCTCACCTCCGGAGAGTACGCTTACTTTCTTCAACACCTCTTCGCCGGAGAAAAGCATACGGCCGAGGAAACCTTTCATATACACTTCGTTTCCTTCGCCAAACTGGCTCAACCAGTCCACCAGGTTGAGGTCGGTATTGAAGAAATCGGTATTATCCAGCGGCAGGTAAGCAGTGGTGATGGTTACCCCCCAGTTGAAGGTACCGGCATCCGGCTTCATGTTTCCGTTGATGATTTCGAAGAACGCAGTCATCGCACGCGGGTTGCGCGACAGGAATACCACTTTATCACCTTTCTCTACGTTGAAATTGACGTCGTTGAAAAGCACTACGCCTTCCTCCGTCTTCTTGCTCAATCCGGAAACTTCCAGAATCTGGTTGCCCGGCTCACGTTCGGGAGTGAAGATGATGCCCGGATACTTACGTGAAGAAGGTTTGATTTCCTCTACGTTCAGTTTCTCCAACATCTTCTTACGGCTCGTGGTCTGCTTGCTCTTCGCTACGTTGGCGCTGAAACGGCGGATAAATTCTTCCAACTCTTTCTTCTTCTCTTCAGCCTTCGCCTTCTGGTTCTGCTGCTGACGAAGAGCCAACTGGCTGGATTCGTACCAGAAACTATAGTTACCGGCAAACATATTGATTTTTCCGTAGTCGATGTCTACGGTGTGCGTACATACAGAATCGAGGAAGTGACGGTCGTGGCTCACTACCAATACGGTATGCTCGAAGTTGGAGAGATACTCTTCCAACCAAGTCACTGTCTCCATATCCAAGTCATTGGTAGGCTCATCGAGCAAGAGGTTGTCCGGATTTCCGTACAATGCCTGCGCCAGCATGACACGCACTTTTTCCTTACCGCTCAACTCACCCATCAATACATAATGCTTATCTTCTTTCACGCCCAGTCCGCTCAACAGCATGGCTGCGTCGCTTTCCGCATTCCATCCGTCCAACTCGGCAAATTTCTCTTCCAACTCGGATACTTTCAGTCCGTCTTCATCTGTGAAATCTTCTTTCGCATACAATTCTTCGCGTTGCTTCATGATGTCCCACAACACAGTATGCCCCATCATCACAGTATCCATAACGGTATAAGAGTCCCACTTAAAGTGGTCCTGGCTCAACACCGAAAGGCGTTCGCCCGGTCCGAGCGCAATGGTACCCGTTGTCGGGTCCAAATCTCCGTAAATCGTACGAAGGAAGGTAGATTTTCCCGCACCGTTAGCACCAATAATACCATAACAATTACCACTCGTAAACTTCAAGTTTACGTCATTAAACAACACTCTTTTACCAAACTGTACCGAAACGTTCGAAACTGTAATCATCTTCTTTATTTACTATTTTACTAGTTACTATTTTACTATTTTGCTAGCTACTATTTTACTATTCCGTTAGTTACTATTTTAGTATTAACTATTTTAGCGTGCAAAGTTAGACATTTAAAATGAATTATGAGCTATCTGATATGTGCCAATCTGACATAAAAGTGTTACCTTTGCTGCGTTTTTTGGCAAAACAGCCAACTTGGCAAAGTTTTTGCAGACAAAATCAATGACATCCGGTCAGCCCGGTATGTTTATTGGCGTTATTCTACCAAGTAAGATAACGTGTGTGTTAAATAGTAAATAGTAACTAGTAAAATAGTAAATACCAAGATGGATCCGAAAGAAAAAAAAGTGAAGGAAGAAGAACTGAACGTTGAGGAAACTCAAAACCATGCGGAAGAACAACCGCAAAACGAACAAGCGGAGGACGCCACTCCCCTGACTCATGAAGAAGAGTTGGAAAAAGAACTGGAAAAGGCCCAAGAGGAGATTGAAGAACAGAAGGATAAATACCTGCGTTTGTCTGCCGAATTTGACAACTACCGGAAACGCACCATGAAGGAGAAGGCCGAACTGATTCTGAACGGTGGCGAAAAGAGCCTTAGCAGTATTCTTCCGGTGGTGGACGACTTCGAACGTGCCATCAAAACAATGGAAACGGCAACAGATGTCAATGCCGTAAAAGAAGGAGTAGAACTTATTTACAATAAATTTATGGCTGTTCTGGCACAAAACGGTGTGAAAGTCATCGAAACAAAAGACCAACCACTGGACACTGATTACCATGAAGCCATCGCGGTAATCCCCGCACCGTCGGAAGCACAGAAAGGTAAGATTCTGGACTGTGTGCAAACGGGATATACACTGAACGACAAAGTGCTCCGCCACGCTAAAGTGGTAGTAGGAGAATGAAAAGAATTATGATTTATGATTTATGGCTGCGCTATCCTACTGCAGAGTAAATCATAAATCAAAAATCATAAATCAATAAATGGGCATGGCAGAAAAAAGAGACTATTACGAAATATTGGAGGTGACGAAGACAGCCACAGTAGAAGAAATAAAGAAAGCATACCGTAAGAAAGCAATTCAGTATCACCCCGACAAGAATCCGGGCGACAAGGAGGCTGAAGAGAAATTTAAGGAGGCGGCCGAAGCATACGACGTGTTGAGCAATCCGGAGAAGCGTTCGCGTTACGATCAGTTCGGTCATGCGGGAGTGAGCGGTGCGGCAGGCAATGGCGGTCCGTTCGGTGGTTTCGGTGGCGAGGGAATGTCGATGGATGACATCTTCTCTATGTTTGGCGACATCTTCGGTGGCCGCGGCGGCGGTTTCGGGGGAGGCTTCGGAGGATTCAGCGGATTTGGCGGCGGTGGCGGTTCACAGCAACGCCGGTATCGCGGCAGTGACCTCCGTGTGAAAGTGAAGCTGACGTTGAAGGAAATCTCTACCGGAGTAGAAAAGAAATTTAAACTCAAAAAATATGTGCCGTGCGACCAGTGTCATGGCACGGGTGCCGAGGGTGACGGCGGATCGGAGACTTGTCCTACTTGTAAAGGCAGCGGCTCGGTGATCCGTAACCAGCAGACCATTCTGGGCACGATGCAGACTCGCGTCACTTGTTCTACGTGTGGCGGTGAGGGAAAGATTATCAAGAATAAATGTAAGAAGTGTGGTGGCGACGGAATCGTTTACGGCGAGGAAGTGGTAACCGTGAAAATCCCTGCCGGAGTGGCAGAAGGTATGCAGCTCTCTATGGGCGGCAAAGGAAATGCCGGCAAGCACAACGGTGTGGCAGGCGACTTATTGATCCTCGTTGAGGAAGAACCGCATCAGGACTTGATTCGCGACGAAAATGATTTGATTTATAATCTGTTGCTTAGTTTCCCGACGGCTGCACTGGGCGGTGCTGTGGAAATTCCGACAATCGACGGCAAAGTGAAAGTGAAGATTGATTCGGGTACTCAACCGGGTAAAGTGCTTCGCTTGCGTGGCAAGGGGTTGCCGAATGTAAACGGGTATGGTACGGGAGATTTGCTGGTCAATATCAGTATCTATGTGCCGGAAGCTCTCAACAAGGAGGAAAAGAACACGCTCGAAAAGATGGAAGCTTCAGACAATTTCAAACCTAACACGTCAGTAAAAGAGAAGATTTTCAAGAAATTCAAGAGTTTCTTCGATTAATCTTTTTACTATCATATTATCATATATAAGGTATAAGTGGGCTGCAATCTTTTTTTGTGGCTCACTTTTTTATATGGTATTCTCTAAATAGACTCCCTCTCGCACAATCTTTTCATATAGTTTACCTAAATAAGGCGCGATATAGGGCTATCCTAAAAAAAATGGCATATATTTGTATAACAAACAAATAGATCGGCATAAAATAATTATCAACACTTTAAAATTCAAATTATAAAAAACGAATTTATCAAAGAAACATTATTTAGTCGCTCCATAAAAAAAACAATAACTGTTTAACTAAACTATATATTTAAAGAATGGCAGAACCTTTTAAAAACATGTTTAACGAGCAATTTTTCGATCTGTTTACGAAAGATTTGAAACTTGTTATCGACGATTTTGATGCTTGCGAGTTTGTATCTCAAGTGATGGACGATGAATGGGAAGGCAGGGAACTTAAACAACGCTGCATGCACATCACAACGGTGCTAAGAAAGTTTTTACCGGCAGATTACAAAGAGGCGATTGCTAAGATACTTGAATTGTTGGATCATATAAAAAAGACACGGCCTGATTTCTCGGTGATAGACGACACGAAGTTTGGTTTGACTTTAGAGTATGGGGGGATTCTGGATAATTATGTCGAACAATATGGACTGGACGATTACGAAACTTCTGTCAAGGCGATAGAGAAAATCACGCAGTTCACAAGTTGCGAGTTTGTGGCTCATTCTTTTATTATCAAATATCCGGATCAGATGATGAAACAGATGTTGGTTTGGTCGAAACACGAACATTGGGGAGTCAGGCGGCTTGCGTCAGAAGGCTGTCGTCCGCGTCTTCCCTGGGCGATGGCGTTGCCGAACCTGAAAGAGAATCCTGCGCCTATCATTCCTATTCTGGAAAATCTAAAAAATGATCCGGCAAGATTTGTGCGATTGAGCGTTGCCAATAATTTGAATGATATTGCGAAAGATAATCCCGAAATCGTTATTGATTTAGTGAAGAAATGGAAGGGAGAATCGAAAGAGGTGGATTGGATTATTAAACACGGTTGCCGGACGCTCTTAAAACAAGGCAATCCGGAAGTGATGGAGTTGTTTGGCTTCAACTCTACTATCAGCAATATCTGTGTGGAGGATTTCCAAATTTCAAGCCCGGAAGTGAAAGTCGGGGATTCGTTGGAGGTTAGTTTTAAACTGTTGAACAAGAACGATCAAACAACCAAGATACGACTCGAATATGGAATCTATTACCAAAAAGCAAATGGAACGTTGACGAAGAAAGTGCATAAAATCAGCGAGAAAGAATATGTCAGGAACTCAACCACGCGAATCACCCGAAAACATTCTTTCCGGGTGGTTACAACGAGGAAGCTCCATCTCGGACTTCATCAAATTGCTATGATTATCAACGGGAATGAATTTGAAAAATATAGTTTTGAGTTGGTAGAATGAAGGATATACACAGCACAAAATATGCGATTTGACAATACAAATTAAATACTAATAAAATATTTTCGATTATGAGAAATGAGTTCATCATGTCTACCACCAATACCATTGAGGGGTGCCCTATTAAAAAGTATATAGATACCATCTGTTCTAATATCGTAATAGGTACGAATATATTCTCCGATTTTGCGGCATCATTCACTGACTTTTTTGGCGGACGCTCTGATTCATACAGAAGGAAACTCGAGATCATATACAGCGAAGCATCAAAGGCATTAAAACAAAAGGCATTGAATATGGGTGCCAATGCCATTGTTGGCTTCAAAGTCGATTTTGATGAAATTTCTGGTAAGGATAAATCTATGTTTATGGTTTCTGTATCCGGAACGGCCTGTATAATAGAAATAAATAATAGTAAAGAATCGTCTCAAGAAGAGATTATCCGTTCGTCTATCAGCCATTCGGATTTACAGAGAGAAATAGATAGGCGATACATTATTTCGCAAATAAACAATTCTGAACCTTTAATTCCCGAGTGGGTAGAGTTCTTATTGGAATATCCGCAAATAGAGATAATAGAAAGTCTTATAAAGAAGTATATTTCTATAGATATAAATTATTATGCGGAACAAGCATCTAGTATTAAACAGATTATAGCCGCCGCTCCTTCCGGTTCTGTCATCCCTATAATCTACAAATATGTTGAGGATAAAAAAATCAGATCTTTAATAAAAGAATGCCGACTTTTTGATGGCGAATCCATATACAAGATATTAACCAATGGAAAAATTCATGAAGGCATAAGGGTATTATCAGCAACAAAGGATTCTTATGATACCAATGATTTGGAGTGGATGAAAAAAATATTAGAGTATATAAACAACTTGCCGGATACTGGGAAAATTGAGTCTGTAAAAGGCGGTGTATTTACAAGAGATAATGGTGAAAAGTATATATGTGAGAATGGACATAAAAATCCTGTCGATTCTCCATTCTGTGAAAAATGCGGGGTTAATATTAAAGGACTCCTCGAAGGAGAAATAAAGCATATTGATTCTTTAAAGGAAAGGTGTAGTATTATAGAAGAATATATTCAGTAAGTCGGATAATTAAAGAAAGGTACTGCTAAACCTAAAGAAATTCAGTAAAAAGCTTGATTAATTGTAAAGGAATATATTCCTTTACAAAATTATTCACAATCAAATCATACAATTATGAAAAACATAGCATTTGCGTTTTTATTTCTTTGCATCTTTATTTCATGCAAAAGTGAATATGAACAGAATCTTGAAAAAATGAAAGAAACATGCCAGTCTTACTTGAAAGATAAAGCTTTTAAAGAGAACCAAACAATGGAATTCTTCGAATTTACCCCAATAGAGTATATTACTAAGGACGAAAACTATATAGATACAATCAAAAGTAACCGTTGCTACGATAAAATAGAGTATTATGATAAGTTGATAGAATATCAATTAGATTTACTTAAATCAAAAGCTAGGCAGGCCCAATTATATAATGGTATGCTCGGCTTTAATCACAATATATCAAAAATGACAAGGGAAGATGTCAAGGATTTAGAGAAAGAAGGGAAGGAATATATAGATTCAATGAGATATTATATAGCGCAGGATAGCTTAATCCAATTGAGAATAGCCAATAGAAAGTCTCCCAAGCCTGTGTATCTGTATAAGGGATTTATCAAGGCAACATCTAAGGATAATAATTCTGATAAGACTGAGAATATGGCGGATACTATTTATTATCTTTTTGACAGTGAACTAAAGATGGTAAACCTTTAATGAAAAAAAATCAAATCGACCACGCAAATCACCCGAAAACATTCTTTCCGGGTGGTTACAACGAGGAAGCTTCATCTCGGACTTCATCAGAATGATAATTCCTATTAATACCCCGGATTCTGCTTCAACTTCGTATTCATCACCCGTATTTTCTCCGGTATAGGGAACACGGTAGTATATCCGTTTTCCTCATCCGGCAATTGCGGACGGCTACTGTAAGCTCTTGTAAACTTCCCGAAGCGAACCAAATCTTGACGTCTCCAACCTTCCCAAGCCAGTTCCAGTTGACGTTCGGCAAGGATATTCTCTAAAGTGGCAGGACGGGAGGAGGCATTGACGCGGCTACGGACTTCATTCAGTTCTTCATCTCCACTGGCTCCATTGCGCACTTTCGCTTCACTCTTCATCAACAGAGCATCCGCGTAGCGGAACAGTACAATGTCATTCTCCATCAATTTACCGTCTTTTGTGGCAGTCGGGTCGACTTCGTACTTCTTCATACGGGCTCCTGCGGTTTGTTCATACGGGGTATCTGTAATATCCAGAGCTACTTTCCAAGGCAGATACTCCAATACGGTGCCATCATCCAGCTTGATGATGTTTCCTTTCAGGTCGCGCACTACTCCCGCAAAATAGCAAATATCAAAGCGGGGATCTTGTTCGTCTGTTTCATAACCGAAGGTTTTGAGAGCTTCAATGGTTGCGCTGGGGCCGTTCTCACCACTTAGGCCGTACGCCTTGGCATGATTGTAGTGGCGGGAACGGAATAGATATTGCATTTGATTGGTGTACAAGGTTTTATTCATCGGAATGGTAAAAATATTCTCTATCGATGATTCATTAAAAATGGAGAAATTGGTTTCGTATTTTGGTTCCAATTCGTTGTAGCCCAGCGCCTTTAGCTGGTCACAGTAGTAGATGACTGTTTCCCACGCATTGAGTTCGTTGCCGTTCACTGTAAACTTTATGTTTTTTCCGTCCGGACGTTGTCCGTCTGTCCAATCATTGTCCGTATAGACTTCGGAATTCAGAGCCAGTTTAGCCAATAGGAAAGTGACTACCGGACGGGTGATACGGCCATAATAAGGACCGGACTGGTTGCTGTGCGCATCGCTCAACAGAGGAGCCGCTTCCTGCAATTCCTTGAATACAAACTCAAAAACCGTTTTCCGTTCACTCTGGACAACCTCTTTCATTGCCACTGAAGAGGATTGAACCAACGGGATGCGTCCGAACAAATCCATCAGATAATAATAATACATGGCTCGCATGGCCTGCACTTCCGCCCGGTATGCCGGAAGTGCAGCATCGGAATGGGTTTCGGCAAACTTGTCTATCCGTTCGAGCGATTTGTTGCTTAGCATGACGACTTTGTAAAGATATTCCCATGTAGCTTGAATAGCGTCATTCTCAACACCCCAATCGTGCAGGTAAAGTCCTTGCCAGAAACCGCCATCGTACCAGTCGCCTCCACGGGTGGGGATGATGGCTTCGTCGGAAGTGAAAGTGTTCAGGTCGTAGACTCCCCTACCCGTTCCCTGCAATCCCTGACTGTCACTATAACCGCCTATGTAGGTATAAAGCGAAGCTACCGCATTGAGATATACTTCCGAGATCGTATTGTAGACATCCTCTTCCGGTAGTTTGTCTTTCGGATTTTCCTGTAAGAACTTATCACAGGAAAATAAGGTCAGACTCGTCACCAGAAAAAATAATAATATTCTTGAAGGGTAGATTATTTGCTTTGAGATCTGCAAAAACTGATTTCTATTTTTCATATATCGTTTCATCCTCTCCTCCTCCATTAAAAGTTAATACTCAATCCTAAGGTGTACGTCCGTGCCAACGGATACCCCCGTTTATCGTCCACGCCCAACGTCGAGTTCACCGTGGAACTGTTAATCATGGGCGAAAGTCCCGAATAACCGGAGATGGTTGCCAGGTTGTTGACAGTAAATGCCAAGCGCAGGGAACGGACATATTTCTTTAGTTTCTGCACCTTTTCAATCGGCACATTCCAGCCCAGCGTCACATAGTCGAAGTTGACGTAATCTCCCTTTTCCAGCCAATAGTCGGTGGCAGTCTGATCCTTGATGTTCTGTTGCGGAGCTTTCTTCATTACGTTGTAGTCGGGGAATATATTCATGTTCATATAGGTCAGGGAAGTTCCGTTGTAGATTTTATGTCCGAAAGCTCCGTTGATTTGCAAAGACAGGTCGAAACGCTTGTAACGGAAACTGATGTTAGATCCCAGAATCGTTTTGGGTACGGCTTGCCCTGCCACATAGCGGTCTTCACCATCTTCCAGACTGACGCCTCCGCCATTCAGGTCGGCGATGCCATAGGTATATCCACCGTTTCCGTCGGACTCCAGTCCGGTGCTGTGAGGAAGATAGAACACGCCCAACGGTTGCCCCACCATCTGATAAACGATGTGGTTGTAGCCGCCGTGAAAGCCGGCTCCATCAAGGCTGGCAAGACTTTTATATTCGGAAGCAGAAAGCATTTCGCCGTTATACATACCGCTCAATGAAAGCAGTTTGTTGCGCTGGAAGGTGATGTTGGCATTGATATTCAGTTCCATGTCCTTCGTTTTCAAAGGGGTGATACCGATGGCGATTTCCGTACCCCAGTTGCGCATGGAGCCGATATTGGCAAGCAAGGTGTTATAGGTGAAAGGGGGCACGCTTACGTTGTAAAGGTAGAGCATATCCGTGGTGCGGGAGTTGTAATAGTTGGCGGAAAGCAACAGGCGGTTGCCGAATAAAGCGATGTCGAAACCGGTATTAAAGGTATGTTTCACTTCCCATTTCAGATCGGGATTCGTATTCCGAAGATCTCCCAAAGATACGATGGCGGAGTTTCCGACGGGGACGACACCGTTCGGCTTGACGAGATTCAGCGTTGTGTATGAGTCAATCCCGCTTTGGTTACCTGCCAGACCGTAACCGATACGGAATTTCAGATTGTCTATCACGGGGAATTGCTTCATAAATTCTTCTTCACTAATCACCCATGCCGCGGACGCAGAGGGGAAAAAGCCCCATTTATGGTTGGCTCCGAATTTGGAGGAAGCATCTGTACGGGCATTCAACGTCAGTACGTAGCGGTCGGCGTATGTATAATTGAAGCGTCCCATGAAAGATGCCAGGCGCGGTTGCTCGTAGTAGGAATTAGTACCTTCCCACAAACGGAGCGCTCCTGCCTGAAGGTTATTATACCCGAACTTATCGGTGCTGAAATTGCTGACTGTGGTATAATAGCCGGTATAAGTCTCTTTCTGAAGTTCGGCAAGTGCGAGTACGTCAAAGAAATGCTTTTTCCAGTTTTTCTTATAGGTCAGCATCATGTTTCCCAATAAAGATTCGCGTTTTTTGGTTCCTTTGTATGCCTGACCGTTCGCCCAGACGGAAGTGGGGAGGTATTGCGAATTTTCTACGATATTGTAAGTATAAGCTCCGAACAGGCTTAGTTTCAGTCCTTCCATCAAATTGAAAGTGAGACGGGCGTGCGTACTGATGTGCGAAGTGGCATCATCGTCCTGCACTTCCATCCATGCCAACGGATTGGTGATTTGGCTGGCGGTCGTTATTCCGTCCCACGAATTGGTGACGGGGTCTTTATGATTGGGATAGGTAGGATTGAACGTAGCTGCCGAATAGAACGTTTTCTGATAATCTACCAGGTTATGGTTCTTCTGAATGGAGCCGAACATTCCCAACTCGCAGTTCAGGAAGCCGTCGAACATTTTCTGATTCATGTTCATATTTGAAGTGAAGTTCTTCATGTCTTCATTCAGAATCACTCCCTGACGATCCATAAAACCGAGGGAAACACGATAACTGGACTCACTGGAACCGCCATAAAAGGCGATGTGATGATTCTGTTGCAGTCCTGTCTGCTCAATCTCTTTCTGGAAATCGGTATTGTTCCCTTTGTCCAGAATGGAAATGCCGCGTTCCGATGCTACACGACGGAATTCATCACCGGACAGCATTTTCAAATTCTTGTAGACGGTGGAAATCCCGAAGCTACCGTTGTAAGCTACCTGTGTCCTGCCGCTCATCCCTTTTTTGGTGGTGACTTCTATCACACCGGATGCACCTCGCGAACCGTACTGTGCGGTTTCGGAAGCGTCTTTCAGAATGGTAAAACTCTCAATATCCGTAGGGTAAATGGAGGTAAGCATACTCAAGTCGCCAAATACTCCGTCGACGATAATCAAAGGGTCGTTGCCGCTGGTCAGTGAGGTAGTTCCCCGCAGGCGCACCGCATCCAAAGCCGCCGGTCCGTTGGAGCCCCGCTGGATGGTCAAACCCGGCACACGTCCACGGATTGCTTCCAAAGGGTTCGTTATCTGGTCTTTGTTCATCTGTGTCTCCGTGATTTTCTCTACGGAGCCGGACAGGGTTTTCAAACTTCCGGTGGCATATCCTACGGTAATCAATGAGTCTATGGGCGCGACGGGAATCTTCTGTGCCAACGTGCCCTCGCACGGGATTACCAGAAGAAGAAGGCTGTAGAAAATGAGTCTAGCGTGTTGTACCATATTCTTAGTTTTTAAGGTAATAATACAAATATAACAAAAAAAGAGGGAATCTGGTTGAGTAGATTCCCTCTTTTATTTAAATGATATTGACAGGTTGAAATCAACAAGTCCGGATGATACGGATTACACGGTTGCTTTAGGCCGGAATAATCCTAAAAAAACGCATCATACGTATTATCCTTATGCCTGCAATATTTATTTCACAATAATCTCATCCGTAAATATCCAGCCTCCGAATTCACTTCCGGCCTGTGCCTGATAGCGTACGTATCTTCCTTTGGCTTCGCCCTGCCATGAAATATCCGTAAAGCGGATGGGTGTTTCTTTGCTCACTTCAAAGTGTTGTTTGCGCAACTCGGTGAAATGGGTTCCGTCATCGGAAATGGAAATCACCACAGTCTCCGGCAGGAATACTTCCGCGCCTACCACCTGCATAAAGGCGGCAGTGACAGAATGGATGGAGGTTTCTTTTTCCATATCAATCGTCACATCGAGGCGGTTGTCCGAGATGAATCCTTGCCACGAGCCATCACCATAGGTCCAATCGCCACGTATGCCGTCCGTCAGAGCGGTGTTTCCCTGTGCCGGATAATGGGAGCTGTAAGGTGAATTATAAATCACCTTTTTACCCAATGCCAGATGGCTGACCGATTGAAGCGACTCGGGACGGCTGCCGATTTCTTTTTTCAAATCGAAAGGATGGTATCCTTTTGCCTGCAAATCGGCCACTGCCGACAATGCACGGGTATGGAAATCCGGCCATGACTTACGTTCCGGAGCCGACCAGGCTGTTTCCGCCAATGCCAGGATTCGGGGGTAAATCATATACTCCACGTGTTCGGGAGTGGGAATGTATTCCACCCATAGGTTGCCCTGCACACCGTAGACCAACTTCGCCTGTTCCGCAGTTAAAGAAGCGGGAACGGGATTGTAAGAATATACTTTCTTCAACGGCAGGTATCCACCGATGGCTTCCGGCTGCGAATATGGGGCATCCTGATAACTGTCCAGATAGCAGTAGGCACCCGGCGTCATGATGGCACGATGGCCGGAGGTTACGGCAGCGATGCCACCCTCTTCTCCACGCCATGACATGACGGTTGCGTTGGGGGCAATGCCTCCCTGCAGAATCTCGTCCCACCCCAGCAGATGACGTCCATGATTGTTCAGGAACTTCTCAATGCGGTGTATCAGGTAGCTTTGCAGCTCGTCTACATTGGCAAGATGCTCGTCCGTCATTCTCTTCTGACATTTCGGGCAGGTCTTCCAAGCCGACTTGCCGGCCTCATCGCCACCGATATGAATGTATTCGGAAGGGAAAAGTTCCATGACTTCCGTCAACACATTTTCCAGAAACGTGAAGGTTTCTTCATTGCCGACACAGAAATCGGAGTTCTTGTAAGGTTCGCCCGAACAGGATAACTGCGGGTAGGCTGCCAGCACTTCTTCCGAATGGGAGGGCATCTCAATCTCGGGAATCACCGTGATATAATGCTGACGGGCATATTCCAAGATTTCACGAATATCATCCTGGGTGTAATAACCGCCGTAAGCTCCGGGAGCATCGAAACGGACATATTTACGTCCGCCGTTCCACCATTGCTTCCAAGTGGGATCTGTACGCCAGGCTGCAAATTCGGTCAGCAAAGGGTATTTCTTGATTTCTAGCCGCCAGCCTGCCGCATCGGTCAGATGCAGGTGCAGACGGTTGATTTTGTAATACGCCAGTGCGTCTATCTGTTTCTTTATAAACTCTTTGGTAGAAAAGTGGCGGGACACATCCAGCATCAGTCCACGGTAAGCAAAACGGGGAGTATCTTCTATCTCGACAGAGGCTATGGAATAGCTGCCTGCCCCCGAAGGTTGTGCCAACTGCAACAGGGTTTGCATACCATAGAATAATCCGGCTCCCGAAGTGGCGCGTATCAGGATTTGTTGCGGAGTAACGGAAAGGGTATAGCTTTCCGGCGATGGCAACTGGTGGTTCTTGGGGGTTATCAATAAGAGAAGCATCTGTTTCCTGTCTTTCTTTCTCGCTTCCTTTAATTGAACGGGTAATGCCTTCAGGTAATTCTCCCAGAGCTTCGCTTCTCCACCTTGTAGGTTTGTATAAAGTCTTGTCTTTTCTGACAGTAAAAAAGAGCCCGTCCCCTTCTCCATTTTTAATGGGACAGGTATGACGGACTGTGCCAGAATGGGATGTGCATGAAAGCACATCCCCAGTATACATAAGAAAAGACAAACTTTAGTGTATTCTTTTCTTATATTCATTAATCAATTTTGATTTCGTCTACAAATAAAAATGCGTTTTTGCCTTTTCCACCATGCCATTCCGGAAGCGTTTTCTCCGGTGAAGCAATGACTCTCACGTATTGGGTAGTCACAGGAGCAAATGTAAGTTGATGGTCAACAACTCCGTCTTTGTCCGTCTCTTTCATTGCCGGATATTCTTCGGAAGCAATCTTTTTGAAAGTCTTTCCATCGTCTGAAACTTCTACGGACAGGTTTCTGGCGTCAAACACCCAGTCGCCCTTTGCAATATTGACAGAGATGGCCACACTCGAAATTTCAGTAGGTTGCTGAAGGTCGATCGTCATGTCCATGTCGTTTCCGTTGAAGGCGATCCAACGGCCTGACCGGTAGCTGCTATTTCCTTTCAAACCATCGTTTAACGTGGAAGCTCCTTTGAAGAGGTATTGTTCATTGATTGGTTGATTGGCTACAATCGGCTTCATGCTGGATTTGCTGAAATCAATCTTCTCTGTCAGTGTCTGGCTCTCGCCGGTAGGACGAATGGCTTTGGCGGACAGAGTGGCATTTTCTTTAATTTTCAACACTCCTTCGTAAACGGGAGAAGCAGTAGTGGGTTCTGTGCCGTCCAAAGTGTAGTGGACAGGGGCATTGTCGATAGTAGACAAAGTAACGTCCATCGTTCCTTCTGCCGGATTCGGTTCAAACTCGGCTTGTACGCCGAACGCGTGTTTAGCGTAGTTGTATCCTTCGGCATCATACCACTTAATCAGTTGAGGGAGACGAGACAAGAAGTCGGCATAGTTTTTCTTTTCAGGGCTGGACCACTGAATTTCACACAATGCAGCCCAACGAGGCAATACCATGTACTGCGCGTGAGGGAAAGTAGCGATGTATTCTGTCCAGAGGTTGGCTTGCACACCCTTGATATATTTCTGTTCTTCCGGAGTCAGAGAAGCCGGCATCGGTTCGTAGCTGTACACTCTTTCCAACGGCAGGTAACCACCGATACCAAATGGTTCGTTATCTACGTCTTTAGCTTGGTAATAGTCGAAATACAGGTATGTGTTCGGTGTCATGATGACATCGTGTTTCTGTTTCGCAGCTTCGATACCGCCCTTTTCACCACGCCATGACATAACAGTAGCGTTTGGAGCAAGTCCGCCTTCAAGGATTTCATCCCAACCGATAATCTGACGTCCGTGGTCGTTGAGGAATTTTTCGATATGGTTGATAACGAAGCTCTGCAGACGCTCTTCCTTGCTATGCTTATCATCCGACTTCAAGCCCAGCGCCTTGATACGTGCCTGGCATTTCGGACATTTTTCCCAACGTACTTTCGGACATTCGTCACCACCTACATGAATATATTCTGAAGGGAAGATTTCAATCAGTTCGCTATATACATCTTCGAGGAATTTCAAGACTTGATCGTTTCCGGCACAAAGCACATCTTCAGATACTCCCCATTGTCTCCATACTTCGTACGGGCCACCGGTACATCCCAATTCGGGATAAGCGGCAAGGGCAGCTTGCATGTGTCCCGGAAGATCGATTTCGGGAATAACTGTGATATAACGTTCGGCAGCATAAGCTACTATTTCTTTCGCCTGCTCCTGGGTATAGAAGCCACCGTAAGGTTTGCCGTCGTATTCACCGGAGTTACGTCCGATGACTGTTTCTGTTCTCTTGGAACCTATTTCTGTCAGCTTCGGATATTTCTTGATTTCCAGACGCCAACCTTGGTCTTCGGTAATATGCCAGTGAAAACGATTCATATTGTGTAAAGCCATCATATCAATATAAGTTTTCACTTCATCTACTGTAAAGAAATGACGGCTGGTGTCGAAGTGGGCGCCACGATAGCCAAAGCGGGGAGCGTCATTGATTTCTACAGCGGGCATGGAAATGTCTGCACCGACAGCCACAGGCAATGATTTGCGCAGGGACTGGATGCCATAGAATACGCCGGCCTCGGTAGGACCAGTAATCGTGATTCCGTCACCGGTTACTTTCAACTGATAGGATTCCGGATTTTCGTTTGCCGTGCCCAATGTCAGTACGATTGCATTCTTACCTTCCGTTCCGGCTTCGATAGCGAAATCTTTTCCGGTAGCGGTTTTCAGATAGTCGGCCAGGAATTGTGCGTTGCGTTGCATCTTCTCGTTTCCTTCCGGATAAAGGATTTTCACACCGCTCTTCAGAATGAAGGGATTTCCTTGAGCTGTTACAATTTCTTGTGGCATGGGGATGATCTGGTAGTTGGCGTCCTGTTGCGCCGATTGGCAAGAGGCAAAAAGTCCTGCTAGTGCCAGACATCCGGTTAACTTTAAGAGTTGTTTCATAAACTAAAAAATTAAGTGTTAAGTTATTAATAAATTAATTATAGGTTTCACGAATATGTTTGATTGTCAAAGGCAACTCCTCTCCTTTCTTTATTTGGGGAGAAGTGATGACAACTGTCTTACGCTCTCCGGGAAGGAGGTCGAAAAAGTTGTCACTGAAACGGGCTCCCTGCAAAGGGATTTCAATAAAGACGTCTTTGGCAAGACAGGGAGAAAGCAGGGTCAATTCGCACACGCCGTCTTTCTGTTTTATCTTGCAGGAAACGGTTGTCTTGGGCAGAAGCAGGTCTTTCGTCTTTCTAAAGAAGTAGACTGTTTCGGCTACCGTATGCCCGGACTTGTCTTTCAAGGTCAGTTGCATGAAGCAATGGCGCAGGTCATCCGCAAGCGGGCGCTTTGCAGGAAAAAACAAAGTGGTAAGCGAAGTGCGATATACACATTGGGAAGTGTTGGCCGGAAGAGTCAAAGAAGGAAGGACAACCGTTCTTCCGGCTTTCTTTCCTGCAAAATTCGTCAGTCTCATTTCCAGCGTCAGTTTCTCCCGGGTGTCAAGATGATCGGAAAGCAGGTAAACACACAGGTTGTCACCTTCCAGCAAAGGGTTGATATGAACGGGGGCAAATGCACGCTTTGCCTGATAATGCAAGGCTTTCCAGTTACCGTAGTAATCAATACCCGACCATGACACTACCGGCCAACTGTCATTCAATTGCCAATATAATGTACCCATACAATAGGGACGGTTGCGGCGGTGCGCTTCCAGACCGTGACGTATGCCATGTCCCTGCAATACTAGTCCGACATAGACAAAGTCTTCAAATTTTTCGGGAATGATATAGTCACGTTCCATATAGGTGCGAATCAGGGCATTGCCGATGCTGCTTTTCTGATGGGCATTCATCACCTCCGATTCGATTTGATAATCTTCAGGAGCCGCAAAGGTGGCAATAGTCTTCATCTCCGGGAAGGACTGGAAACCGAATTCGCTCATGAAACGAGGGAGGTCTGTATCTAGTGATTCGAAAGTTTTCCGGCCATACCATACTCCCCAGTTGTGGCTGTCTCCTATCCCCCATGATTCGGGGCGTCCCCAATTGGCTAAATATGGGGAGCTGTGTATATAAAAACGGTCGGCATCCAGCTCTTTTACCTTGGTAGGAAGGAGTTGGTGGAACAGTTTGTCATAGCCCTGGAACATTTCCTGATAGATTTCCGGCGTGAATTTCTTGTCGAATCCCCAATATTTTAAGGCTTCCAGTATTTCATTATTGCCACACCACATCGCCAGGGAAGCATGATTGCGAAGGCGGCGAATGTTGTAGCAGGCTTCTGCTTCTACTCTTTTCAGGAAGGTTGGATCGGACGGATAGGGAGTGCAGGCAAACATAAAGTCCTGCCATATCAGTATTCCGTTTTCATCTGCCAGGTCATAGAAACGGTCGTCTTCGTAGGTTCCGCCTCCCCACACACGAATGACATTCATGTTGGCTTCTTTGATGTCCCTAAATAAGGTTTGGTAGCGTTCGGTAGTAACGTTAGTCAATAGAGCATCCTGGGGAATATAGTTGGCTCCTTTGGCAAACATCGGAACGCCGTTTACTTCAAAATAGAAGGATTCTCCGTCCTGATCTTTTTCATTGACGAGACGAACGGTGCGCAGTCCTATCCGGTGGGATTGTTGGGCTACGACTTTATCTTCTACGATTATTTGAGCGGAGAAATCATACAAGGCGGGCTTTCCCCAGCCATTCGGCATCCAACGTACCGGAGACAGCACTTCGGAAGGAATAGATATATGATTGATTCCGGGCTGTAGGGTGATTGCCTGGCTAATGCCTTTTTCTGTGTTTCCTTCGAAAGAGGTATTGATTCTCACCTCTGCTTGAAGTGCTTGAGGGAGGATATTATTTATTTCCAATTCGTTGGATAGTTTTGCCAGTTGGTCGGTCAGCGAAAGTTGCTTTACGTGGTAGTCGCTGATAGAGGCTGCGTCGTAAAAACGGATGGTCACCGGACGCCAGATACCACTGGTCACCATGCGGATTCCCCAGTCCCAGCCATAACTGTAAGGGGCTTTACGGGAGAATACGCTTACATGTTTTTCGTGATGGTCGTTATCTGCCGGATAGTTGAATCCGTTAGAGTTATATTGAGGCATTGTCTGCCGGATGGGTGAATGAAAATAGATGTGAAGAAGGTTTTCTCCGAGACGCAGTTGTGACTTGACGGGTATCGTATAGCCGACGAACATGTTATCGGCTTTCAACAACAGTGCTCCGTTGAGGTATACATCGGCGTATGTATCAAGACCTTCAAAGACTAATTGGGCGTCGTCCCGTTTCAGTTGCTCGGGGGTAACTGTAAAAGCAGTCCGATACTCCCAGTCTTCATTTTCCACCCACTGAATCTTCTGTTCATTGATACCGTAAAAAGGATCGGGAATTTGTTTATGATAGATAAGATCCTGATGAACGGTGCCGGGAACCTGTGCCGGTCGCCATAGCTCCGTGCCTGCCTGGGAAAATTCCCAACCTGCATTTAAAACCACAACTTCGGAATTGTCATTGCTCTGCGCATATGCCATACTGCAACAGCATAGTAGTCCACATGCTATTTGAGTCTTTTTTCCGATTAAATTAATCATCATAGTGGGGGCATTAGATATTAACGGTTTCAAAGATATTACTTTTTCAGCAAATTTCACTGATAATTTAACAAAATATGTTGTTTTAGCGTGAGCTGTCCAGAAAGCCACAATTAAATCGCCTAAAATTTCAGCTTATAATTAGTTAAATAAAGAGTAGTATTCTGTCCTCAAATGTATGCTAAAATGGCGTTTTTTTTATTATAACGATATTCTTTTTCATTATAGCTAAATCTTTCTACCTATAAATCGTAAGCATAGATTTAAATCTTCGGACTTTCGGGACAGACTCTTTATTCCTTTATTATATCTGTCAATTTTATCGCTTGAAAGGTTATATGTGCGACGCTACTCTCATATAGTATACCAATTGTCTCTTTATCAATCATTGTCAGACAACTATACCCCCATCCTTCTGCCTCGTCGAGCATTAATTGATGTTCCGGCAACCAGGTAAGTCCTTTGTCCAGACTTGCTTTTATTGTTATATGATTACGTCCTTTGGTCGTATTCGGGTTCGAAAACAGCAGGATATCTTTATTTAATATGTTGTCTTTGGCATCTACATGAATCAGACTAGCCATGCATACCGGTTCCTGAAGTGCTTGGCGGGAAGATGGGTGTTCTGTCCATGTTTCTCCCAAATCTTTCGTTATGGCAATAGCCCGGCTTCCTCCTCTATTATCACGCATATTCAGCATCAATACTCCCGGTTCTATTTCCGCCACTTGCGCTTCCGTTGTATTGGTTCGTGCCATATTGTGCATTTTCCATGTTTTCCCCCGGTCTTTACTATACATGATTCCTGCATTCGGAACACGGGTAGAGTCTATAAATTGCGTTGGAAATACCAATGTGCCATCACTCATCGTTATTCCACGTCCGGGACCTTGAAGCAGGAAGTACCAGGAAGGATCTTTCACCTGCTCTGTTATATTGATAGGCTTCGACCAGGTTTTACCATCGTCTGTGCTTTTTGCCAATACCAACTGTGCCGTATGATTCAGATCCATTCCCGGATGGGAACTCCACCAAGCGCGTTGATTACCCATACCATGTGTCCATGCGGCAACCACCCAGACGGTATTCGTCTTAGTATCTACTAAAATAGAAGGGTCTCCTACCCCATTCTGTGCTTTAGGCAGACCACCATACTCGCCAAATGAAAGCGGAAGACGCATCTTCTCCCAATTCTTTCCTCCATCGATGCTACGGCTCAAACCCACGTCAACATATTCCTGTAAATCGACACTACTGTTGTATCGAACATCATACACGCCTAATAAGGTTCCTTTATTGGTAGTCACCAACCCGGGAATACGGAAAGAAGCAGAACCGTCATCACCGGCATGACGAACTCCAACTGCCATCCGGTGAACGATATTCTTTGGAGAAATAGATTTACAACATAATTCTTTCCCATCTACTTTTACGGCACACAAGTCAGAGAGTATCTTAGTCTGCAAAGAGGCATCTTTTTTCATCTGCAAACTGATCCAAAAATAATTTACACCCGGAAATAAATTGTAATTACCTTTTAATACTACTTTTTCTGATGATCCCACCTCTGCACATTTGATCGAATAGGAAGGATTAGCCGCCAATGTCCCACCCGGACGGTGACTGGATATGTACTCTACTGGAGCAAAGCGATTTTTGTCTTTGTCCTGCAACGCCTCTGTTCCTCCATAATAGAGTTTGATTGCCTGAATATCAGTTAGATTCGTACTTTTACTAAAATCTAAAATGATTTCATCGAGCTTCTTACTTTCTTTTGCATCCAAACGAAGATAGAACAGAACATTGTCTTGCCGCTCTATCAAAACCGGGATTTGTGTTTCATGAATAAATACTGTGTCTGAAGCTTTTACGTCAAAAGAATATCCTAAGAGGATAAGGAAAAGTAAATAATAAATTCTTCTCATAATGGGGGTATTAGTTAGTTTAACGCGATAAAGATAAAACTTTTCTACTATAATATTACTATGCAAACAGTAAACTTTGATTTTACCAAGTTCTGGTAGGACTAGTCAATACTTTGACCACGGTTCTGGCTCTTGTCATCATCGATAAGGTGGGCCGCAAGAAGCTGGTTTATTATGGAGTTTCGGGTATGGTTGTTTCTCTGATTCTCATCGGCCTGTACTTCCTCTTCGGAGATTCCTTGGGAGTATCCAGCCTCTTCCTGCTCGTTTTCTTCCTGTTCTATGTATTCTGCTGTGCTGTGTCTATCTGTGCCGTGGTGTTCGTGCTCCTCTCGGAGATGTATCCCACCAAGGTTCGCGGACTGGCCATGTCGATAGCAGGATTCGCTCTGTGGATCGGAACGTACCTGATCGGACAGTTAACCCCCTGGATGCTCCAGAACCTTACCCCCGCCGGAACATTCTTCCTGTTCGCCCTCATGTGCGTGCCGTATATGCTGATTGTCTGGAAACTCGTGCCGGAGACTACCGGGAAGTCGCTGGAAGAGATTGAAAGATATTGGACCCGTTCGGAATAGTAAAACAAAAAGACCTTAATAACTTAATAATAAAAGATGTATGGATTTTAAGAAACTGGCAAATCAATACAAGGATGAACTCTTGGATAATGTTCTTCCTTTCTGGCTTGAAAACTCACAAGATCATGAATATGGAGGCTACTTCACCTGTTTGGATCGTGAAGGAAGAGTTTTCGATACAGATAAATTTATCTGGCTGCAAGGCCGCGAAGTGTGGATGTTCTCTATGCTTTACAATAAAGTGGAAAAACGTAAGGAATGGCTGGATTGTGCCGTTCAAGGTGGTGAGTTTTTAAAAAAATATGGACATGATGGAGACTATAACTGGTATTTTTCCCTTGACCGTTTGGGTAGACCATTGGTAGAACCATACAATATCTTTTCATATACATTCGCTGCCATGGCTTTCGGGCAATTAAGCCTTGCAACCGGTAATCAGGAATATGCTGACATTGCCAAGAAAACCTTCGATATTATCCTTTCCAAAGTAGATAATCCGAAAGGTAAATGGAATAAACTTCATCCGGGCACTCGTAATCTAAAAAATTTTGCCCTGCCGATGATACTATGCAATCTTGCTATGGAAATTGAGCATATTTTAGGCAAGGACTATTTGGAACAAGCGATGGATACTTGTATTCATGAAGTTATGTCTGTCTTCTATCGTCCCGAACTTGGTGGTATCATTGTTGAGAATGTAGATGTGAATGGTAATCTGATAGATTGCTTTGAAGGACGGCAGATTACCCCTGGCCATGCGATTGAAGCCATGTGGTTTATAATGGATTTAGGGAAACGCCTAAACCGTCCGGAATTAATCGAAAAGGCTAAGAATATCACTCTTACAATGCTTGAATATGGTTGGGATAAAGAATATGGAGGTATCTACTATTTTATGGATCGTAACGGTTGTCCTCCCCAACAACTGGAATGGGACCAGAAACTCTGGTGGGTGCATATTGAAACACTCATATCTCTTCTGAAGAGTTATCAATTGACCGGAGATAACCAATGTCTGGAATGGTTTGAAAAAGTACACGATTATACATGGACCCATTTTAAAGATAAAGAGCATCCCGAATGGTATGGATACTTAAATCGGAGAGGTGAAGTGCTACTACCACTCAAAGGAGGAAAATGGAAAGGATGTTTCCATGTACCAAGAGGGTTATACCAATGCTGGAAAGTATTGGAACAGCTATAAACAATAATGGATATGTTAACCAATCTATATTAATAATCTAAAAATTAATTCTATGACAGAGTTTAACTCAAAAATCAAGAAGAACTCTCGTATATTGAAAATATTTATGTTTTCAATCTGCGCGCTATTTGCATGTGCTATCAGTAGTCATGCACAGAGTTTAGTGAAAGGAACTGTTACTGATGGTATAGGAGAACCGCTACCAGGAGTAAGTGTTGTCGTAAAAGGAACTACTAATGGCACTATTACAGATGTAAATGGAAAATATAGCATTCAGGCCACCGCAAAAGACATTTTATCATTCTCATATGTTGGAATGTCAGATCAGGAAATAAAGGTAGCAGGTCAGACGACCATTAATGTGGTTATGAAAGATGATGTGGCAGCTTTGGATGAAGTGATTGTGGTAGGATATGGTACTGCCAAGAAGCAATCTTTAACCGGAGCCGTATCTGCGGTGAAAGGCGACGAACTGCTGAAAGCACCGGCAACCAATGTGTCGAGTCTTTTAGGTGGACGTTTGCCAGGTATTTCATCTGTTCAAGTATCTGGTGAACCCGGAGACGATCAGGCTACATTACGAGTTCGTGGCTCTATTTATAATGTTACTTATATAGTAGACGGAATGCCTCGTTCTATTAATGATATTGACCCTAATGATATCGAAAGTGTATCTGTTTTGAAAGATGGAGCTTCTGCAGCTGTTTATGGATTAAAAGGAGCCGGTGGTGTTATTATTATAACTACAAAAAAAGGTCAGGAAGGAAAATCCAAAATCACTTATAATGGTTCAATAGGAGCATCTATGAATGCAAACTTTCCGCAGTTTATGAATGGACCTCAATTTGCATATTATTATAATATGGCTGACATGATGGATAAAATGGCTAATGGAAGCATTTCAAACATTAGTCAATATAATCCCGTTTTTACAAAGGCGAATGTGGAAGCTATGTTGAATGGTGATCCTACTGACGGATGGGATAATGTTAACTATATTGATAAAGTATTCGGAACCGGTATTAATCAGAAACACAATGTAACAATACAGGGAGGTAGTGATAAGATGCGTTACTTTGCTTCTGTGGGTTATTTAGGTCAAAAAGGTAACATTGACAATTTCTCTTACAAGAGATACAATTTAAGAACTAATCTTGAGACTCAACTGGCTAAGAACTTCCAGTTAAGTTTAGGTATTGCAGGAAATGTCGGTAAACGTGAAACTCCGGGATATGCTTCAGGCGGTACGGATTCTAATTCCGAATTGGGTGAACAAGGTTGGTTGTCAGTAGCTCATCAGACTATAATGATGCATCCCTATTTGCCGGAAACATATGACGGACTTTATACTGCTACTACACAGAATAACACAAGTCTGCCCAACAGTCCGTTGGCTGCTATTTATGAATCCGGATACAAGCATACCAATAGCTTTGATTTGCAGACCAACATCTCATTGCAATACAATGTGCCTTGGGTTAAAGGTTTGAGTGTAAAAGTAACCGGAGCTTATGACTATACAACTTCTCATAATAAGAATTTGAATACGCCTTACTCCACATATATACATAAAATGCCGACTTCGACAGCAGATTGGACTTGGTCTAAAGCAGACGATCCTCGCGGCACAGCAAATGGAATAAATTTAGGTGAAGGACAGTATAGTTCTCATCAAATGGTAGGCCAAGGAAGTATAAACTATGCAAGCTCCTTCGGAAAACATAATGTAGAAGCAATGGTATTGGCAGAAATCCGGGATTATAAAGAAAACAGTTTCTCCGGCTATAATAAAAACATGAGTTTCTCTGAACTACCGGAATTGAGCTTTGGACAACCTGCAGACTCTCCAATCTCGGGATACAGTGATGCAAACCGTAGTATTGGTTATGTTTTTCGTTTGAAATATGACTATGACAATAAGTATTTGGCAGAGTTTACAGGTCGATATGATGGTTCTTACAAATTTGCCGGCAATGTTAGTGGGAAACGTTGGGCATTCTTCCCGTCAGCGTCAGTAGCGTGGAGAATATCTAAAGAAGATTTTATGTCTAGTCTGACATTTCTGGATGATATGAAGATACGTGCATCTGTCGGTTTATTAGGAAACGATGCAGTGAGTCCGTATGCTTTCCTTAGTACTTACAATTTGATGGATGGTAACAAAAATGCATACCAGACAATTCTGAATGGAAAAGTAATGCAAGCATTACGCGCCTCTGTAATTGCCAATCCTACTCTAACTTGGGAGAACACCTTAACCTACAATGCAGGATTTGACTTTACGATGTGGAATGGTCTGTTGGGAATGGAGTTTGACGCATTCTATAATTATACCTATGATATTTTGACAGCAATGGGAGGCGATTACCCGCCATCTATGGGAGGATATTATTATACTTATGCCAACTATAATAAGGTGGATAGCAAAGGCGTTGAAGTAACGGTGAGTCATCGTAATAAATTAAACTTGGCAGGTAAGCCATTCTCCTATGGCGCAAGCTTCAATCTGACATTTGCAAGAAACCGTTATCTCCGTTATCCAGATAGTCCGAACACAGTAGAGTGGAGAAAACGCACAGGACGTAGTGTTGATGCTTCTGTTGTGTGGGTTGCAGATGGCTTATTCCGTTCGGAAGAAGAAATAGACAATTCAGCCTGGTATGGCACTCGTCCTAATGTCGGTGATATCAAATACAGAGATTTAAATGGTGATGGTAAAATAGACGAAGATGACAGAACACGTGTTGGACGTGGCAATCGTCCCGAATTAACTTACGGTTTGAACCTGAATTGTGCTTGGAATGGATTCGATTTAAGTGCACAATTTACTGGAGGTGCACTGTTTGATGTATCGTTGACAGGAACTTATTACAATGGATATGACGATAATACAGTCTGGACACAGGCATTTAAAGAAGGAGCCAACTCACCACTATATCTGGTTCAGAATGCATATACAGTAGAAAATCCGAATGGAACATTCCCACGACTTACACTGGGTAATCAAGGACACGGAGGAGATAATGGATTAGCTTCCACTTTCTGGTTGCGTAACGGTAGATACCTTCGTCTCAAATCCGCACAATTGGGTTACACATTCCCCAAGAGATGGATGAGTCCTGTCGGTATTCAGAATCTTAGAATTTATGTAGAAGGTTCTAATTTATTCACGATTTCCGGTCTTCCTGATGGAATCGATCCTGAATCTCCGGGAGTAAATAACGGATACTATCCTCAACAACGCACCATTATGGGCGGTATAACTTTGACTTTCTAAACCTTTAAAAGTTCTATTATGAAAACAAAAGTATTAAGTATCATATTGTTGGGAGCCTCTTTAGGGCTTGGCTCATGTAGTGATTATCTGGACATGACTCCAACAGACAGAGCATCAGATAAACTTGTATGGAGTAAACTCGACTATGCAGAACAGGCAGTCAACGATTTCTATCGCTATATAGATTATTTAGGAGTCTACAGGGATGGACAATGTTTGGCAGGAATGACAGAAGCTCTGACAGATCAGCTTAAATATGGTTCCTACAACTATATGGCTAAATGTCAGATACCTAGTGAAATTGCTTATGGAGGTTCTGTTCTCACAGTGAATTATGTTAGTACTTACCTTGGCAACTGGGGGACGATGTACGAATATGTGCGCCGTGTCAATGAAGGTATCAACAAATTAAAGAAATATGCTTCATTTGGTCAGGCTGATGAAGAACGCTTGGAAGCTGAAATGCGTTTCTTCAGAGGGTATCTCTATACAGATTTATTAAAGCGTTATAAAGAAGTGATTATATACGATGAGAATCTGGATAATATAAAAAAGGATATGCCAGTTAGTTCGGAAGCCGACGGATGGAATTTTGTATATAATGATCTAAAATATGCCGGTGAACATTTGCCTGTTGATAAAACTCCTAACGGACGTTTAACTAGCGGAGCTGCTTATGCAATGTTATCGAGAGCTATGTTGTATGCGGAAAGATGGGATGACGCTCGTATCGCAGCTGAAAAGGTGATGGGAATGGGTTATGAATTAGAAGCAAAAGAAGACTATTCAAATGCCTTTAAAGCAGGAAGCAAAGAAGCCATTCTACAATATTGTTATGATAAGAGTTCCACTGTGACTCATGACTTTGATGGATATATGGTTCCTGGGGGTGATAAAGCGCTCGACGGCAATTCCATGACCGGAGGATTCGGTACCCCGACACAAGAAATGGTTGAATCGTATGAATATGCAGATGGTAGTGGTTTCCCCGATTGGAGTGCATGGCATACTGCTGAAGGTACTACAACGACTCCTCCTTATGCCAAATTGGAACCACGTTTTAAAGCTACCATTCTCTATAATGGAGCAACATGGAAAGGCAGAACGATAGAATCTTTCGTAAACGGTACTGATGGTTGGGCTGCATGGAAAACAGATGCCAAACCGGAAGGACGTTCTACTACCGGGTATTATTTACGTAAATTGGTAGATGAAGCTCATAATTTTACTTCCATACAAGCCAGTACACAGCCATGGACAGAAATTCGTTACGCAGAGGTATTACTGAATCATGCAGAAGCATGTTATCATCTGAATGGCTATACGGATAAGGCAAATAAAGACATAAAAGATATTCGTAACAGAGTGGGATTGTCTTACACAGACAAAAGTGGGGATGATTTAATGAAAGCCATCCGTCAGGAACGCAAAGTAGAACTTGCTTATGAAGGACATTATTATTGGGACATGCGTCGTTGGAAATTATCTGCGACAGCATTCACCGGTATTCGTCTTCATGGAATGAAAATAGAGAAAAATGCAAATGGGTCTTTCACTTACATTTATACAGAATGTGATGATAAAGATCGTAATTTCCCGACTAAGATGTATCGTTTCCCAATGCCACAGGCAGAGTTGGACAATAACGGTGCGGTAACTCAATATGCAGAATGGCAATAAATCTAAAATGAAAACATTATGAAAAAGAATATACTATATCTATTATTAGGGATTTTGGCTCTCACGAGTTCTTGCCAGGATCCGGAATATGTGCTTCCTACTGCGGACAGACAGGGAATCACGAGCTTGACTGCACTCTTTACTTCTGGGCCATACGTGGATAAAGAGGCTGTGGTATATACTATTGCAGATGCTTCTGTAGATAAGTATGTAATTCCTATGCCATGGTATTATCCGGAAAATAGTGATAATGAAACTTCAGAATATATGAAAGCGATGAGGATTCAGGCAAAGTTGGCACCAAACTGTACTATTGAACCGGTTCTTTCAATTCTCGATCTGACTAAAGAGAATTATTTCACTTATACAGACGCTCAAGGATATAAGAAACAAATCTGCATCACAGGCGAAAGAGTTAAGTCTACTAAGTGTCAGTTATTAAGTTTCTCAATACCGTCTGAAGACATTACAGGTATTATTGATGAAGACCACAAAACTGTATCTTTAATCTCTGCGGAAGATTTATCTTCTTGCTTGGCAGATTATTCACTGTCGGCTCATGCGACCATGTCACCGGATCCTAAAACAGAGCCTCTTAATTTTAATTCACCTGTTGAGCTTACAGTGATTGCTCACGATGGAGTGACAAAGCAAACTTATACTATTCAAAAAGCAGTACCGGATAAGATTCCTTACGGATACAGAAAAGGTAGTGAAACAGAATTGTTTAAATTGGATATGGGAGTTATCGGCTTACCTTGGACTGGAGCAAATGCACCTTCTTTAGCTGTTTCCGGAAATAATCTGGTAGTTTGCTTGGGTGATGGTACCACAACTCCTGCATATTACAATGCATCTACGGGAAATAAGATTGGTAATGTAACTTTGGGTAGTGTGAGTGTTGCATCTTTAGGATGTATGACAAGTGATAGTAGGGGAAATATATTATTAGCAACGAAGGCTACTAATGGCAAGTCTTTCTCAATCTATAAGACTTCTTCTGTTACGACTGCTCCAACTTTATTGACTACTTATACTAATAATACAGGGTTAGATATGGGTACGAAAGTGTCTGTTCAAGGAGATATTAATACTAATGCCTCTATTATTGCTACTTGTGACGGAACAGCCAGTTCAGGTTCCAATAAGTTTGTTCGTTGGATTATAACAGACGGTGTATTGGGAAGTCCTCAAGTAGTAACAGTGAATGGTGTAGGTAATTGGGGAGCTCCCGCATCAAACACTAAAGTTGTGACTAAAGGAACTACTGCTCAAAGTGATTATTTTTTGTCATACTATGATTCTAACATTCTTTATTGGGTGAATGGAACAAATAATAATGCAAGTAAATCTCTGGAAGACTCCGACAATGGTAATTCTTGGGCAATGAATAACAACTGTCTGGATACAAGAAGCTTTAATAATGCACAATATCTTGTATTGGTATGTACAGCTCATTTCCCGCAATGGGGTGGAACTCCATGCTTATATATGTATGATGTAACGTCAGACGGATCATTCACTGGTACAATATCTACTTCAGATGCTCTGTCATTCAATCCTTCACTTTCCTCATACAATTCATCCGATGGTGTAGCTGCAACAGGTGATGCATTGCTTGCTCCGACAACAGATGGATATAAGCTCCGTGCTTACTACGTGGATAACAACTGTAAGGTTATCGGAGGATATGAGTTTGATTGTATCGACAAATAATTAATTGATCTCTTTATCTCATATATGATGAGAAAATACCCATTCATCATATATGGGATAAAGAAATCTGTAAATCATTTAAAGGAGTAGCTATATGTCAACAAAGAAAAAAATGTTATGGTTATTATCATTACTGCCTTTTTTCATAGCATGTGGTGATGATAACACTGATATCCCGGATTGGCCATGGGCGGAGCCGGAGACTCCAACTGAACCTGTTGAAGCCAATCCTGATATTGTAAATTTAGGCTGGACCAATGTGAAAAGCACTTATGGAACCTTGCCTGAACATATCAACGTATATAAATCACCAGAAACACTGGAAGGCAAAAAAGCGATAGCTTATATTGCGGTAGGTGATATGAGTAAGGCAGCATTTGGTGTATTAGGAGAAAAGACTGGATTGAAAAAGCCAAAAGAATTTTATGAAGAAAATAACTCCACGATTGTAATCAATGGAGGTTTCTTCTATGAGGGGTCATTAAGCCTAATATGGCGTAACGGTGAAATGGTGTGTAAGAACAATAATGTAACAGCAGAAGATTGGACTAACGGTCCATTCTGGTATCCTGTATTAGCTGCATTCTGTGAAATGAATGATGGCTCATTCAAATCAATGTGGACTTACACAACACTATCCAATGTTACTTATTGGTATTCAGAGCCCTCACCGGTAAAATCAGAAACAACTCCTGACGAAAATTTTCCGTCTACAGGAACTGTCTTAAATGCTAAAACAGGAATAGGCGGTGGCCCCGTACTTCTGTTGGATGGAAACATAAAGAATACATACGAAGAAGAAATTTTATCAGATATTGGCGCCACGGTGAACAGACCTCGTTCGGCTATTGGTATCACCAATGATAAGAAAATGATTCTTTTTGTGTGTGAAGGAGATGGAATGACAACGGGAGTTGCCGGTATGACCACCGAAAATGTAGCTAATATCATGAAAACACTGGGATGTACGGATGCTATCAATCTGGACGGCGGTGGTTCTAGTTGCATGTTAGTCAATGGGCAAGAGACTATCAAGACAAGTGACTCTAGCGGAGACGAGAGATCCGTAGCATCAGTAGTTACTCTTAAATAAAAAAATAGTACTGCGGATCTATCGGCAGTATCTACCTAATAAAACAAGTATCATATGAGAAAATTTCTAAAAATACTAGCATTGACTTTCTTGGGAGCGGTTACAATAACCTCCTGTAGTGACGATTCTGATGGAATTCCCGGATGGCCGTGGAATGATAATTCGACAGAAAAGCCGGAAGAGCCAGATGTCACAGAAGCTAAACCACGATATATTTGGATTGATGCGGCTGCCAATTTCCCGGACTATGCCAATAATAAGGAAAACATAGCCAAAGATATGGCAAAGATAAAAGCGGCAGGTTTTACTGATATTATTGTCGATGTGCGTCCCACTACGGGAGATGTGTTATTCAATACTGATGTCGTAGATCAGGTGAAGCGCATGGATGTATGGGGAAATTCAGGGTATAGTTATTATGAACGAACCGAAACTTGGGATTACTTACAAGCATTTATTGATGAGGCCCGTAAACAGGAATTAAAAGTGAATGCTTCTATCAATACATTTGTAGGTGGTTATTTATGTCCATATAATTTAGGACATGATGGAGTACTATTCCGTGATGATTCTAAAAAGGGATGGGCTAGTGTAGCTAATCTGGCCGATGGGCTAACGAATACAATGGATTTGTTGGATGATGGAGTTGATTATGGAGCGAAGTTCTTCAATCCGGCTAATGACGATGTACAAAACTTTGTTTTACAGTTGTTAGCCGACTTGGCTAAATATGATTTGGACGGCATCATACTAGACCGTTGCCGTTATGATGATTATGGTTTAGAAAGTGATTTTTCAGATATCTCCAAACAGAAGTTCGAAGAATACATCGGTGAAACTGTAGCCAACTTCCCGGCAGATATTATGGTACCCGGTACGGATGAAATACCTTCTGACCAGCCTGTTTATTTTAAGAAGTGGTTGGAGTTCAGAGCAAAAGTTATTCATGATTTCATAGTAAAGGCACGTGAGAAAGTTAAATCAGTCAACAACAATATCAAATTTGGAGTTTATGTCGGTGCCTGGTATTCAACATACTATACATCAGGTGTAAACTGGGCCAGCCCTAAATACAACACCTCCGCTTATTATCCGAAATGGGCTACTTCCGATTATAAGAATTATGGATATGCGGACCATTTGGATTATATCTTTTTGGGTGCCTATGCTTCCGTGAACAATATATATGGAAGCGGAGAATGGACTATGGAAGGTTTTTGTAAGAATGGACGTGAACTGCTACAGGGAGATGTACCTTTTGCAGGCGGACCGGATATAGGTAACAGTACCGGATGGACTGACGGAGGACAATCCGCAAAAATACCGGATGCTATTGATGCTTGTATCAATAACAGTGACGGCTTCTTTGCCTTCGACCTTTGTCACGTTAAGAAATACGACTATTGGAACGCTTTTAAAACAGGCTTTGATAAATATCTGAAATCTATCGAAGAATAAGGTTTGGACTAACCAACTAATTATGAAAATATATTTATTACAATTCTTTTTATTAATGGGTCTGGGCTTGAATTTGCAAGCCCAAATTCCTTCTAACCCTATTCGTGGGAAAGTGACTTGTAATGGGACAGGAATCCCGGGAATAGTAGTTACCGACGGAATAGACTGTACGCTGACTGACCAACAAGGCCAATATACTCTTCCCCCTAACAGGGATGTTCGTTTCATTTATATCTCCACTCCTTCCGGATATTTACCGAAAACAGAACAAACACTCCCTTTATTCTATCAAAAGCTGGATTCGGCCCAGCAAGGTGTTTACGACTTTGAATTGGTAAGAAATCTGCAAAATGAAATCAATCATCTGTTTTTAGTGCAGGCAGATGCGCAGGTAACTTCCGAGGATGACGTAAAAGCTTATGCAAAATACCTGCAGGACATGAAAGAATATATTCGTCCGTATACAGGCAAAAAAGAAGTATTCGGCATCGATTGCGGGGATATTGTAGGTGACACTCCTTCTTTATATCCCTCCTATATAAATACGGTATCATCATTAGAGATTCCCATTTATCGGACAATCGGTAATCACGACATGACGTATGGAGGACGTACTTTTGAATACTCTTATCGCACTTTCGAAAGTTATTTCGGCCCTATCTACTATTCTTTTAATAAAGGAAATGCACATTATATTGTACTTGACAATTGTTTTTATGTCAACCGTGACTATCAATATATAGGTTACATTGATGAACGTACTTTCCAATGGCTGGAGAAAGACCTCTCTTATGTGCCTAAAGACAAACTTGTCTTTGTAGTAATGCACATTCCTTCCAGTCTTGAGAAGAAGCTAAGATATAACACGCTGGATCAAGATGAAACGGTCAACACAGCTGCACTGTACGAACTATTGGAAGGTTATAATGCCCACATCATTTCCGGACATACACATTTTAATGTGAATGTATGCTTTAATGACTCATTAATGGAGCATAACACGGCTGCCGTATGTGGTACCTGGTGGCGTGCGGATATTAATGTAGATGGTACTCCGAGAGGGTATGGAGTGTATGAAGTAGATGGGAATCAAGTGAAATGGATCTATAAAAGTGCAGGTTACCCGAAAGAGCATCAGTTACATGTATATCCGGCCGGATCATCTGACGAGCACCCTTCCGATATAATTGCTAATGTATGGAACTGGGACGAACAGTGGAAAGTGGAATGGTATGAAAACGGAAAACGAATGGGAGAAATGCAACGCTACAAAGGATATGATCCCGCAGCCAAAGCAATCTGTTCTGACAAAGAAAAAGTGAAATATGAATGGATTTCCCCGGTTCTTACCGAACATCTTTTTCATGCTACTCCCCGCAATAAGAATGCTAAAATGGAAGTGAAAGTGACAGATCGCTTCGGCAACGTGTATACTAAAGTTATAGAAAACAAATAAGGATCATATGTTGAAAGCCAAATATTTTATATTATTGATATGCTTGTCGTTTCTCCTCAAGGCAGAAGCGAAAGTAACCCTTACTTCCATTTGGGGGGATAATATGGTGTTACAGCAACAATCGGAAGTTACTTTTTCCGGAACAGCAACTTCGGGAAAACGTGTACAGGCTACCGCTTCATGGAATAATAAAAAAATCCAAACGAACGTTGATGCAAAAGGTGAATGGAAACTTTCTCTCCAAACACCGGTAGCTGGAGGTCCGTATAGTATTACGTTCTCGGATGGAGAGGACCTCACATTGCAGAATATTTTAATAGGAGAAGTCTGGTTCTGTTCCGGACAGTCGAATATGGAAATGCCAGTGAAAGGATTCCGTGGACAGCCTGTGTTTGGTTCCCAGCCGTACATTGTATCTGCTAATCCCAAACGTCCACTGCGTCTCTATACTGTAAAAAATGCTTGGAGTACCATTCCACAGGAAGCTGGGGTGGACGGAGAATGGAAAGAAGCCTCTCCGGAAGATGTTGCTGATTTCAGTGCAACTGCTTATTTCTTTGGCAATCAGTTACAGCAATCTTTGGATGTTCCCGTCGGTCTGATACATTGTTCCTGGAGCATGTCAAAAATAGAGGCTTGGATGAATAAAGAGACTTTATCGGGCTTTCCGGAAATAGCATTGCCTGATGTAGCACAGAAAGAGTTCGGGTGGACGGCAGGGACTCCTACATTGTTGTGGAATGCAATGGTGAATCCATGGAAAGGATTTCCTGTTAAAGGAGTGATTTGGTATCAAGGTGAAGCAAACACACCCGATCCCGGATTATATAAGAGATTATTTTCTGCAATGGTTTCTCAATGGAGAACATTCTTCAACAATCCCCAAATGCCATTTTATTACGTACAGATTGCACCATGGAAATCGGAAGGCAATGATAAACTGGATTGGGCTTGGTTCCGCCAGTGTCAGTTGGAGTTGATGTCAGCTGTTCCAAATGTTGGGATGGTGACCACAGGTGACGCCGGGAGTGAAAACTTTATTCATTCGCCCTATAAGATAAAGGTCGGTGAACGACTGGCTTATTGGGCATTGGCAAAAACGTATCATCGTAAAGGTATTCAATATTCCGGTCCTATATACAAATCCCATCGGGTAAAGGGGAATGTAGTAGAAATAGACTTTGAATATGGTGAAGAAGGTTTGACTCCGGAGAATCAAAACGTGAAAGGGTTTGAAATAGTGGGGACAGATGGCATATTCCGGCCAGCCAAAGCGGAAATTATCAATGGCTCTTCTACCGTAAAGGTCTGGAATGATTCGATCAATGATCCGATAGAGGTACGCTATTGTTTCCGGAATTATATGTTGGGCGAATTATGCAATAATGCAGGGATTCCTGCTTCTCCTTTCCGGATCGTAATCAAAAAGAAACCTGCACTGATGTGGTTCGATGCCGAAGCTAATTTCGAACGTTTCAGCCATAAAGACTCAATTGACTTTTATTTGGAGAAAATCAAATCAGTAGGTTTTACCCATGCAATAGTGGACATCCGACCCATTACAGGAGAAGTACTTTATCAAAGTCAGTTTGCCCCACAAATGAAAGAGTGGAAAGGCGCAAAGGCCGGGAATTTTGATTATTTGCAATACTTCATTAAAAAAGGGCATGAATTGGGGATTGAGGTTCATGCTTCATTAAATGTATTTTGTGCCGGACACAATTATTTCGATCGTGGAATGGTGTATAGCGGACATTCGGACTGGGCGTCCATGGTATATACTCCCGAGAAAGGCATTATTCCGATTACGGAAGAAAAACAGAAATATGGTGCTATGATTAATCCCTTGAACGAGGAGTATCGTACGCATATTCTAAATGTATTGAAAGAAGTAGTGACCAAATATCCTGATTTGGATGGTCTGATGCTCGATCGCGTACGCTATGATGGTATAACAGCTGACTTCTCGCCGCTTTCACGTGAAAAGTTTGAAGCATATATAGGTAAGAAAATGTCTAAGTTCCCCGAAGATATTTTTGTTTGGAAGAAGAATACGGACGGAAAGTTTATCACACAACCGGGAAAGTATTTCCATAAATGGATTGAATGGAGAACGAAAAATATTACTGATTTTATGGCATTGGCACGTAAGGAAGTGAAGGCTGCCAATCCAAAAGTTTCTTTTGGCACATATACCGGAGCTTGGTATCCGTCTTATTACGAAGTGGGAGTTAATTTCGCTAGCAAAAAGTATGATCCGGCTCAAGACTTTAGTTGGGCCACTCCCGAATATAAAAATTACGGATACGCAGAACTAATCGATTTGTATGCAACCGGAAATTACTATACAGACATAACGATAGAGGAATACAAGAAAACGAACCGCAATATCTGGAACGAGACAGACTCGCAAGCTCAGGCCGGTACATGGTACTGCGTAGAAGGTTCCTGTCAGCACTTGCGTCAGATTCTTAAAGATAACAAGTTTATGGGTGGTATCTTGGTGGATCAATTCTATGATAATCCGGGGAAATTGTCCGAAACAATAGAAATGAACCTTCGTCGATCGGATGGACTAATGGTGTTTGATATAGTACACATCATCCAAAAGAATCTTTGGAAAGAAGTAGAAAAAGGAATGCGTGAGGGAGGATCTTTATGAACAACAGAGCTTTAGCCTTAGATGCTTTACGGGGATATGCAATTATTACGATGGTGCTTTCGGCTACCATCGTAACGCATGTTCTTCCCGGTTGGATGAGCCATGCTCAAACACCTCCACCGGATCATGTGTTTAATCCTCTGTTGCCCGGTGTTACTTGGGTAGATCTTGTGTTTCCTTTTTTCCTGTTCGCTATGGGAGCTGCGTTTCCTTTTTCCATAAGGAAACGTGCTGAAAAAGGTGATTCAAAACTAAAACTCGTTTATGAAGCTGTCAAACGGGGGATTCAGTTGACCTTCTTTGCTATTTTCATCCAGCATTTTTATCCGTATATGTTAAGTTCTCCGCAGGATATGAGGGCATGGCTACTGGCTATGCTCTGTTTTGCTGTTCTATTTCCCATGTTCATGCGTATTCCTTTGAAAATGCCGGATTGGGCACATACTTCAATAAAAGTTGGGGCTTACATGGTTGCTGCTATTATGTTGGCTGCCACTTCTTATGCGGATGGGAAAACTTTCAGTTTATTCTCCAGTAACATCATAATTTTGCTGTTAGCCAATATGGCTATTTTCGGTTCTATCCTTTACATTTTCACAATGCATAATCGTTGGATGCGTTTAGGAATTCTGATATTGCTGATGGCTATGATATTAGGGAGTACAGTTGATGGTTCGTGGACACAGAGTGTATTTAATTATACTCCTCTGCCGTGGATGTATCGGTTTGACTATTTGAAATACTTATTTATCGTTATTCCCGGCAGTATAGCCGGTGAGTATTTAGCGGAGTGGATGAAAGCATTTCAAAAAGAGACGGATGATTATGCTACATCTCCTTATCGTAAAATGAGTATTATGCTAATGATATTATCCGTTATCATCATCATTGGCAATCTTTACGGTCTATACACTCGTAATTTGGTTGTTAATCTGGTGATTACTGTTTTATTGTTATTAACTGGCAAGTGTGTATTTCCACATAAGGTGGATGGAATAGCTTTATTATGGAAAAAGTTGTTTAACGCAGGAGCATATTTACTTCTTCTGGGTTTGTGTTTTGAGCCTTTCCAGGATGGCATTAAAAAAGATCCAACTACTTTTAGTTATTTCTTTGTAACTTCCGGGTTGGCTTTTCTGGCTCTTTTATTTCTAAGTATCATTTGTGATTATTTCCGATGTGTCAAAAGTACTCGTTTTTTGGTGATGTCCGGTCAGAATCCGATGATAGCTTATGTGGTTGGCGATTTGTTGATTATGCCATTGGCTAATATACTTGGAATTGCTTCATTATTATCTTATTTTCAACAAAATGCTTGGTTGGGATTTCTTCAAGGAGTAATCCTTACTTCTTTGGCTGTTTTAGTAACTATGTTCTTCACAAAAATCAAATGGTTTTGGAGAACATAAATATCAATGTGATTATTTTATATTAAATTGATCGACATATTATCGTTTTTTCTTTGATTCTACTATTTTTCACTTTTTATGAATGAAAGAAAGTAGAGCGAGAAAACAATAAAATACGGTATTTATATGCATAATTGCGAATAAAAGAACGGTCGTTTGCATATAAATTACCGTATTGTTTGTGGAAAATACACGGTTGATTGTAATGAAACGTACGGTTCGTTTTAAAGAAACATACGGTTGGTTTATAAGAAACGCCACGTACGTTTAAAAGAAAGCTATTTGGGCTCATAAAAATAGGATTTATTGATTTATTAGAAGAGCTTTTATGAACTTACTTTATTGAACAAAAAGCACAAATAGATTGAAAAAGATATTCACCATGCAATGCATAATATCAAATAATAATGATTATGCTCCATAAGGGATGGATTTCTTTAATTTCTGAATAATACTAATGGCTAATCTATGCGATTCTTTTCTATATCCGGCTGTTCGCCTGAATAAATTCAATTATAGCATCATTCAAATACCAAAATGATAAAATATCATTTTGGTATTTGAAGATTTGTTTCTATTGATATAATGTACAAAAAGCTATCTATCCAGAGTATTGGAAATAGTGACGCTATGTCAACAAGATAGTGTCGCTATAAGCTGCATATAGTGACGCTATACCGAGTGGATAGCGTCACTATTTTATTTGATTGCTTTCTTAATGATTGGATAAACTAAATCAGCGTATCTCATCATGCCTAAATCTGTGAAATGAATACCGTCTATAGTAGCTTCTCCATCTTCTCCCAACATATTTTTGGAAGAGATAAAAATGATATTCTTTTCATTTTCCTTCTTTAACCGATTGAATATTTCCTTTAGCGTATCATTCTTTCTTTGTACTTCTTTAGCTATTCTTTCATCATAAAGTGTATGAGTGAAAATAGGATCTTCTATAAAAATGACTGGCGTAGCCGGATGTTTACTACGAATGATATGATAGAATGCTTCCATTCGTTCTTTCATCTGTTCTGCAGAAGCATTAGGCACAAAGTCTAAAACAAAAACGCTGGCATCTACTTCGGCTATCACTTTGGCCACTTCCAAGTCTAAAAGTGCGTTTCCGCTAAATCCCAAGTTGATACATTCACGGTTCAATCTTCTCGATATGATATTGGTATGTGCCATCCCCGGACGTGAAGCACAACCTCCTTGAAGAATACTGGTGCCATAAAATACAACCGGCTTTTTGCGGATCGGATAATCAATTAAAGGCTGATCGATGGTGGCTAATGAATCCACTCCTATAGCCAAAGAAACAAGACCATCGTAAAGAGGAAGATAAAGCATATACTCTCTCTCTTCCGGTTGCATATTGGCAATGATCGTTACTTGATTTATCTTTCCTGTTGGTCGGGCACTGTTCACAAATCTCCATAGACAATTTCCCTCCAAACAATATAAATCTAGGCCTTTTACTCCTGTATCAGTCATATGATTCATATGATTATTAAAGAGATTTTCCCATTTCACCGCTATTTGAGTAGAATTGCTACGAAACCGTATGGCCATTCCTGCCGAATTACGGCTCAAATACCAAAGAGGAGAACGAGATATATTCCTTAGTGAATCTGGAAACCTTTCGTATCGTGCACTATTAGTTTCTGTAGCTTTTCCCAATAAAGGGAAGTTTGATGCATCGTGATATATAATTTGGGCAAAGCTTATAGTTTGTCCACAAAGTAAAAGTCCAATCAAAATATATCTTATCATAGTATTTAATTTGCTGGGAATTTAATCTTCTGGGAATATGTCTGTTTTAAGACTTCTCTAACAGAAAGATTATCAATCCCCTTATTATAAAAATAAATCTCACTATTAATCCCCAACTCCCGGTTTACACGGAGCTGCTCCCGTAACAGTTCCGGTGACATTTTGGAACTACTCCCTTCCATCAGAATCATACCAGGTGCAAATAATTGGTTTGGATTATTCTGATGTATATATTTCAATACTTCTGAAACCGTAGCACGATACGCTTCGATACTATAACGATAACACTGAACAGCCAACAAATCACAAACTTTCTCTTTACACCAACGAGGCCATTCCTGCATCAGATTCTCTTCACACCAGGGATAAGGATTTGGGGCGAAACTAATCATAACATTCGGACTCTTTGCTTTAATCCTTTTATATAATCGTTTTGCAAAGGTATTTAAAATATCCAAACGCCAACGTACCCATTCCAAATTATTATAATCTGTAGGAGGATTTTTCCCTTGATGTTGTGATTGATAGAGGGAGACTGTATATGTATCATATCCAGAATTTCGAGGCATAGCAGGTAAGCGGTCATCACCTTGAATACCATCTAAATCAGGATAAAGCGTCAATGCCTCTTCTATTAGTTCTATTAAGAAGTTCTGTACAGCTGGATTATAGGCATTGAAGTAATAATCATGTTGATTGTAATTGGCGGGGTGTTGCTGATTGTCTATTCCTAACCAGTGAGGATTCTTTGCTAATAAAGGATTATCAAGTGATATCGGACGCCCCTCTCCCATAAAACCATATTCGAACCAGAAAAATACTTTTATATCATGTTTATGAGCCTCATCAATCAAATCACGTACCGGATCATTAGTTGAACTTTGATATTGTTTAGAATATCCGCTTAGTAGATAGCTTTCTTCTTGTGTCTTATAAGTAGAATAATGCATCAATACATCACTCTTATATATTGTTTTAGTTTCTGCATAAGATACAAGGAATATAGAATTCATATTCAACTCATCTAATGACTTTACAAAATCTTTTACTCCCTGATAGGTATGTAATACGGGAGTAAAACGAGGAGCGGGAACCCAGACTCCACGGATTCCTTGCTCTGTTTTTTTTGCTATGCTTTGCAGGCTTATAAATAAGATTGCAAAACACAAACAAAACTTCAACTTTTCACTCATGAATAAAAAATGATTAATTGATAACTTAACTATTCTTATTTTATTATAGTTTTTAGATTATACTATCTTGCAAATAACACAGTAGCAACTGGTCGTTGTTGATGATCTTCATTACACGGTTTTATAGTCTCTTTACCATTAATCAACATACAACTCGAACCTCCGCCATCTAAATTAAGCGCGTCTACACATCCAAATGCTTTCATCAACCGGGCAAGTTGGTCTAAAGTCATACCTGGAACATCCGGTGTTTGTTCGCGTCCTTCACAAACGAACAAAATGAGTTTCCCATCTTGCGTGATTCCTACCGCAGAACGAGGTTGACAGGTCTGTGGATTTATGCCACTTGCAACATCTAATAGTTCTTCTACCCAACTATTACGAATCATTCCATCCTTGATTAACACAGGACCTGCGCCAATTCCCATTTCGGCACTCCAGACTTTTGCTCCTCTCGGAAAACCTTTTGATGGAACCGATAGTGGAGGGCGTGTAGAACTGTTTAAAGCTGGCATATCATATGCATAGGTCTGTTGATTCGATTTATATATCCAGTCAACATGATATGTTCCATCTTTATAAAGACTAAAAACAGAACGGGTAGGATAATATGCAGTCTTTTTACCCTCTAAAATACGATTTACAACAGATATGTTGTCAGATAATATTCTTCCATCTTTACATATGAGACTAACAGTTTTGCCATTGGCAAAATATCCTCCATTTAATACAATCACTGGTTTTCTTTTTTCTGACTGGTAAAATTCAGTCGGGGTCTTTATCCCACTTTCTTCACCTCCGACATCTAAACTTCCTCCTTTCTTTGTATCTATAACTGCTATATAAGCATTAGTTCGTGTACTTTCAATCCATTCTGGAGAATGATAAACATTAACATATTCAGGTAATTTACCAAAAGTAGTGACGCGAGTCCATCCTAGATTTTCAGGATTCTGAAAGTCCAATTTTCGCAAATCCATTCGGAAAGGAGTTGCCGGTAATCCGGCATTGTTTATCAGGTTCCCACGCAAAAAATTACGAAAAGCGTAGCGTACATAAACCGGTTGAGTTACTTTGTCATTCCATACTTTTACTCGAGAGGTTCCATTTATGATTTCGGCATTGGCAGGATAAAATATACTATCTTCGCTTGCAACCTCAAAGCCCACTAAAGGTTCATTCTCCGGATTTAGTCCATCATCAGCATGATCAAAGAGAATCTCAATAACCTTTCCATTTTTCATATATGAACGATGGATAGGACCACTATATTCAAATCCCTCTAACTGATATGTTTTTGCTAATGCCCAATATGCTAAACGCTGTCCGATTTCTCGTTTTTGGGGAGCATGAATGAATTTCTCCGAACCAAGATCGTTTGTGAAAGCCATACCTGTATTAGAGATTTCATACATGCTTTCCAACTGTGCTTCTCGGAAAATAGCCCTTTGAAACGGTCTGTCTACAGGGGATGCAACAGGAGCTATTTCTGTATAATAAATGGGAAAGTCTTTTGAACGGAACAATGTCCTGTTTTGTTTAGCCCACACAGCAAACAAACGCTGATATTGTTCCGGACGTGCAGAGTTAGACTCTCCTTGGTACCATATCATTCCCTTAATATTATAATTCTCCAGCGGTTTAATCATGGCATTATACAATACAGTAGGAGTACCATTTGCATATTTCGATTGTGGATTTGCTGCCGGAGTCAGATCTATTTCAGGAAATCGTAGAAGGTTTTCTTTACTAATCCATGGCTCAATTGAAGAACCACTCCAAGAAGCATGAATCAGTCCCACCGGTATTCCTAAAACTTTCTGTAATTGATCGCCATAATAATAAGCAACGGCACTAAAAGTAGAAACAGATTTCGGAGTATTCCTTTCCCACTGACCAGCAACATTCTCCTGTGGAACACTGCTGTAGGCACGCTGCACTGTAAATAATCTTAATGAACGATTAGAATTTGCATTTACTATCGTATTCTGTGATTCTGCGGCAGGTTGACCACGAAAACCTTTCACTGGCATTTCCATATTTGATTGTCCGGAACACAGCCAGACTTCTCCAATTAAAACATCATCCAATATAAGTTCTTCACCATCTGAAATGCGAATAGTATATGGCCCTCCAGCTTCTGGAGTTGTGACAGCCACTGACCAATCCCCCTTTTGATTACTATCTACTTCTTGCTGCTGTGCGTTCCATGAGGTATATACAACAACTTTCTTATTAGGTGTAGCTTTTCCCCATAGCTTTACCTCCGACTTTTGTTGAAGCACCATCCCATTACCTAAAATAGAAGGGAGCTGAATTTTTGCTTCACCATAAGAACAATAGGAACACAAGATTAAGATGACACATGTTATTCTTTTTATTAGTAGTTTCATATTTCTATTATGTTCTCCAGAACCATTTAAGTTTTGTAAAAATGATAGCTATTAATGCTGCCAATGTGGTGATAATAATTCCCCGTAAGAAACCAAGCCAGGCATTTTGTTGCAGATAGGATAAATATGATGCTACCCCTATTAAATTCAGTACGGGCATTACTACTAGATTAGTGGCCACATAAGCAATCATGGGGTTTTGTCCCGCCATTTCCAATGGACGTGTCAGCTGGCGGCACTTATAAATATCACATAGTATTGAAAAAGCAATCATAGCTATAAAAGCAAGGCCGGCAGTAACAAAATAGTAACTATAGGTTGAATCGTCCTTACGAATTCCGCCTTCATATGCTTCAAAAAACAACCCCAGCATAAGTAAATAAGCTCCAGCAACAAATAGTTTTCTCCAATAATCCATATTGTTGCTTCTTGTTTTCAGAAGCCAATAAATACAAAATAAAATAACAACTGTGCCACACAAGTTTAATAATAACTGACGTGTATACAGGCCATACAGATTAAAAATAATAATCCCGATAGTTAATAATAAAATTAGGGGGATTCTCCTTTTTTCTTCTAAAGGGGAATCAGCCTCACTTTTGCTTTGTAACCATTCTTTTAAGTATTCTCCGGCAATGCTTCCGGGAATTATAATAAACAAGTATTTCAAATAATAAAAACTATACATCCAGGGGATTGGAGAATAGTTCATCAAAGCCTTTACCCAGGAATCATCTGTTTTACTTCCTAAAAAGACAGCCATAATAAATGGAAGAATTGCAATTCTAGCCCATTTGTTTTTTGCTGTAAACAAGTATGCCAGCGAACCGAAAATGGACATATTTGCCAGAACCAAAATAATAATATTACTATATGACAGACTAAATTCTCTACCATTAGCATAATTTACAGTAAGCAACATGACAATGCCCAACGTATAGGCAGATAGTTGTATCCCTCCACGTAACCATTTAGACATTTTAACCGGAATTCTCATAAACATGGGAAACATCAGAACAAATGCAAACAGAGCTAACAACCATGACCGCACATCTTGCGGAGAAGATGTTACCCAAGGATACATGTGCTGAATAAAAATTGCAAAGAATGTCAACCGGAATCCACGTAATAGACAATCCCATGCTATTCTTAATTTAGATTCTCCTTTTTCCAATTTATTGCCGATAGAAAAAGGAAAAGCCGCTCCCATTGCAAATAAAAAGAATGGGAAAACTAGATCAACCCATGTAATTCCATAAAATGATGGGTCAAATGCAAAATTAGAGCGGGGACCTACTTGTGCGTGATACATCCATCCTGGTAATACTCCTGAAGCAATAGTACCTGATAAAACCATAGTAATAATGGCATATCCCCTTAAAGCATCAAGAGAGAAAGCTCTTTTATTCATGACTTATTATTTGAAATAATATATATATTTATTAATATCCTGCACCATTAATATTTACAGATTCAGCACCAGTCTTCTTTTCTGCTTCTGATGAATTTATGTCAAAATACATTGCATCCGGACAGCGCATATCAGTGTATCTTCCTGTATGAAGTGGAGCTTTTACTATTTTACCGTCATACATTCTGAATAAAAAACTTTCCTTCCATTGAGCACCTTCAACTTTTGTATTCGTGGCTTGTGTCGGTTTTCCTTCATTAGATACTTGGTCAATAGCATTTACACGTTTGAATTCTCCACGGGTTCCTTGTTTGTATCCGGCACATTCATATTCTGACTCATAATGCTTACCATTACCGTCTACAATAAATTTGAGAACCCCACTTCTTATGATCTGAATAGAAATGGTGACTTCTTCACCCGGATACCAATAATATTCTTTCTGCGCAGGAGCATTTGAATAGTTGGATGCCTGTCCGCTCGAATGACTTGTACGTCTCATGAATGGACGGAATGCTTTTCTTTCAGCACTGATATTACCTTGCTCATCCTTAACAACTTCCCAAGTTAGGCCTATATCAGTCTCTTGTCCACCCATATTCCCTCCTAAATATATAGAAGGATTATCAAGATATTGTCCTGGTTTACTAGGATTCTTACGATCTTCATCGAAAGTTGCTGTAGGCAATTTTATTGTCCCTCCGATACCTAGCCATAAATCTTTACTTGTTACGGCTTTATGATAATAGGCACCGGCAAAGCAGGCAACACTCGCTTGTGGCTTTATCTCATCTTTAAAGTAAGTGTTAATTGGATCTGTGGGTTCTGGTTCCGGTTCTCCATCGTCACTGTCAGAACAGTTATAGAATCCCATAGCTAAACTCAAAAATAATGAATAGAATAAATATTTTTTCATCTTAAATAAGTTTTTTGTAAATCAATAATATTCTTTTGAGGATCAATACCCATTTCCATTAATACTAATCGTTTCTGCTCCTATCTTTCGACCTTCATCAGTTGATGTTACTTCAAAGAAATGACTGTCCGGACAACGCATATCTGTGAAACGACCTTCATGAATCGGTACTTTCACAATTTCATTTTTATATTTTCTAAAATAATAGCTCTCATCCCATCGACTATTCAAAACCTTTGTTTTCGTTGCTTGCGCTGGTTTACCTTCATTCGCAACTTGGTCAATTGCATTTACACGTTTAAAGGTTCCCAGTTCTTCCGGAATATAACCTTCACAATCATAATCACATTCAAAGCGTTTTCCGGCTCCTTCTATCACAAAATGTACTTTACGAGGTTCTAACACTTGAAAATACATTGTGACTTTTTCGCCCGGATACCAATAGTATTTATCTTCCGGTGGTGCTTGCGCATAATTGGGTTTTTGTCCATTAATGTGCTCACTACGTCTCATAAATGGACGAAAAGCTTTCCTCTCTTTGGATAGTTTTCCATCTTTTTCCCGGATAACTTCCCATGCTAATCCGAAGTCAGTCTCCTGATCTCCCATGTTTCCTCCTAAATATACAGATGGATTATCAAGAAACTGTCCCGGCTTCTTAGTGTTTTTTCTAGTTTGATCGAATGATAATTGAGGTAAGGTAACAGTTCCTCCAACTCCCAACCAAACATCCTTACTGGAATTTACCTTGCGGTAATAGGCACCGGGAAAACATTCAATGAATTTCTCTGGTTTCACTTCATTCTTAAAGAATGTTTCTATTGGCTTGGAAGAAGATGTTCTGTATTTATGAGAACAAGCTGTACCTCCTATAATGAGACAAGTAAGAAGAAATATATAATTATAATTCTGTTTCATATTAAATAAGAGATTAAATAAGACCATGTCAATTAGACATGGTCTTATTTATTAGTTATTATTTGCATGCTATGCGGTAGAAGTATAAGCCGGAACCGGTGCAGCCAAATACTGCATATAATTCATTATTTTTCACCATTAAAGAGGCAGAAGTCGTACTGTTACCATTAGCTCCTGATGCCTCCATAGTATAATTAAATATCTGATTATATTTACCATCCGTAATATCACATATACGCATAATACCTTTACTGTCCGCATATACTGTATATGCTACATACACACGATTTTCTATTTTTACCATATCGCCACCAGTAGTAATAAGACCAGACATTCTAGAAACTTCTCCCATTGTACTATTCAACCAAATCAGGCCATTAGCACCCTTTGCAGTATAGAATCCCATATATCCGGACATACCGATGGGCATTGGATTTACAGTCCAGTAAAAACTTGGAGTAGCAACAGGGAATGTATATTTTTGAGGAACAGGATTTAGCACACCTCCTATAACTTTCCAAACAAATACATCTACAGATTGTGCTTTAGGAGCTACAATTGTAGCATCACCATCCAAATCACCAATAATACTAATACCCGCTAAACGAGGAGTTGCAGTCTCGCCAATGACTGATTTATCGAATGAAATAAATTCAGTAGCTTTTGCTGTCACATTACTCCAACGATATATTACAGGTTTATCCGTTCCTAATGCAGCTCCAAGAATATTTCCTTTGTCATCTGTTGCCAATATGCGTATACCATGTGTCGCAATACTCAATCCAACTGCACTCAAATTATCTATTTTATTTCCCGTATAGTCGAAATACGCAGGAGTTTTACTAGAGGAAGAATGGTTGCTCGCAACAATATAAGGATCGCTAATTGCTGTACAAATTAGATTGTCAGATCCAAATCCGACTAATTCTGTATAGTTTTTCTTAAATGTAGGTTCTGCAGAAATTTGAGGTATACCAATTGTAAACTCTGTTGTCACTCCATTACTTCCTTTGATTGAAACCTTATTGTTACCATTCATCAAATTTAATCCTTGACCAGTGAAAGATTCGTCTATTTTATTACCGAATCCAGCAGTCAGTTCTACATTTACAGATGTGAAATCCATCAATGCCGGAATATATGGAACTGCTACATTCTTATCATCTGTAAGCACATAATCAGTTTCAATGCCATTGATAGTCATCGCTTTTATAGATGCAGGACCTACTTTCTCCGTAGTAATAATAAACTCATAAGTATAAATTGTTTCTTCATCTACACCTTTTATTTTAAAACTTCTCGGATTAGTATAGTCCAATGCAACACCATTTTGAAAGTCCATAATTGTCCCATTGATATATTCCATGGTAACCTTTAGTGCTGTAAGGTCAGCCTCTTCCGGAACCTGGACAATCAATGATTCTTCACCAGTATGAATATCACTATTGGGAACAGTCATTCCTTCTATTATAAAAGACACCAATTTAGGAGGAGACTGAATACGCAATTTTGTCTGCACCGTAGTTCCGTCAAATCCATTTAATGTCAAATCAAGGGGTTTACGGGCATCATACTCTTGGTCGTTTATGAAATTGGCAGTACCGTTTATAACCAACAATTGTAGTTTAGCTTTGGATAAATCGACTCCAGCAGGAATCAATACTGTCGTTTCAGTTGCGCTGACGGAAGAAGGCGTGTACAATTCATTATTCACTTTGACTCCTACTATCTGCACAGATTCATAGGCTCTGTTTTCGTCATCATCTGAACAAGAGCTAAAAGTTACAGTGAAAAGTGCAGTGATGCACATTATACTGAATATTAAATTTATTAGTTTTTTCATCTTTCACGAGTATTATATGGTTCATTATTTTTTCTTAATGGAAAAAGCTATTTTCATTTGTTCGAAGAAAGTTTCCCAATCAACATAACAATTATCGAAAATCATCAGACCTGATGAATTCTTTAACGAAGCACCAAACACCTTCCCCTGATCGGAAACGCTTAAATCTGGTAAGCTCATTGAACCTAACAATGGAACTTGTCCACATGTAAGAATATTCCCTAAAGTAATATATCGATTAACTTCTTTAGGTGTTTTATAATAGGTGCCAATCATCAGAAAATCAAGATTACCTAAATAGCTTGTTCTATTATAACTTTTTCCATAGATCTCACTATCCGGGAACGATAATCGATCATCATATTTAAACTGGTTACTAGCCCAATTTACTCCATTCTGATAATACACCTCATACCAGGATCCGACATAAGCTGCCATTTTCAAATCCGGATTCTTTTCAACTTTATACTTATCTACTAATAAGCGAATCCGGTTGGTAAAATCACAAATAGTTTGAGATCGGAAAGTAATCCATTCTTTAAAGAATCTGCCTTTTATTAATACGCCTTCTTTATTTATTCTAAAAGCATCAGCAGGGAAATTTTCTAAAACTTTTCCTTCTTTTTCCAGATATTCTTCAAAGGCGTTTCGAGTTACATGACTAAAATCGGCATATAAATTATCATATCGACAGCGGTCTAATACAATGCCATCTATATCATAATTTTTTAGAACTTCTTCTACACGCAACAATTGAAAGTCCTGTACCTCTTTATTAGAAGGATTCACAAAAGCTAAAGCTAATAACTTACCTTTTGCTGCTTCTTTTCCTCTTGTACTTTCTGTGATTTTCAGAAGTTTGCCTTTATCTTCCGGACGTTGCACTATTTCTTCCCAATCTTTATGCTCATGAAGAATTGCATAATCATTTACAGTTATATTTCCTTCCGTGAAGAAATTAAAGCTAGTATAAACTTTCAATCCGATTTTGTGTGCCTCCTGAAGTACAACTTCCAATAAATCGAAACCATCATCCTTTACTTGTTTATTCGGATTTTTAGTTGCTGTCAGGTAAGGAGTCTTTGAAAGATCATTTTTGCGATAAGAAACATATCCTTCCGGTCCTTTTACATCCAACCCGATTGAAGTGAATCCAGCTTTCTTTACGTTATTAACCATAGTGGTTACTGCTTCTCTATTAGTCAACACTTTTGCATTAGGAAATTGCTCCACCCACATAACCAGTTCGCTCTGTTGTTGATCGGGAGCTTTAGAGAAGACAGCAACAGGCTTACGAGTAATTTCTTTCCCGCCTTTTTTCAAAATCCAGTTAAAGAAATTAGTGCCATTATTCAAAGTTAACTGATTGTGAAATAGTCCTTTTGCTGTAAGGGGCACTGGCTTTATTTCTGTTTGACTCTCTATAAACAACTGATAACCGGCTTTCCTATCATAATTAGCAATACAACCGCTTAATGTAGTCTTACTTCCAACAACAGTAAATAAAAAATCATTATCCAGTTCTATTTGAGGCGGAATACTGCCTTGGGAAAAAGCTATTACTTTATCCAATGAATGTATTTCTCCATTAATTCTTAGCTTTACGACATCTCCTACATGGAAATTTTCAGCAAGAAACTTACGATAGCCATCCTTTGAGTAATCAGCATCATAACCAATTAATGCAAACTCTGCTTGTCCTAATTCTATATCTAAAGGAGTCTTAAATACAGGTTGGATATTCTTAGAGATTACGCCGTTCAGGACTTTTGTTACCTTCATATCTTTATTTACTATTACGGCCGTATATATGCTTTGAGTAGATTTTATAGCATTTTGATATTCCGTAGATAATAAAACAATACCTTTTTCTTGCTTTTCCCAAACAGGATTATTGAATAAGTCTATCTGCTTCTCAGGACCACGTACAGTTAATGTCGGATCTGGACTTGCAGCTTCAATTGTCACTACGGTCTGTGCCGATATAAAAACCGGCACTAACAGTAATGATAATAAAATAATTAATCTATTCATACTAAATGCGTTATATATTACTCACCATATCCTTTATTCTGTTCCAGCCAAGGGCATTTATTTCGCTCTGTTTGCGGGATAGGCCATAAGTAATGTCTGTTATTCCAGCTACGACCTTTATCACGAGATCTTAGTTTATCACCGTATGCAGCATAACTGGCAATATCGTTTATATCTCTGTCCGATCCTGAAGCGCCATAAGAAGGAACCATATCTGGAGTAGCCTGTTCATACCCATCGGGGTATTTTCCTGTGGTCGGATCTACCCCTGTTGCTTTAGGGTAACCATAAGTGGGTTCGGCATTTTGAATATCACCAGTTCTCCAACGACGCATATCAAATAACATTAACGCCTCTTTGGCCAATTCCACTTTACGTTCACGGCGTACAATTTGGCGCATCTTTAATTGATCATTCTCACGTGTCGGATCAACAGATAAGATACCAGGCATATCTACACGAGCTCTAACTCGATCAATTGCATTTACAACCGTTGCATCTAATTCATTAAGTTCTATTTTAGCCTCGGCGTAAGTCAAAAGAATTTCTGCAAACCGCATGATCAGAATGTTATAACTAGGATTGGCATTTGCCTCATCATCGAAATGATTATACTTTTTCCATGCAAATCCTACACCACTACTTACGTAACCATATTGAGCAACAGCACCAGCATAATCTAAGTTGGCAACCAACTTTTCATTACCATCTTTATCCCAAGAGGTCGTTTGAGGATTATAGACTTCCATCAGGAATTTCATTTTGTTGTCTCCCCCAGTATTTCCGATGATAACATCATGATGAGTGTAAACTGTTTCTTTTAAACGAGGATCACGACTATCAAACGGTTTCTTAGGATCATACCCGGAACCAGTCTCATCAATACGTTTACCATTTTTCATTTCGTAAGTATCAACTAACTGTTGGGTAGGAAAACGTCCACTTTGTCCAATCATACGAACTTGTTCACCTAAAGACATATATTGAGTAAACGAATGAATTTGGTTTGAAAACATCATAAATAACATCGTTTCTTTTTTTACGTCTTCTTTTAGTTGTCCTGTCCGTGTAAACAGATCTGCATAATTAGTAGCCAAATCACGTCCACTTTCGTCTATAACTTTTTTAGAAGCTGCTGCTGCAATCTTAAAATATTCTGTAGCTTTAGCCTGATCTTTTTCACCATCCATACCAAAACCAAATTTACACCATGAACCGGCATATAAAGCCAATCTTGCTTTCAATCCTAATGCTACTGATTTGTCGACACGTCCATAATTAGCCGCTGTCCAAGGTAAAATATCGGCAGCTTCGTCCAATGTTTTTAATATATCATCTACAACTTCTTTCCAGGGAGTACGTGAAACCTGCTTTGTCTGTTCTTCCGTTACTGCAGATGTGAAATATGGAATATCCCCCCATAAAGAAACTAGTTGAATATAGTAATGAGATCTCAAAACTTGAATTTCTGCAAGATAAATTTTAGCCTTATCGCTTAATTCATTATAAAAAGGCTTAGCTCCATCCAACACAGAATTACATCTTGCCACAGAAGTATATAAAATAGCCCATGTTTGTTCTACTGTGAAATTTGTTCGTAACTCAATATTACCAACACCAATAGAACTGTTGTCCGCACGTTCGATGCCATAAGGCGTATACATATCCCATAATATACAATAAGGTATACTACTAGTATTACTATGATCCATCAGCAAACGCTGGTAACACCCATTAGCCCCTTGTGCTATTGCGCCATCGTTATTATAAAAATTGGACGATAAATATTCGCTCATAGGCTCTTTATCCAAGTAGTCACTACAGCCTGCTATTCCTAGTGATAATATCAAAGCCCCACTTGCAAGAACTTTGTTATTAAATATATATTTGATTGCTTTTTTCATAATATTTGATTATTTAAAATTTTAAATCAATACCAAACGTAAATGTTTGCATAATGGGGTAGAATTCCCCTCCAACAGAGCCGCTATATGCAACTTCGGGGTCATATCCCTTATAGAAATTACTGATGGTAAATAGGTTCTGTCCGCTTGCATACACTCTCAAGCTACCAATATTTAATTTCTTAGTCCATGAATTAGGTAAAGTATAACCTAAAACAACATTTTTCAAACGACAATAAGAGGCATCTCGTACCCATTTATCGGATTTTTGATAGTTAGGACCTGCATTAGCTTCAGGAACCAAAATGGGGTATGCTGCATCCTGATTATCCGGAGTCCATGAATCCATTTGATGTCTGAAAAGATTCGAACCGTTAGCAAAAGGTTTAAGACCAACTCCACTCATATAATTCACACGTTGCCCGACTCCTTGGAAGAAAGCTGTGAAATCAAAATTCTTCCAACCGGCATTTAACGTTACACCATATTCAAAGTGTGGGAACGGGTCACCAAGATATACCATGTCACGAGTATCAATTGTCATAGGGTCAGAGTCTTCACCCTGATAAGTTTTAACATACTTAACGAATCCCGGACGAGCATCCCCTAATTTAGGAGAATTGTTAACATCATCCCAATCTTTATAATACCCATCAGTCACATATCCCCAAATACCTTTGTTAGGATAACCCTCTACCATTGTTTTATCTTGAGAATTAAGTCCGTTTAGATTGGTTATTTTGTTGCGGTTGTCACTTAAAGTAAATGTTACCCCATACGTGAAGTCATTTAATTTATTTTTATGACTGACACTTACTTCCCAACCCTTGTTGGACATATCTCCTGCATTGGTATATGCTGGACTCATTCCTACATAGTATGGTAATGGAAACTTCATCAACATATCATAAATATTTTTGATGTAATAATCCGCTGTAACGCTTAACAAACCATTCCACAAACTAAAATCAATACCAAAATTTATTTGCTTTGATTTTTCCCAACTAATATCCGAATTGGCTAGTGTTGTTTGAGCCACACCTGATACTAATTCTTTATCTGCTTCTTCACCACCTAAATAGTATCCATATCCGGTTGCAATGGTTGCAGCATAAGGATAATTACCGATGTTCTGATTTCCTAAAAGACCGTAAGAAGCACGAACTTTTAAGAAGTCAAGTACTTTACGAGTAGATTTCATGAAGTTCTCTTCAGATATTACCCAACCGGCAGACAACGAAGGGAAAAATCCCCATCGATTATCTCTGGTAAAACGGGAAGAGCCATCGTAACGACCATTTACCTCCAGTAAATAACGTTGTTTGTAGTTGTAATTCAAGCGGGCATACCATGACATCATAGCCCAAGAATTTGCTCCACCGGAGGACGTTGCGGTTGCAGAATCTCCATTACCTAAATAATAACGCCCTAGATCGAAACCTCTTTTTCCACCAGAAAAGGAAGTATTCAGATTATCTTCTGCCTGGAAGCCGACTAATATTTTTCCATAATGGTCAAAGAATTTATTTTCATACGAAGCTTGTGCACGATAATAATTTCTAACGGTTTCACTCCAGCTTTCTGTCAGTGAATCATCTGTAGGGTATGATCCCATGATTTGACCTCTTAGAGACGTCGTATATGGAGTTATTAATGTACGCCCTCTACTTGTGGATTGACGGCGAGAATATTGTCCTACAAGCTCTAAGCCTTTGATAGGAGTAAGAGTTAATGTTCCGTTTACCACAGCATCTGTCCCTTTTGTTATTTTTTCTCCACTATCGTATGCTTGAGCTGTAGGATTCATACCATTCTTTCCATATCCCCAATTCCCATCTAGCTCTCTGGCAGCAGAAAGAGTGGGCAACATATATAAAGACTGATTGATAATCTGTTTGGGAGTACTCAAACCCGGATTTACTTTTTTACCTTGTCTTAATGCTGTTTCAATACTAAACTTAGCCCATGGAAGTATTTGAGCATCTGCATTTAAACGAAGGTTAGTACGACTATAATTATCATTAGGTATCAAACCATCTTGGTATAGGTAAGTACCAGAACCAAAGAAAGTCAGTTTGTCACTACCACCACTAATTGTTACATTATGGTTGTGCATGATTGAATGATTTTTCATCGTTTCATCTTTCCAATCGGTATCGTACCTGTTCCAATTATCCGGACGTAATGTTTTTTGTTCTTCTATCTGTTGCAGTTGTTGAGCTCTTTGCGCGTCGGATACTGTAATTTCTGCATTATCCCAAGCATTTAGTTCTGCTTGTAAATATTCCCATGCAGCTACAGGTTCAGGCATATTAGTTGGGCGCTGGATTGTTAGGTAACCACTATATGTCGTTGTTATTTTTCCTTTTTGACCTCTTTTGGTTGTAATAAGAATAACACCATTAGACGCCCGGGAACCATATATTGAAGCAGAAGCAGCATCTTTTAAAACAGAAATACTTTCTACTGTGTTAGCATCTACTTGATCGATACTCATTTCAATTCCATCAACCAAAACTAACGGATCCGTATTTGAATTAATAGAGCCGATACCGCGAATACGAATAGAACCACCATCACCACCAGGTTCACCTGAAGTCTGTTGAATAGTCACCCCTGGCATAGCACCTTGTAAGGCTGTAGATAAAGATGCTACACTTCTTTTTGTTATAGTTTCAGAACTAACAGAAGATACAGCTCCGGTTAATGTTGCTTTTTTCTGTTTAGCATACCCTACTACTATTGCTTCTTCCAACTGAATAGCGTCAGCTTTCATTTTTACATTTAGTACAGGAGCATTTGCTATCAGCTCTTCTGTGCGATAACCTACATAAGAGAAAACTAGTTTGCTCCCTTTTTTTACTTCAATAGAGTATTTTCCATTAATATCTGAAATTGTTCCTTTAGATGTACCTTCAACAAAGATACTTACTCCTGGCAATACATCGGACTCATCAGAGACGACTCCTTTTACGATTAAATTCTGTGCTTGTATACCGACAGAACTTAACATTAAAATTAAAAATAGAATTTTTCTCATAATATTAAATTTAGAACTAATTAGGATACGATATTTGTTATTTCTTCTAATGTTTTCCAGCACTGGTACAGCCCTCTTGGTACATGGAAACATCCTTTCCATTTTCCTCCTTTGAGTGGAAGTAACACTTCTCCTCTTCGATTCAGATATCCATACCATTCGGGATATTCTTTATCCTTGAAATGGCCCCACGTATAGTCATGTACTTTCTCAAACCACTCCAGGCATTGTTTGTCTCCCGTTAACTGATAACCTTTCAATAGAGAAATAAGCGTCTCAATATGCACCCACCAGAGTTTCTGATCCCACTCCAATTGTTGAGGTGGGCAACCATTACGATCCATAAAGTAATAAATGCCTCCATACTCCTTATCCCAGCCATAATTAAGCATTGTAAGGGTGGTCTCTTTGGCTTTCTCTATCAATTCCGGACGGTTCAGGCGTTTGCCCAGATCCATGATAAACCACATCGCTTCAATGGCATGTCCCGGAGTTACCTGACGGCCTTCAAAGCAGTCAACCAGGCTACCGTCGATATCTACATTTTCAACAATGATCCCTCCGAGTTCAGGACGGTAAAAAACTTCCATTACTTCGTGGATACAAGTTTCCATTGTTTCTTTTAGATAACTTTCATCTAAAAGATGCTCTATTTCCAGAGCCAGGTTACAAAGGATCATCGGCAAAGCAAAGTTCTTCAAATTGCGAGTACCCGGATGAAGCTTATTCCATTTGCCTTTCGGGTTATCCACTTTAGACAAGATGATATCGAAGGTTTTCCTGGCAATGTCTGCATATTCCTGATTGCCGGTGGCAAGACTTAACTGACCGAAAGCCATGGTAGCAAATGTATATGAAAAGATATTGTACGGTTCTACCAATGGTCTACCCGAACGGTCAAGGGAAAAATACCAGTTATAATTGCCGTCATGTCCATATTTTTTTAGGAATTCGCCCCCCTGAATGGCGCAGTCCAGCCATTCCTGACGTTTCTCCACTTTGTTGTAAAGCATGGAGAACATCCATACTTCACGACTTTGCAGCCAAATAAACTTATCCGTATCGAATACTTTTCCTTCACGGTCCAGACAGGTGAAGTAACCACCATACTCATGATCTTGTGAATGTTCAAGCCAGAAAGGAAGGACGTTGTCCAGAAGCTCATCCTTGTACAGACTTGCCAGTTTTTTGAAATCCATAATCGTATTTCCATTATAGATTGGTATGGGTAATTCAGCAGTTAAAGAGATGTCTGCTGAATGACCAATGTTATTCTTACTATCCATATTTATAAAATGTTAGTTTATTGTTATTAAGGTCTGTTTTATATTTATTCCGAACGGGTCCAGTATCTTTCAATCTCCTCCAGCGACTTCCCGGTGGTCTCCGGCACGAGTTTCCAGACAATCAGCATATATGGTACGCACATAACGGCGAACAGGAAGAATGTTCCGGCGGGGGTAAGGTTCTGGAGCATCCAGGGGGTTAACTGTCCGATCAGGTACGTTCCGATCCACAGAGCAAATCCTGCTATCGACATGGCTAGTCCGCGAACCTTGGTGGGATACATCTCCGAGAGGAGTACGAACACCACGGCACAGATGGATACGGCACAGCAGAATACATAGAACAGGAAGAAAATGAGCAGGAAGAGGCTGGATACTCCCAGGGAATCTCCGAAGAGGAAGTAAAGACCGATAAGGACCAGAGAGAGCACCATACCCGAAACTCCGTAATAAACCAGCTTCTTGCGGCCCACCTTATCAATGATGACAAGAGCCAGAACCGTGGTCAAAGTATTGACTAGTCCTACCAGAACTTGGTAAAAAAGAGAATCTCCTCCTGAAAGTCCTGCGTTTTCAAAGATAGAAGGGCCATAATAAAGTACTGCGTTCACACCCATAAACTGTCCTAAAATCGCAATACACACACCGATAATAACAGCTTTGAAAATTCCAGGCTTCATCAATAAAGACCATTCCGATTTTGTTTCAGAGGTCAGCACAGATTTCGTTTCATTTAATTGACTTTTCGCTTCTGTAATCGAATTATATATTTTCTCTAATATATTTACAGCTTTCAATTCCTTTCCACGTACGATTAACCAGCGGGGACTTTCCGGAATAAAAAATATGATAATGAAGAATAAGATTGCCGGCAATGTTTCCATACCCAACATACCTCTCCATACTTCAGTTATAAATATTTTATTCAACCAATCCACACTTAATTGCGTACCACTCTCCGCCCATGCCAATAATTGATAGTTAACTAAATAAGCTCCCAAAAAACCAACTGTTACAGCCAACTGATACAATGACACCAAACGTCCTCTATACTGCGCTACAGCTAGTTCTGATATATAAAGAGGAGAAACAATGGACACAACCCCTATTCCTACTCCACCTATAATCCGATAAACTACCAATTGGGCAAAATCGGCTGATAGAGCACATCCTAGAGCTGATGTGGAAAACAACACAGCTGAAATAACCATCGTAAGTTTTCTTCCTAACTTATCGCTTAAGATTCCAGCAAAAAGAACACCTACGATAGAGCCTACTAAAGCACATCCTACATACCATCCCTGTTGTAGTGCATCTAATTGAAAAAGTTGAGTCACTTGGGCAATTGTTCCCGATATAACTGCGGTATCATATCCGAACAAGAAGCCTCCCAATGCTGCCACAACAGAAAGGAATATAAGATAACCAAAATTGATTGTAGACTTCATAACATTTATTTTATTTCAAAATATTCTTTATATCTGTCATATAAATGACCAGCTTGTAGATAGGCTGATTGCGGACTCATAAAATGAGAAAATTCAAAAGTAATAGCCTTATCATATCCGGCACGTTTAGCTGCTTCCAACTTCATCCGAAGTTTATCAAACTTAATGGGTAGAAAACGAATTGGCATATCACGGTCAAAAGATTCGGCATTTGTCCAACATTGCATACCATACTTGTCTGCTAATTTTTTATTGACAGAAAAGAACGCATCCAATTCGTCATAATCAATATGCCCATCTTGAAATGCACATGCATCTACCACATCATGAATTCCATCAAAAATTTCATCCCATTCTTTTTCGTGTTGTTGTACAGAAACGGCATCTTCTTTAGTCATTTTTGTCGTTCCCATGATTGCTTTTTTGCCATCAATCCAAGGCGATATAAAAGTCGGTAATCCATTAGATATATCCTTACATTGTTTTCCTAATGCATGGAAAGCACCAATCGCCCCTTTCGTTGCCCGGCTTATTTCACCACTGATATACCATCCTCCAAAACTTTTATACTTGGAACCATAATTTTCCCAAACTTCATCAATTACATATTTGTTATCTTCCACTTCCCAGGTCATATCCCCTGTGTCCCAGTATTTACCCGAATCGTATAGTCCAAAATAGAATTTCATTCCATACTTTTCAGCTAAACGTAAAAACATATCCACCAAGTCAACGGAAGGCATATAACAACCTTTCTTCAATAAATAAGGAGAAGGAAAAGTGACAAACTTACGATAACCAGAACGGATCATTATTACCGTATCAATTCCTATATTTTTCATGTGCTGAAAATCCAAGTCCCATTCTTTCTCACCCCAGTTCTGATGTGGAATATCATGTGATATTTCATCCAAAAAAGTTCCGGTAATTTTTAAGCCATTGTTTTTAGGAACAATGAGTTTACTTTCCAAACCATCAGTTGCCACTACTGTACTGGCACTAGCTTTTGAAGTACAAGATTCAAACAAAGTTGGTACAGTCAAGGCTGACGCGCCAGCCAATGAGGCTTTTTTTAGAAAGTCTCTTCGATCTAATGTTTTCATATTAGTTTAATTAAAACAGCAGTTAACACTTATATTATTATTACCTATTGAATATATTGTCCTGTAATATCTACTTTTTTATTATTGAAAGGATCTAATATCTGATCAATCAAAATTGCCATTTCACTTCGTAGGATGTCTCGATTCATATCAAAGTCCTTCAATTCAAATTCATTCCATATCTCTTCTACCCTACCCTCTTTCATCTCAATACCTTCTTTTTCTGCAATCTCTCCTATTAGCTCTGTAGCTTTCTGAATTGATATGGTATTATTACCTTCGAATACTTGCTTATTGACAAAAGGATAAACATCACCCAATCCTTTCAACTCATTTGCCAATAATAATGTATCCGCTCTGAACCACATTTGATTTGACCAGTCAACACTTTTACCTATACCTTTTAATATACCTGTAGAGCCGATACGTTGTAGTGACTTAAACATTGGGTGATCTAACTCAACATCTAAATAAGGCAATAAATATCCTTTTCCATCCAAAATCGCATTTTGTACTTCCCGAACAGATACTTCTCTTATGTTTTTACCTTCTTTCACCGCAAGAGCTGCCAATGCTCCCGCTGCCTGCCCGATCTGCATAACCATCGGCTGCAAACGAGTGGTACCATTAATTATATTAGAAACAGATATTGATTTTTCAGCAACAATCAATCCTTCAACATCTTTCGGAATCAAAGTTCCTAAAGGTAAACCGTATGACGGTATCGGATGAAAATAAAGATTAGGCAACTCTTCATATCCATGATAACGCGTATGATGATGGTCCACAGGATAATTCCCCACGGCAATACAAGTACGATAAAGAGGTTGAGACTGCCTGAACGGTTCACAAGCATGATTTAAATCAAAACGTACTAGCCCATGGATTCTCCTAGACTCTCTATGGTAAGGAATAAATGGCAATTTGTCGGCTGTAGGATATTCATCGTCAGCCAAGCCCAATGTATTAAAACCTAATTCATGTTGCAGAAAATAAACGAAACACATCGTATAATGTTTTGCATATTTCAAGGCTTCTTCACGTTCCTCACGGGTCATTTCAATCAAGTTTACATAATAATCATTGCCTTCTATCGGCCAATTAATCATGTATTTATTATTAGGAAGTTTTCCATAAGTTATCATCATGTCTTTAGACCATACACGATCCGGTTCTTTAGGCGTGATACAAACATGACTGGCACAAGCACAAGCAAATTCATCCTTATTATATCCTTCAGGACAAGGAATAGTCACATCTTTACCATAATCTTTCAAGATTGCTACGTATGTAATATCCTGAACTATATTATTTTTCTCTTCCGGAGCGATATCTTCTTTTGTATCATGACGGCTTTCCATACCGACATCATATTTCACCCCGCACATTTTTGCTATATCCCCCAATTCAGTACCATCAATCAATATTTTAGCATGTATTTTTTTGATTGTATTATCTTTCATCTGAATTTGAGCAATCCAAACATCTTTCTCTCTTTCCAGCTTTACCAAGGTAGCATTATGCCATACTTTTAGATTTTTCTCCGCGTCAACCATTTCATGGAAAATTTTATTTCCGACTGAAGGTTCAAACAACACTGCACTCACCCAACCGGTTTTTAGAGAATCAAGTCCACCATAATAATCTGCCAAATGTTCGCGAAACTCACCAAACAAACCTGCCGGTAAATCATAGTTTCCGTCAACAGCACTTACACCTGCAGATGTAAGCATTCCACCCAGCCATTCTGTTTCTTCTACTATCAATGTTGCAGCCCCCATTCGAGCAGACTGAATACCAGCAGTCACTCCACTGGCACCTCCACCAATAATTAGCACATCAACAGAATCATCCGAATGAGAGCATGCTGTAAAACACAAAGCAAATAATAAACACAGACCTAAAAAATAGTTTCTCATACTAAATTCATTTAAGGATATAGAGTTTTATTAATAATATCACGGCACAAATATAGCTATATTTATTAAATAAACAATAGATAATAAAATATTTTATTAATAAAATCATTATTTCTTGCATTATTAATTAATAGAAGGGGGAATTACCTCACAAATCGTCTTCTTTCATTTATTATATCCACAATCATCCATAGCTACATTATCCTATATATAAATCCATTACATAGTATATAGGAAATATAACATTCAAGATATTCTAATTTTCAAGGCTTCAAAACCACGTATTAATAAAAAAATTAATTATCTTTGTGTGAATTACCAAATATGCATAGTTATGAACCAACAATTCTTGAAAGAAATAGAAAAGGGCTCTAAAAGTGCTCTCGTCAAAAAGAGGATTATTACACATTATATATATAATGGAAGTTCCACAATTCCCGATCTTTCAAAAGAGCTGGATTTAAGTGTACCAACCGTCACCAAATTTATCGGTGAAATGTGTGATGACGGATATATTAATGATTATGGCAAATTGGAGACTAGTGGCGGACGCCATCCCAACCTCTATGGGCTTAATCCGGAATCCGGTTACTTTTTGGGTGTAGACATCAAAAGATTCGCCGTCAATATCGGACTGATAAATTTCAAAGGTGATATGGTAGAATTAAAAATGAATATACCTTATAAGTTTGAGAACTCAATCGAAGGGATGAATGAGTTATGCAAGCATATTCTTAATTTTATAAAAAAGCTCACTATTAATAAAGAAAAGATCTTAAATATTAATGTAAATGTGTCGGGACGTGTAAATCCTGAATCAGGGTATAGCTTCAGTCAATTCAATTTTGAGGAAAGGCCGTTGGCGGATGTATTATCCGAAAAATTGGGATATAAAGTAACCATTGATAATGACACGCGTGCCATGACTTATGGCGAATACATGCAAGGCTGCGTGAAAGGAGAAAAGGATATCATTTTTGTAAATGTAAGCTGGGGAGTAGGTATCGGAATTATTATTGATGGTAAGATTTATACCGGAAAATCCGGATTCTCCGGTGAATTTGGACACATGAGTGCTTATGATAATGAGATAATCTGCCATTGCGGAAAAAAAGGTTGCTTGGAGACGGAAGCTTCCGGATCGGCACTTCATCGTATCTTATTAGAGCGTATTCAAAGTGGGGAAAGTTCCATTCTATCTACACGAATCGCCACAGAGGAAAATCCGATCACTCTTGATGAGATCATTGCCGCTGTGAATAAAGAAGACCTGCTTTGCATTGAAATTGTAGAAGAAATCGGACAGAAACTAGGCAAACAGATTGCCGGGCTAATCAATATCTTCAACCCGGAACTGGTCATTATAGGTGGAACTTTATCTTTAACCGATGATTATATCACCCAGCCCATAAAAACAGCCGTACGCAAGTACTCTCTAAATCTGGTTAATAAAGATTCAGCCATCATCACATCTAAGCTGAAAGACAAAGCCGGCATCGTTGGCGCTTGTATGCTCGCACGCAGCAGAATGTTTGAAAGCTAGTTTTATCTTCTACGCTGGGAGAAAAAGTTATCTATAAAGCGAACGATATAGACTACGGCTACTCCGGCAACCACTAAAACAATAATACGACTCAACATAGATTACATTTTTATATTTCACATCTATTACATACGCAGGATTTCGGCTCACCCGATAATCATTGGGGGTATGCATAAATCTTAGCCAGTCTAAAGAGGA